>Ga0326728_10014208_pt1 | contig 17004 bp, 14 predicted proteins | sample MB3enrmetagenome_FD_207602 | JGI IMG/M metagenome (GOLD analysis project Ga0326728, IMG submission 207602) | Lab enriched peat soil microbial communities from McLean, Ithaca, NY, United States - MB31MN | ecosystem: Environmental > Terrestrial > Soil > Wetlands > Peat | place: USA: New York...
TGGGAAACACGAAGACTCCCGCAGCTTCGTCCCAATCGAGCTTGAAGCTGGTGGTCTGGGCGGAGATCCAGATCTGGCGGACGGGCGTGTTGGGCGTGACGACGAACTTGCTCGACCCGTCCTCGAAGAGGACATTCATCGCGCCGCTGTTGTCCTCGAACTCGAAGCTGCCGGATGCGTCCTCGGCGGCGATCAGCGCCTGCTTCAGGCATTCGAGGGCGCGGTCGGATTCGCGGCGGAAGCTGGTTTCGTCGATCATGGGTCTAGTGTAGCGGTTCCCGCCCGCAAGGGAGAACCCAGCGCATCGCGAGAGAATGCGATGGAGGAAATCGGCAGTGCGCAGCAGCGAGCCGGTATGATTCTTACGCAGAAAAAAATGCAGTTGGAGGGGCATTATGCTTCGAAGCAAATTATCTGTTGCTCACCGCGATGCGCGGCGGCGAGCCATTCGCGGTCTGCGCTGCGCTCTGGCCGTGGTCTGTTTTGCACTGGCGGTGCGAGCGATGGCCGCGCAGCAGATGACGGTGCTCTTCGGAACGCACGTTGCTGGGCCGGGCAAGGGCTTCTCCATCTCCAGCTTCGATCCGAAGACAGGCGCGCTGGGCAAGCCGGAGTTTGTGATTGAGGCGGAGGCGCCGGCGTACTTCATTCTGGCCGATGGCGACAGGCGGCTGTATACGTGCAACTCCACCGGCTTCGTCAGCGCGTATGCGGTGGCGGATGGCGGCCGCAGCCTGACCCTGCTGAGCAAGGTGCCCAGCGGCGGTGGCGATCCAAGCTACATCAGCCTGGACAAGACGGGCCGCACCGTCTTCGTGGCGAACTACGACGGCGGCAGCATTGCCGCGTGGGCGCTGAAGCCGGACGGAAGCATCGGCGCGCGCACGGCGTTTGTGCAGTTCACCGGTTCGGGCGTCAACCCGCAGCGGCAGACGCACGCCTACGCCCACTCCATTGTCGTGGACCCCACCAACCGCTTCGTGCTCACCGGCGACCTGGGAGTGGACAAGGTCTACGTCCACCGGTTCAACGCGCAGGATGGCTCGCTGACGCCCAACGATCCCGCGTCGGTGAGCGTGACGCCGGGCTGGGGCGCGCGGCATGTGGTCTTCCATCCCAACGGGAAATGGGTCTACCTGAACACCGAGATGGGCAGCCGCATCGTCTTCTTCCACTGGGACACGGCGACGGGGACGCAGGCCCAGCAGCAGGCGGTCTCGACCCTTGCGCCGGACCTGCACGGAACCAGCAACGCCTCGGAGATGCGGGTGAGCGCGGACGGCCGGTTTATCTACGCGAGCAACCGCGTCGACGTGGGCGACGGCGACATCGCGGTCTTCGCGATCGATGCCAAGACTGGCCAGTTGACGCCGGTGCAGCACATCAACTCGGGCGGCCACACGCCGCGCAACTTCGACATCGACCCCACGGGCGAGTGGATGGTGGTGACCAACCACGGCAGCAACAACGCGCAGATCTTCCGCATCGACAAGAAGACCGGAATGCTGACGCCGGTGGGCGCGCCGGTGAGCGTGCCGTATCCCTTCAGCCCGCGATTTGTCGCGGCGGCGAAGTAACGGCTGTCAGAAGGGGATGTCGTCGTCGGTGATGCCCTGCTCGGCGTAGTCGGGCGCTGCGGCGGGCGCAGTGGCCGTGTAGGGCGTGGTGTTGGACTTGGCGTGGCTGCCGCTGCCTTCGCCGCTTCCCTTGCTGTCGAGCAGGCTCAGCTCGTTCACCAGAATCTCGGTGCGGTACTTCTTCGCTCCGGACTCCTTGTCTTCCCAGGAGCGGGTCTGGATCTTGCCTTCGATGAAGATCTGCGAGCCCTTCTTGCAGTAGTCGCGGACGATCTCGGCGGTGCGCTGGAAGGCCACCAGGTTGTGCCACTCGGTGTGGTCTTGCCAGTTGCCCTGCGCGTCCTTTGTGCGGTCCGATGTTGCGAGGGTGAAGTTGGCGATGGTCATGCCGCCAGCAGTGGCCCGCATTTCAGGGTCCTTGCCAAGTCTTCCGAGGAGAAATACTTTGTTGACGCCTTTTGCCATTGTTCTACGCTCCAGAGGTGCTGTGGTTGCGAAGGATGAGAATAACAGATTGGCGAGACGGCGAGTTGTCAAATCAGCTGACAATTTTTGGGTGGGCCGTACTTGCGCCGACCCGCGGTGTGAGGGCCCAGGTTCGAGAGGGAGAAAAGCAGATTCCTACGCTGCGCTACGGAATGACAAACGCTGCGCTGCGGAATGACAAACGCTCTGCTACGGAATGACAAAAAGTCGCCCGTCAGCGGATGATGGCCTGCAGAAAGTAGACGTAGACGCCGCTGACCGAGACATAGAGCCAGATGGGGAAGGTCCAGCGGGCCAGCCGCTTGTGCGCGGGAAAGCGGCCGGTGAGCGAGAGGAAGAATGTGATGAGGACCATGGGCAGGGCAAGGATGGCCAGCGGAATGTGCGTGGCGAAGAGCACGATGGCGTAGCTAACCCAGAGCGCGCCGGTGTGGGCGATGGGAAGATGCGTCTCGCCGTGCAGCGTGAAATTGACCAGATAGGTGACGAGAAAGATCGACGAGAAGAGGAAGGCGAAGAACATGGAGGCGCGATGGTGCAGGATGCGGCACTCGCGGATCTCGCGGAAGCCTGTGACCAGAGCGACGGTGGAGAGCGCGTTGAGCACGGCGTTGACCAGCGGCAGCCAGCGCAGGTGCGTGCCGGCCACGTCGGTGGGCGCGTGGAAGTAGACCAGCCAGCAGATGAGAGCGCTGGCCGCGGCCGAGACGCCGATAATCCCGGCGATGACGCCGGGCGGGGTCCGGAGATTGGCGGGTTTGTGGTGGGCTGGCATGGGATTCGTTCTCAGTTGCAGGTTGCAGGTTACAGGTTGTTAGTTGCCAGTAGCAGGCGGCGCGCGGGCTGGCAGTGCGAAGTCGCGTCCGTGTCGTACAGGTCCGGACTGCGCACAATGCGCGCGAAGCGAATGGTACACCAAAGATAACCCATCGACAGAACGGCTGCTGCGGCGGCGTAGGCGATGCCTGTAGTTCCCCGTGCGAAGGGCCACAGACTGACCGGAACCATCAGTACAGCGTAGAGGAACGCGTGGACGACAGAAGAGCGGGCGGTGCTTGGGTTCCTGAGGGCCGGCGTGATGCCGAACCCGCCGCGCCGGGCCGAATGTGCTGCAAAGCTGCCTGCCCTGGGGCACGATTCTGCTCAGATTGTTGCTACTGTCGCATAGAGAGAAACAGAATATTTTGTGCGCTGTCGATCCCGACGGGAGTAGGCTATGGCCATGCCGATTGAACCGGATACGAAAATTATTTATGTAACGATCAACGACTCATCACTGCATGTCTGGCTGGCAGATGGACGCAAGCTGGCAGTGCTGCTGGAGTGGTTTCCCCGGCTACGCGATGCCACGCCCAAACAGCGTGATCACTGGAAGCTGATCGGCTCTGAAGAAGAAATTCACTGGCCGGATTTGGGTGAGAAAATTCCACTGGATCTATTACTCAGAGCAGGGATGCCGCCACAGCCACTACCGCCGAACCAGACCCCAGGCGACGCTTCATCCGAAGCACTTCCGCCAGTGGCTTCGATTATCCGAGAGTTCTTCATCGATTTCCTTAGCAGCCTCGTCCCGGGTTTTTTGTTTACCATGTTCGCGATCCCCCCGGCCATCTGGACCGTAATGTTTCTGTCGCAAGGCGACTTTGTCTGGCGCGCGCAAGACGACTTTTTCTGGCACATCCCTGGCGAACCCCTGCGGTACTTACTCGTGTGTCTTACGCTTGTGGTCTCCTATGTGCTTGGCTGTGTGTTCTCTAGACGCGATCCTAAGGTCCCGGACCAGATGAGCGCAGCCCTCCTGTTGCGGAAAGACTGGAACGGCAGGAGCCGTGCTGTAATCCGGGAGAATACGGTACGCCCAATCAAAGAGAATGCATTCTTCAGCTATCTAGCAAATCACATTTCATGGTTTAGCCTCGCTCGAATGGGAACGCGTCTCGCCCCAGGAGTCGGTGGACAACCCCAAAGTTCCTATTTTTATGAGCATTTTTTATCGCGGATTGACCGCTATCGGATTTCAAGGGCCCTCGCCAGCGGAGACGGTGGACAGTTCCCCTACTCCCACCTATACGAGTATCTCTCGGCTCGAGAGCTTCACTATCTTGCAGAACGCGTTCCGTGGCGTGGCAGTGACCCGGACATCAATGCACGTTCCAAGATGTTTATCAACGTCTTGAAGGTTCGCTTGCAGTATTCCAATCAACGGCATTGCGGAGACATCATCCGAAACGAGGCTCACATCCGCATGATGTCCTCTGTCTGGTACGCGGCACAACAACTGCAAAAGGTCTCTCTGTCTCTGTTTCTCTTGCTGTTTACGGTTTCCCTGTTCAAACATGCAGTGCGAACCACACAATTCATGGCCCTCTCAGTTCTTCTTGGGGCACTGTTTCTTGCTGCATTGTGGCTGCGGCGAATCATCATCACATTTCTTCACTACCAACGAGTTCGAGAGATTGTCTATGTGATGGAAACAGCCTATACAGCATGGATGGATGGAAATGACACGATCTTTGCCGGTCTCGACTACATTCCGCCAGCCGACACAAACATACCGACTCCACAGACTGACGGGGCGGCAGGCTCGACCGATGCAGCCACACCCGTTCGGCGCGCGGACTGACAGACTGGGACGGATCAGCTCCTCCAGAGGACCTGTGTCGATTCCAGCGGCAAGAGCGCATGCGGACGGCGGGGAAGCGCGCGCGGCGTGTAGTCGCTGGCGGGACGGGTTGCGGGCACCTCGGCTGCGTACAGCATCACGACCGCGGCTGCCCCCGCCTTCTCCGCAGTCATGGCTTCGATGGCCGGAGGGCCTCCCGGAACCGGCTCCGCGTAGAGTTCCACCCGCAGCTCATCCTGAGGCACATCGCCGGGAAGGACCTCCACCTGGAAGCGAGTACGTCCATTCTTCGACTCGACCTTCAGCGCGCCAAAGCGCAGCGAACTCCAATGCCGCTCCATCTCCTGCTGCCACTGCAAGAGGCCCGTTCCCACCGCGCCATTGTTCGCGGCCCGTTCCTTATACCCAGCCGCCGCGGGCAGATAGTGGTTCTCCGTGTACTCGCGGATCGCCCGGCTGGCGGAGAATTGATGGGTCAGCCTCGCCATGCTCTCGCGGATGCGATGCAGCCACTTCACCGGCACGCCTTCCGCGTTGCGCTCATAAAACTCCGGGACCACCTCGTTCTCCAGCAGCGCGTACATTGCATCGGCCTCCGCGGCGTCCCATGCCGGGTCTTCGCCATGCTCGTTGCCGTCGCCGATGGCCCATCCAACCTCCGGCGAGTAGGCCTCGGCCCACCAGCCGTCCAGCTCCGAGAGGTTCAGGCCGCCGTTGGCCAACACCTTCATGCCGCTGGTTCCGCAGGCCTCCCACGGGCGTCGCGGCGTATTGATCCAGAGGTCCATCCCCTGCACCAACTCCTGCGCCATCTGCATGTCGTAGTCGCTGAGGAAGACCACATGGCCGCGCACCTCGGGCCGCTGGATGAAGTCGTTCCATTTTTTTATCAGTTCCTGGCCCGGGAAATCCAGGGGATGCGCCTTGCCCGCAATCACCAACTGCACCGGCCGCGGCGGATCGGAGAGCAGACGAATCAGCCGCTCCGCATCGTGCAGCAAAAAGTCGGGACGCTTGTAGGTAGCAAAGCGCCGCGCGAAGCCAATCGTCAGCACCCCCTCCTTGAAGACCTCGGCAGCGTCCAGTTTGGGATCTCCCTCGGCGGAGAGTTGCCGCGCGTAACGCTCGTGCACACGAGCCAGCATCGTCTTGCGCGCATCGCCGCGCATCTGCCACAACTCCGCGTCGGTCAGTTGGCGGACGTCATCCGCGATGGGATGATCGCCGCGCCAGCGCTCCGCGCCGCAGACCTTGGTCCACAGAGCATCGGCCCCGGCCGAGTCCCAGGTCGGCACATGAATGCCGTTGGTGACCGAGCCGATGGGCACCTCCGCGCGCGGCCAGCGCGGAAACAGCGGCCCGAAGATCTGCCGGCTCACCTCACCGTGCAGCTTGCTGACGCCGTTCACCTGCCCGCTGCCGCGCAGCGCCAGGTAGGCCATATTGAACGGCTCCGAGGCATCTTGCGGGTTCGCTCGTCCAAATGCAAGCAGGCGGTCCATTGATATCGTGAGCTCATCCTTCGCATAGTGCGTCAGGTATTTACGCACCAGCTCCGGATCGAAGCGGTCGAATCCCGCCGGAACAGCCGTATGGGTGGTAAAGAGATTTCCCGCCCGGGTCACTGCGAGCGCGACATCGAACGAGACTTGATGGTCCTCCATGGTGCAGCGCGCCCGCTCCAGCACGGCAAAGGCAGCGTGGCCTTCATTCAGATGGCAGACCTCGGGATCGATCCCCAGCGCGCGCAGCAACCGCCAGCCGCCGATGCCCAGCACAATCTCCTGCTTCAGCCGCATCTCCGCGTCGCCGCCGTAGAGTTCGCTGGTAATGCCGCGCTGCGCAGCGGTATTGGCGAAGTCGTTGGCGTCCAGCAAATACAGTTTCCTTCGCCCCACCAGGACCTGCCAGCAGCGCAGCCAGATTCTGCCTCCGGGAAATTGAAGCTGCAGCCGCAACCACTCGCCATCGGCGCGGCGCAGCGGCTGGATCGGCAACTGGCCGGGATCGTTCACCGGATAAAGGTCGCGTTGCCGCCCCTCCGCGTCGAAGTCCTGGCGGAAGTACCCCTGGCCCCACAGCAGGCCGACCCCGACCACGGGAACGCCCAGATCGCTGGCCGCCTTCATCTGGTCGCCCGCCACGTTTCCCAGCCCGCCGGAGTAGATGGGCAGCGCCTCCGTCAACATGAACTCCATGCTGAAGTAGGCCGCCGTGGTGAGCGCCGCGCCGGTGTGCTTCTTCTGGAACCACGCATCCGCGGCGTGGGCCTCGTGCTTATGGCGCAACATCCCGGCCAGGCGCTGTTGGAACTTCGGCGTCGCCAGCAGGGCATTCACCTTGTCTTTGGAGACGGTCTGCAGAATAACCCATGGGTTCTGCGTCGTCTTCCACAGATAGCTGTCCAGGGCGCCCCATATCTCGTCCGCCCTATGGTTCCACGACCAATGCAGATTGAGCGCCAGCTCGGTGAGCGCATCCATTCCCAAAGCCGGCTGCGGAGCGGTGTCTGGATCTGTCTGGCTGGACTGGCTGGACTTGCTCGACTTAGGACCGCTCACTTTGTCTCCTGAACTTAAAGCATTTTGCTAATGGTATAGATCGTCGCGTAGCGAGCAAAATGCGGGGATTCTTCCCCATTCGCTACGCTCAGGGTCAGAATGACAAACTGTATTCCTCTATATCATTGGATGCTCTGGGACGGATTATGCGTGCAGCAGCGCTTCAGGACAACCGCACGGCAAGCCAAAGGCCCGCGGCGAGCGTCCTTGCATTGTTAGATGCCGAACGCGCCGCACTGCGCAGGGAGGATGCAGGCTTGTGCGGCGCTGCTCAGGCTGCCGGATTGTGTGGTGCCGCGTTCAGGCTGCGGGCTCCAGCGCGCCTTGCTCTTTCTCCGGCCAGGGAGGCAGCAGCTTCATCAGCACCCACAGGATGGCCAGCGGAAGAATGGTCAGTGCGATCGCCATCAGCAACCCCTCTTTGCTGACTAGGCCCACCTTGTAGGTGGTGTATCCGAGAAAGCTTTTGGAAAACAACTGGCCGCCGATGACGACGTTCCAGCGCATGGCGAAGACGCCGATCTGCACCAGGCACCCCGAGACAACGTAGATGCGCCGCCGCACCAGGGCGGGCAGCTTTGTCACCTGAACGATCCCCAACAGGATGATCGGGGTCAGTGTGCCTACCAGGAGCTGGAGCACGATCTGCGAGAAGTAGAGCCTGGTGTGCACCATGAAGTTCAGGCTGCGGAAGCTCTCGTCCGCCTCGTAGACGCGATGGACCAGGTCCAGCATCTCCAGGCTGAAGTCGAGGATGAAGATGTAGAAGAGGTACATGGCGATGGTGTCCACGCAAGGCATGTCGATGGGCAGCTTGCGCATCCAGGTGGTCAGCATGTACAGCAGCAGTACCGCGGCGATGCCGCTGACCATGGCGGAGAAGATGAAGACCACCGGCATCAGCGGCGAGTTCCACCAGGGATTGGCCTTGAGCGAGCCGAAGATGAAGCCGACGTATCCGTGCAGGATAAAGGCGGATGGGATACCGACCAGGGTGACGATCCAGCCCACCTTGCGGTCGATGGCGAGCGATCGCGGGCTGATGTTCTGGGAGCCGAGGGTCATGATGCGGTAGAGGCGGCGCAGGAGTCCGGTGGAGGACTGCGAGAGATGAACGATGTCGCTGCGGTAGTCCAGCCAGATCTCGAAGACCAGAACGGCCATCAGGTACCAGAGGTAGACGAAGCCGAACATCGCCATGGCGGAGGTGGCGTGGGGCGTGAAATACATCTCCGGCGAGCGCTCCGGATGGCCGAGGTGCAACTGCAACGGCAGCGGCGCCACCAGCAGGAAGGAGAGTGCCGTCAGCAGCGCCAGCCTGTAGGTGGGCTTTACCGCCTCAACGTTGAAGATGCGTTCGAGCGACGCCAGAATGAATGCGCCCGCCACCAGCCCCGTGATGTAGGGATAGAGAACGATGAGCACGCTCCAATAGAGAGTGATTTCGTTTGGATACATGTAACCTTCAACACCGTTCATAGCGCGTTCTCCAGGGCTTGAATTGCAAGCCTCGATCCAGATTCCCTCAGGGGCTAAAGCCCCTTCAATCTAAGCTGAACCTGCGGCACGGCTGAAGCCGTGCCCTTAAGCAAAACGTTATCGAACCGAACCGTCCAGCTCGTTGTAGAAGACCTTCGCGCCGGTGGCCATCTGCGGCTTCAGCACCTGCACATAATGGGTCTTCAGAAATGCGTGAATGGGATCGTTGGGGTCTTTCAGGTCGACCAGTCGCCGCGCGCCGGTCGGGCAGTTTTCGCAGCAGGCGGTGGTCAGGCCCTTGGTGATCCGGTGATAGCAGAGCGTGCACTTGTCCGCGACTTTCTTTTCCGGATGGATGTAGCGGCATCCGTAGGGGCAGGCCTGCACGCAGTAGGCGCAGCCGAGGCAGTAGGTCTGGTCCACCAGAACCACGCCGTCCGGGGCGATGAAGGTGGCCCCCACCGGGCAGACCTGGGTGCAGGGCGAATCGGCGCAGTGGTTGCACAGCTTGGGAACGAAGAAATACTTGCCCGAATCTTCGCTGGCGGAAGAGAAGCCCTCCTCGCCGCCGGCGCTTTGGGCCACGGCAGGGAACCCCTCCTTGCCGCCGTCGGGCGAGATGACCTCGGGGCTCTCCATGTGCCAGTCGTTGACGTGGTAGCGCTCCACCCAGGTGCGGAAGTGTCCATCCGGCACATCGTTCTCCGCCGCGCAGGCGCGCACGCAGTTGCCGCAGCCGATGCACTTGGGAATGTCGATCAACATGCTCCACCAGTGGTCGGTCATGGTGTAGTTGGGCGAGGCCTCCGGCGTTCCGGCGAGCACATACTTCCAGGCGATCGCAGCCGCGGGCAGCATGATGAGAAAATGGCGTCGGTCGAGGTTCACTTGGTTTCTCCAGTCTGAATCACAGGCCATTATGCGGCTGATGGCAGGTCTGGCAGGGCACCCCGCCGGAGTGTTGCGCCGGGTCGATCTGCGGGAACCCGCCGGGTTTGGCGGCGCTCTCCGCATGACAGCGGATGCACAGCACGGTGGTGTTGATCTTGACCGGCTGGATCGAAGGGTCGTCCGCGTGCTTGGCCAGAGGACCATGGCAGGCCTCGCAGCTCACGTTCTCGTGCTTGCCCGCCTTCTTCGCCTCCGCAATGTCCGCGTGGCAGGTCTCGCAGGTTTCGTGGCCGGCGTAGTGCATCGGACGGGCGGCGATCTCCGCAATCGCTGCTCCGCGGTAATGGCCATACTCTCCGAAGCTCTTCGGCACAACGAAGTGGCGGACCACAAGAAAGACCACAAAGGCGACGACGAAGAGAAAGGCAAAGCGGAAGAGATGTCCTGCATCCTTGGTGAGACTCATTGCGTAATCTTACTTCCTTCCGAATTGGGGCCGCCGTTGCCGCTGTTGCGGGCGGGAATGGAGCAACAGCAACCCGCGTCCGCTGCTGCTCTCCGCACCGGCAATTCATTCCTACGGGGCGGGAGAGACGTTTGTATGTGAGCTACGTCACAGCTTGCCGGGCAGAGACGGGCGGGATGGAAGAAAAAAAAGATATTCAGTCGCGTGGCGGAGTGACTATAATCACACCGGTTGGCCGGACATTTTTTTGGGATTGTATATCCAATGTGAGTGACGACGGTCACATCCACATAACCGTTTTGCACTCTATCGTACCTTTATTGTGAGTGATGACAGTCACGTTAACTTCAGGGTTCGGCACTTCAACGTTTCTCAACTTGCTTTATTTTTCGCCAATTGAATCAGTGCTTTCTTTAGCAACCGGAACGAAGTCGCAGTCATCGAACACAAGAACCAAGAACCAAGTTGCAATCCATGTGCGACCAGTCTGTGCGGAGGCTCTCCGCGGAGGGGCTGAATGAAACGGTATTTTCTGTATGTGGCTTTGATCGCGTTGTTGTCGGGGCTTTCGACGAGGGCCGGGGTCCTCTATGCCGCGGGCGCAAAACAACAGGCCGCTGTGGCGGAGAAAGCGCCTGCTCCCAATGCCGCCGACTTTGTCGGCTCGGACGTCTGCGCGGCCTGCCACGCCGATGTGGCCAAGAAGTTCAGCGACAACCCGCACTCGAAGCTTGCGCTAAGGCACAATGGCACGGGCGCGACCTGCGAGAGCTGTCACGGGCCGGGCAAGGCGCACGTTGAGAGCGGCGGCGACGTTACCAAGATCGTTCAACTGAGCAAGCTATCGCCGAAGGACCTGGATGCGACCTGCCTGGGCTGCCACGCGGGAACGCATCCCAACTTCCTGCGCTCTCCTCATGCCAAGGCCGGCGTCAGCTGCACCAGTTGCCACAGCATTCATACGGGCGACACGGAGGCGAAGCTGCTGAAGGCCGCACAGCCGCAGCTTTGCTTCCAGTGCCATGCCGATGTGAAGCCGGCGTTCGACATGCCCTTCCACCATAAGGTGAACGAAGGCCTGCTGAAGTGCAGCGACTGCCACGACGTCCACGGGACGTTCGGCAACAACAACATCCGGTCCACCGCCGACCAGAACGCGATCTGCACCAAGTGCCACACGGAGACGCGCGGGCCGTTTGTATTCGAGCATCCCGCGGTCAAGGCGGATGGATGCCTGGGTTGCCACACGCCGCATGGTTCGCAGAACGCCCGGCTGCTGAATGTGCCCAACATCAATCAGCTATGCAACCAGTGCCACAGCCCGGTCTCCGCCGGCACGGTCCATGGGATGAACGCGGGATCGGCGGACCGTCCTCCGTGCGTCACCTGCCACACCATGATTCATGGGTCCAACGTCAATCCGGCTTTTATCCGGTAATGAACTTCGCCGCGCCGTGCAGTTACGGTTTGGACGGTGCGGATCATAACACGTAGCAAGTGCTGCAAAAGATCGAAGGATTCAAAGCTGGCAATGTTTTCTTCCAATGAGGCTTGAGATGACGAAAATTGACGGGCTCTCTCTGCACCCCACGGAACAGCTCTCTCGCGCGGCCAAACCCCGGTTCGCACAGAGCATTGGGGTCGCCATTCTTCTGCTGACGACGGCCGCCGCGCTCGGTCAGACCCCACCGGCACCGGCTGAAGCGGTGCAGGATGGGTATGCGGTCCATCAGACGGCGGACCTGGGCGGCCACATGGTCGGCCTCACCGGCAGCGGTCGGATGTATGACACGCTGGTCAACATCCAGTCCGGGCCGCGCGTGCTGGGCGAAACATTTACCATGCGCGCCGTCGAGGGCACAAAGCATCCTCTGCTGGACGACCTCACCGCCTTCAGCAGCGGCTTTGGCGGCGATCCCAACAACTTTGCCAAGCTGGACTTCTCCAAGGGCAAGCTCTACGAGTTCTCGGGGATGTTCCGCCGCGACCGCCAGTACGCCGACTACGACCTGCTGGCGGACCCGGACAACTCCGGACAGACGGTTCCCTACGGAATGGTCAACGGTGTTGCGACCGCTGCGTCGCTGACGTGGCCCCAGAACAACGATTCGCCGGTGATGTTCAACACCGTGCGCCGGATGACGGACACCAACCTGACGTTGTTGCCGCTCTCCAAGGTGACGTACCGCGTTGGGTACTCGCAGAACATCTTCCAGGGCCCGACACTCAGCCCCGCCCGATCGGTCGGGAAGTATGATTCGCTGGCCATGGAGGTCCAGCGCAACAGCACCGACGATTTTACCGGAGCGATCGACTGGAAGCCCTGGCAGCACACCAAGATCACCTTCGAGGAGCAGGTCACCCACTACAAGGCGGACTCGTACTTCACCCTGAACCCGAATGGCTTCCTGGCGCAGGAGGCGGATGGCACCCCGGTCTCGCTCGGCGATTGGGACTCTATCACCGCTCCCTACACGATCTCCGCCTGCAATACAGCCAGCATGGGGACTGCGTACTCCGGTTCGGGCAGCACACTCACCTACACCATCTTCTCGGCCCCGCAGACGCCGGGTGGTCTTCCTATCGTCAATCCGGCGTGCGATGTAATCACCAGCTACCTGCGCTCGCAGCCGACGCGCTCGATCACACCCACCGAGATGCTGCGCCTGCAAAGCTCAAGCATCAAGAACATCGCCATGAACGGCGACATCCGCTTCACCATGGCGGACACCAACCTGCCCAACTACTATGAGAACTGGACGGGCCTGGATGGGGTGAACGCGACTGCTGCCGGAGTCACCCCGGCTTACCCTGCTCAAGCGATCCGCTCGACGACGTTTACCGGCAACGCGCAAGCCAAGAGGCAGGTGCTTGGCATCGACTATGGCCTCACATGGCAGGCCACAAAGACGTTTGCCCTCTCTGAACAGATCGACTTCTCGAATGTCCACCAGCCCGGCTTCTCCAATATCTCTGCCGGAATTACGGCGAATACAACGACGAACCCCAATGAGACCATCAACTACTCTGGCCCGCTGGGTCCTGGATCCACTTTCACGATCACAGGCAATCCCAACGGCACACCCCTGTTTGCCTACTTTGGCCAGTCGTTCCTGACCAATAACGTGACCGGAAGCTGGGACGCGTCGCCGCGCGCCACGGTCGCTCTCACATATCGCGTCAGCCAGCACGTCATCGCCCAGGGCTTTCCTCATAACGTCAAATTGGTCTCGGGCTCAAGCGGCACGGTTACCATCAACGAAAACGGCGCGATCTTCAATGCCGCTCTGCGTCCCACCAATCATTGGGACCTCAATGGCACAGTCGAAGCGTTCTACGACGACAACGTATTCACCCCGATGGGCGCGCGCCAGACGAGGCATTACAGAGTCCACACTTTGTACCGGCCGAAGGCGTGGGCAACCATTTCCGGCGCCTTCAACGACCTAGAACGGCATAACAACACCAACAACACGGACACTCCGGCCGCGGACGGGCCGTTGCAGCACGTCGATCACAGCCGGGCTGTGAGCCTGGGTACTGTGCTGGCTCCGAACGAGCACTATGGGTTCGATTTTAACTACTCCTACAGCGATGTCTATATCTCCACCAACGCCTGCTACCTGAGTGGCGCGAGCGTCCTGTTCCCTGGCGCGGCCTCCACCACAAGCGCGGGCACACCCAATCTCTGCCCGAACCTGCTGACGGACTGGGGCCCGGTCAAGGACTTCATGGATGCTCCGACGCAGTACGCGTCGTTTGGCCTCACCTACTCGCCGAACAAGGTGCTGCGCTCCGGGCTGGGCTATCGCATCAGCGCGGTCAGCGGCAACCAGTTCTTCAGCGATGCGCAGCAGGTCAACGGCTCGCTGCAGTCCGCCTATCAGTCGCCTTATTTGAATGTTGCATGGACGGTCCATCCCGGACTGGTTTGGAGGGCGGACTACAACTTCTATGGATACGGCGAAGGCGGTCCTTCGGGCGCGCCCTTCTGCAGCACTTCAACGCTTACGACGTCAACCGTTGTTCCCTGCAACTCTTCCACGCTGACCGGCCCAACCGGCCTGACCGAATCGCCCGCCGGCATGAGCGCGCCGCGGAACTTCCACGCCAATAATGTGACATTATCCATGCACTACGAGTTTTAATCGCAGGGCCATTTGTTGCACGAATGAGATAGAATCGCGGGGAAGTAAACAGGAGACTGCCCATGAAGATTCGCGCCGGACTACCCCTTGCCGCCATTCTGGCGGCTACCACCGTGACATCCGCCTTTGCCCAGGGCTCGGGCGCGGACACCTACAAGAAGTGCGCGATGTGCCACGGCGCAACAGGGACGGGAAATGCCGGAATGAAGGTCCCGCCGTTCAAATCGCCCGAGTCTGTTAAGGCCACGGATGCAGCTTTGATTGCCGCCATTAAAAACGGCGCAGGCACAGGAGCCATCAAGATGCCGGCCTATGACGGCAAGCTGACCGATGCGCAGATCAAGGACGTCGTAGCCTACATTCGCACCTTGCAGAAGTAGTGAATGAGGCTAACCGTGGCCGCGTCAGGTCAGTTCGGCAGGAAGTTGCGGGGAGACTGGCCACAATCCCTCCGTATCGCTAGAAATAAGTTGGCAGGATTGCCTGGCTCTGGAGCAACATCCAACAGCGCTGTTCTGCTGTCTCTTCTCCTTGCCGTCTGCCTGAGTGGCCCATCCGCTCTGCGCGCACAGACCGACTGTCTCGCCTGCCATGCGGACAAGACGATGCAGGACGCGGCGGGACACAGCGTCGGCGTGGATGCGGACGCCTTCCACGCCAGCATTCACGGCAGCCTGGGCTGCACCGATTGCCACACTTCGATCAAGGACTATCCCCACCCGGACACGCCGGCCGCGGTGAAGTGCGCTGCCTGCCACGCCGATCAGGCAACGGGAATCGCGGGCAGCGTTCATGCGTCGGCCAGCGCGCATCCCTGCACCAGTTGTCATGGCGATGCGCACGCCATCTTCCCCAAGGACGATGCAAGGTCCGCGGTGTACCCGCTGAACATTCCGCGCACATGCGGGTCATGCCACGCCAGCGATGCGCTGGCAAAGAAGTACGGCCTGCAGAATGTCTACTCGGTGTATATGGACTCCATTCATGGGTATGCCGTCAGCAAGGAGGGGTTGCTGGTGGCGGCAAACTGCATGAGCTGTCACGGATCGCACCACATCCTGAGCCACAAGGACCCGCAGAGTCCCACCTACAAGACAAACATTCCCAACACATGCGGAACGTGTCACGGGGGAGTGGAGGCGGAGTACTCCGCGGGCGTGCATGGCAAGGCCGTCGCCGGCGGGGACCTGAACGCGCCGGTATGCTCGGACTGCCACACAGCGCACTCGATCCTGCAGCCGACGCTGGCGGATTTTCGCATGCAGTCCACGCCGATCTGCGGCTCGTGCCACAAGGGAAGGTTCGCCACTTATCAGGACACCTTCCACTCGCAACTGGGGCTGCTGGGCGGTTATGTGCAGACGGCGCGCTGCTGGGACTGCCACGGAGCGCACGGCATTCTGCCCGCGTCCGATCCTGCTTCACCGGTTAACAAGGCAAACTTGATTAAGACCTGCGGCCGCTGCCACGCGGACGCCAATGCCAGCTTCGTTCAGTATCAGCCGCACGCCAATCCGCGCAATCGCAGGCTGAACCCGGCGCTGTACTTCACCCGGTTCTTCATGAACCTGCTGCTGTGGAGCGTGCTTGGGTTCTTCTCGCTGCATACCCTGCTGTGGTTTATCCGGGCGAAGAGGGAACAGGGCAGGAATGGGCCAACGGGGGAGGCGAAGCATGACTGACGGGACGGGGACCGTGCCCTCGGAGCAGCCGGAAGGCCAGCCGCAGGAGAGCGGCCAGCCGCAAGCGAGCGGCAAAGAGAAGTACTATGTGCGTTTCACCTTGGCGCAGCGCTACCTTCACGTGGTGCTGTTCACGTCGTTTCTGGGGCTGGCGGCGACCGGTTTGCCCATGCGCTTCAGCGACAACCCGGCGGCGCGTTTTTTCGCGCGCGAGGTGGGCGGTTTCGGCGCCATTCTTTTCCTGCATAAGTTTTGCGCCGTGGTGCTGACGCTGGCGTTTCTCTATCACCTGAAAGACATTGCGACCCGCGCCCTGGTGCATCGCGAGAAGGGGATCTTCTGGGGGCCGACATCGATGGTGCCCAACTGGAAGGACGTGCAGGACGTGGTTGGCCACCTGCGCTGGTTTGTGGGACTGGGGCCCAAGCCGCGGTTCGAACGCTACGCCTATTGGGAGAAGTTCGATTACTGGGCGGTCTTCTGGGGCATGATCGTCATCGGTTTTTCAGGATACGCAATGTGGTTTGCGCCATTTTTTGCCCGCTTCCTGCCGGGCTGGGCGTTGAACGCCGTTCTGGTGATTCACGGCGAAGAGGCGCTGCTGGCCATCCTGTTCATCTTCTCCATTCATTTTGTCAACACGCATCTGCGCCCCGACAGCTTCCCCATGGACATGGTGATCTTCACCGGCAAGGAGACGGACGAGGAGTTCCAGAAGAAGCGCGCGCTGGAGTATCAACGCCTGGCCGCCGAGGGCAAGCTGGAGGCGAAGGTTGGGGACAAGCCGGTATATTGGTGGGTGAACTTCGCCCGTGTCATCGGGTTCACCGCCATTCTGATTGGGCTTGTCCTTCTTGTCTTGACATTGATCGGATACTTCGGCAACGCATAACAATCCACAGGGGTATGCATGTTCGATTACGAAAAGCTGAGGAAGAGCCTTCGGCTGGTCCTGTTCTATGGGAACAACTGGACCAGCCTGATCGGCGGCGCAATCACCAGCGCGTCGGCCGTTGTGCTGGTCGGTTTCTGGGTTGTCAGCATCTTCGGGCACGGCGGCTCCTCCAATCCCTACCTGGGCATTCTCTTCG
>Ga0326728_10014209_pt1 | contig 17003 bp, 11 predicted proteins | sample MB3enrmetagenome_FD_207602 | JGI IMG/M metagenome (GOLD analysis project Ga0326728, IMG submission 207602) | Lab enriched peat soil microbial communities from McLean, Ithaca, NY, United States - MB31MN | ecosystem: Environmental > Terrestrial > Soil > Wetlands > Peat | place: USA: New York...
CCACGGGTTTCGATCTGATAGTGCCGGATCATATCCCGACGACGGCGATGCCAACGAAGGATGAATTAGCAATTCTTCGCGAGCAGGTCGACCCTCTGCGGCTTGTGATCGGACGGTAGTCAGGGCCCGGGCGCATCGGGATACGAGGGAAGACTTTGAGGGAAAGCTACAAATGCGATGCTGTTCGATGGACCTGTGTGGAAAAAACGTTGGCAGCATAATTTCGATTAATTTGTGAAAGGCGGCATTAGCTTCAAGAACCCTGAGAATGACAGGAAGCGCTTACCGATGAGTATGGCGAAAAAGTTCAAATCTGTCTCATTAGAGTTATCCTGCAACCAACCCCTAATTTCAAGGAGTGGAACATGACTTCAAGGAACCCCACAAAAGCCGAAGAGTGGGTAGAGAGAGCCAAAGCGCGCTATGCCGAGGTTGGTAAACCAATTGCCATGGCAGAGTTCAACAACCCGAGGGGACAATTCATTCAGGCTCAGCATTATATTTGGGTTCTGGACCTTGAGGGAAACATGCTTGCGCATGGCATCAATTACTATTTCGTGGGCAAGAATTTCGTCAATATTGTGGACTCAAACGGCAAAAAGTTCGTAAAAGAAATCATCGATACGGCCAAGGTAAAAGGGATAGGGTGGATAGAATATACCTGGATGGACCCGATAAACAAAGAGACTGCGCCGAAGAACCTTTATTTCGAAAAAGTCGACGACATGATATTCTGTTGCGGGACATACAGGCAAATTCAAGATAAACCGGAACTTATTTGGGACGGTATTTTGTAGAAAAGCAGCGGAGGCGTCTCGCTTGGGACGCCTCCATCCGTCTCTGCCGGTTCCAGGCCGACTCTTGGCATTTATTTGTATTTTGAAAGGGCTTTTTGTCAATATCTTAGGTCAAATTTCAAATATCCACACCTATTTGCTTGCATAAATTGACGTATAGTCTCCGGGAGATAGTCAAATCTCGTCATTCCGGCGTGCTTTAAGAGGCTGGTTTGAAAAGTTCGTCGGGGCTGGAAGCCCCTCCTACAAAAAATTACGAACTTTTCGAAGAGAGTCGCGTGCTTAAAGTCGAAATCCGTCTTTCTTTTGATTTCAGAAATTCCTTTGGACCCCGGCATTTAATCCCGCCAGGCGCGGGGCTGCCGGTCTTTTTCACCTGATGGGCTGAGGGGGAAAGTCCGTGTAAGGCCGGCCTCCAAATACGCTCTCCGGAGTGGCTGCGCCTATTTCCTTGACCGAGTGCGGGCCGTCCCTGTCAGCGGACACCACGTCATAGAAGACCCCTCGGGTTACAAGCGTCTGTCCTATTTCAAACATGTAGCTGAGCGATCTTTGCGGCAAAATGAGAACGGCGAATTTGGAGCCGAATTCAACCAGTTTCCCGGGCATGACGTCAGCCAGGTGCAGCCAATCACGGGGACCGTCCGGATTGATTTCCTGCAATCCGCGGACGATAAACCTAGGGGTCAAATAGACTAAGAGCGGCTTGTTTCTATCGGCCGTCAAAACTTTCGCCCATTTTGCAATGTCTTCAGGAGTCTTGAATTTATTACTGAGGATCTCGTGGGGGACAGAAGGGGTAAGGATTGGGTCGATCCATTTCTCAGGGAGATTCGGCAAGCTAAAAAGCTTATCTCTTCCCTTTCGGTCGAGAAAAACATATTCTCCTGAATTTATAATGACGTGCCCTGCCAGTTCAGGGATTTCCCGACCGATGAAAATAGTTGTGTCCACATCGTTGGAGGACGCTTCCACATGGCCGCACGAATGATTGTGGACAAGATAAACGGAATCGGCGCCAAGCGCGGTGATGCGTTCCTTTAGGCGCCTTATCCCTTCAAAATGGTCCCCGAGAAAAGCCTTCGTCATCATCGGCAGTCGACACGTATACCCTTCATGGTCTATAATTACACCGTCCCTGAGATATACGTAACGAAATTCTTCATAATATGGATTTCTCCATGCCTGTGCAAGTACCGCCAGATCGGCATGGCTCCTGACGCGAAGGCCGATCAGTACAACCGGGTTTATTACGATTTGCTTGAAGATGTGCGCGAGGGTGTTGAATCCGGGACTGGAGCCCCCCGCTTCTTCAGTGAGTGTATCGGCTTCACCGGGGTTGAATATTCCACGTTTTAGCGGGGATTTTATCTGATCTGGCGAAAAGACCGCATATGCTTGAAAATCAAGCCAATTCAATATAATTCCATCGTTTCCTTGCGCTTTCGCTTTATCTATCGTGGCCGAATCAATGAAATAATCCTTTGACTTTATTTCCAGTGGATTCTCTATTTTGAGATATGCCGGGTAGACGTCCGACCCTTCGCAAATATCCTTTGCTCCTTGCGGCAACGACGAGAATAATATTACCCCCCGCTCGTCGGGCAGAAAAAGATCGGTGTGCTTCGGGGAAACAGCGTAAAAGACCATCCTTGGATCACCCGGGGTTCCGTCCAGATCCAGATAAGGGTTGGCCCCTTCTTTTCCATAAACCACCTTGCTGTCTCCAAACCACTCTTTGAATTCAGGAGTCTTACTCAGCTTTATATACTCTTCGTGATCTTTTCCAACAATTGGTGCAATGCCGGCGGCAGATCCTTCGGGTCCAGCCTTCGAATCCGTTGCTTTTTCTGGCGCCGACACTGTGTCGTTTGAAGTCTCCGGCGCCGGTTCGCCACCAGCCCGGAATTTTTCGGCCGCGTCAAGCAGGGGTTCAATATTGGCGGGGTAGTTTGGAACAGCTTCGACTTTTGCCTCCGGATTGTCGGCAAGAAATTTGGCTGCCTCCTCCGAGGCGCAGGCCGCAACAGCTTTGCGCCAATCTCCGAACCTGTCATAGAGTGTTCGCAGATATTCTGTTTGCGCATTGATCTTTTTAACTGCTCTATATACGTCATCGACGCTCGATGCGGCGGCTTCTTCCGGGATCGATCGCTTTGCCCCGGATTCCATGGGAGCTTCAGGTTTTTTGCTGTAGAAAAGATCCGCATCGTATCCGGACTCTTTCCATGCCAGGGCCTCTACGATATTGGCCGGAACATCGTGGTTTTCCGATACCTCCCTAATAAATGGAAGCAGCGCGTCATGAGGCTTGTCCTCCGGAGTTGCCGCTTTGGCTGAACCTGAATTTTGCAGATGGTCGTCACCGCTCTTAAGGCTTTCTCCCGGTGCGGAAGGAGAGGGCGTTTGAGCCGCGGACGCCCGGGGCCGCTCTTCTGCTTCGGGAGGCGCCGGTTCCCTCTTCGGGACGGCCGTTTTCTCAGGAGGCTGTTCGCCTTCTGCCGGCGTTTCAGTCCCTACTTCCGACGAAACCGTTCGGGCTTCCACTTCTCCCGTTGAGTGGAGCGGAGCTTCCGGCTCTTCGCCGCTAAACTCCACATCAATCTTTCCCGGAGAAGTTCGCAGAAAATTCTTGAGCCTGTCGAACCAAGGGGCATCGGACGATGTCACGACGGCGGAAAGCGGAACCTCTATATCGAGACCGCGTTCAGCGGCGTCTTCAATTTGGCCCGGAGACAGGTTCAGCTTCCCGAGGATATCCTGATAATCGCCTGCATTTCCCTCCGTGCCCTCTCCAAAATTGCGCCTTATGGCATCCGCCGATATATACAGCTTTTTAGAAGGGAGAATTTGCGACACCTTGTCATAGGCCATCGCATCCCAAAGCGCCCCCAAGCCTTTAAAACCTGCGTGGATCGCCTTGGATTTGGCAAACATGTCCAGGAGGTCGACGACCTCCCTCGCGCCTTCGTCGGCCTGCGGCGGCAGGATATCCTGTAAACCGTAGGGTTGTGTCTTCGAGAAGGGTTTTCCTTCGATATATGAACGAATTAGGGCGTTTGCCTTTTCTATCGCAGTAAAGCCGGCGATGCCGAGGGGCAGACTCCACAAACCGGCACGCCAGGACCTCCAGGCGGCTGCTATGGCGCCCGCGGTGTCAACTACCCCTTCGGCTGAAGCTCCGGTCGGTGTCCCTTCGACAAGCATGGGAAGCATACTTGCCAGACCCATGACGATCTTTTCGCGCGCGTGTCCCGTTCCGAACAGCGCCTCGTTGTATGCGTCCGGGTTTTCAAGATACGCGGCCGGAGATACTTTGAACCCGGTAAGCTCCGATACTGCGATAGCGTTCTGAGCTGCCGCGATCGCTTTGGGTGAAGTCGTGTCCGGTGCGTAAAGCCGCTTCACTGCATCCATAACGGTCTTGCCGAAGAGCTTTTGAAGGAGGTCTTCATCGGATGTGGCATTGCGGAGCAGATCGTTGTAAGTCTCTTCATCGTGCGGCGCGCTTATCACGGCATTGTACGGATCTTCGGTGGTCACGCGCGGCTTGAGCTCGTCGGGCAAATCAGGCAGCCTGGAGATATCGAGTGCCGGCGGTTCAGGTTGATCGGGAAGCTTCGATACGTCAAGAAAGGGTCTTGTCGGCTGATTCCAGGGGGCGTTCATCTCAAAGGTTTGAGCATCCGTCATTATTCACCCATCTTCCAATTCTTCCAGAATATCGGGTCTTGGGTTTTGAACTGGTCGTACGCTGCATTGAGGTTGTTGTCGGTCAGAGGGATTCTTCCCCCATAAGCCTTACTCATGTAGGATTTAATCCATTCGAGGCCTGCTTGATCGCGAGAAGGCATAGCCGGTTGCTCTCGCACGGGCGGGGTTTCTTGCGGATTTTGCGGGGTTTGAATCCCGGGCGCTTCGTTGTGCCGATCCACCGGCCCGATCCCCGGGCCTTGCGCGCTGTAATTGTTTGCAAAGTCAAGGGCGGGGGACGTACTGCCAAACCACTGTCCAACGAGAACCCTGTCGATATCTCGAAGCATCTTGTCGGAGGAGTCGCGTATTTGAGCGCCCTTAAGGTCCTGATCACGAACCATCTGATGAAGGTCTATGAAATACCGCGGAAAAAGCTTCATGGCATCCGGATTTACGCCGTCAGATCCGTTTGCGTCGGCGTACCTGGCATGGAAGGCTTCCCTTGCATGGTCGAACCACCGGGATTTCACCGGGTCGTTGCAAGCGTCGTAGAGGCCGCTCAGATCCTTGAAGTCGCGGTCTGTTATCAGGCTGCGCAGATATGCTTCGTTTATTGGCCCCCGGTCACTCATGCTCCCTTTCGATAGTTCGTCGACAAGATTTGCAAGAGTCTCTTTGTCCCGTGCGCCGGGTTCGATCGGATTCTTTGCGCCTCGTTCGATGGCCGCCTTGAGAATGTCGCCTGAAGGGGCAAGCTCCGTTTTGGGATCTGTCCACTTTTCGAGGTCCAAACCTGCAATCTCGCCATTGGCGACGGCATTGGTAAAACTGCTGTCCGCGGTGGACTGGCGGTCCTTATGGAACCGTTCCGCGCAGTTCCATGCGCCCTGAATCATCTTGGCCATATTGGTTCTTTGAACCGGGTCGCTGAGCTGATCTTTGTAATTGTTCGGATCCATCAGCCATTTCAAGGCCCCATCGATGTCCGAATGCGGCTCCATGAGACCGAACCTGCGTATGACGTCGGCATATACGTCCTGGCTCTGGTTTTTTCGAACCGCAGGCAGAATATTGTTCATGACGTGCTGTCTCACCGGATCCGAGGACATAAACTGCGCATATCGGTCGTAGAGCAGTTTTGCGCCGGCGGGGTTTGTTTGAGCCTCGGTCAGGACGGCATCGGAGAGGCCCTTGTCGATGGCGGCGCTCGCCTGCCAATCCGAAACGGCGGAGTCTTCCCCTCTGAGAGCGCCCCACTTCGAATAGAGTCTCTTTACGCCCTCGATCAGTCCCTCGGAACCTGCCACCGAGTCGAAGTCATTGCGTTGATCGACGATTCTTCTCGAAAAGCTGGCGGCCATCGCCTCCGTGGAGTCGTTCATCCACTGAAGAGTTTCCCGCACCCTATGGTGCGCCATATCGTCAAGGCTAAGCTGCATCCTGTGCATAGCCATCGGATCGAAAAGTTTGCGTTGCACATCATTGTCAAGGCCCTCCCGCACGTTTGAGGCAAGGTCCTGCATCTTTTGCCGATACTCGGGAAATGCCGCGTCTGCATCCTTGCCTTTAAGCGCGAGATAATCCATGTAAATCTGCCTTGCGGCCGGATCGAATTTATTTGCATAGCTGTCGTTGGCGGAGGAGATGTTTTTGAGTTCCTGAAGCGCGCCGGCATGCCGCTCGATCATGTCGCCTGTAAGCTGACCCTGTTGCCCGAGTTCCTTTAGCGCCTGCCCAGCCTGAGCGCCGAAATCGGCCGGCGAAGCGTGGATGTTGCTGGTTGCCAGAAAGCCGGCGGGCATGACGGATTGAACGAACATCTCTTCTTTTGGAACAACAGGCATCAGCTTACTCCTCTCCGAAGCTACGCATAGGCAAACTGGTAGGGATCGATCCCCGAGCCTGCGGCGTTTCCGCCACCGCTTCCGAAGCCGGGCACGCCCCACTGCCGGTATTGAAGCCATTTGCTCGAAACGGAGCTTGCCCCTCCAAGAAGACTGCTCATCATCCCGATGTCCCCGGCGGTCCTGTCCCATCCCGCCTGAGCTTGCAGCAACCCGGCCTGCGCCCCGTAGCCGGATGCGGCGTTCACAAAGTTCCTGGCCTGGAGGTCATAGTTCTCACGTGTCGTCAAAGCGTCCAGTTCGCCCATCTCTTTTTCTGAAGAGCGAACGTTCAAAGGCGACCCGGAGTTTGGCTCGATCCCGCTTGCCGCTTCCTGTGCAAGCCTACCGCCGATCATCTGAGCGGTTTTCTGCCGTTCGTTTTGCTCTGCTGCCTGCCCCTGCTGAAGCGCAAGCTGGGCGTTTTGCTGTTCGATGATCTGATTGTTTCGCGCGACCTGCGCCTGATAATTAGCTGCCTGCGCCTGGGCTTGGGCATTCTGATAGGAACCGTACGCGGAGACCCCCGCGCCGAGGATGCCGGTTGCAAGACCCGCGAGCGCCAGTGTCGTTGTTGCTATTGCCATGGCCACACTACCTCCAACGGTTTTACATAACGGACCTGCTCAATTTCGTATCCGAGTTTCCGATAGAGCCGGTCAATCTTCTCGCCGTTTCCCATCCGAACCATGCTCGACATGTAGAGAAAGTTGACTCCGCGTTCCCGCAGTTTTGCTTCCATTTCTTTGTAGAGTCTGATGCCTATTTTGGCGTTTCCCCGGTATTGCTTCAGAACGAACCAGCCCATCTCTTCCGCTATCAGAATGTCGGGATTGCCCTGGCGCCACGGGGCGATAACTACGGCGAGCCCCGCCATTATCTTTCCCGATTCCTCGGCAACGAGCATCTCGAACAGATCGGTCGATAGCGCAGCCCGGTAGAAAGGAAACGATTTTGTCTCCGAAAAGTTCGCCCCGATGGATGCCCCGGTTTCTTCGAGAAATTGTCTGATACCGGCAAGCACCTGTTCGAGGTCGCCCTCCACTGCTTTTCTGATAATCAGCAAGGCTTCTCACTCTCATTTCAGGAATAAAGGTGTGTGCAGTTGCCTAAGCCGCAGGCCTTTTCAACCGCCCTCCACAGTTTGGCGTTTTGGCACTGACGAGCGTCGCGACGGTTCATGACTCTTATCGATGCAACCTCACATTAACCGACTGTCAAGCTGAGATCGTAGCCCCCCGGATGAGCCGTCTTTTCTTTCTCTCTCCTCAGCTTTTTCCTCTCCCGGAGGGAGAGGGGCAGGGTGAGGGGGACCGTAATTATCCATGATGCTGCGCGTCACCCGCGAAGCATGAAAACCGTATTTTCCGGGCATCCCTACAAACCTCTCCCCTTTAATTTTCCGGGCCTTATTATTGGTCTTCGATTGGGACAATATTTTAACGGATGGAATTGTGGCCTGCTAAACGGCAACCGGAAGCGGCAATAAGATCGGCAATAGAAACGGCAATAGATGCGGCAAAAAGCAGGAAAGCCAATAATGGCGGTGAAGAGTGAATAGTGAAGGGAAAATGCCCGTTTCAGCAGGAATATATATGTATATTAACATAGCCGGAGACTGCTCTCTGGACGGGGAGCTGAGATATAGCTTTTGCAACCCGGTCCAATTAGGCTTAGGATTTTTTGCGAGGGTTTTAAGGATTTTCCGTCTGCGGGCGTCGGTGGGTCAGTCATTTAGAGGCGCTGTCTTCACGAGGGCCGTTTTGCGGTTTAGCCACCCTCATACCAAGTTGCGCTCATTCGGGTAAGGTTTAGCCGATGAAACCCCCCTTTCGTAAAGGGGGGCAGGGGGGATTTTATGGTGCTTCCATTCAACAGAAACCTCAAATCCTTTGCTAGAGGGCTTCGCAAGAACATGACAGACGCTGAACGAGTCCTTTGGTCCAAATTGAGGAGAAAGCAGCTCAATGGTCTCATTTTTTATAGGCAAAGAAACATTGGAAACTACATAGTAGATTTCTACTGCCCGGCTGCCAAACTCATCGTCGAACTCGATGGCGGCCAGCATTATTCGGTTGAAGGCAGGGCCAAAGACGTGACCAGAGATCAGTATCTGGTCAATCTCGGCCTCAATGTGCTCAGATTTTCGGATCTGGACGTTCTTAAAAATATGGATGGGGTCTTGTCGGTATTATACGAACATACCAAAATCCCCCCTGCCCCCCTTTAGGAAAGGGGGGGCATTGGCAAAGCTCCTCCCTGCATGAAATACTGTATAGGCGAGGAGATCCCTGAGGGGCGACCGGAAGCGGCAATAGATGCGGCAAAAAGCAGAAAAGCCGATAACGGTGGTGAAAAGTGAATAGTGAAGGGAAAATGGCGTTTCCAGTCATTTCCGTTTCTTTCAGATTGCCATTCCGGATCTTAAAGCTTAATATAAAGTAACTTTAGCCGGGGGGTGCTCGCCGTACGGGGAGCTGAGATATGACCCTTGGAACCTGATCCAGTTAATGCTGGCGGAGGAATCGGCTAACACGTGAAGAAGGTTTCAAGGGCCGCTTATCTGCTGAGCGGCCTTTAGTGTTTTCAGCCGCCAGACGCTCACCCCGGCCGCCAGGACAAGAAGCAGCAAAAAGATACAATCTCGTTACTTTTTGCCATTTACTTTTTACTTCCACTTTTTAGCGAGGATACGATGGCAACGCAGCTTGAATCTGCCAAAGCAGGGAAGGTCACCGACGAAATGCAAAAAGCTGCGGAAAGGGAACCTGTTTCCGCCGAGCGCCTGCGAGAACTGATCGCCGCCGGTTTGGCGGTTTTACCCAGCAATGTGAATCGTTCGATCCCGGATCCCGGGGCAATCGGCAAGGACCTCAAAACCAAAGTTAACGCCAACCTTGGGACAAGCGGCGAGTGTTGCTCTCTTGACATGGAAAAGGAAAAACTCGAAGCTGCGCTGAGGGCCGGAACCGATTCGATAATGGACCTTTCCACCGGGGAAGATCTTTCCGCCTTCAGGAGATTTTTTCTTGAGAACTCTCCTGTCATTGTTGGCGCAGTACCGATTTACGGTGTGGCTGCGGAGATGATGCGCCGGCATCGGGCGCTCGATACTATGGATTCGGATGAGCTTTTGAAAAGCATCGAGCAGCAGTGTTCGGAAGGCATCGACTACATCACGGTGCATTGCGGGGTGACCCTGGATTCAGTGAAAAAACTGGAGACCTATGAGCGTATTATGCCGTGCGTGAGCAGGGGCGGTTCCATTCTCATGAGCTGGATGCGCAAAAATAAGAAACAAAATCCGCTCTACGAATATTATGACGACCTGTTAAACATAGCGTACAAATATGATGTTACCCTGAGCCTCGGGGACGGCTTCAGGCCCGGCGCAATCCAGGACGCTACCGACGGGCCCCAGTTGGAAGAGCTGATGATTCTGGGAGAACTGGCAAAAAGGGCGCGTAAGAGAAACGTCCAGGTGATGATCGAAGGGCCGGGGCATGTGCCTCTTAACCAGATTACCGCTAACGTCCTGCTCCAGAAAAGATTGTGCGACGGCGCCCCTTTCTATATTCTCGGGCCGCTTCCGACAGACATTGCGGCAGGCTACGACCATATTACCTCGGCCATAGGAGGAGCGATTGCCGGTGCAGCCGGGGCCGATTATCTCTGCTATGTAACCCCAGCCGAACATCTTGGGCTTCCCAACGCCGATGACGTTTACCAGGGGGTTATGGCGTCTCGGATCGCCGCCCATATAGCGGATATCGCCAAAGGACTTCCGGGAGCAATGGAAGCCGACAGGCGCATGTCGATCGCTCGCCGGGACCTGGACTGGGACGGAATGGTGCGTGAGGCCATCGACCCGGAATTAGTAAAGACACGGCTCCAGGTTACCGAAGATCGCGAGGGCTGCTCCATGTGCGGGAAGCTCTGCGCTGTGAAAATCAGCCGGGCGATTTGAGGCGGTGGGACCGCCAGCCGGGTGCCGCCGCTTGCCTTCGGCGGCGGCGGATAGTTTTGTGAGACTCCCGGGCGGCAAACTGTATCTTTTGGCGCGGTACTTCAACGATTGCCTTGCCCGTATTCTGAAGCTGAAGGTATGCAATGGCTCCGAACTCACGTTATCCCCGGAAGTATCCGATAAATATTTGTGTCGAATTCAAAATGGAAATTGGTAGCTTTCACTATTGAGCGTCGCTTCAGGGCTGCGTTCCATGAAAGTCGATTTTTGCTCATTGGGAGAGCGAGTTTCAAACCGCTCCCCCGCTCCTGGATTGCTTGGCGTGTGGGACTTCATCAAATACCATCTCGCTCACAAGGAGAACAGAGATCTGGCAGAATCTTTGCTAACTAGATTAATGAAATATCGGATCAGAGTTCGGGAAGTACATTGGAGAGTGCGCTCGATGGAAAGAACTGGAAGATTGCTTAATTTGCGAATTTGAATCAAGTGGAGAAGTCCATGAAAAAGCGCATCTTTTTAGTATTATCGATATGCATAGTGTTATTTGTCGCAGTTCCGCTCAGACAGGCGCGAAGCGATAATGTTGTGGTCACACATGAATGGATGTTATTCGATAAGGATGATTTGAAGTATGTTTATAACGCAGGTCATAATATGATCTTTACAATATATATAAAAACAAATAGTATTATCACTGTCAACACACTCAACTATGAGATTCATCAGTGTCGATTGGTGAATGTGTATTCACAAAATGGCAAAGTAATTGCCAACGTCGGAGAAGGAACTATGGTAATAGACAATGATACAATCAAGTACGGCAAGGCAGTATATGTAAGACAACAGAACAATAATTATGGTGTTACACAACTGTACTGAGGAAGTTTTTGGCATAAAGATAAAGTCTTCATTTGAAGCTATTCTCGACATGGACTGATACCATCTTGCGTTCAAGCCGCGATCATGGTCGCCTGGACGCCTCGGCTTTTCCTCCGCGCCCCCTATCGGGGCATAAGCGCTCAAATAAGGATGGGATCGTGCAAAGAAATGACCGTCATTCTCGCGAAAGCGGGAATCCAGTTTCTGCATTTTCCATTGTAAAATCAATAGGTAAACATCTGGACCCCCGCCTGCGCGAGGGTGACGAAATTACGATTACCGTCATTTCAACTACTTACATGCTTATTTGAGCGCTTATGCCCTATTGGGGGAGGTGGTCGGGGTGAGGGGGAGCGTTCTGACTCTGCCTCATCTTGAACGCGAATTGGTATGAAATCAGACAATCACCGGAAGATCACGCAAAAAAGATTCCCCGTTTCGTCTTGGATCTTACTGCAGAAAGAGTATTGCAAAATGTGGCGCTCACGATAATACTAAAAAAGGCAAAAAGTATGGGGACCATTGGCCTTCACGCCGCTGCGCGGCTCAGGATGGCGTTGCGGCGCCTCCGCGTGCTGCCGATATTGGAGGGCGCGGGGAATCATTTCCCCGCTCTTTTGCGCTGATTGAATTTTAAATGCAACTGCGTGCGGGCGGTAAACAGCGAGCGGCGAGCGGTGAAAAAGCCAATCCTTCAATCCCTTAATTCCTCGATCCCCCAATCGCCTGATTGCTCTAAATCCCTTAGTTCCTCGATTGCTGGATTCATTACATCTCTAGATTCCCCCGCCGGTTTCAGTTCGATAGCCCGGCTGGATTCACGAACCGCTTGGTGCGTTCTTGCTTTATCGGCCTTTATGAAGCGATTTGGGAAGATCGAGGGAGTCGAAGGACATCGCCTTTTCGGGCGGCTTCTTGGCGCATGCGAAGCTGAAGTACGTTCCGAGAATGATTTGCGCTCCTGGATATTTGATTCTTATGCGGCCCCGGATGCCCGCAAGTGGGACGGCTGCAGAAAAACGGCCGATGAATTTTTTAATAGCGGCGTCAGTGTTTTCACGTGGCGTACTCCTGATGGCTGCCGGTCGTTGAGCGGTGAAAAGAGCGGGGCGGATCTCGCGTCACCGCGTCCCGGCGTCCACTTCTCCGCCTGCCGGTCTTTTGCCTGCCCGTCCGTTCTTTTTGGCAAAGGTCCGATTAATACGGATCAGCCTTTGCTTGCCGTTTTCAATTCCCGAAAGCCGAGACTGGTTTCTTCCGATTCAAAATGGGTAAAGGCGTTGCGCTTTTTCTTCAAAAGCCTGGAAGGCGGGCAAATCGGGGTCGCGGGAAGCACGGGAACTCTCACTTACGATATGGCCGCCGCACTGGCTTCGCGCGCCGGATTGCCTCAACTTCTCGTTGCGCCGTCCCCTTTTCATACGTTCGATCCCGAGGGGATTCCGGCGCTGTCGTGCACGCTCGATTCTGTGACATGCCCGAAGAAGGAACGCCTGATATGCCGCGACCGCATCGTTGCGGCCCTGGCCAATTTTCATCTCCTACTGGAAATCAGGGCTCGCGGAAATCTTCTCGCTGTTCTGGAAGACATTCAGTCGCGCTCACCCCGGCGGCAGTTCATTTTCGATCCGGGCACGCAGGACTTTTCCAATGCGGGAAATTATGCCTTGATGGGCAAATTCCCGGAGCACGCATCCGCCTTTAAGCTCCCCCCGGCCCCGGATACGGCGCTGTCGACTTCAGCCGGGACTCTATCCCCGGCGCCGGGATACTCAAGAGGCAGGCTTCGCACAAAAGGTTCCGGGTCAGGCGCTTTTTACCCGAGGGGAAAATATCTGTTCCACTACACCAGGGCATGCGCGGGTCCGTGGCCCGGCCAGACATACCGGCAATATCTGCTCGATCTGCTGGACGGATGCCCGCTCTCGGGCCACTCGGCCCTTGAAACCATCATCCGTATTTTAAAGGAAGGAACGATCCGTGCGACGGACCGGATGGTTCGCGGTCGTGAGGCGGTCATCTGCTGGAGTTCTCATCCTCCGCAGGAGCTTTTTGCAATGCGAAGGTGGAACCGGACACTGGCCAGGTGGACGGTCGAACCTTATGGAATAGCGGTGAGGCGCGATATCTTGCGCTCGCTCGGGGCAAAGCCTGCTGTATATGGCGGTGAGCATACCTATGGTCGCATCCCCCAATCCGAAAAGTATCGTTTTCAGTTGAGCCGCTCCACGCCTTCCGCGTCATGGAGACACGAGCGCGAGTGGCGCCTGCGCGGAGACCTTGCGCTGAGCAAATTGAAGCCCGACGAGGGGTTCGTATTTGTGCAGACAGAGGAAGAAAAGGCAAAGCTTTGCAGCCATGTAAATCCGGGGCTATCAATTGTAGGCCTTGACGCCTTGCTGTGATTCCAATCGGCCGGATGGAAGCTCCGGCGACAAATATCAGATCGACATATGAGGGCTTTGTGGAGTTTCCATTTTTGAACCAACATAGGAGCATTATTAGCTTTCTGGAGCACCTTGTGAGAATCAAGACCATCTTAAACCGGCCTTTTCAATGCTAAAACAGCGCATTTTAATGCCTGGAAAAAGGGGAATTTGGTAATTTATGATGCGAAAGCAGAATGTTGTCTTGGTCCGGTCCAACCCTATTTGCTTTGTGCTAATTGTGGCTGTGAAAAATAATGGATCAAAGTTGGGCTAATTTACGGAGTCGAAACAGATTCTGTTTGCCCGCCATTCAAAAATCCAAGTAGGATGGTTATGAAGGAACCTCAGTGGAAGAGGAAACCATCGATGTCCCTCATCGACTTTTTGTTTGGCAGACCACTCGCCTCCTATGAAGATCAGGCCGAGAAAATAGGGCCTGCGGCCGGCATCCCCATCTTCGGCCTAGATGCATTGGGCTCAGCCGCATACGGACCGGAAGCTGCTCTAACTCTTATGATTCCGCTTGGCATGGCAGGAGTCCGGTACATTGTTCCTATCAGCGGTGTCATCATCGCGCTGCTCTCCATTCTCTGCTTTTCCTATCGCCAAACGATTGAGGCATATCCGACAGGAGGCGGATCGTATACGGTTGCGAGCGAAAACCTCGGGACATTTGCAGGCCTGCTCGCCGCTGCAGCCCTTATGATCGATTATGTGCTCGTGGTCGCCGTGGGCATCTCGGCGGGTGTTGGCGCACTTGTGTCGGCACTGCCAAGTTGGCAGCCTTACACGCTCGTCCTTTGTCTCACCGCCCTTTTCGCAATCACCATGGTGAACCTGCGCGGTGTGCGGGATACCGGCGCGGCGTTCATTGTTCCTACCTATCTCTTTGTCGGATGCCTTTTCGTGGTCCTCGCGCTGGGACTTTGGCATACGATTCTAAGTGGCGGCCACCCATCTCCGGTAGTTGCACCCCCAAAGTTGGCGCCGGCTTGGGAAGCGGCCGGCCTGTGGATGCTGCTGAAAGCCTTTTCGAGCGGTTGTACGGCCATGACTGGAGTGGAAGCGGTCAGCAACGGAGTGATGGCATTCCGAGAACCTAGGTCACAAACAGCACGTCTGACGCTGTCGATAACTATCGCCATATTGATATTGCTGCTGGCAGGCATTGGCTATCTCTGTCGTTCGTACGCCATCGGCGCCACCGTTCCAGGGCAAGCCGGGTACGAAAGCGTACTCTCGCAAATGGCCGGCGCCGTCTTAGGCAAAGGGTGGTTTTATTACATCACGATTAGCTCCGTAGTCATGGTACTGGTGCTGCAGGCGAATACGGCCTTTGCCGATTTTCCGCGTCTTTGCCGTGCAATTGCACAAAATGATTATTTGCCGCGGGCCTTTGCTAATCGTGGGCGTCGGCTGGTCTACTCGCAAGGGATCTTCGTGCTGGCGTTCATGGCCGGTTCGCTGTTGCTTCTATTCGGCGGTGTGACCGACCGATTGATTCCGCTCTTTGCCGTCGGAGCTTTTCTCGCATTCACGCTGTCACAGGCAGGAATGGTCGGACACTGGAAGCGTATTCGGGGGCCACATGCCGGGCGCAGTATGCTGATAAACGGACTTGGCGCAATTACCACGGCGATTACGGTTGTTGTCGTGATTATTTCGAAGTTTAGCGAAGGAGCATGGGTAACACTGATCCTTATTCCAGGTCTCATTTTTCTGATGCGAAATGTCCGGCGCCACTATGAGCGCACCGAACGGGAAACGGCCTCGCGAGCTGTTCTATCTACTGAAGGCCTCCGGCCACCACTCGTGGTGGTGCCGCTTGACAGATGGGACAATGCTGCGGAAAAAGCACTGCGCCTCGCCCTGATAGTCTCACCCGACGTGGTTGCCGTGCATATCGACTCCGAAGAAGGCAGCAGCCGACTGTCACAGGAGGAGTGGCGATCTTGCGTAGAGGATCCCACTCAAAGCGCGGGTCTGCCCACGCCCAAACTAGTGGTCCTCAAATCACCCTACCGTTTCATCGTGACACCTGTCCTCAACTTTGTTTTCGAGCTTGAACGAAAGCATACGGACCGTCATATTGCAGTTTTCCTGCCGACCCTGGTGGAACGCCATTGGTATCACCATTTCCTTCACAACCAGTACGGGGAACTTCTCACAGCCCTCTTGCTGCTAAGAGGAAACAAGCGAATCGTCATTGTCAACATTCCCTGGTACCTCAAAGCGTAAATCCGTATTGTCACATGAACCGCCCAATTACAAATGGATCGATTATGCTGTGTTACGATCACATACGCCGGTGGTGTTGCTGTAGCTTCCTTCGCCTTCTATGGATGAGTGGCGAACTAACACGAATAACCTGCTGCCATCCTCACCAGTTCGGGGCGCAGCACCACGGTTTCGCTCGCTTGGGTCCAAATTAAAGGAAACAGCACAAGCCTTGAAAATCCCGGGGGCGATCACGGTGCGGATTTCAGTTGTAGTTCTATCCGCTCCTGGTCCCCATATATAAGGGCCACCACGATACTCAAATACTCCTGCAAATTCCTGGTCAGCAGAAAATTCTGCCGGACCAATTCTTTTGCGATGCGACCCATTTCCATGGCTTCATCGGGGTGCCGCAGGAGATATCTGGCGCGTAAAGCAGCTCCCTCCGGGGTCTTAACCAGGAAACCCGTGTGATGGTTCACTATCTGAAGCCGAATTCCCCCCGCATCGCCGCCAATCACAGGTTTTCCTTTCCACAGGGCCTCAGTCACGGTGAGGCCGAATCCTTCTTTGAGAGACTTTTGCACCACCAGGTCTGCGCCTCGCTGCAGGGCATTTATCGTCACATGGGCATCCGGAGGTAAAAGCAGCACATGGATATCTTTGTCGCTGCCGGCCTCGTTGCGAACCTCGGCCAGAACGGCGGCGCCTTCGGGGTCATCGGTGGCTTCACCGCCTGCGAGAACCAGTTGCAGTGACGGAGCGAAAGACTTGACCAATCGATATGATCTAATTACCCCCAGGGGATCCTTGAACCTATCAAATCGTGAGACCTGGAGCATTATCAGTCTATCGGGGTCCAGACCGAATTGAAGTTTGGCGGCATGGATTTGCTCCGGGGGCAGATCCATGTTTTTTTCGCTCAGAGGGTCGATACTGGGCGGCATCAGATACTGGATATGCGGCAAGGGTTGGGCAAAATCGGCCAGGGAGAAGATACTCGCATCGTATTCCATGACATAGTTACGCAAGTATTGCCACACCGGACGATAGGGATGGCTCAGGTCGATGTGACATCGCCAGATCCACTTGCCTTTTCGGTTCGGGCATGACCTCAAAAGGGGCAGCGGCT
>Ga0326728_10014210_pt1 | contig 17002 bp, 16 predicted proteins | sample MB3enrmetagenome_FD_207602 | JGI IMG/M metagenome (GOLD analysis project Ga0326728, IMG submission 207602) | Lab enriched peat soil microbial communities from McLean, Ithaca, NY, United States - MB31MN | ecosystem: Environmental > Terrestrial > Soil > Wetlands > Peat | place: USA: New York...
GCTCCAAACGCCACGCTTCTCGATCGCAGAAAGCCCAAACCGCATCCCTGGTCTCATGCCAACACCACCTTTGCAGAGCAGATTTACATCAGATGGTGTTGCATCGACCTATCGAATGCACCGCGTTTACCAGGCATGTAAACAAAAAAACCGCCCAGACGTATCCGGGCGGCTTGTCATTTTTCAAGCATCAGCCGTGGTTACTGCTTCCAAGGCTTGCCTTTCGGAGGAATGGGCAAAGATGTGGAAACAGCCGGAGCTACATTCTCCGTTGCCGATGCAGGAGTCGTCGCTGGCTGCTGGCAGCCAATAATAGTGTTGTTGGTCCCTAGGTTGAGAACCGTTGTACTTGGACTTTCGCACACGACTAAGTCTTGGGTTGTATTGGGGTCGAGATAAATTTGGGCAAAGCCCACACTGCTATCGACCGTGAAGTCGCTTACGTTGTTACCGACCACCGTGCTTTGCGTACTGTTCAACAAGCCAATTCCATAGAATCCGTCAGACCCAGTGACAGTGTTATTCCATGCTGCGGTGCCCTTGGTGTTAATAATACCGAAGCCTTCTGACAGATTGCTTTGTACTTCCAGCGTGTTGTTCCACACCGCCGCTTGAATGAACGGGGGAGTTTCGTCCTGAAGGAACATGCCATCGGCATACTGCTCGGTCCCTATGAACTTGTTGTGATGAATCTTGTACTGTGACGGGCTGCTTGGTGTAAAAGGCACCCACGCAGGAACAACCCACATGCCCGCGCAAGTACCCGATGACTCGTTATAGGAAATCTCAAAAACCGAGTTTTCTGAGGCTTCTAAGTCCAGCCCACCGCAAGTATTTTCAACGTGATTGCCAGTAGAAGGCGAACCGCCGATGGTGATTTGGCTCGACTTGGAAAAAGCGTCCTGAGAAACAGCGACGAACAAATTATTGAAAAAGCTGCTCTGGACGGTGAACGAACCACTTAGGAAGTAATAGTCGAAGAGAGCCGAACTGTGGGGGAGTTCGCCACTGTAGTGGACTCCATTGACTACATTATATCCCCAATCAGTTAAAAGGCCGCTGGGTTGGCCTTCCATGCGAATGCGGTCGATGGTGACGTCGGTGGGATGCTGACCCATGAAGCCCAGAACGTCGTAAATCATCGTATGCATCGTATTTGGGCCGCTAAGCTCGTCTGTCCAGGGTACGGTAGCTGGTACAGCAGTAATCTTGATGCTCAAGTCCGAGACGCTAATTTTGCCATCGACAAACTCAAACAAGCTTGGCCAGATACAAGTTGTGAGGTTGGGCTGGCACGAAGTCACGGTTGGGCCTGTGACAGGAAGATTGGGAAGGGCTTCGATGGTCGTGATGTCCATCCCCATCCCTTTGAAAGTTCCCCGAAAGTTGTAAACGACAACTTCCTGGGTGAGGTATCTTCCGGCCTGCAATTGCACCGTGCAGCCCGGACCGCGTGCCACGCAGGCATCCAGAGCCGCCTGAATTTTCGCTGTGTCGTCCTTTCCGTTCGGTGGTGCAACCCAGATTGTAGAGCCACCTGCAGAGGCGGTGGTTGGAAGAATCAGTAACAACCCGAGGAAGCAAAAGAAAAGCGCAAGCCAAGGACCGACCCGCGCCCCTCGGCAGTTCATGTTGCACATTTGAATTTTCCTTTCCGAAACTATCTGCTTGATGGAATTACCCTGGCCTGGGATGGGGCCCACTCGCCTCTGGGGGTGCTGCGTTCTGGGACAGGGGCGCTCTTCGGGGAGGCGAGTAGCAATCTCACAGACTAAATAGACCTACCAAAGAGCTGACCCTAGTCAAATGAAATGCAGGTCAAAAAACAAACTGCCGAATGACCACTGGTGATTTCACGCAACCACCTGCGGCAACTCGGCTTTCTCTAAATCCACTTCGGGTCCTGGGCGTACTGATTAGAGACCCGTGGCTTTCCGTCCCCCGTTCGCACGGGGTTTGGTTTGGTGCACGTGGCTAGCGCTGCAGTAACGAATTGTCAGTGACCGGCATTACAAGGCAATGTGATGCTTCGCGCTTCCACTCTCTGCGCGTCCCAGTACCTCACCTCTCTGGGCAGCAGGTTTACTGGACGCAACTCGCTCCGTAGCCGATTTGGACGCTGCCACTTGCCCGCTGAGGGACTTGTGCGTACTCGCCGAAGCCTGGCCGATCCTCAGCTAAGAAACCGAGTAAGTGGCCGACACGCCTACGTCTTTCGTGCTGGCGGCAAACGCAGCGGATGCAGTAATGAAAAAACAAGAAGCAAGGTGACGAACTGGCGGCTCAACGAAGCGGCCTCTTCAACGCCTCCGCGATGCCCGCCTCGGCCAGCGGCGCCATGAGTGCGTATCCCGCTTTGTTCGGATGTACGCCATCCGGACTCAGCTCCGCCTTCAGGCCGCCCTCGCTGTTGGCCATGCGTGAATAGTAGTCCACATACACGAAACCATTCTTCGCGGCGTACTCCCTGATCCATGCGTTTAGTGCCTTCACCTTTGGCGCAGGCTCCAGCCCCTTGTGCCAGCGAAACTCGCTAGCCGGCAGCACCGAACACAATACAACCCGTATCCCATTCGCTCGTGCAAGTTCGCTCATGGAGGCGAGGTTGCCCTCCGTTTCCTCCAGCGTCATCTTCCCCGTGTTCTCGGCGATGTCATTGATGCCCGCCAGCACGACGACCGCCTTGGGTTTCAGCTCGATCACGTCCTGACGAAAACGCACCAGCATCTGCGGCGTCGTCTGTCCGGAGATGCCGCGGTTGATGTACGGCTTGCCCGGAAAAAACTCGGCGCGGTCCGGCGGCGGGGTCGCTCCATGCTGCCCCCAGCCTTCTGTGATGGAATCTCCCATAAACACCACGCGCGTTTCGCCCCGCGCAGGAGCAGGCAGCTCCTTATTCGCATCGCGGTATTTCGCCATAAAGGCCCAGTCGTTGTAGACGCGCTCCAATTGCGACTCCTGGTAAGGTGTCAGCTTTTCCAGCACCGCCGCGACATCTGCAGGCAGCTGCACCTCCACGTCCGAGGATGCCGGCAGTATTTGAATAGTGCGCAGCCAGGTTTCCACCAACTTGGGCCAAGCGGTGACGGGCAGTGCGGTGCGGCGCAGGCCATAGCCGTGTCCACCTTCCGCGTAGATGTGCAGCTCCGCCGGTACCTTGGCGTTCTTCAGTGCCTGGAAATAAACGGTCGCGTTTTCCATGTGCACGGGATCGTCCTCTGCCTGCACGATGAACGAGGGCGGCGTTTTATCGCTTACGTGAATGTCCGCGTTGGGCGCGAAGTTCTGCTCTTCGAGGGCCAGATAGCCGGGATAGACGATCGCGGCGAAGTCCGGCCGGCAACTCACTTGATCAGCGGCGTCCAGCGGATCATAGAGGCGTTGCTCGAAATGCGTACTCAGTGCCGCGGCAAGGTGGGCGCCCGCGGAGAAGCCCAGCACGCCAATGCGGTGCAGATCAATATGCCATTCCGTGGCGTGAGAACGAACGATACCCAGCGCGCGTTGAGCGTCCTGAAGCGCCGCACTGGACTTGGGATAAGGCCCCGAGTCAGGCACGCGGTACTTGAGCAGCACGCATGTGATGCCGGCGGCGTTGAGCCACTCGCACACTTCCGTGCCTTCCAGGTCGATGGCCAGGATGCGGTAGCCGCCTCCGGGAAAAACAACCACGGCGGCGCCGGTGTTGTTGCCCGTCGGTGTGTAGAGCGTGAGAGTTGGTGCAGAGACGTTGCCGAGACGAATCAACGGCTTGCCGGCGATCAGATTATCTTTGGCAGTTGTGGTGTCGATCTCGGGGCCCGGATTCGGCGGAGCCCCGGGCGCCGCGTGCGGCCAGACCGGGAGCGTGGTGCGGCCGGGTGCGGGCTGCCACGCGGGCTGCTGGGCAAACAAGCTGGTAGAGATGCTGGCAACGGCAGCAAGAAGAAGCACACAGTAGCGCACGATGAAGGCCTCGGATTTGGAGTTCGTGGTGAGATCGTAGCACGAGGCATGGATGCAGGCGGTGAAGATTTCGGCTCTACGTTGAGCAAGGAGTGAAAAGGGCCATCTGCGACAGAGCGCGAGAGTCCGTGCGCCACTCGCGGGCCCGAGCGAGTCACACCAAGGGCCGAGGTTTTCCAATACTCGAAGCGGCGCCCGCCACGCTACCCAATCTGCCTAGGTACAGGTGTCTAACCAGTAAGGGTTGGAATTTGTCGTCAACGAGCGATGCGGAAGTGGTCCAAGGCCAGTCGCTAACTGATAGACAATAAATGTCTTATTAAATTAGAAGGCGCTTAGGCCAGTGTCAAACCAGTCTTAGTACTAAAACTGAGGTACGTCGAAAATGGGCTTTTGCCGTAGGACAGGGGTAACTCCTAAATTGAAGCTGATGCTCCATGGGATTTTATCCGGCCTCCCGCCACAATGTGGTCACGCTGAAAGGGCAATTCAAAGCGACGAGATTTCAAATAAGAGAAGCCGGAGGAGAACACGAAGATGCGTAAGAGCCAAAAGGGATTCTCGCTGATTGAACTCCTAATCGTGGTTGCCATCATCCTGATTATCGCTGCCATCGCCATTCCGAGCCTTATTCGCTCGAGGATGTCGGCCAACGAGGCTTCCGCAGTGGCTTCTCTCCGTTCGATCAACACGGGCGAAGTGACCTACTACACGACCTATCCAGACACGTTCGCCACGCAAGCTCAACTGGGCCCTAGCGCCCAGACGTGCACTACCCCCAGCTCCACGAACGCCTGTTTGATTGACTATTCGCTCGCCAACGCCACAGCCCCCGCCACGGCAAAGAGTGGTTACTACTTCCTAGTTACCCCCAGCGCGGGCACCTATACTTCCGAGGCAGAACCCGGCGATCCGAATTCCTCCGGCACACGCGGCTTCTGCTCCGACCAGGACATGGTCCTGTACTACGTGCCCACGGGCGGCAGCATGGGTGCCTGCACGACAACCACCGGCACGCCTCTCTAATAGCAAAAGTAAAGTTCGCGGGATTCCGATCCCGCAAAGGTTTGCAAGGGGCGGGTCGCCAGATCCGCTCCTTTTCTTTTTGGCGACCGGCTGAATGTTGCGGCTTCTTACTCGCGGAACATTTGAATTTCATTTCACCGCATAACAATGTCCGCTAACTGGCGTCAATCGAAGGTCGACTCGCCCAGCTCGCTTCAGTTTCCCGCGTCACTCCTTTTCTAGTTTGCCCGCGGCAACGCGGAGAAGTAACCTTGTCCCTGTCTGGAGCCCAGCATAGCGAAATGAATTGGCAAAGCATTAGCGCGCTAAGAGCAACCGCGTCCGTATTCGGCGTTTATGCAGGTCTGCTCGGCATGGAGCATGGTTTCTTTGAAACCCTGCAAGGAAATGTTGCGCCAAAAGGCATCAAGATACTTGCCGTTGGTTCGCCCGGACTGCCCTTCCCGTTCGGCCACGAACCCGCCATGACACTCATTCCCAACTTCTTGATAACGGGCATCGTTGCGATGATTTTCGGCCTGCTGATCATGCTTTGGTCGGCCATGTTTGTACGGAAAAAGCATGGCGCTGTGATCCTGTGCTTGCTTTCAGCAATACTTCTCCTGGTTGGCGGAGGATTCGGGCCTATCACGCTTTTGATCACCGCCTCTATTGCCGCGGCCAGGATTGATAAACCGCTATTCTGGTGGCGCTCACATCTCTCAGCGAACGCAAGGCGCTTGCTTGCAAACCTGTGGCCGTCGTGTCTCCTCGCCGCCCTGTTATGGGTGCCTTTTGAATTCGCCCTCGGCTATATCTTCGGCTTGAAGAACGACCTGAAGCCATCTCTCACGAGCATGAATCTTCTTCTGAGTTACCCTCTTCTCGTATTCTTTATATTGACGCTCGTAACTGGATTTGCGCATGAGGTCCACAGACAGCTCGATCTAAGTCTTACTGGATAACCCTCAGTGCACGATCAGCCGGTAGCATCCTCTGACTCTCCCCACCACCGCGCTACACGCCTACTGAAGACCCGCCTCCTTCAGCAATTCCAGGAATTGCCGCTTCGTTCTCATGTCCATCGCCTGCGCCACCAGCTTCCCTTCCCGGTCGTACACAAAACTCTTGGGAATCCCCTCCACAATGAACTCTTTATTCGCCGCTCTGTCCGGGTCCAACAGGATTGGATAGTGGAATCCTCCCTGCTCGATGAACGGCCGCACCTTGCTCTCGGCTTCATCCGAAATCGCCAGCACCACGAATCCCTGCTTCTGGAATCTCTGGTACAGCGCATCCAGGTCCGGCATCTCGCTGCGGCACGGCGGGCACCACGTCGCCCAGAAATTCACCAGCACCACTTGCCCTTTCAATTCCTTCAACGTCCAGCTCTTCCCCGTCAAATCCTTCAGCGTGAAGTTCGCTTCCTTGCGCTTCGCGTCGTCCTGGTCCACGCGCGCCACCACCGCCGCGTATTGCGGATCATCCAGGCTCGCGCTCACGTGCTCATACTTCACCAGACTCGCCAATTCCACGTAGGCGTACGCCGGTCGGCCGTCTTTCCCGGTCTCCGGCTGTTCCTTCAACGCGCCCGCCAACGTCGTGGCCACTTCCTGCAACGTATCGTGCCCTGGATCGCCCTCCGTCGAGAGCCCCGCCAGCCCTAGCGCCAGCCGCGCCTTGTGCGGATTGCTCGCCGCCGGCAGCGCGCGAATCTCCAGCGCCAGTTCCTTCGTTTTCTTCGCCCGCGCATCTTCCGGCATTTTCCGCAGCGTCTCCAACGCCGCCATAACCGGCTTTTCCTGCTCCGTCCACGTAGGCTTCTGCTCCTGCGCCCGCACGCTCACCACTCCAACCAGCAGCACTGCCGCCGCGCCGATCGCCATCCGCCAGCGCATTCCTCGTTGTGCGTTTTCCGTCGTCTTCGCCATGTTCCCCTCTCCTATTAGGGAGTTTTCGGTTATCAGTTATCAGTTTTCAGTGTAAGAGAATACGGAAGAAAGGGACAGACCGTACAAAGTTGAAAGTTCAAAGTTCAAAGGCGGGCCGCTCTTCTCCTGCTTCTGGTGGCCCAGGCATTCTTGCCTTGCTTCATCCTTCCCGGAACTCCAAAATGTCGGCGCGCCGACAATGTTACTTAATGTTATAGTAAACACATGAGTTAGAAAAACGGGATGATGGTCTACTTCCTTTGCTTCCTTTGCTTCCCTTACTTCCTTCGGGCACCCCCCCACCCCCCTGTTTTTGCGTATATGCGGGAATCATTGGACTTACGGGAAAGTGGCTCGTAAGGGCAATAATATAGTTGACGAATCAAAGCGTTGGCGTATTATTGTGGGAAGGAAGGGGTTGAAAATGAAAGTACGTGAAGGAACGATTTGTGTATCTAATCTACTGTGATGATTCGCGGGATGGCAAAAAGAAGCAATTAATGACTGCCATCATTTTGAAAGACACACTTTTTCATATCGCCGAAGGGTACATGGGTTACATCATTGAAAAGCATGTACCTGAGGAAAAACGTGAGGAGTTCGAGTTTCATGCTTCGGAATTATTCAATGGCACACCGCCATTTGAAAACATAAATACTACTACAGCCATTCAGATATTTTCTAAATGTTGCACCATCGCTGTAGAAGAAAAAATCCCGATAATCTACTCATGTGTTGACCTTAGCAAACTCGGCTCTGGGATTTACGGCAGCGCAGCACCTTTGGATGTCGCATTCAGATTGTGCCTTCCAGAAGTCGAGAGATGGTTCAAAGAAAACGCTCCTGATGAACTGGGGATTGTGATTTGTGATGACTGCAATGATGGAAAGCTCAAAAATAATCTACAAACCAGCTTCACCTCAAAGCGCCGTAAGGTCAAAATGAACGTTGAGGAAGATGAAGGGGAAATCAAGCGAATACAAGAAGATCGCGGAGAACTGTCACATCTCCATGACGCCATGTATTTCGGAAGCTCCGGACACTCTAAAGGGATTCAATTGGCGGACGTTTATGGATACATAATTAAAAGACATATTTCAAAACATGAAGAACTAGAGTCTCTGTACAAATATTTGGAGCCAGTGATATTTGCGAGGAAGCATGAACCGAAAGAAGAATAAGGAAAGTTCGGAGTTCGAAAGATTCGAAATGACAGTTGAAGCGTTAATGCGGGTTCCGCATAGCGAGGTCAAGGCGAAATTAGAGCAGGAGAAGAAAGCGAAGAAGGAACGGGGCGCGAAAAAGAGGAACAACCATGACAAGAGAAATGCAGATATTTCTTAGTCCCAAAGACATCATCGGCATACGCTTTGAATGTCATGGATGTCACGAGAGAATCAATGTGCGTTTCCCATCCGATTCCAAGTTTCTTGAGGAGTTTTTGTGTCCTCATTGTCATCAGCAATGGTTTCAAGGAAATTTCGATACCCGTCTTGGAACGATTAGAAGTTTTCTGAATAGTTTTAAAGATTTGAGAATTAAGGAATTTGAATTCGATATTTCTTTTGAAATTGCTAGTCCTGATGACTTACAGGCTTCTTCCCGCGAGGAAGTCTAGTTAAGTTCTGGATGCGTCGTACCGACTTTGCCAGTCACTTCGGCGTAGGTAAGGCGCTTTCCGATTACGTGAGAAGCAACATGCTCGAAACGAAGTCCATCGTGAGCCAGTTCCCGCAAATTGAAACGGAACACTTGCTCGTCCAAATACCGGAACAGATGGAAGGGTTCCACGCTTACGTAGGTTCCCTTGAGTCCACGCTTGAAGAGGCTCCAGAAGTTTTCGAGTCCGTTGGTGTGAATCTGCCCGTCAACGTATTTCTCCGCATGGTCAATTACTTTGTGCTCGAAATCCTGGTGCTTCAATCCCTGATAGGAGAGAAGCGCATCGGTGTAGATCGTGCTGTGCGGTTTGACGTGACGGCGAATCTCTGGCTGTACAACATGCTTGCGGCAAGAGGGAATCACGGTTGCGCGAACTTCGCCGCCACGTTCAAGGATGCCCATCACCGGAGTCTTGTCTTTGGTGCCAGTCTCAGTGATACGGCGCTTGTGCTTATCGGCGTGCATGAAGCGGGCCGCGCCACCGATGAAAGTTTCGTCTACTTCCACTTCGGAGCCACGCCCACCCAACTTAGAACTGGAGTTGCTCTGCATCGCAAGACGAACCCGGTGAAGCATAAACCATGCGGACTTCTGAGTGACGCCAAGAGCGCGGGCCACTTCATAAGAGCTAACGCCGTTCTTGCAATTGGCAACCATCCACATTGCGATAAGCCACTTGTCGAGCGGGAGGGCGGAATCTTCAAGGATGGTTCCGACCTTCACCGAGAATTGGCGGTGAGCGTGAACGCTCTTGCATTGCCATTTGCGCTGATTCTGGAGGAACACAGCATCCTCGCGGCCACAAGTAGGGCAGATTACTTTGCCGTTGGGCCAGCGCATCTTGACCATGAAAGCGAGGCAATTATCGGGATTAGCGAAGTGAACGATGGCTTGTTGAAGTGTCTTTGGTCTGCTCATGTCTCTCACCTAAACCAAAGATACCCTAAGCCATTTGATTTGTCAAGTATATTATTGCCCTCGTAAGTGCGGGAATAGTTGGACTTAGGGGAGAAAAGCGGATCAAAGTGAAAAGTTGAAGATTCAAAGCTCGTGTAGGGGCCACCTCTGCTTGCCCGCCGTAGGAGGGAGGCGGGCCGCTCTTGGGTCCCTCCTGCCTTCTTCTCGCCACTAGCCACTGCTCTTTCCCCCTGATCGCTGGTCGCTGATCACTGGTAGCTCTCTTCGCAGCCTCCCCTCAGCATAACAGCCCAAGCATAGCACATTATTTACTTCTTGTCTACTATTATTTATAAGGTACTAGAGCTGAAACTAGTACGAGGGGGCGCCTCGGAATAGAGAGGTCAAAAGCCCCACACGTAAGACCGACGTATGGGGCACCCAAGTCTAGTCGCCATCTAGCGCCGGGGCCACCCACCCGTCTGCTCGGCTCGGCGACTGGCCGTTAATGGTCCGCGCCCCCTGCCGAGGGAGATTTGAGAGACCGCCAACCACCTGTCATCCGGCCCGCGTATTCAAGATAGGGAACGGATTCTCTTCGGTCGTTTTCCCGTGCTAAGAAATTGAGGATGTGCATGTAGAATTGCATGAGCGCCGTGCCTTCGTGCGGCTGCTCCGTAACACCGGTATGCCCGGTAGAGTTGATAAGCCCTCTATTCAGCACATAGATTCGATCGATCAATCCTTGCTCTGCCTTGAGGTCTCTCGCAACGCCGGAAAGTCGCAAGTATTCCTGTTCGAGCCATCCTTCGGCTTTTAGATCGGAGTCGTACGCGAATATACAATGAAAAAAACGTGCTTTATTATCCGCTGGTTTACCATCCCTCCTTCTTACTGATAAATGACGGCCGAAAGGGCGGAGCTCGTTAAGACGCTTGGCGGCTTTCAAACTGGATTCCAACTCAGACTTACTGAGCAAACTCTTAACTTCCACGCTCGCTAGAAGGGCCTCGGCAGGGAGAATCTTTAAAGCGCCGTTATAAAATGCAAAGTTCCTAGTTTTGTTGAAGATCATAACGTCCAACTGTGGACCACGACGTCCACGAATGTCGACGGCCTCACCTTTCGCTACACCGAATGCTTCTGGCAAATGATCGCGAAAGAAACGCTGGATTGGTATTTCGCGCCCCTCGCCTTTGCTGAGCGCGTGTTGAAAGTCTGCGCTTTTTAAGAACTCGGCAATGAATTCGTGAAGAGCGGCCTTGAAGCCGGACTCAAAGACTTCAACCGGTATCTTTCTGCGATTCTTGAATTTCAGATTGTTCATAGTCGCTCGCTTTCGCAGGAGTGTTTGATTGCCCTGTTGCCGCCGTGATTCTGTAAAGGATACGCCGGAGTCGAGACCTGTCGCTCTGCTGTCTTGAATGCTCCGGGTGGAGCGTTGCCAGGATGGATTCTCTTTGCCATTGCCGACACCCAAAATTGTTCAGCCCGTTAATTTCTCGGCCACCACCCCGCGCACAGTTCTCGGCTTGACAGGTACCCTAACTCTAATTAACTTTCTCTCATGCTGCAACTTCTAAGCTGACGGCGGGTCGCACACCCGTCCCTGCCTCTCAACGGATACAATGAACGCATGTCCTACACCGAAATGCTTGCGGAAGTGGTCCGCGGCTTGGGAGCAGGTTCAATCACAATTCCAATGCAGATGGTGCACTTCGAAATACTCCTCCCTGAATTGAAAGTCTGCCACCCTGCAACTTTGAACCTCAGACTGGAGAACCCGCTCAGGATCGACAACCCGGATATTGTCGCGGAGTACGATTGGAGCGGCGCAGGGCCCGAGAGGTTTTCGTTCCTCAGGATTGGCTTGGAGTTCCCAGTCGGCGGCGTGGCACATCGAGCCTGGATCTACATACCACACGACTCTCCCCATTTCGGTAACCGTTTCCAAATTGAGGTGCTCGCCGCCCGAATTGAAGGTATTTCCTATGGTGCCCGTTGTCGGGTTCTGATTCCGCGGGCGAGGGTTGTGTCGGGCATTGTAGTGGTGTAGGCGCACTCGGCGTGTGGCCGACAGGTTAGGCCCTGGAGCACCTGCGAGCGAAGCATCCCTGGCGGCTTGCAACCCGTGCGGCATCTGAGTCTACGGCGGGTGCCACCCGCCTGCCTTCCACCTGGCTCGCTTTGTGCTATATCTTGCTCAGAGTCACACATGAAGATTGGGCGAAACGAGCGGTGTCCCTGCGGCAGTGGCCTCAAGTACAAGCGGTGCCATGGGAGTGTCGAACGAGAAATGGACAACAAACGATTTGAACCTCCAATCGCCCGCGCCGCTAAACCGGCTACATCGGCCGCCCCAGCGCCAGCGAATACGCTTAACCAGGAAGTGCCCCGCGACGTGTTAGGTATCCCGGGAGCCTATTACCAACTCTGGGTCCACAATATCAGAAGAGGCGAAGACCCTCACAGTAAGTTTCACAGCCAGGAGGATAAATATCGAGTCGTTTTTACGTTGAGCCGCCACCCGCTCGACAAGCAAAATTTGGATTTTAAGGGCGCGGGAGACTCTTTCATTAAGATCGCAAAACCGGAGGGCGAAAGAACGGAGAACGACGCCGATAGAGTGGTGATCTTCTCGGTTCATTTTACCCCGACTGGCGTCGAAAAGATTGAGGTCGAAGGAATTCCAAATAAGGAAGGGCGGCTCGCACAGTGCGTGGTGGAATTATCCGCACCGAGTTTCGCAGAGGCAGACCGGATTGCTTTTGGGGCTGTGAGCGGATTCTTCAGTACACTCGCGTTCGAAATAGATGTCCCAGTGCGCCTCGGGCAACTAAACATTGAGCAGACCTCGACTCAAAACGCTTCTATGACGTATACCTGTCCCTACCCGGATGTGCATTTGACGGCGGCAGGAACCGATCTCAGTCAAAATCCCTACATCCAATCACTGCTGTCGCTCTATCGAGAAGGAATCAACAGCAACAGCATGAACTACCAGTTCTTGTGTTGGTACAAGGTCGTCGAAGGAATCAATTGGGAGCGCACCAAAGAACTGTCAGCGGAGCCTGCGACGGGTAAGAAAGCCCTCGCACTGCAAATTAAAGAATCTCTACCACCCACGAAAGAGGAGATGCGCAAACTAGTTGCCGATACGTTCCCACTATTAGACCCAGCGGGAGTGAAAGATGAGCGCTGGGATCACCTCGCGCCGGACGAAGTTCTTGGACGGAGATTCAATCGCGTCAGGCAAGACCGGCTCGAAGAAATTCGGAACAAGATTGCTCATATGCTGACTGACAAGGGTGGTGATCTAAGCCTATCACCGGATACTCACAGTCATCGTGCCGAAGTTACGCGCTGGATTAGTCTGCTCCGTCTGATGGCCCGCATCATGATTCGAAATGAGAAAGCGAGACTTCCGAGGCCGCCAGGTGTTTTTGTATCGCCTCCAGAGGCAGGAGACATTTCTCAGTGGCGAGAGCAATTCAGGAAAGCCTAAGCGAGGTAACCCGGTGCGGGCTTAACGTTCATTTCTGACCGCCCTTAACTTCCGAATACGACTTTGGGTGCCGCACCCTTTCGGCTTGGTTTAAAAAGGGTGCGGATTTTGACTTTCTAGCGCCCCCAGTCCTCTCTTACCAGTTTCGTCGGTTTCACGTGTGCGGGTTTGCCCTTTGCGCGGCCTATGCCATTCGGTAGCCTCTTCTCGAAGCTCGGGGCAGGCAAGCCAAAAAGTCATGCCCTCCTAGGGCGGAATCGTCGTTTCAGGTCAGGCCATGAGCAGGGCTTTGGGGTTTTTCTTGGCGATCACCAGGAGTTTGAGCGCGGCCTGCCGCGGGCGGCGCGTGCCTTGCTCCCAACTGCGCACGGCGTTGGGGCTCACGTTCAGGAAGGTGGCGAAGAGCGCCTGGCTGGCGTTGAGGGTCAGGCGGATGCGGCGAACTTCCTTCGGCGAGATTTGCCTGGGGCGCGCGGGAATGCGCGTGATGCGCAGATTGACAGCCTCGCCACGTTCATAGGCCGCGGCGTCCTGAAGCGCCTCCCTCATGTCGTCAAAGATATGCACCTTGATTTTCTTTGCCATGTTCAACCTCCCGAGTCTTTCTTAATCTGCGCGACCCACTGCCGCATCTGCCTGCGTTGGTCTTCGCTGGCATCTTCCTGCTCGTCCTTGTCGAGCAGAATTAACAGATGAATGTGCTGTCTCTTCTCCAGGTACAGATACAGGTAGCGGTAACCGCCGCGCTTTCCCTTTCCGCGGCCGGGATTTGCTGCGCGCGCCTTGCGAATGCCACCCAGGCCGGGAACCATGGCGCCGCGATCCGGCTTCCGCGCGAGGTCAGACTGAATCGCCCGTAGCAGTTCGTCGGCAGTGTCGCCGGCGAGGTGTTGCAGCTTCGCCGTGAATGGCCGGGACTCGATGAATTCCACAATGTGATAGTACCACAATGTGGTATATGGTGTCAGCAAGTACCTGTAGGTGGCCACCTGAAGGTGGCCGCTACAGGAGCGAAAGAAGGCCTGTTCGGAGGGTCAACGTGACGCATTGGGGGAGTACCGTCCTTCGGAGCGCTCGACGCCTTCTGCAAAGGAAGGCGTACTAGGGGAGAGGCAGGAGGCGCGCGGACCGGCGTTAATTTGAGATAAGTGCCACGATTCCTCCGCTGCGCAGCCCGACGCGCCATACGGCGGCGCGTAAGAGCAGAATCGGGCTGCTCCGGTCGGAACGACATCCGGGAAGGGACGCAAAAAGCGCGCCTGAGGGGAGCAAAGAATGAAGAAACTATGCATGGTTATGGCGATTGTGGCGATGAGTGTGTCTGCCGGGGCGGGGCGAGCGGCGGCGCAAGGACCCGCGGGCGTGGGTGCAACGGCAGCGGCGGAGCCGTCATCGCACGCACCGCACTCCTATAATCCAATCAACTGGGTGAAGAAAAACCCGAAGACGGGCAACGATTGGCATGATGCGAACAGCGAACTGGGCACGAAGCTGACGGCGAAGCTGCAGGGAACGGGCGTGCTGGCGGCCAATACGAACATCGCGCAGGCCTGCAACACGTTCAAAGTGCTGAGCGATTGCCTGGCCGCTCTGCACGGCAGCCACAGCCTGGCGCTGGATTTCAACTGCGTAAAATCCGACATGACCGGGGTGCAGACCGGCGCGGACATGTCCGCCTGCAAAGAGCCGAAAGGCGACAAAGGAGCGAGCCTGAGCAAAACGATCCAGTTGCTGAAGCCGGGTGCGGATGCCAAGGCCGAAGCCAAGAATGCGGAGAGGCAAGCGAACGAGGATTTGAAGGAGGCAGGATCCTAGGCAACCCAGGGGAAAGTTATCGGTTGTCAGTTATCAGCGATCAGGAGCGAAGAGAGAAGCAGATCCCTCGACTTCGCGACCCGACGCGCCAAACTACGGCGCAGAAGAAAAGTCGGGCCGCTCCGCTCGGGATGACAATGCCGGTTTCTAGGTCTCTTGCGCGTTAGGCTTGCGGCCGGTGGCCGAATCGCTCGTAGTTCTCGATTCCATCATAAAAAGTTGATCGGGATTGTGGAGCCTGTCTCAAATGATTCGAGTTGCCATCCTGCGCCCCTCAGGGGTTAAAACCCCTGCATTCGTGGGGCTTTTCGGCACGGCTGAAGCCGTGCCCTCCCGGAAGCCATTTATGAGATGACTTGTAGTCGCGGCCAACACGCTGGCTATACACTGAGACTTCGCTCGGTGGCTCGGCACGCGCGAGCCAGGGATAAGGGAACTTCGCTGTGGCTCTCGGGGAAAATCATCGTATGAGGCGGGTACTCCGCAAGGCTGCGACATCTCTCTTGCTGATTGTGCTGGTCGCGCTGGGCGCCAGGCTGGCGTTCGCGTGGAATCAAGCGCGCAAGATTCCCAGCGAAGTGCTCCGCACGGTGCTCTTCCAGACGGAAACCGGGCATATCGCCTACTCGCTGGCGGCCGGAAAAGGATACTCTTCGCCGTTTGAGCGGGATACCGGACCCACGGCCTGGCTGGCCCCGGTTTATCCTCTGCTGATCGCTGGATTGTTCAAACTTTTCGGCATCTACACGCGCGCCTCTTTTTTCGCCGCGGTTTTTCTGAACATTCTTTTTTCTTCGGCCGCGTGCGTGCCGATTTTTTATGCCGCCAAACGGGTCGCGGGCGTGGGAGTCGCCAGTCTCGCCACCTGGCTGTGGGCCTTATTCATCAATGCGATCATGATGCCCTTCGAGTGGATCTGGGATACCTCGCTCTCGGCGCTGCTGGCGGCGACCATCCTGTGGGCCACGCTCGAGATGGCGGAATCCCGCCGTTGGCGCGATTGGTGCGGCTACGGCCTGCTTTGGGGCGCTGCGCTGATGACCAACCCCGCGCTGGCTTCCCTGTTTCCGCTGCTGTTGGGATGGCTGGTCTATCGCGCACGCCGCGAAGGGCGTTTGCAACTCGCGAAACCCGCGTTTACGGCGGCTCTTGCGCTGCTGTGTTGCGTTCCGTGGACCGTGCGCAACTACGTCGTGTTCCACCGGTTCATTCCGTTGCGTTCCAACTTCGGCTTTGAGCTGTACGTCGGCAACAACGAAAACTACGACGAACGGCGCAGGACTTTGCCCGCGGCGATTACCTATGACCGCGAGGTCTTGCGCTACCTGAGAATGGGAGAGACGGCCTTCATGGATGAAGAGAAGCGCAAAGCCTTGCAGTTCATCGCGTCTCATCCGCGCGTGGAGCTGGAGCTTACCGCCAAGCGCTTTCTGGACTTTTGGATGGGATCGCCGGAGCCGCTGAAAAAATCCCTTGAAACGGACTCGCTCTTGATTCGCGGCATCCTTTTGGGGAGCTTCCTGACTTCCTTGGGAGCTCTGCTGGGCGCAGCCGTTCTCTTTTTCAGGCGCAATGCGTACGCCTTTCCGCTGGCGGCTTTCCCGGTTGCTTTTCCCCTGCTTTACTACCTGATGCACGCCTCGCTGCGCTACCGCCATCCGATTGACCCGATTGTGTTGTTGCTGACGGCGATTGCCGCCGCGGCGTTGTTCCGTAGGCTATTCCCGCAACGTGCTGCTGCCGTGGATCCCATCGTCGCCCGGCCCGAGGGGTAGCGCGAAGATTCGGAGGTGGGCGGCAAGTGGCGCGAGCAGCAGACAGGAAGAGAGATCCCTCCACTCCGCGGCCCGACGCACCGTAATTCGGCGCGAAAGAAAAAATCGGGCCGCTCCGGTCCCTCCTGCGGCGGGCAGGCGGGATGACCGGTTTTAGGAGTATTTGTTTTTGGGGCGCTTTACGGCACGACTGAAGTCATGCCCTCCCAAAAAAGAGACAGGCGCAAGCGGAAATTACTTTTTGGGCAGGGTGCGGTCTTTGAGGAGGTTCTTTAGCTCGGACATGAATTCCTGGACGTCCTTGAAGTCCATGTACACGCTGGCGAAACGCACGTACGCGACTTTGTCCAGCTTCTTGAGGCGGTGCATGATCATTTCGCCGATTTCCGTGGTGGTTAGTTCCCTTTCGGTGGCTTCGTGGACCACGCTTTCGATTTCGTCCACGATGGCTTCGAGTCTGGGAGTGG
>Ga0326728_10014212_pt1 | contig 17001 bp, 16 predicted proteins | sample MB3enrmetagenome_FD_207602 | JGI IMG/M metagenome (GOLD analysis project Ga0326728, IMG submission 207602) | Lab enriched peat soil microbial communities from McLean, Ithaca, NY, United States - MB31MN | ecosystem: Environmental > Terrestrial > Soil > Wetlands > Peat | place: USA: New York...
TGATGTTCTCGAGAAGGGTTTTCGTGACGGCGAGTCTGGCGTCGAGCTGCCGGGTCTTCTTCTCTTCCGCCATCTTCAGCTCGTTCACGCGCATTTTCAGCAGCATGAAGCGATTGAGGATCTCGCAGAGGAGCTCCAGGTCTCTCGTCGTGTTCTCGTCGAGGGTGATCGACTTTCTTTTTCCCAGGACGAAGTAGGCGAAGACGTGAACACCCCGCTTGAGAGGATAGACATAGAGCGTTCCGTAGCCGAAGTCGTCATGATAGACCGTGGGCGAAAAGATGGAGCCCTTTGCCTTTTCCATGTCATCAGAATCTATGCTCCGGAGGCTGCCGTCGATGCTGAAGAAGGACGGCTTCCCGTTGCCCCTCATGACCAGCTCACAGGCATCGAAGATGGTCTCCTCCACGAATACCCGGGGCATCTCGGCGAGGAGGTCGCTTTCCCCTTCCATATGCTGGAACATCTTTACGATGATGGAATAGTTGCTGATGGCCCTCTCGAAGAAGTTCCATTGGAACAACAACGACTTATTCCTTAGGCTACTCTCTTGCATCGGCCACCCCTAAAAGCTCGCTTATCCTTGCGGTCTCACTCAGTATCCGCTCCTTTTCGCCTTGGAGGATGATGCCTTCTGCCCCCAGGTCTGCGGTGGGGTTGTCGATGAACGCGTCGGCTACCCTCACGATATCGAGCAGGCGATCCTCTCCGTCGGGCGTTCCGTGATGCTCCCTCACGACCGCGCAGAACTCTTCCGGGAATCTCCACTTGACGGCCATGAAATAGCCGACCTCCTGGTGGTCGATGCCGAACGTCTCCTGCTCCAGGGTGCAAAGGTCCCTGCCGGTCTTCGGGGCGAGAAGGACCAACCTCTGGTACTCGTCTCCAAAGGTATAGAAGATGATCTTCCCTATGTCGTGAAGGATCGAGACCGTGAAGGCCTTTTCAGGGTCTTCTGCCAGAGTCTTGGTGCTCAGGGCCCTTGCCGCGTAGGCAACGGCGAGGGAATGCTTCCACAGGGTGGCGAGGTCGCGCTGGCTGAGCTTCCATCGCTGCAGCATCTCCTTGAGGAAGGCGAGGCATACGACGATATTCTGTACCTCCTCCAGGCCGATGACTATCATGGCCCTTTCAAGGTTCAGTATCTTGCACCCTCTCGCATAGTATGCCGAGTTTGCGATGCTGATGATCTTCGAAGAAATCGCCTGATCGTACTTCACGATGTTGAAGATTTGGTTAAACGAGGAATTCCGGTCATTCATGACGCGGAATAGCTCGGTGATCACGCTGTTCAGGGTCGGCAGGACCTTTCCGGTCTCAGCCCTCGCTAATAACTCGTCTCGCATGGCCGCAGTTTGCATTTGTAATATTATCGATCAACAGAGGAATTAGTTAAGCGATGCTAGACAAAGAGGCTATTTCGGATACGCGGGGAATGCCACGAAATGGGGGCATAAGGTGGCGGCGAAAGGCGGGGAAAGGAGGGTAGCCGGAACTCAAACTCCGTCATTCGATTGGTACTTTGCTCTTCCTGAAATGTTCGCTTTACCTCTCATGAAGAAGATGCGATAGTACTGGGGGAGGTGAACACTAATTCTGGTGGCGGCAGAGGGATGATATGAGCAGGTACCTTCATCGAGCTCGCGAATATCAGTGCGCCATTCGAGAAATCCTGATGAGAGAATGGGACCCGATTGGCGTATCCGGCATCCCTGAAGCTCAAGACGAATATGACTCCTATATAACACATATCTACAGCCAACTTATCCGTCACAAATCGGAACACGAGATATTTCAAAACCTTTGGGAAATCGAAACCGGTCATATGGGGCTTTACGGCAACCGTCAGCGAACGGAGAAGGTAGTGAGCCTGCTGATGGAACTACAACAAGGAATTGAAAAGGCCGTCTAGCAACTCATGGCGCGGACCGAGAGCGTCGCTTCCGGCCGCGGCGATTTTTGATGCAAGGCGAGGAATGAAGGGGCCGAATGGTCCGGGGCACCCGCCGTCTACAGGCGGGTCGGTCGGAGCATACTTTGTGCGTATGTGAGGACCGCGCGGCCCCGCGTATGACGAAGCATGGCGCAAAAAGCGCCCGGCCGGCCGCCAGCCCTCATTCTCGCCCCTTTCGTATCACGTGCACTGCCGTGGCCTTGAAGGATGCCGTGACGTGCGCGCCTTCGCGCAGGTTCAGGGCCCCCCGCGACTGGCGCGTCACGTACGAAACGAGGGGAAAGCCGCAGTCGAGAACGACCTTCTCATAGTACCCGAGCGCCGCCACCCGCTTCACGATGGCCGGAAAGACATTTCTCGCGCTCGTGTGCGCCGCCAGAGCCTCGGCAAACTCTGAGTCCTCGGAGATGGTGACATGCTCCGGCCTTATGTAGAGACTCACCGTCTCCCCTTCCGGGAGATCCCCTGCGGACTCTATCTCCCTGTCTCCTATCGCCACGGTAAAGGTGTCTCCCGCCTTCTTAGCGACCCGTCCGGTCAGTATGGTGCCGACACCCACGAAGGAGGCGACGAACTCGTCCGCCGGTGAGTTCATCACCTCGCCCGGCGCGTCGACCTGAAGGATCCTCCCACTGCCCATCACCGCCATGCGATCCGCGAGCCTCAAGGCCTCCATCAGGTCATGGGTCACGAAGACGGCGGTGGCCCTCATCCTCTTAAGGACGGCCTGAACGTCGTCTATGAGGGGCTCGCGGCTGCCCGGATCGAGTGAGGCAAAGGGCTCGTCGAGGAGTATTACCTCCGGCCTCGTGGCGAAGGCCCGGGCGAGGCTGGTTCTCTGGGCCTCTCCGCCGGAGAGGCTCCGAGCAGAACGGTCCGAGAGGTGCGCGATCCCGAAGAGACGGAGGTATTCCATCACCGTGGCGGCCACCTCGCCCTTTCCCAGCCCCCTGATCTTCAGCCCCGAAGCCACGTTCTCAAAGACGCTCGTATCGAAGAGGAGGGGCTCCTGAAAAGCCATAGCAAGACAGCGGCGGAAAGAAAGGGGCGCGAGGTCCGTGCCGACCATCCTGCCCCGGAAAAGGAGATCGCCCTCGAAAGGCGCCACGAGAAGGGCGAGGGTCTGGAGCAGGGTGGTCTTCCCTGCGCCGTTCGGGCCTACGACGGAGAGCACCTCCCCTTCCCGGACGGCGAGGTGCGGGACGTCGAGGATCAATGCGCCACCCCTTCGGACCCGCAGGTCCTTCCCCTCGATCACGGTGCCCTCCCCCTTCATTGAGGCCTCTCACGCTGCTGTACGTGGGTGAGTATGAGGTTGACTATGTAAGTGAGGAAAAGAAGGATGATGCCGAGGGCGATGGCCGTGTCGAAATTGCCCCGGCTCGCCTCCATAACCGTTGCGGTCGTCAGTACCCTCGAGTACCCCTTGATATTGCCGCCCACCATAATGGAGGCTCCTACCTCCGAAATGACACCGCCGAACCCTGCCATCACCGCGGCGAGGAGGGGCAGGCGGGCCTCGCGGATCAACATCCAGACCATTTGGAGTCTCGTTGCACCCAATGCGAGTATCTGGAGTCTCAACTTCTTCGGGAGCTGCTGCAGAGCGGCTATGGTGATGCCCATGACGATGGGCGTGGCGATCACGCTCTGGGCGACGATCATGGCGGCCGGCGTGAAGAGGAGGCCCAAGGACCCGAGAGGCCCGTTCCGCCACAGGAGGATCATGACGAAGAGCCCCACCACGACAGGGGGAAGGCCCATGCCGGTGTTGACGAGACCTATGACGATCCGCCTTCCGGGGAAGCGGCTAAGGGCGATGACGGCCCCGGCAGATACGCCGATGAAGAGGCTCACGAGCGTCGCAATCCCCGAGATTTCAAGGGAGAGGATGGTAATGCCCATGACCTCGCGATCAAGGGTGACGAGCAGCCACAGGGCCTTTCGAAGTCCCTCGAGGATCAGTTCCATGCAGGTACGCTCATAGGCCTCCTGCCCATCAATCGATGCACGGGCCCGAAGACACGGACGAGCGCGTCGAAAAGGCCAGAATCCTGCGTGCTCGTCGTGGTCGCGAGGATGATCTTCGTGAGTCTCCTCTCTCTTCTCATGATGGAAAAGGATACCTTCCCTCCTTGGCAAATTCAATCCAAAACAGGGTATAATCTGCCTGTCCAAAGAAGTCTCCCGGAAAAGGCCTTTTCAATTCAAAAGGGGTGCGAGCCATTGCCGATTGTCAGGGTGGATATAGCCTTACGCAAAGGGGCGGAGGAAGCTCTCGACGCGGAGTTCTATGCCCTCTCCGGCGGCATATGGATTGAAGAACAGGGCGCCTCGGTGCTGCTGAAGTGCTACCCCAAAGACAGCGAGGCCTTCCTCTCTTACCTGGCTAAATCGAAACCCCCTTTTAGTCGCTGGAGAACGGTGCTTGAGGAAGAGAAAGACTATGTCTCCATTGTGCGCCGGCTTTTCACGCCGGTGAGGGTCGGCGATGTGACCATCCTCCCCCCCTGGCGGAAAACGAAGAGGAAGGGACCGGTGATCGTCATCGAGCCCGGCATGGCCTTCGGCACGGGCAGGCATGAATCTACGAGGCTCATGATAGGGATGATGGGCACACTAGACGCGAAGGGTAAAAGGGTCCTCGATGTGGGGTCAGGCTCGGGCGTTCTCGCCGTGTACGCACGGCTTCTCGAGGCCGCCTCCGTCGTAGCGATCGACAATGACCCCCTGGCAGTCATCGCGGCCAGGAAGGGCTTTACGTTGAACGGGGCTGTGGACATCCTCCTCGCGTGCGCGGGCCCCGGTGCGTTAAAGGGAAAGTTCGACGTGGTCCTCGCGAACCTCGATTTCGATACCTTTCGAAAGCATGGCCGGGACGTAGTGAAGCTCGTCGACGACGGAGGATACCTGGTTGCCTCAGGGATAGAGAAGCAGTATGCGCCTCATGCTGCTCCGCTATTCGAGCCCATGACCCTGGTGCGAGGAAGGAGGCTGGGAGACTGGCACGGCTTTGTGTTCCGCCTTGACAGATAGAGGGTGAGGGATATGATCTCAGGCAACGGATACGTCTTCGGGTGCTCAGCATCAATTCTAAAGGGCGGCTTCAAGGCCGGAAGAACCTATAGACACACTCAGATGCACCACGTCCTTAATGGCCGCTTGAGCTACGAAGGCTATACCACGTGAATCAGCTCTGAGTGAAGGTTACCGTCCGGAAGCGGCACTGTTCATCCATCTTCGGTCAGAATGTATCATCCGACTGGCGGTGGTACATCGACGACGAAAGACGGCATTCAGTGTTCAGTACGACGCTTGTGGTTGCAGACAATCCTGCTGAGGACGTTATGGTCCTTGTCCTGCCCAAGTATTGGCTAAAGTTACAAATGCCATGGTCCAACAGATCAGAGATTCGCGCGTCTCCGAAGCCATGTACGAAGGCCCCAATAAGACGCGGTGATTATCCTTTGACTGGATCGAGATTCGCTTGCCCGGCGCTGCGCGTCCTAAACTTGCTTACCGCAGCATTAAGCTTTGCGGCAACATCGCTCAACCCTGTCAGGTCGTTCAAGACCGTGCCGGAGTTCTTTTCTATCTCCCGGGCTATGATCGTGGTACCTTCTATGTTCCGAGCGATCTCTTCGGCTGTTGCCGACTGTTCCTCCACCGCCGTTGCCATCTGGGTAATCTCGTCCCGCGTTTTTTGCACGCCGTCAACAATGTGCGCCAGAGATTCGCCCGTCCGCCTTATGAAGTCCATTGCCCCTGATACCTTCTCCGACGTCTGTTCCATCGACTTGTTCGTCAGATGTGACTCATCGTGGACCGCCTTTACCTTTTCCGAAATCTCTCCTGTTGCCCCGATAGTTCTCTCGGCGAGGATCTGGCGGGGGTCTTCTTTTGTTTCGAATGAAAACGAACATTTTGGCAGGACCAGGACATCAATCCCTAATCGCGAAAACACGTAAGACCGTCGCCTAATCAGCAAGTAAGGCGGCGCGGATCGCGAAGGATGGACGGAAGGAGATGACTCAGCATTCTTGGAAGTCATGGCCGTCTGAGACACTCCATCGCGAAGACTATCGAGTGAAGCGGCATACTCTGGTCTGAAATACTCACATCACCCCTTCAGCCGTGGGCAAAAAGCGCCGTCCTACCTCCCTCCCCTCACCTATCCCTTCGCAAACTGCTCAAGAACTCGGCCTTTCCCCTCACAAGCCGGGGCAGCCAAAGCGCTCGGGGATGATCTTTTCGTGAGGCAAAGAAAGAGAGGCTTGTTGCCTTTCCCGAACATCAGCTACAATGGAGAAGGGCCGGAAGGAGGCTCTGAAAGGAGGACGACATGGCGCCGACTGGTGACACACACGGGACAACTGCGGTGATTCTGGGAGGAGGGAGAGGTTCAAGGCTCCTCCCCCTGACCCTCTACAGGTCCAAACCGGCGGTAGGCTTCGGGGGAAAATACCGAATCATCGACATTCCCCTCTCAAACTGTATCAATTCGGGGATCAAGCGCATCTTCGTGCTCACCCAGTTCCTCTCGACGAGTCTCCACCGTCATATCATGCAGGCGTATCGGTTCGATCAGTTCACTGAGGGGTTCGTCGAGATCCTCGCGGCCCAGCAGACCCACCTCGGGGATGATTGGTTCCAGGGCCCGGCCGACGCCGTTCGCGCAACCCTCGACCACACCATGTACTACGGGTCAGACCAGATACTTATCCTGCCCGGCGATCAGCTCTACCGGATGGACTACGCCCGCCTCATCCGCTTTCATCGGGAGAGGAAGGCGGATGTCACGATCTGCCTCCATCCCCTGGACCCGACAGAGGCTCCGCGGATGGGGCTTGCCGAGGTGGCTCACTCGGGTTTCATCTCACGATACGTCGAGAAGCCCCAGGAGGAGGACGTCGTAGATTCCTTCCGCGTCCTTCCCGGACGGGAAAAAGTTCTCGCATCAATGGGCATTTACGTCTTTGAGCCACGAGTTCTCTCGGAGACCCTTGCGGAGAGTACCGTCGCCGATTTTGGCGGCGGCATCCTTCAGTCGGCACTGAAAAGGTTCAAGGTCGCCGCGTACCTCTTTCATGACTACTGGCAGGATATCGGGACAATCAAGGCCTTTTTCGATGCGAACATCGCCCTTGGCAGCCGGAATTCGCCCTTCAGGCTCTATGCGCACCACTGGCCGCTCTGCACCCGGGCCCGCTCCCTGCCGCCCAGCCACATCACGGCTTCTGAGGTCCGGGACACCCTCGTCGCGGAGGGTGTCTTCATCTCCGGGGCGAGGATCGAGGAATCGGTGATAGGGGTTCGTAACGTGATCCGTCAGGGCGCAGAGCTCAAACAGGTCGTCATGCTCGGCTCGGACTTCTATGAGGGCGAGCAGCCTCTTCTTGGGGAGACGACTCATGGGGACGCCCCTCCCCTTGGCGTGGGCAGGGGCTCGGTGATCGAGCGCGCCATCATCGACAAGAACGTACGGATCGGCGACAACGTCGTCATCCGTGCCAGGCCGGACGCAAAGGACCTCAAAGGGGACCTCTGCTGGATACGCGACGGCATCACCGTCATCCCCAAAGGCACCGTCATCCCCTCGGGGACCGAGCTCTAATCTCCTACCCTTTCGACGGGTGATACTTGAAGGAGACGGTAAGGCGGACGCGGTAGCCGGTTACCTTCCCCTTCTCGATGGTCACGTCCTGTTTCACCACCTCGGCGACGCGCAGGTCTTCGAGGGTCTTGGACGCGGTCTCGACGGCGACCTTGGCAGCGTCTTCCCATGACTTCGGGCTTACACCAACGATTTCGATGATCTTGTACACGCTACTTTCCATGGACGCCTCCTTCTCAAAAGAGAGTGAACTGCCGTAAGGATGTTCTTCCATTGTAATATGGTTGTAAGATATGTCAACGAGAAACGGAGGAATTGACTCGCACGTGAAAAGTATTTCTTGGGAAGCGCATCTCCCCTATATGCCGAAGCTGCCTGGGAGGAGGAACGCCGTTTCGGGAGAAGAACGGCTGTTGCTATTCGTGCCGTTGTTTTGCGGGCTTATTGGTGATCGGAGCAATCGCGAGTGGTTATGTTGAGAAACGCGACATGTTGGCAAAAGCTTTCACGCCCTGGCGCCAGTGACCCCCATTTGACCTGCTTGCCCTTGCTCACCATTATCGCTTGTACTCGAGTGTTTCAAGGTCGATGCGAAAATACACACTTACAGTAAGCATAGACTCTGCGGACGATTCCTGACGGTCGCTTTTCTGGCAGGGGAGGCCGCCTTTTCATTTTGGCCGTGTATGTGCTGATGTTGCATTTTCATCGGCGGACCCGAACGAAGCGAGTCTTGAGCGGGGAGGCTCCGCAGGCTTATGCCTGTGGAGGGGGTGCTGAACCAACGGCATGACGAGCGGAGCGAGGGTGAGCGGGGAGGCTCCGCAGGCTCATGCCTGTGGAGGGGGTGCTGAACCAACGGCATGACGAGCGGAGCGAGGGTGAGCGGGGAGGCTCCGCAGGCTTTGCCTGAGGAGGGGGCGCTGAACCCCAATAATTGCTTCTACCTCGCCTGGCTGAGGTACTTGAGCCTTACGTCGCACAGGACATTGTCGAGAAGGGTCTCTTCCTCGGGCGTGAGGTTCCCTTTTGTCTTCGCCTTGAGCATCTCGATGACGCTGATCGTCTGTTTCGCAAGCTGCAGCTTCACTTCCTTCTTGTTCGTTATCGGATCGGGCAGCTCCCCCAGATGCACCAGGGCCGAGGTCGACAGAGAAAGGATGAAGGTGGAGAATCCGAATTCATAGAGAAGATCATTGTCCGACCATCTCTCTTTCGGATCTTTCTCCTGATTGCCGGGTTTCGCTCCGGGACTGTTCCCCATGCCCCTGTCTTCGAGCACGCTGTCTTTCTCGCCCATCAGTCTCCTCCTATAGTAGGGTGTCCAATTTTATGGGGGCAAAGAAAACCGTTTCATTCCTCTTCACTTGGAAAAGGACGTAGTTCCTTCTCAAACCCTCGACCATGAGCGATTGGAAGGCTGTCTTATCGGTGACCTCCCCATTATTTATCTTAATTATGACATCCCCTGCCTTCAAGCCATATCTGTCGCCGATACCGCCCTTTATCACCTTGGTCACCACCACACCATTCTTCTGTTTCAGCTTGAACTTCAGTTTGACATACCCCTGAATGTCGGAGAGACGGATTCCGCACAGGCTTTCGTCGAGGGGGCTCGGAACGTAGCCCATCTTCCGCTCGACGTTTACGTTGATGGTGTCGTCCCCTCTGACGATCTTGATCTGGTTGGTTTCGCTCGGGCTTGCTTTCCTGAACATGTTCTGAAGCTTCATGCCCTCCCTCACATTCTTTCCGTCTATCTCCACTATCCGGTCACCCACCTTGAGGCCGTACGCCTCCGCGGGGCTTCCCGGTATGATCCGGTTGACGTAAAGGTACTGGGAGTCGTCATCCCTCTTCTTGTCCACGAAAATGCCGAAGATGGCACGTTTGCCGGCCTGTTCGTTGAATTCGGAAAGCATGGCCATGACATCCTCGATGGGAATCGCGAATCCGATGCCTTTCCCCTCTTCGTAGACAGCCGTGACGATGCCGATGAGGTTCCCCTTCGCGTCGAGAAGGGCTCCCCCGGAGTTGCCCGGGTTGATGGCCGCGTCAGTTTGAATGAGATTGGCGTAAACCCGGTTGCCGATCTTTATGGGCGGTCTGCCGAGGGCGCTGATCACGCCCACGGTCACCGAACTCGAAAGTCCGAAGGGATTGCCTATGGCGATGGCCCGCTCGCCTACCCTTACATTCCCCTTCTTGACCCTGAGGAAGGGAAATTCCTTCTTGGCGTCGACCTTGAGCAGAGCTATGTCGAACTCCGGGTCGGCAGCTATTACGTTCGCCTCGTATTCCTCCCGGTTGGTAAATTTCACCCGGATCGTTATGGCTTTGGAGATGAGATGCTCGTTGGTAACGATCAGTCCCGAGGGATCGAGGACGACGCCGGAGCCAATGCTCTCGGAAGTTTCTGTATCCTCCTCCCCTTCCTCGGGGAAGAACTTCCGGAAGAAGTCACCGCCCTTGGTATCGCCTGAGGTCCCGGAGAGCTCCTCCGTTCTTATGTTTACGATGGCCTTGCTCACCACGTCTACGACGTCCGCTATCTTCTCGTCGCTTGCGTGGACCCATAGGGGGAGAACCACTATTGCCAGGCAAAAACCGATTGTTTGAAACGCCCTACGTCCATTCATTGCCAAAAGAGGTCCTGTGACACAATCCTTAGTACCAGTCCTCCTCCACCTTCTTCTTTTTCTTCAGCGCTTGGTTGGGGCTCAGCACGCTGTTACCGGGGCTCAGCACCCCCTCCGGCAGCCAAGCCGCCGGAGCCTCCCCGGTCAAGCCTCGCTTCGCTCGGTATTGCCCTTCGCTCAGCGCCCCCTCACTTTAGTACCAGTCCTCTTCCACTTTCTTTTTTTTCTTCAGTACCTTCATTACCGCGTCGAGGATGATCTGCGCGACTTCGTCTTTTGAGAGTCTGGGCACACGCTTCGCCAAACCGGTCCGGTCGATGAGGGTTACCTCGTTCTCTTCCGAGCCGAATCCGATACCCTCCTTGGTCACGTCGTTCGCCACTATGAGGTCGAGCTGCTTCTTCTTCAGCTTCCGAAAGGCATTCTCGACAACGTTCTCCGTCTCTGCGGCAAAGCCAACCAGGACCCGGTCGCCACGAATCTTGCCCAACTCCGCCAGTATGTCCGGGTTCTTCCTCAAGGTGAGCGTCAGTTCATTCTCGCCGTCTTTCTTCTTGATCTTCCCGCAGCTCTCGATGCCGCATCTGTAGTCGGCAACCGCAGCCGCCTTGATGATAACCGAGCACCTTGCCTGTTCCGCCATGACCGCGGTCCTCATCTCCTCCGCGGTGACCACGTTAATTACCCGTATGTCGCTTCTCGGAGGCGCGATCGGGGTGATGCCGCTCACAAGGATCACCTCCGCTCCCCTTCGCCTCGCCATCTTGGCGATTGCGTAACCCATCTTGCCCGAAGAACGGTTCGTGATGCACCGCACCGGATCTATGGACTCAGTCGTGGGTCCGGCCGTCACGAGGATTCGATGGCCTTCGAAGTCCTTGCCCGTGAAGATGTCCTCCATCTTCTCGAGGATGTCCTCGACAGCCGGAAGCCTCCCTTTGCCCTGCCAGCCGCACGCCAGATCGCCGGACGCCGGCTCCATGAACTCGTAGCCATTGTCCTTGAGCTTCTCGATGTTAGCCTGCACGATCCGGCTATCCCACATCTTCGTGTTCATGGAAGGGACGAAGAGGACGGGCACCGTGGTAGCCATGATCATGGTGGAGAGGAAGTCGTCCGCGATGCCGTTTGCGACTTTTCCGATGATGTTCGCCGTGGCGGGAGCTATCACGATCTGCTCCGCGATGTCCGCCAGGGCTATGTGGCCGATCTTGCCCCCGGCGAGGAGCCTGAACATCTCATGGGTAACGTCGTGGCCGGTGATCGCCTGGAACGTCAAGGGAGTGATGAACTCCATGGCATTACGCGTCATGACCACGTGGACGCTCGCGCCCTTCCTGGTCAGCGCCCGCACCAGCTCCGCCGTCTTGTATGCTGCGATTCCCCCGGTTACGCCGACGACGATCTCCCTGTTCTGAACCTTGCTCAGCATGTCCCTTACGAACCCATCCCCGTTAGAGATTGAGGCCGGTCTTGCGGACCATTCTCGTGAAGAAGTTGGCTTTGGGCACGTTCATGGGCGAGACGACATCCACTTTTCCGACGACCTCATTGTCCAGTTGGAAGACGATCTCGCCGAGCTTCTGCCCTTCCTTCACTTCGCCCTTGACAGCGCGGGGTAGGTTGACCACCCGTTTTATGTCTTTCTTCTTCTCGCGGAGCACCGGAATGCTTACATCCGCCGCTGCGACACCCTTTATTTTCCTGTATTTGCCGTCAGAGAGGTATACCTCCTCGCCGACCGGCTCCCCCTTCTTCGCCACGCTCACGGCGGTAAATTCCGCGAAGAACCTCTTCAGCTTCTCCACGGCGAATTCGTCCCTCGCCTTCCACGTGGGGCTGCCCATGACCACCTCGATAAACCTCAGATCGCCCTTCTTCGCGGTGACCGTCACGTTATAGCCTGTCTCGCGGTAGTAGCCCGTCTTGAGGCCGTCCACCTCGGGCATGCGGGAGAGCAGCTTGTTATGGTTGTTGAGGATAAAAGTTCCATTCCTGAAATCGGCCGTCTTCGTCGAGCTCCATTCGATGACTTTGGGGTATTTCAGAAGCTCCCGGGCAAGAATGGCCATGTCAAAGCAGGAAGTGAGATCCTCCTTCTGCCCTTTGTCGGGCGGCAGGCCATGGGGTGAGTGGAACTCGGTGTCGTTCATGCCGAGGGACTTCGCCTTTTCATTCATGAGGTCCACAAAATCCTCTCTCGTCCCGGATATGAACTCACCTATCGCGTATGCCGCGTCGTTCGCAGAGGCGATCATGAGCGCCCTCATCATATCTTCCAGGCTAAATTCCTCGCCCTCCTTGAGGTAGACCCGGCTGCCTCCCATGTGCGAGGCCACCGCTGAGGTGCGGACCATGTCGGTCAGGTGGTTCTCGCCCTTGGCGATCCTCTCGAGGACGATGTAGGCCACCATGAGCTTCGTCATGCTCGCGGGCGCCCTTTTTTCGTGCATGTTCTGCTCTTCGAGAACCTTCCCCGTGGTGGCCTCCATCAGGAGGTACGCCTTGGGCTGCTGGCTGGCCTTGTCGACAGCCTCAGCCGCCGGCCGCCATCTCCTGGCCTTCACCACTTTCGCTGATGCACTGTCGGCAACCGCAAGAAAACCGACGATCGTAAGAAGAACGACGAGATACGTGGCGAGATGCTTTTTCATACGTTTCATTACCCTTATTTTCCGGTCAATTTCTCTGTAAATACCTTGATCAAGTCTATGGGGAGCGGGAAAATGATCGTCGAGGTCTTCTCCGCCGATATTTCCACCAGGGTCGACAAGTAACGCAACTGAAGGGCCATGGGGTTTTGAGAAAGTATGTCGGAAGCCTCATGGAGCTTGGCCGCAGCCTGAAACTCACCTTCGGCGCTGATGACCTTCGCCCGTCTCTCACGCTCGGCTTCAGCCTGCCGTGCGATGGCGCGCTGCATCTCCTGAGGCAAATCGACGTTCTTCACCTCCACGTTCGACACCTTGATGCCCCAGGGCTCCGTGTGCTTATCGAGTATCTCCTGGAGGCGCTCATTGATCTTCTCCCTATGGGAGAGAAGCTCGTCAAGCTCCGCCTGGCCGAGCACGCTCCGGAGGGTCGTCTGGGAAAGCTGGCTTGTCGCGTAAAGGAAGTTCTCCACGTCGATGATCGCCCTCATGGGGTCAATCACCCTGAAATAGACGACCGCGTTTACCTTTATCGATACGTTGTCCCGGGTGATCACATCCTGGGGCGGCACATCGTGGACCACCGTGCGAAGGCTCACTCTCACCATTTTGTCGATGATCGGTATGAGCAGGATCAATCCCGGCCCTTTGGGCTTCCCGAGGACACGGCCGAGGCGGAAGATAACGCCCCTTTCGTACTCGTTGAGTATCTTGATGGCCATTCCGAGTATGATTACGATCAATACCAGAACAAACAGGTACGCTGATATCATATCAAGTCCCCCCTTCTTTCCTGACCTTCACCCTCATGTTTCCTGACCTTCACCATCATGCCCTCGACGGCGATAACGACAACCCGCTCACCGGCCTCTACCGGGTCCTCTGCCCTTGCATCCCACAATTCTCCGTGGAGGAATACCTTCCCGGAAGGAGCGATGTCGGACCGGGCCACTCCGATCTCCCCAATCATGCCCTCGCGGCCCGTCCTGACCTTCGACAGCTGAGCTTTGACGGCATATGATAGCACACCGAGGAAGAATATTATAGACGCGACGGCCACCGTCGCGATAGACAGCCATGATATGGAAAGCCAGCTCTGGGGCAGGTCGACGAGCATGACGGAGCCTATCACGATCGATATGACACCGGCTATGCCGAGGAGACCGTGGCTCGCCACTTTGAGCTCGACGACGAAGAAGATGACCCCCAGGAGGATCAGGGAAAGACCCGCGTAGCTTATGGGAATGGTCTGGAATGCGTACAGGGCGAGGATGAGGCTGATCCCGCCCAGAACACCGGGGAAGATAGTGCCCGGACTGTAGATCTCGAAGAGAATACCGTAGAATCCTATCATCATGAGGAGATACGCGACGCTCGGGTCGCTGATATAGGAAAGGAGCCTGTACTTGAACGGCATCTCGACGTTGACGACGCGCGCGCCCTTCGTCTGCAATGCGACCGTTTTGGTGCCCACCTCTACGACCCTGCCGTCCACCTTCGAAAGAAGGTCGTCAACGCTGTCGGCGACGACGTCTATCACTCGCGCCTTCAGGGCCTCACCTGCCGTGACGGAGACGCTCTGTCTCACCGCCTTCGCGGCCCATTCGACGTTTCGTCCCCGCTTGGCGGCGAGACTCCTCGCGTAGGCCTCTGCGTCCTGCACGACCTTCGCCATCATCTCCTTGTCCATCTTCCCGGAACCCACATTCACCGGGTGCGCCGCACCCACATTCGTGCCCGGAGCCATGGCGGCCACCTGGGCCGCAATAAGGATGATGGTGCCCGCAGACGCTGCCCTGGCACCGGATGGATAGACATAGACGATGGTGGGGATAGGGGCGTCCATCATTGCCTTCACGATCTCCCTCATGGCAGTGTCGAGACCCCCCGGTGTATCGAGGAGGATGAGGAGAGCGCCGGCCCTGGCGTCGGCTGCTTTCTTCAGGGAATCTCCTATAAACGCCGAGACCGGAGGACTTATGACGCCCTGGACGGTGATTTCATAAACATCCGCGGAAAACGCGCGGGACGAGAAGAGAGGAAGGAGGATAAGGAGGGAGAAGATGAGAGAAAAGAGTATCCTTTTCATAACCCTCCGAACTTCTGTCTCAGGGCCTCTTCGACGACCCGCGGCACGAGGCTCTCGACCGATCCGCCGAAGCTCGCCACTTCCTTTATGGTCCTCGAGCTGACAAAGAAGTAATCTTTGCTCGTCATCATGAATATGGTATCCATGTCGGGGTTGAGGTTTCGATTCATGGACGCTATCTGGAACTCGTACTCGAAGTCGCTCATCGCCCTCAAGCCTCTGAGGACGAACCGTGCATTCATCTTCCGTACATAGTCGGCCTGGAGGCCCTCGAAGCTGTCGACTATGATGTTGTGGTTCCCTTCCACGGAGCGCAAAATGAGGTCCTTCCGCTCCTCGACCGAGAAGAGTCCCTGCTTTTCGATGTTGTGGGCGATGGCAACAACCAGTGTGTCGAAGAGCTCCAGGCCCCTCTGAAGAATGTCGAGATGGCCGTTGGTGATGGGGTCGAAGGAACCCGGGTAGATTCCGATCCTTTCTTTCATTTGGAAGCAGTTCCTCCCTCTATTGGCCTTGCTTTGGGTGTGCGCCTCGCAACGGTGAGAAGCGAGTCCCCGTATTTCCGTACTTTCACCTCGTATGCGTCGTCCCATGGATGTCGTAAGCCCTCTCTCTTTGAGTGCTCAAGGACGAGGGTCGCGTGGGCGTCGCACAGAGGGCTCTTTGTCAGGAGTTCGAAGGTAGAGGCAACGTAGCCCATCTCATAGGGCGGGTCCGCAAAAATAACGTCGAAAACCTTTCCCTGCCTGTGTAAAATGGGCACCGCATATCTTACATCCATATTAAGAACAAGGCAATCTTTATCTATGGAGAGGGACTTGAGGTTGGCCCTCAGCAACGCCGCTGTCCGCCGGTCCTTTTCGACAGAGGTGACCGACGACGCGTCGCGGCTCAGGGCCTCGATCGTGAAAGAGCCGCAGCCCGCGAAGAGATCGAGGATCGTGCAGCCCTCCACAGACCCGAGAAGGTCGAAGACAGCCTCCCTCACCTTCGCCGAAGTAAACCGGGCCGGGCCGGCCTTGGGCACGGCGATGGTCCGGCCCTTGAGGCGTCCGCCGGTGATCCTTATGCCGCTCATCGTTGCCCTTTTTCTCCTGTCCTATCTCAACGCGCACTGCCCTCTTTCGCCGAAATGAGAAGGAAAGGCAATCACGCAAAAAGCGCCTGCGCGACCTCGCCGATTCTTGCAACCCCTTTGATCTCATCAGGCGAGAGAAAGAGCCGCGATATGTTGGTCCCCCGGTAGGTCTCTTCCAGGGCACGGATGTATCGCTCCTGCATCTCCCTGCGCCTCCGGTGGAATGCGCAGTCCCCTTCCTCGATGACGTGGTTGATGATCAAGTCGTCGACCCCGAGGCCGTTCTCACGCAAGTCCGCGGCCACCCTCTCCGTGATCCTGACACCCAAGGCCTCGGGTATGGTAACGAGCACGCATTTGGTCCTTTCCCTGTCCCGTATGAAATCGATGATCCCCTGCGACAGCTCCTGCCAGCCTTCTATGACCTGGAGGAGGCTCTTCTTCGAGGACTTTAGCCTCACCGTATCCTTGACGCGCTCGAGCAGGCTGTACATGGTCATGTAGACGCGCGTTGCGCCCTCGAGGTGGGCGAGGAAGAGGTGCGGAAGGTGGAGAAGGCGCAGGGTGTGACCGGCCGGGGCCGTGTCCCACACGACGACATCGTACGCGCCTCCCAGGCTGAGCTCCCTTATGAGATAGAGCATATACTCCTCTTCGATCCCCGGAGCAGTGCCCACATAATCGACGAACCCGTAGTCCAGGTCGGCAAAGCTGGAGACGACTTCATAGATTTCCGGCCCGAACCTCTCTTTCCACTTGCGAAGGACCATTTCCGTTGATATCTCGAGGCCGTAGAGGGGTATCTCCGCAAGCAGCCTACGCTCTTCACTTCCGATGTCCTGTTCGTAGATGTCCGAAAGGGACGGCGTGGGATCACTCGAGATGAGGAGGACCCTCCTTCCGCCGGAGGCGAGGCCCATGGCGATGGCCGAGGCACAGGTGGTCTTGCCCACGCCACCCTTACCTCCAACCATGA
>Ga0326728_10014214_pt1 | contig 17000 bp, 13 predicted proteins | sample MB3enrmetagenome_FD_207602 | JGI IMG/M metagenome (GOLD analysis project Ga0326728, IMG submission 207602) | Lab enriched peat soil microbial communities from McLean, Ithaca, NY, United States - MB31MN | ecosystem: Environmental > Terrestrial > Soil > Wetlands > Peat | place: USA: New York...
CTGCGAATCCGCGTAATTGCAGGCGATGATGGTCATCGAAAGCGCCATTCCCGCCATGATGGGGAGCTTGCGCGAGAAGGTCAGCGAGCAGCCTCGCTGCAGCAGCTGGTCTGAGATTATGCCGCCGAGGATTCCGCCGAAGCCGCCGCAAAGTCCCGGCACCGCGGCCGCAAATCCAACCTTCAGCACCGACATGTGCCGCGCCTGCGACAGGTAAAGCGGAAACCAGGTGAGAAAAAACCAGGTCAGTGTCGTAATGCAATACTGCCCGATGTAAACCCCAACGAGCATGCGATGGCTGAGCAGCATTTTCACCGTGGCCCAGGTAAGCGTGTTCTTTTTGACGCTTGCCTTGCCGTCGGTATTCACCAGGCCGCCGCCGCGCTCGATGGTTTCAATCTCCGCGGTCGAAATGCGGGGATGATCTTTTACGCCATAGATGTTTGTAAACCAGACGATGGTCAGAACCGCGCCCAGCGCACCCATGAACCAGAAGCAGCTTTGCCAGCCGTACTTGTGCAGCAGCCCTCCGAAGATGGGTGCGAAGATGGGTAGCGCGAAGTATTGCGATGAGTTGAAGATGGCCGATGCGCGCCCGCGCTCGGAGGTGGGAAACCAGGCGGCCACGATGCGGCCGTTGCCGGGAAAGACCGGAGATTGCGCCAGACCCGAACATATCCTCAGAATAAAAATCACGGTGAAGGCCGCGCTGGCCGTCACGTAGCCGGCAAAGCCGGTGAGAAATGCGAAGACCGACCACAGGATGATGGCGATCCCGTAGACACGCTTCGATCCAAAGCGATCGAGCAAGCCGCCCGAGGGCAGTTGACCGAGCGCATAGGCCCAGCCGAAGCCAAAAAGAAGATAGCCCATCCTCTCGGGAGTCAGGTTGAGGTCTTTCGGCATGGCGCCCGCGGCCTGCGACAGAGCCGAGCGATCAGCGAAGCTGAAGCAGCTTACCGCAAACAGGATGCAGATGATGAGATAGCGAATTCGGGTCTCTCTGGTCTCAGTCAAAGTCCGGGTTCCATCCCTTCAGGCTTCTTCGTTGACCGACTGGATCAGGCCGCGAATGTAGCCGTAGCAGAATGCAAACGACTGCAGCGATCCGGGATCGCTTTCCGCAATCGGCACATGATCGGGCATCAGCATGTAAGGATAGCCGATCTCCTTGTACACCCTGATCGCTTTAACGAAATCAATGTCGCCTTCGTCGGGGAAGACTTCCTCAAAATCGTTGCGATGGCCGCGAATGTTGCGGAAATGTACATTGAATATTTTTTTGCGGGTGCCGAAGTAGCGGATGACGTCGAAGATTTCCACGCTCGGATTCTCAAGATTCTCCGACACCGTTCCCTGGCAGAAATTCAGCCCGTGATAAGGGCTCTCCTGAATGGTGATGAGTTTTTTCAGCCCGTCGATGGTGCCCAGCACGCGATTCACGCCCTGATATCCCTCAGGCGGAACGCCGGGATCCTGCGGATGGCACGCCATGCGGATCTTGTACTCATTGGCCACCGGAATCAAGCGGTCGAGAAAGTAGGTAATGCGCTCCCAGAAAGCTTCGGCATCCACAACGCCGGCCTTGGTGAGCCGGGTTGCCGGATGCGCTTCGGACAGCTTCCACACGTGGTCCATGGCATCGCCGCGTCCCGGCTTTCGCCCAGTGCGCAGAACGCCGAGGATGCTCATGTTGTACTTGATCGACGGAATTCCGGCTTCCGCGCAGTTCTTGATGAGGGTTTGCAACTGCTCGATGTCGCGGTCGCGCTCCGGGCTCTGGGCCAGCATGATGGCCGGATGCTTTTCCGTGTCGATAAAGCTGGAGGCCAGAAACGGCGGCGCAACGCAGTCCACGCTTATGTTGTATTTCGCGGCCAGGTCCTTCATGCTCTTGAGCTCGTTTACGGTGGCGTAGAGCCGGTCGCCTTCAATGTGGGGATAGCCGCAGATGCTCTCGACGCCATAGCGGGTCAAGTACTTCAGGTGCACCTCGTTGGTGGGCTCTGTCTGGTCGCCCAGCTTCATCAGGCCCTTTTTTGCGGCAGGCTCAGCGACAGATTTCGCGGACGCGCCTCGGCCGGCGGCAACCAGACCCGCTGCGCCGCTGGTAACAATGAACTGTCTCCGATTCATGGCTCCCCTTCTATAAACTACGCACTGCGGGACGCCGCGCATACCAATGAACATTGTAAGGAACTTTGTAAGCGAGGGAGCGCGCACCTGTAAAGTGAATTCAGGAAATGCGAGATTTTTTGAGCGTCCGTCCGGTAAGATGATCTCCGGCAGCACCAGCGCGGGAGCGGAAATGATGATCGAGACCGGCGGCGTCGACACTCGCGGCAAATCTCCTCGCATCTCCGCAATGCGTATCGTTCCGGTCGCGGGCCAGGACAGCATGTTGCTCAACCTGAGCGGCGCGCACGGCCCGTATTTCACGCGCAATCTCGCCATCCTCACCGATGAAGCCGGCAACACCGGCGCGGGCGAAGTGCCGGGCGGAGAAAAAATACGCCAGGTGCTGGAAGAAGCCGCGCCGCTGGTGATGGGGCGTGAGATCGCTTCATACAACGCCATCTTGAACGATGTTCGCCGGCGTTTTGCCGATCGCGACGCTCAAGGCCGCGGCCAGCAGACCTTCGACCTTCGCGTTACGGTGCATGCGTTGACCGCCATCGAGTCCGCGCTGCTCGATCTTCTCGGCCAATTTCTCGGCCTGCCGGTTGCCGCGCTGCTCGGCGAAGGTCAACAGCGAAAAAGCGTGCCCGTGCTCGGCTACCTGTTTTTTGTCGGCGACACCGGAAAGACGAATCTGAAATACCGGCGTGCGGGCGAATCCGCAGAGGGCTGGTTCCGTGTGCGCGACGAAGAGGCTCTTACGCCCGATGCCGTGGTGAGGCTTGCCGAGGCAGCCAAGGCGCATTACGGCTTCAACGACTTCAAGCTGAAGGGCGGCGTGCTTTCAGGTCCGGACGAAATGAAGGCCGTCGAGGCGCTCGCCGCGCGATTTCCCGAAGCGCGCATTACGCTCGATCCCAACGGCGCGTGGTCGCTCAGTGAAGCAATCGCGCTCTGCAAGGGCAAGCAACATGTGCTGGCCTACGCGGAAGATCCCTGCGGCGCCGAGGGGGGCTTTTCCGGGCGCGAGATCATGGCCGAATTTCGCCAGGCCACGAATCTGCCCACCGCGACCAACATGATCGCGACCGACTGGCGACAGCTCCGGCACGCGATCCAGTTGCGCGCCGTCGACATTCCACTCGCCGATCCGCATTTCTGGACCATGCAGGGTTCGGTGCGCGTGGCGCAGGTGTGCCGCGACAACGGGCTCACCTGGGGTTCGCATTCGAACAATCACTTCGACATCTCGTTGGCCATGGTCACTCACGTTGCCGCCGCCGCTCCCGGCGCCATCACCGCCATCGACACGCATTGGATCTGGCAGGATGGACAGCACATCACGCAAAATCCATTTCCAATTAAAGACGGCAGCCTGGCGGTGCCCGAACGCCCCGGCCTTGGCGTCGATCTCGATCTTGAAGCCATCGAACGCGCGCATGCGCTCTACAAGACCATGGGCCTGGGCGCGAGAGACGACGCAACCGCGATGCAGTTCCTGATTCCAAACTGGAAGTTCGATCCCAAACGTCCATGCCTGGTGCGCTGACCATGAGCGATGCACGGAACAAATACGTAAAGCCCTCCGCAAAGGCCATACAACCGCGCTACATTCGCATCGATGCACGGGACAATGTTGCCATCGTGGTGAACCAGGGCGGCCTGCCCGCGGGCAGCCGCTTTCCCTGCGGGCTGGTTCTCGCGGAGCCTGTTCCCGAGGCGCACAAAGTCGCGCTCGCCGATCTGGCCGAGGGTGAACCCGTGCTTCGCTACGGCGTCGTCATCGGCTACGCAAAACGTGCGATCGCACGCGGCAGTTGGGTGCATGAGGGCCTGCTGAATTCGCCCGCCGCGCCGCCGCTTGCGGAATGTCCACTCGCAACTGCCGTGCCCAAGCCCATGCCAAAGCTGGAGGGCTACAGCTTCGATGGCTATCGCAATGCAGACGGTTCGGTGGGAACCAAAAACATTCTTGCCATCAGCACCACGGTGCAGTGCGTGGCGGCCACGGTGGACTACGCGGTCAGGCGCATCAAGGCTGAGATGCTGCCGCATTACCCCCACGTAGACGATGTGGTCGCCATCGCGCATCACTACGGATGCGGCGTGGCCATCGACGCTCCCGGCGCGGTTGTTCCTATCCGCACCCTGCGCAACCTGAGCCTGAATCCCAACTTCGGTGGAGAGATTCTGCTGGTCAGCCTGGGTTGCGAAAAGCTGCAACCCGCCCGCATGATTCCCGCGAGCGAATTGAACGTGCTTGAAGAAGACTTGTCGGTTGCCGTGCTTCAGGATGCGGTGCAGGGCTTTGGCGACATGGTGGCCAACATCATGGCCCAGGCGGAGAAAAAACTGAAGCGGCTCAACGAGCGCCGTCGCGTTTCCTGCCCAGCCTCCGACCTTGTTGTGGGCCTGCAATGCGGCGGCTCTGACGCCTTCTCCGGCGTCACCGCGAATCCCGCGGTGGGCTGGGCCACTGACCTGCTGGTTCGCGCGGGCGCGACCGTGATGTTCTCTGAAGTCACTGAAGTCCGCGACGCCGCGCACCTAATCACGGCGCGCGCCGCAACGCCGGAGGTGGCAAAGGATTTCATCCGCGAGATGGCCTGGTACGACGCATATCTGCTGGTCGGAGGCGCCGACCGGCAAGCCAATCCTACGCCCGGCAACAAGCAGGGCGGCCTCGCCAACGTGGTCGAAAAGGCGATGGGCTCGGTTGCCAAGGCGGGCAGCACTGCGCTCATGGGCGTCGTGGCTCCGGGCGAGCGCGTGACGCAAAAGGGCCTGGTCTTCGCGGCCACTCCGGCCAGCGACTTCATCTGCGGCACGCTGCAACTTGCAGCCGCGATGAATGTGCACATCTTCACCACCGGGCGCGGCACTCCCTACGGCTTGTCGGTGGTACCGGTCATCAAAGTGGCTTCAAACAGCGGGCTGGCGGAGCGCTGGCACGACCTGATCGACGTGGACGCGGGGAGAATCGCGACCGCAGACGCGACCGTCGAGGAGGTCGGCTGGGAGATCTTTTCCTTGATTTTGGACGTGGCCAGTGGCCGAAGAAAAACTTGGGCGGATCATTGGGGGCTGCACAACGAATTCGTGCTGTTCAATCCGGGGCCGGTAACTTAGAAACAGCGGAGTTGGCGGAGTTAGCGGAGTTAGGGAATTGTGCCACCGGTCCTGCTAACTCCGCTAACTCGCGCGACGCGCGGCTAACCCGGCTAGCTCCGCTACTTGCCCCTCACCACCGGCTCGCCGGCAATCTTCAGGTTCACTCGATAGATGCAATCGCTCGCCGTGATGTAAAGCGTCTTTCGGTCCGGTCCGGCCCAGGCTACATTCGACACCCTTCCCGGAGGAACGAGAATCGTTCCCAGCGGCTTGCCTTCAGGCGAAAAAATCCACACTCCGGCCGGGCCCGCGCTGTAGATATTTCCTTCCACATCCACCTTCATGCCGTCGGGATTGCCGGGACGCGTATCCGCAGTGTCATCGAAGAGCAGCTTGGCGTCGGTCAGCGTTCCATCCGGCTTTACGCGGTAACGCATCCAGATCTTCTTCGGCTCGGAGCTATTGACGTAGAGATGTTTTTCGTCGGGCGAGAATGCAATTCCGTTGGGCCGGGTAAGGTCGCTGATCAGCAGTTGCAACGCAGCGCGCGCCGGCGGAGCGCCGGGCTTTTGCTCGAGGGCATGAGGTATGCGATAAACCCCGTTCACGCTGAGCTGCTTTTCGGGATCGCTGTCTTTCTGCGTGCGCAAGCCGTAGGGAGGATCGGTAAAGTAGAGCGAGCCATCCGACTTGTAGACCACATCGTTGGGACTGTTGAGCCGCTTGCCTTGATAGGTGTCGGCGAGAATGGTAATCGGTCCCTTCGGATCGAGCGACTCGAACCTGTACACATCGCGCTGCGCGTGTCCGGCAACCGTCAGGCGTCCGCGCAGGTCGAGCGTCATTCCATTCGATCCCGATTCAGGGCCGCCGTAGGGCGCCGTTCCCAGGTATCCGCTCGGCTGAAGAAAAATGCTTACGCCTTCTCCCGGCGTCCAGGTGCGGATGCAGTTGCTGGGAATCTCGGCGAAGAAAAGCCGGTCGTTGACCCACACCGGACCTTCAACCCAGGTAAATCCCCTGGCCAGCCGTTCCAGCTTCGCGTCCGCCGGAATGATCCGATCGATCGATGGGTCCAGCCGGTCAACCTTGAGCGGCGAGAAGCGGGAGTTTTCTGCAGCGCCGGCCCCACCTCCAGTTTGGGCAGGATCGATTCCGGCAGCGGAATTCGCCGCGCTGAGGATGAATGAGCACGAAATCGCGATTGCGATCGGAGCAAGCAGTTGGTGCGGTGTGATTCGCTTCATTGGAGTTTTCCTGAAGTGAGAATGAGCGCGGCCAATCGGAGGATTCCCGCGTGCCGCGCACTTTGGAATGGAGCAGCCTCGAAAATCCAGCGCCTTCATCTTTAGCTTCACAGCAGATGCATGTCAAGGAGGGCGGAGAGGCGGGTGCTCGCATTTGTTTCATGAACCGTTTGCAGCGCGGCTCAATTGGATATATCTTCTTGGGTGCGCGGCGGAACAAGCGCTCAGGCGTTTTCAGCCGCGCGAAAGGAACCATCCAATGCAGCTTGCAAGAATGCGCCCGCGGCTCGATTCCGCGTATTGGCTTCTGCCGGTTGTGTTCCTGGTCCTGGCCTGCCGTCAGCAGATGGCCTTCGCCGCGCCCAGGGTGATTACGGATGCGGATAAGGGCGGGACGGTCCAACTGAAAACCGGAGACATTCTGGAAGTTCATCTGAAGTCGAATCCCACCACCGGGTACATGTGGTACGTGCATCCGAAATCGACGACTCTGTTGAAACTGATCGGCCAGTCGCAGACCCAGGCCACGGAGCCCGGCGTGGGCCGGCCCATCATCCAGATCTTCGAATTTCAACCCCAGGGCGCGGGAGACGGCGTTCTTCTGCTCCACTACGTGCGCTCCTGGGAAAAGCCGGTACCGGACGAAGAGCAGTTCGACCTTCACGTGTCGATCCGCTGAGCAGACGGGAAGGTAATAAGCGCCGCGGGCCGAGGGTGTGCGGGCCGTTCCCGAGTTTGGTGCGCGTAATCCACAGGTACAGCCTGTAAAGGCGCATACAAAGCGCATACAATTCTGGATTGAAATGGCTAAGGCGAAGGAAAAGATTTTTGAAGTTGCCTGCCCGGAATGCGGGGCGATGCTCAGGGTCGATGCAGCCACTGGCCTGTTGGTAAGCCACACACCGGCCCCGCGCAAGCGGATGTTCGAGGACCTGGAGACGGCGGCCAAGGCCATGCGCGAGCAGGAAGAGCGCAAGGAGTCAATCTTCCGCCAGTCGGTGGACGCGGAAAAGAACAAGGCCGATCTGATGGAGAAGAAGTTTGCCGAGGCCCTGCGCAAGGCCAAGGATGCACCCGAGGGCAAGCCGTTGCGCGACTTCGACCTGGACTGACAGGCGAGCTGTTCCGTGAAACGATCGAGCCCCGGGGGCAACTATTGGATTCAGGCAAGCGCCTGAGGAAAACTTTCCCGCCGGGCGCGCAGATTTTCGGGCGATACTCAAGAGACCGTTCTTTTCCCAACCGGCAGCCGCGGTTGGGAACGGAAGGAGAAGAGATGGTGGTGGTGCCGCTTTCAAAGCCAGCAAACGATTATGACGCAGAGCCGAGCGCGCCGAAGGCCAACTCTGTGAATTGGGTTAGGATTGCCGCCGCCTGTACCCTGGGCGCCAGCGGAGCGCTGCTGCTGGGCGGCAGGCGCCGCGCAGGGCTGGTGGCTGCCGCCACGGGAACGGCCCTGGCGCTGCTCGATCAGCAGGATGCGCTGCGCAAGTGGTGGAGGGTTCTGCCCGGCTACATCGGAGAGGTGCAGCGGCTACTCAACCAGGTACAGGAATCAGTAGATGAATTCGGCGTCCAGCGCGAGAAGCTGGGACGGATTCTCGGGCGGTAGGTTTCTTAGATTCCCAGTTGCTTACGGCCCGCTTCGCTGATGCGGTGGGCCGTCCATTTCGGTTCCCAGACCAGATTGACCTCGACCTTGCCGATGCCGGAGATGCCGGCCAGGCGATTGTGTACCTGCTCGAAGATGAGCCCGCTCGCCGGGCACTGCGGGGTGGTCAGGCTCATGGTCACCTTCACCCACTGCCGGGGCCAGGCCGGGGTCGAGTCCGGGTCAGGACCGGTTTCAATGGCATAGATCAACCCCAGGTCCACAAGGTTCAGCTTCACTTCGGGGTCATAGCAGTCGCGGAGCGCGGTGAGGATGTCGGCTTCGGAGCGCATTCGCTAGTTTTTCCGCTCTACCAGGTAGCGGGCCACGGCCTTCAGGCCATCGGCGCGTTCGCCGTAGGGCTCCAGCGCCGCGAAGGCCTCGTCAATCAGACGCGCGGCGTCAAGCCGGCTCTGCTCGATTCCGTAGACGGCCGGCCAGGTGGCCTTTTCCGTGGCCTGGTCCTTGCCCGCGGTCTTGCCCAGTTGCGCCGAATCCACGGTCATGTCGAGCACGTCGTCCACAATCTGGAAGGCCAGGCCTGCCTTGAGGCCGAACATGGTCAGGCGGGCCACGTCTTTCAGCGCGGCCCCTGCATAGACGCCGCCGGCTACCACGCTCACCCGGATCAGCGCACCGGTCTTGGCGCGGTGAATGGCTTCAACCAGCTTGGCCGTGGGTTTCAGGTGTTCGCTCTCCAGGTCCAGCACCTGTCCGCCGATCATGCCTTCGACAGTGCCCACGGCGTTGGCGATGAGCCCGATGATCTGTACGGTAGCGGCGGGCGGCGAGTCAAGCGCGGCCAGCACTTCGAATGCGCGGGTCTGCAGGGCGTCGCCGGCCAGAATCGCGATCGCCTCTCCGAAGGCCTTGTGGCAGGTGGGCTTGCCGCGGCGCAGATCGTCGTTGTCCAGCGCGGGCAGATCGTCGTGAATCAGCGAGTAGGTGTGCAGCATTTCGAGAGCCGCACCCAGCTTCTCGATTCCTTCCGGCAAGGCTCCAGCAATCGCAACTCCAGCCTGCATGGCCAGCACCGGCCTGAGCCGCTTGCCGCCGGCAAAAACCGAATGGCGCATCGCCTCGTGAATCGATACGGGCACTGTCTTTTTACAGGGAAGCAACTCGTCAAGAGCCTGGTCGGTCAGCTCCGCGCCTTCTTTCAGCAGCGATTTCACATCCACGGTCATTGCCCTCATGATAACCGAGCCCGGGAAAGCCTTCGTTCCAGTAAACATAAGCCTGTGAGCAGCAGCACACTCATGCCGCTCAGCCAGCGGCTCAGGATAACATCCGGAGTCGTGGTCCAATCCACGGTCAGGTCCACCGGGCCCTGCGGCACAGGCACGGCCATCAGGCCATCGTCGCGCTGCGGCAAATCGGCGACGGGCCGGCCATTCACTTTCACGCTCCAGGCCGGATAGCTGCACAGGCGCAGGATCAGGTAGCCGTCATGGGCAGCGGCGGCAACGATGCGAAGATGCTCGGGCCGGGCCTTTGCCGCTTGCGGGGCTGCCCCAAACGTGGCCACGCAACTGCCTTGCACGGGCTCCCAGGCGAGGCCGGTGTCTTCATTCATTTTGCCCAGCACGGTTGCAGGATCGCTGACCAGGCAAGCCTCCGGCAGGCTGTTCGGGATCAGGGCGTTGTCAGATTCCAGGGGCGCGTACTCGTCGGACCCCTCGAAACCCGCGCCGCTCCGATACGCATTCACCATGGCGGAAACGTTGTCTTCTTCGTCGCAGGCCTGGAAATAAGCGATCCCGGCGTACGTCGATGCCCCTATAAAGCTCACGGCACACGCGGCTGCGACCCCCACACGCCATCGCCGCCGGGCGGATTCGCGAGGCCATACGGCCGTGGCCAGGAAGATGGCCATCGGCGCCTCAAGAACCACCAGCCAGCGCCAGGGAAACTGGAGAAACCTCAGCCTGGGCAGCAGATTCCACACCGGCAGCGAAACAGGAAGCTGGAGAAACAGAACCGCGAAGGGAACGGCCGCTAGCGGAAGCCACCAGTGGAGCTTGCCCCGCAGGCTGCCGCGCCGCCAACTCACGATCAGCCCGATCACGGCCAACGCAATCATGATGACGGCGACGATCGACACTGTATAAAGCACCTCGTCATGCGCCTTCAGATCCGGGCTGCTTTGCCGGGCAAAAAGCCAACTGTTTTCAACCATGGAGCCGGGCTCGTCCATTGACCGGCCGATCTCAACCCAATGCTGCTCTACCGCCGCGGGAACCAGGTAGACGGCCCCCAGGCCGAGTCCCAGCGCCGCCGCGGCTGCAGCGCGCAGCACCGGAGCCCATGACCTCAAGAGACCCGCCGCGGCCAGCGCCGTGGCTGCGAGCAGGTAGCTGGCCATTACGCCCAGCGGCGCATTGGAGAGCCAGGCTCCGGCCAGAACCACTGCGAGGGGCGCAGTGGACCCATCCAGCGCCCGCCGCCAGGCCGGGGCGGGGGGATTACGATCACGCAAAATGAAAAGCAGCAGCAGCGGAATCCAGAAGCCGCCCGCCAGCTCTCCGAAGGCTGTCCGCTCATAAGCGGTAAAGAGCGCGTAGCCGGAAAACAGCGCCGCGCAGCCGGCCAGCGTGGCGGGGCCATCGGAGAGCGCCTGGCGTGCCAGCGCCCTGGTGGCCAGTCCGGTCGCGGCAAGCAGCAGAAACGTCAACGCCAACCCCACCAGCGTCCAGGGCAACACCAACGCCAGCGCCGCGCCCAGCATCCAGGTCAGGGGCGGGTAAAACACAAACCGCGGCTCGCCGGCGCCAAAGTTTGCGCTGGGCGTCCAATGCGGATAGAGCAGCCCATGCCGCCAACTGTTCAGGCAATCGAACCAGGAGACGAGATGAAAATCGAAGTCGTGGCCGCAGGAAGCTCCGCGCACCAGTTGCGGCGCAACAGCCACGAACGCGGCGAAGAGAATCACAGCAGGGCCGATGAGGCGGTGCAAGCGGGAGGAGTTCCCAGGTCTCAAAACCGAGACCTGGGGCACCCGCCTGTCAGGTTCCACAGATGGATCCTGTGATGCCCGGGGCTGATCAGGTCCTGATCCCTGATCTCTACCTGGATCCCCGTCGAGCGATTTCTGGTCGATGGGGTGGCTGGTCTCTGATGGCTGTCTTTTCATGGCAGCAGCCGCAGCGTATGCCTTGTCTGCGCTGCCACCGCTGCCGGCGTGAAGGGAAGCGCGAAGGTGGTTCCGCCGTACCAGTCGTTCCACTGGTCGCGGAAGTAGGGGCTGAGCGGATCGCCGCTCTCGCCCAGCACGATGTTCTCCGTCGAGCCGTCCACGTTGCTCCAGTCCATGGTGAAGCGCTGCGAGGGGCCAAAGTCGCGGCCCACCTGCTTCACCGTGGTGGTGTCGCCGCTTTGCGGCTGCGGGCCGGTTCCGGCAATTCGGCCCAGCAGGGGCAGAAATTTTGCCAGCGGATGCTCGATATCCACCACGTGCCAGCTTCCGTAGCTCCAATCGGCCACATTTCCGGGAGCCTTGCCGTCCTGCATGCCTTTGCGCACCGCAGCAGTCAGCAGCGCGTCCCAGTTCTTGTAGCCCGGGGGCAGCCAGTCCGCCTTGGCGTGCATCACGATCTCTTCCTCGGCAAAGTTGGACTCCGTCCAGCGATAGTCAGCGGCGTCTTTGCCCAGCTTCGGCTCCAGAATCAGCGGCCAAAGCGCCTTCCGCGCCTGGGTCACGATCGATGCGGCGGCGGAATCGGTGGTCAGCCGCCCGTTCCAGCTTCGCATCAGGTCGGCAGCCTGGCGCAGACGCGCGTCCACTCCGTCAGTATGGTCGATGGCGTAAGCCAGCCGCTGCCCAAACTCCTGGTCCATCTCGCCGTACACATCGGTCTGCACCGCCAGCATGTCTTTGGGCGTCAGCCCATTGCCGCCGTCCAGTTCCTTGTAGATGCGCTCGGCGCGGTAGGGGTCGACCCACTCCAGCGTCAGCGGATAAGGCGACTTGTCCGTGGTCACGCGCGAGTTGGCGGTGGCCAGAAAGCCCGAAGGCGGATCGACCGAATTCGGCATCTGGTCGAAGGGAATATAGACCTGTTGACGGTTCAAGCCATCGCCCCATTCGTAGCGCAGGTCGAGCTGGTCGTGAGGCAGAGGCACTTTAAGGAGTCCGCCGGCCAACCTCATCGGCACCCGCCCGATGGCGTGGTATGCGATGTGTCCCTGGTCATCCGCGTAGACTGCGTTCTGCGTCGGCCAGCACCAAGCTGCGAGCGCGCTGGAGAAATCGTTCCAGTTTGCCGCGGTGTCGATCTGGTAGAGCGGCAGGGCATTCAGGGTTGGATCGTAAAGCGTCCATTTGAGCGCAATCGGCCGCGTCTCCCTGGGCAGAATCGGATTCAGCAGCGGCCCGTGCGCGGTCAGCTTTACATCGAGCGCCACGTCCTTGCCGCCGCGCACGTGAATCACTTCGCGATCCACGGTGAGCGGCTTCCACTGCGTATCCAAATCCTGATAGTTGCCCTTGCCGTCGAGCTTCTCGATGTACAGGTCCTGCACGTCGCCCAAAAGCGCGGTAAAGCCCCAGGCCACGTGCTCGTTGTGGCCCACGGTCACCAGCGGCAGGCCCGGCAGGGTGACGCCGGCGGCGTGGAATCCCGGCGCCTTCAGGTCGGCCATGTACCAGATGTTGGGCTCGGTCAGGCTCAGGTGCATATCGTTCGAGAGCAGCGGCTTGCCGCTGGCGGTGTGCTTTCCGGCCACCACCCAGTTGTTTGAGCCCGCCGCGCAGCCATCGCAGTCAGGCAGGCCAAGCACGGCCAGCAGCGCGCGCGGATCTAGTCCGGCAGAGGGCTGGCCGCCGGCCGGCGTCGCGCTTGCCGTGGAAGGCTCATCGTCGTCATCATCGTCGTCGCTCTTCGGCGGCGCCAGCTCCGGATGCGGCTCGCTCAGGTCCAGCACAATTCCCGTGGGCGGATGATCGCGCCACGAACCCACCGGGTAGAGATCGGCCTCCAGCTTGGGGTCGTTCAGCTTGGCCGCGATACGCTCCCGGGAAAGCTTGGTCGGCCAATGTGTGTCCAGCGTCTGGACCAACATCAGCCCCACGCTCACTGAGTCCACGGCGCTCCACGGCTTCGGACGATAGGCCAGCAGCTTGAATTCAGCTGGAAGCGAGTCCTGATGTTGCTGGATAAAAAGGTTCACGCCGCGCGTATAGTCGTCGAGGCGGGTGCGATCGGCCGACGGAAGATTGGCATAAATGCGCCGCGCAGTATTTCCGAATTGAAGCACGCGCTGCGCTTTGTCGTGCTCCACGAGCGAGGAGCCCATCACCTCCGCCAGCTCGCCTTCGGCGTTGCGCCGGTAAGCGTCCATCTGCCACAGCCGGTCCTGCGCTGTCACATAGCCCTGGGCCACAATCATGTCGTCCTGGCTGGCCGCCTCAATGTGGGGCACGCCATGCGCGTCGCGCCTCACCGTGACCGGCGCGGACAGCCCGGCCAGATGCACATCCCCGTCCAGCACCGGCAGCGCGGCCCTGGCCGCGGAGCGCAGCCACAGCACGCCCGCGCACGCGGCCAGCAACGCCAGCATCAGCAAGCCGCCGGCAGAGCAGAGAAGAATCCGCGGCCAGCGCAGCTTGCGGGGAAGGGAGGTCGCGGCGTGCGCCGGCGCTTGATCCAGTGAGTGAATGTCGGTCATAGGTCAACAACAGAATAACCCTGCGCCGTCGCCGGGCCTGCGGCTCTTTCGCTTCACGGAAGGCGCTCGGGCTGTACAATTCGAGGGAATCGGGAGCGAGACAGGAAGATTAAGAATAAGAAGCGCTGGAATCAATCGGGAGGGATGCCCTATGAATAGAAGAGACTTCATCGCGTCGGCCGCTGCTGTGGCCGCGGCCTCAGCCTGTCGGGGCATGGCCCAGTCGCCGCAGCAGATCCATGAATTCCCGGCATCGATGTTGAGGGACGAAGACTACATCGAGACTACGCCGGTCCCGGAGTATCACTCCGCGCCAGCCAGCGCCTACGAAGCATTCCAGGATATGAAGTTCGGCATCCGCATTCACTGGGGCATCTACTCCATCTGGCATCGGGGCGCGGAATCCTGGCCCTATCTCCCCATGTCGTTTGAGGACCGGCAAGCCTACAACGGCCTCTACAAGACCTGGAATCCAGCAGGCTTCGATGCCGATGCATGGATGGATGATTTCCGCGAGAGCGGCCTGAAGATGTTTGCGTTTACGAGCAAGCACCACGAAGGCTTTTCCATGTTCGATACCAGGACCAGGGTAAGAAGCCGCGCCAACTGGACAGCTCCCGGCGGGCCGCGCATCGAATCCTGCGACCTGGCCTACTCGATCATGGAAACCCCGTTTCGCCGCGATGTAGTGAAGGAGCTGTGCGACGCGGCCCACAAGCGCGACATCAAGATCGATTTATATTTCTCCCATCCCGACTGGTACGACGCGGAGTTCCGCCCCTATGTCGCGCACCCGCTGCAGATTCCCTCCTCGGATCAATGGAAGACGCAGCGCGATATCGAATTGACGCGGCAGCGGCTGGGAGATCACGCAGTGATCGTTCCCGATCCCACCGATGCCGAGGTGAAGCGCATGATGGAGCGGCATCGCGCTCAACTGCTCGAGCTGCTCACCAACTACGGAACCATCGACATGATGTGCCTGGACATGTGGCTGGGCCCGCGCGTCTGGCCGGAGATGCGCAAAACCCTGTTGATGATGCGCGCACTGCAGCCGAACGTCATGCTGCGCAATCGCGGCATCGGCAACTACGGCGACTACTACACGCCGGAGCGCGTGGTTCCAGGATCGAAAGAGACATCAGACAAGCCGTGGTTCACGATTTATCCGCTGGGCACGGATTTTTCCTACGATCCGGACGCCGCGAAGTACAAAGGCACGGCGTGGATTGTGCACAACCTCGCCGATTCCGTGGCCAAGGGCGGGGGATTCATGATCGGCGTCGGTCCCAGCGCTCATGGCGAGTTTCATCCCGAGGCCATCCGGCAGATGAAAGGAGCGGGCGCGTGGCTCAAGGTGAACGGCGAAGCCATCTACGCCACCCGTCCCCGCGAAGGCACGCTCTGGTCCGAGGGTGACGCGGTGCGTTATACGCGCTCGAAGGACCGGCGACAAATCTACGCGATCCTCAACGAATGGCCCGGAGCGCAGGTAACGCTCAAGACGGTTCGGCCGAGGGAGGGATCACGCGTAACTCTTCTGGGCGCGAAGACAGAGTTGCAATGGAAATTCGACTCAGCCTTGGGGACGACGATCATGCTGCCGGAGAATCTTCAGCAAGCCTCGAACCGACCCTGTGAGTTTGCCTGGGCCTTGAGGATCGAAGCGGCGGAAGGATAGCCGCATCACCATAGCTCGGGGCTTTTACTGTCCCTGCACAAAGCGCTCGCCCTTCCGATGGGAGCCGAAATCCCTGGTCAGCTTGCACGATTTCAGCTTTCCGCTTTCATAAAACATCGCGCCGCTACCCAGCCCGTCGCCGAGAATCCCTCCGTTCATGCACGGAACTCCCTGCACGGTCTGGTCTCCGGCGAGAAAGCACTCTTTCAACTCTCCGCTGGGATAAAGCGCCGTCGACGCGCCTTCTCCGGGGCCGAGCCAGCTACCGCCCATGCAGGTAACGCCGGCCACCTTCGCATCGTGGCTCAGAAAGACGAACTGCGGCTTGCCATCCTCGCCGAGAGACACAATCGATCCGGCCGGGATGGTTGCATCGCCAATCGCCGTGTCTTTCGCCACTGTGCACCGGTTCAGCCGGCCGTCCGCGAAGAACCATGCGTATCCCTTGGCGCAGGGATAGCCCTGAATCTCAGTGGGCTGGTCGAGAGTCTTGCGCTGGGTTTGAGGTTTGGACTGAGCCCATCCTCCAGAAAACAGACTGCAAAGCAAGACTGCGAGAAAAACGATCCTTCTTGAGGCACTTTGCTGAAACAGAGACGCCAATGTGGCTTTCATCCGGAGACTTCCTTCCGCGGAGTACTTCCGCCGGCTCCAATATCGCACCGCTCTGGCCGGAAAAGAGCTTCTGAATCTTTGATGAATCGTTGAAGAGGCTCTTCGCAAGACCTGAATGGGATCATCATCAGCGATTCGCCGGCAGAGATCCCCCGCGAGCAGCCAGGTGCGCGCCCACCTGCGCCGCAATATCCTGCGCGGCAAGTCTCTGGGCATCCGCCAACTGCTGGGCCGGGTACTCGTAGCTGTCTGACCAGACCAGCGTGGCGCTGTGAACGTCCACCAGCCGCGCTGTAATTCTCACCCTGTCTCCGGCGCGCTGAATGGAGCCTTCCAGCATCAGGTCCTGTCCCAGAAGCCGGGCCATGAAGGGCATTGAAAGCCGGGCGCGCTGGAACCGGTAGACCGTGGAGGGTGACAGCACATGGACGCCTTCCAGTTGCGTCAAACGAGCCACCAGCAGATCCGTCAGACCGTGAGGGAAGGCATAGCAGTCCAACTCCGGGCTCAGGCAGTCGAACGGCACAACCGCGACGCGCGCAATCTGCGCGCCCGATGAAAGGTAGCGCGACGGGCGGTAGAACTGCCAGTAAATCAGCCCGAGAATCAAGCACAGCGCCGCAGAGGCCAGCAGAAAATTGCGCAGGGCCGGCGGCAGGAACGCCTTTGCTCCTGAGGGGCTGCCGGGGTCATCCGTCTTCACATCTCCCACAAAGCGGTATCCGCGCTTGGGGAGCGTTTCAATGTATTTTGCGGCTTCACCCTCGTCGCCAAGCGCCTTGCGCAGTTGCGAAATGTTGCGTGCCAGCCCGACCTCTTCCACGGTGGTATCCGGCCAGACCTCCCGCATCAGTTCGGCCTTTTCCACTACCCTTCCATGGCGTTGCAGCAAAACGCGAAGGGTCTCCTC
>Ga0326728_10014218_pt1 | contig 16998 bp, 13 predicted proteins | sample MB3enrmetagenome_FD_207602 | JGI IMG/M metagenome (GOLD analysis project Ga0326728, IMG submission 207602) | Lab enriched peat soil microbial communities from McLean, Ithaca, NY, United States - MB31MN | ecosystem: Environmental > Terrestrial > Soil > Wetlands > Peat | place: USA: New York...
CCGCCCAAAATCATCCGTCCCAATCCGCCCGGGCAAACCGGTTCTGTAGTGAAGACCTAGAAAATGCGCACGTTGATTTTCAAGCCCTTGCGCTATTTACTCTCTCGAATCCGCCAAGTCGGGCTAAACTGGTGTCCTCTTAACCTCACAAAACGCCACCATGCGTACTTGCCTCCTCCCAACCACAGGGGTCATGATCTACCCAGCTTTCCCTGTTCCGCGTTGCCTGGCTCTCAAGGTTGCTCCGGCCACACGGGCACGAAGTGGAACCACTGGTCCGGGTGCTGTTGGATTTCGGGTTCGAAGGCGCGGAGTATCTCCTGGGTGAGCTGGCGGCGCGCTTCGCGGTTGCCCAGCATCGCGCGCTCGTATTTGAACTCCGGCAGAATGCGCGCCGCGTAACCGCCGGCTTGGCGCACCACCACCACGCCGATCAATGCGCAGCCCGTAACCCGCGCCAGTTCCGCCGCCGCGATCGACGCCAGGAACGGCCGGCCAAACAACTCCACGGTCACCGCCTTTTGCTCGGGCGGTCGATCCACGAGCAGCGCCACGTTCCCGCCGGCTTGCAGCCGTTTGATGACTTCCACGAACTCAAATCCGCCGCTGCCAATCACGAAGGTTTCGATGCCCCAGCGCGCCCGTGACGTCTTGCGCAATTCTGTCAGGCCCTTGCCCGGTTCGACTTGCGTGAGCACGAGCAGTTTGATGCCGCGCTGCGCCAGCAACGCGCCGCCAATTTCCCAGTTGCCGAGATGCGGCGTCACCAGCAACACCCCTTTGCCGCGCTGGCACGCTTCCTCCAACGTGCTCCAGTCGGTGCCCGCAGTGAACCATGTGTTCGCCGCAACCCCGCTCTCGAACCGCCAAAGATCCATCAGCTTCAACGCGAATTGGCGAAAAAGAGCGGGCGCGGTCTTTTCGGCCACCCGGCGGTCGTGCCGCACTACCGGAAGCAGGTTGCGGATGACCACCTCATGCCGCCGCGGGTGAATCCGGCAGTAGAGTTCCGCCAGCGCCAGGCAAATCAATCTTAGAAGGCAGGCCGGCAGAAGTCGGACAAAAAAAAGTCCGAGCCGCCAAAGCCAAGCGCGGTAGAAGACGGAAGGGGCGGAAGCACGGTTGAGGGTTGAGGGTTGAGGGTTGAAAGTTGAAGCAGGGAGTTGCTTCCCTTGCCCGCCCTCCGGAACTCCGACCGCTGACCTCTGTCGTCTGTCCTCTGACTTCCGACTGAGTGACACCCACCAGGCGGGAAGGAGGAAGACCGAGATGAGCATGTTGGCGCAAATGCCGACTGCGCAGACTTTGCTCAGGCTGGCCATGCCGGCGTTACCCGACCAGGCCAGGGAGCCAAATCCGGCGATGGCCGTGCCACCGCACAGCAGCAGCGCCCGACCGATGGATCTTCGCACCAGGAGGAGGTCGCCGCCGTGCCGGCGCAGGGACAGTTGCATAAAAATGGTGTAATCGACTCCCGTCCCAAGCATCAGAGGCAAGGCCATCAGATTGAGGAGATTCCAGGACCAGCCAGCGAGCGCCATGGCAGCCAGCAAACACAACCCACTCAACAGCAACACGCCCAACCCCAGAAGAATCTCCGTGACCCGGCGAAACGCCAACCAAAGGGATGCCAGGACCAGAATCACCATTGGCGCGACCACGTACCACAGCCTTTCCTGCACCCGCTTCAAAGTGGTTGTTCCCAGCAGGCTCCAGCCCGAGAGCAAGACTTGATTCCGGGCCAACTGGACTGACAGGCCGGCCAGGGCGGAGGTGTCAACCTGGTTGGTGCCCGGATAGACCAACCCCATGACAAACCACCGGTCGTTGTCGCGGGCCACGAAGCGTTTGAGCAGCCATTGGCTGACTTCGTTGGTGGGCCAGACCGTGTCGCTGCTGGCCCCGGCTCTTGCCCAGGTTCGGATCAGTTCGTCGGTGAGAAACAGGGCGTTGGTGTTGAAGCCATTCGCGAGAGCCGCGGCGCGCAGGCGCGGGGCCTGCTGCCCAAGCCACAACGCAATAACACGGTTGGATTCCTGGAATTCCGGACGCGGCCACAAGGCTGTCGGCAGCATGTAGCCGTTGATAAATTGCCGGGAGCGCGCCCGGTACAGTGATTCCTCGGCCAGAACCAGCCGTTGATGGACTTCGCTCTCATCCTTTCCTGAAACGATCAGCCAGAGGGCGTCCTGTGGAATGCCCATCTCAGAGGTCATTTCTACGAGCGCCCTCTCTGCTTGGCTGTGTTGCGGGCGTAAGGCGTCGGCGGTCTTGTCCAAGCCCGGACGGTGAAAGCACAAAAGCCCACCGGTGGCTAAGACGAGAGCGGCCGTCAGGGTCAAAGTTCTGCGGCAAGAAGCTCCTGCGACGGGAGTCGCAGCGGATACGGGCCGCTCTTGCGGCGGGATGAAATAGGACCACCAGCCGCGCGAGGCAGGAATCGAGCCCTGTTGTCGGCGTTCTGGAAAGAGGGGCGGCAAATACACCATCACCATGACCAACGCCGCCAAAGCCACGCCGATGGCCACCAGCGTGCCGAGTTGCGCCAGACCGGGCAACCCACTCAGGTTCAAAACCAGGAACGCGCTGATGGTGGTGAGGGCTGCCCAAAGGATGCTCGGCGCGATCGTGCGGCGAATTTCCGGAACCGTTAGATGCGGATGGGCGAGCGCCTCCTGGTAGTGCACTACGGCGTAATCCACCGCCAGGCCCAGCAGGACAGCGGCAAATCCCATGCTCACAACGCTGATGGTGCCAAGCAGGAGGCCTCCCAGCGCGAGGGTTGACACCAGGATCAACAGCAGCAACGTCAACAGCCAGAACATCGGCAGCCACCGCCGGTGCGTCAGCCAGAACAGCGCTGCGATGATAACCGCCGTGCCCGCGACCGAAGCGCTCAGGTCGTGCCGCATGCTCGCCGCGATTTCGGCAACGAACGCGGGACGACCTGTGTAGTGTATCTCGACTCCGTCCCAATCTCGGTCGCCTTTTCGGAGGCTGTCCACTGTCGCCTGGATGGATTTCAGCCAGCTCGAGCAGGCGCGGTAACCGGCCAGTTCGGGCCGGGCCTGCACGAACAGCAGCCGAAAAGTCCCCTCCGAAGAGGCAAACATGTTTTGCCCTTGTTCCATGGAAATACTGCCGAGATTGGTCAGGGCGGGCAGGTTCAACAGGTCAAACGGATCGAAGGCTCGCCGAGCAATATCGATTGGAGAAAGCGAAGTTGCGAGCGCCTCACGGGTTTCGGCCAATACCGAAGCGAGCCGATCCGGCGCGAGCCGATTGGTCAGCGCAGCGAACGCTTCCGGCGGTTGATTGAGCCACAGGCAAGCGAGGATTTCGGCGAGTTGTCCGGGCTGTTCCAGCCAGGGCGGCTGCCAGGTCGCGCTCACGATCAGATTGGTTTGCTGTCGCAGACGGTCCGCCAGCGCGCCGGACAACCGTTCCGCCTGGTCGGCGTCGGGGGCTCGGAGGGTGATGATAAGTTCCCGGGCGTTGGTGAAGTGTTTCTGGTAGAGTTTCAGGCCCTCGACCGCCGGTTGATCAGACGGCAGCAAGTCGAGGATTTCGACATTGAACCGCAGGCGCCATGCGCCGGCCAGAGCAGCGGTGAGCAATAGGACCCACCACCAGCGCTTCAGCAACAAACTCACGGTGTCAGAAACCCTTCCAGAGCCTCACCAGTGCGCTCGTTCTCCAATCGCCAGCCCCCCTCCGGCTTGCGCTGGAAGCGCAGGTGCTTTGGAAGCGGCTGACCAGCCAGGGCGGCATGCAGGTAAAGCCAGACGAATCGCAGAGGGGGCGCACCTAGTCCCGTGAAACTCATTTGGCGAGGTGGAAACTGGATGAGCCAGTTGGTTTTGGTGGTTTGTGCCAACACGAGCGGCAGGGGCGTCTTCGTGAACTGGATGCCGCAGCACCCGTCTTGGTGGCGTGCCATCACGATCTCACCGGCCAACTCCGGGAACCGGTGGCCTGGACGCCAGAGCACCTGCCCCTCTTGGACGGTCCAGCCTGGGCCGGATGCTGTGAACAAGATTTTCTGCGGGGCGGTCTGGCAGCCGGAACCGGCCAGCAAGACGGCCAGGAGGACGGCGTGCAAGCATAAAGGGGCCAGTGGCCCTCTGGCGGGCATGCCAAATAACCTGCTTATGCCAAACTGCGCGGTTGCAGGTTGCAGGTTAGCAGCCCCTTTAGAGAGTAGGAGCCGACGTGAGGAGGCTCTGAAAGAGGGTTCGTTTCCGAAGAAAGAGTGAGCCTCGTCACCTCGGCTTCTACGAATGAAGGTGTTTTTGAACGGCAGGTTAGAGGCTACAGGCGGGTTGTTGGAACAGGCGCATCTTGAGTTGCGGGTGCGCCGCCCTGCAACCGTTGCGGTTAAACCGGATTGGCGCATGCCCGAACCGGCGCGGGGGAAAAGGATTTGTGTCTGGCCACAGCCGTCTCGATGGTTTTGACGTTCTGGAGAACCAGGCGGGCGGCTTCGGGATCCTGGATCTTGAGCCCGAACTTTTTATCGAGTGCCACCACCAGTTGAAGGGCGTCGACCGAATCCAGCCCCAAACTGCCGGGGCCGAAGAGGGGCTGATCATCGCCGATCTCGTCCAGAGTGATCTGGAGCATGAGGTTGTCGACGATCAATTGCTTGATGTCCTGTTTGAGTGTCGCTGAGGTATCCATTGCCAAGTGCCGCTAGAACTCATCTCATTCATGATCCACTTCGGAGGGATGAACTCCGCCAATCCCGGTATTTGGCTCTGAACCACTTGGGTCAGGGCCTCGTTTAACCCGGCCTTCCGATTCTGAGACAGCTTCCAACAGCCTTTGCCTCAGAGCATGTTCGATGACCGGTCTTGGAGCAAGCCAGAAAACGCGAGCCGATGGCCTGTTGGTTGCAGCCAACCAGGCTTGCGATGGCAGCCGGAAATCGCCCTGTCGCCACAGCGTCGCAGGCGGCCACGCATTGCCAGGCCGAAGCCGCCATAAGTCCTTCGCCCAGAATGCGCTTGACGCTGAACCGCGGTCCGACCCAATCGCTCCATGCCGCCTTCTCCGGCCCATCAGCGCGCGGGCTGTCGCCAAGTCCGTCACAGAGCAACTCGCCGGCAACACCCTCCCCCAGTTCAGCTCGCATCGCCCTTGCGGCTTGGGTCCGGTTCTTCCGGGCTGAGAAGCTGTGCGCCTCTGTGACCCTCTCCAGTTCCACTCCCATCGACAAGGCCGGATCACGGCAGAGGCTCAGCGCACCTGCGCCGCCGCTGATGATGGCTGCGTGTTCCAGGTGCCAGAGCGCATCGGCGCGGAGCCAATTGATCTCCTCGGCTCCGACAATCAGGCAGGTATCTACGCGCTCCTGGAGAAGCCACGCGGCGCCGAGGGCCAGAGCCTGCACGAAGCTGGCGGGATCCCCGATGAGCGTGTAAACCAAGGGGGTATTGACCAGCAAGGCCGCTGCGTGGCTAGCGGGCGCGGCAAACACCGTTTCGGGAAACAACAGCGGGCTGGCAGTCGCCGGATCGGCCAGCACCTCCTCGAAGAAGCGGTAAGAGTATCGAACGCAGCCGGATTGGAGGCAGACGATCAGGCCGACTCGGTTCGCGCTGTCCGGCCCCGCTTGGAGGCCGGACAGCGCTTCGAGCGCAGCGGCAGCGGCGTAGTGTGTGATCGGACTGGCGCGTCGCAGGCGTGGATGCGACATGGAGGCGGGGCGAGCAACGGGAGCAGGGATCAGACGCGCTCGCAGGGGCTTTTCCCACCCGGGTCGTTCGAGCGGGTCAATGGGAAGCGGCGTTCGTTTTTCCACTGCCTGCCGGAAGGCTGCAATCCCCCAGCCGGCCGGCGAGACTGCGCCCAATCCGGCCACGTAGATCCGGCTCATGTCCACCTCCGCAGAATCAAGGTTGCATTGACACCGCCGAAGCCGAAGGAGTTCGACAACGCCACCTCAAGTCGTGCGTCGCGCGGTTTGTTTACGATGGCAAGGTTGCAGGCTGGATCGAAAATTCTGAAGGTGGTTTCCGGCGGCAGCCACTGCTCGCGCAGCGCCATCAGACACACGGCGGACTCGACTGCGCCCGCCGCGCCCAATAGATGGCCAACGGCGGCTTTAGTGGAACTGACCGGCAAAGAGGCGGCGCGTTCTCCGGCCCACCGCCGGATGGCCAGTGCTTCGGCGCTGTCGTTCAACGGCGTGCCGGTGCCGTGGGCATTGACGTAATCAATATCATCCGGTGTCACCCGTGCGGCATGGCAGGCCAGTCTCATGGTCGCCAGCGCGGCGTCACCCTCCGGGTGCGGCTGCGTCAGATGATGCCGGTCAATGGTCACACCATAGCCGACGATTTCGCCCAGGATGATCGCATCCCGGCGGCGCGCTCTTTCCAGCGTCTCGAGGGCCATCATCGCCGCACCCTCGCCAATGGCCAGACCGTCGCGCCGCGCGTCAAACGGTCGACAGAGGGTGGGCGAAAGCGCCTGCAATGCACCAAACCCTGAAAACACAAATTCGCTCAACACGTCATAGCCGCCCGCAAAGACGCACTCGGCCTGACCGTGATGGATTAATTCCCACGCGTGACCGATGGCAGTGGCGCCGGAGGCGCAGGCGTTGGAGAGAAGGGTGATAGAACCATCGATGCCCAGCGCGTCCAGGACAAGCCGTCCCTGCGTTTGCGCCTGGTAATGGAACGCGCGGGTGGGTTGGTGTCGATGGTGACGCGGAGTTTGCACCGCCTGGCGGAAATAATCTTCCCCCAGCAACATGCCGCCGGAGGTCGTGCCGAGAACCAGGGGAATATTCTCCGCAGATTCCCATCCCGCCTGTTTCCAAGCTTCGCAGGCCGCCAACAGCAGCAAGACGCCGGCGCGGTCGAGGCGGGCAAGTTGACGGGCGCTGAGTCGAGCCGGCGGCGGTGTCGGCGGCAAATCCACCGTGGCCGCCATTCGAACGCGATGTCGGCTGACGTCGAACAGGGTCACGGGGCGGAATGCGGTGCGCCCGGCGCGAAACCCTTCCGAGTTGGGTTTCCATCCCACGCCGAGAGCGGTCACGACGCCCGCTCCAGTGATCACGACGCGATGGGCGGTTGCAGGCTGGCGTGCGGGAGGGAAGAGCATGCTCTGTTTAGTATCCCATGCTCCGGGCAACACGATGAACGCCGTGACGGAAACCGAAGTTCATTGGGTAAAAAAAATTCTTCCACGAGGTTGTGCCCCAAAGGCGCTTGAAGATCGACGGGATGGAATACACTTCCTTCAGGGCGCGACAATAGCCCGCCAGCAATTCATCCGGCGTGAACGTCTTGGGGCGAAAGACGACATGATTGGCATCATAGAGGGACCAATCCGTGTTGAGCAGCCGTCCTTCTGCCACCAGGCGCCGATGCAGACGTGTGCCCGGATAGGGAGTGAGGATCGAGAAGTAGGCCACTTCGAGCCTGGCTTTTATGACGAACTCCAGGGTGCGATCAAAAACCCCCGCGTCGTCTGTGTCAAAGCCGAACACAAACGAACCGTCAATGCCGATGCCGTGGTCGTGGATCTTCCGCACGACGTCCAAGTATTTGTGGGGCTTATTGACGCGCTTGCCGATGGCGACCAGGGCTTCGGGCGAAAGGGTTTCGAAGCCCATGAACAAGCCGGTACAACCGCTGTTTTGGCACAGCTTGAGGATTTCCGGATCGTTGGCGATGTTCATCGAGGCCTGGCCGAACCAGTGCAGCTTGAGGTCGGCGATGCGCGTGAGCAGCTCGCGGGCATGGGCGCGGTTGCCGATGATGTTATCGTCCACGAGGAATACGCAGTTCTTAAGCGTGAGCAAGCCCTCGAAGGGCCGCAAACCGCGCAGTTCCGCCACCACCTCGTCGCGGGCGCGGTTGCGATACCGCCCGCCAAACGCGCTGGTCACAGCGCAGAATTCGCAGTCCAGCGGACAGCCGCGGGTGGTTTCAACCATGTGGACCGGCAAGTAGTTTTTCGGGCGGTATAACTCCCAGTCCGGCGCCGGCAAGTGAGCGATCGAAGGCAAATCATCTCCGTGCCGATAGACGCGCTTCAGCCCTTCCTTTTCGAAGTCCTGCAGCAGCGCGGGCCACAACACCTCCGCCTCGCCCACGACCACGCTGTCGCAACGTTGCAGCGCCTCGTCGGGCAGACACGAGACGTGCATGCCACCCATCACCACCTTGATGCCGCGGCCGCGGAAATGGTCGGCGATTTCGTAGCCGCGCTGGACCGTTGTGGTCAGGGCCGAGATGCCCACAAGGTCTGCGTCCAGGTTCAGGTCGAGCGGTTCGAGTCTCTCATCGATGACCGTGACCTGCCAGTCGGCGGGCGTGAGCGCGGCGACTTTGAGCAAAGCCAGGCAAGGCAATCGGAACCAGAAGCCGGCGCCCATGAGGCTCTTGCTGGCGAGCGGTGTGATGAGCAGGAGACGCTTCATATGCGGGGCGCAGAGGCAGTTGGCTGCCACAGGCGTTGCACGGTCGAGAAGTAACTCCAGAGCGGCCCGGTCACGCCGCGTCTTCGCAATCGACCAATCAGATCCGTGTAACCCGGCACGGGATCGCCGACAATCCAGTTTGGCGAAAGACGCGCAAATTCCTGGAGCCGTTCAAAAACCATTTCCTCCGTCAAACCGGGGGCCAGATAGTAAGCCGGCGCCAGCAAATCCAGATCCGGGCTGATGCGCCCTTCGGCAACGGCCTGGTGATACAGGTGCGTGCCCGGATAGATTCTCATCCCCACCACTGCCAGGATGGTGGCAGCGTTGAGCCGGCGCGAGTTCTCAAAGCCCTCGCGCAACGTTGCCGGGGTCTCGCCGGGTCCGCCGCAAATCAGGAAATGGCAATACTCGACCTTTCTCTGCCGCGCCAGTTCGCTCGAGCGGAGAATGTCGTCGAACGCAAGATCTTTGCGGTAAGCCGCCAGCGTGGTGTCGGAAAAGCTGTCCGAGCCGAACTCGATGTGTGTGAGGCCCGCTCGCGCCATCAGGTCCATCAATTCCGCCGTCAGACCCTGCGGTCGCAGGAAGCAGCCCCAGGACATGTTAACTTTTTGCCGCAGAATGGCCTCGCAGGTCTCCGTCACATGGCGCGGGGAAGAATTGAAGACTGAATCCACAATGAAAACATACCTTGCGCCCTGCCGTTGCAGCCGATCGAACTCGGACGCGACCAGTTCCGGGGGACGACGGCGGTGAAGGCTGCCTTCGATCAACGGGTAGGTGCAGTAGCAGCAGCGGAATCGGCACCCCCGCTGCGTCTGGACGTTGAGCATGCCGCTGGCCCCGAGATAATGCGTGGCGATCTCGGAGGGCCTGTCCGCCTCGGTCAGTTCCAGGTCTGGCGGACAGCCAGCGGCGGGATTGGTGAGGAATGCGCCATTGTGGCAATAGACCAGGCCGGGGACGTTGCGGTAATCGCGGCCGCTGTTCAAGGCTTCGATCAGCGCGAGAAACCCCTGCTCGCCTTCTCCAGCGATGCCATAATCTGCTCCCGACAGCTCCAGCAATCGTTCCGGGAAAATGCTGAAGCCGCTTCCGCCCAACACGACGGGCGCCGCTGTGTGCCGCCGGATGTTCGCGCCCAGCGAGGCCAATTCATCAAAGAACGTCTCCTGCTTGCGAATGAGAACGTCGTCCACATTGCGGAGTGAAACGCCCACGAAATCCGGGCGGAAGCTGCTCAAGGTTCCGGCAAAACGGTCCAGATTGATCAGCCGGTCAAGCCACAGTGTTTGGTGGCCGGCCTGGCACAACGCCGCATTCAGATAGGCGAGTCCGAGCGGGAAAACCGGATCAGGCGTCGCGCAGCGGTTGGCGCTGATGAGAAGGACTCGAATGGGCATGCACGGGTTCAGGTTGGCAGTGAGAATGTTTCCTCTTCGGCCTGGGGGATCACCTTCGTCCGATAGAATTCAGCCAGGCCTTGACGCGACGGGGAAAGGCCTTCGCTGGAAATCGCGGCGAGCACCCGGTCTTCGTCCATGATAAAGCGGTCGCGCCTGTAAAGAATATAGTCGCGGCGCAGCACACCCCGGGTGAGGTTGATCGTCACCAAGTTGGCGCCGGCGTGCAATCCTCGCCGATAGCCGCCGGCTTGCGCGAGGTTCAATGCACTCACGGCCGGAATCACCCAGTCGGGCCGCATCAGGCGCAAAATCGCCATGCAGTTGAGGGTGGTTTCCACATCGCCAGGCGAGGTTTCAGACAAAGGAGTGGCTTCTCCAGGAACAAAAGGGCTGACGCTGCAGCCGTGCACCGGCAACTCGGCGGCGAGGCGACAGTTGTGGAGCAAATCCGCTTCCTGCTGCCCGGGCAATCCGGCGATGAATCCCGAACTGACCCGCCATCCGTTGGCCGACAGCCAGTGAATATGGTTCAGCCGTTCAGTGAGATTCCCGGGAGCGTGGAGTTTGTCGTAATGGGTGGCGCTGGCCGTTTCAAATTTCAGGATGTACACCGAAGCTCCCGCCGTCTTCAGTTCCGTGTAAATGTCGTGGTCAAGAGTGCCCAGGCAGACGCTGAGGCCAAGGTTGGTTTCGCGCCGCAATGTGCGGATCAGCGGCAAAACCAGCATTCCCGCAGCCACCGGATCTTCGCCGGTCTGGATGTTGATATCGGTAATCACCCCAGGCCGGTGGTGGATCAATCCTTCGGCGATGGCATCGTGAAGCGCTCGCGCCCGCACCAGGGATTTGTTGTCCCTCCGCATCCCACAGTAAAGGCAATTCTCCCGGCAATAGTTGGACACTTCGACCACACCGCGCACGAAGACTTGCCGGCCGAAACTACTGACCGCAGCCTCCGCCGCCTGTTCATGTAGCCGGGCTTGTTCCGAGCCGCGTGCGCCCAGATCCCGCACGTCAGGGCAGTACCGCATTAGGCTCTGATGGTAGCCCCTGGCCGACTTGGCGTGCAATGCCAAACTTGAAACCTGAAACTCGAAACCTTCTGGCCAACCGTGATCCCCTGCTGCTACCCTGCCGGCATGTCATGGGTGCTCTTGAGCTCCCGGACGATTCCAACCCGGCGAGGGCGGTTCCGACGGGTGGCGATTCAGATCGTTCGGCTTCTGCTGGTAGGATTGCTCCTGGCTTGGCTCTATCCCTGGGCTGCGCCCCGGGTGTATCGGCCGGACACCAACGCCGGTTTCTGGCGCGGTTCGGCCCACGGCGCGCTGATGCCGATGGCACTCCCCAGCCTGCTCCTGGGCAAAGACGTGCCGATCTACTCCGTCGACAACGAGGGGATGATCTACAAGATCGGTTACATCGCGGGGATCAACGCCTGCGGCTTTGTTGTGTTCGGCCTCTCCTTCTGGAAGCCCGCCCGCCGCAGCGCTACGACCCCAGCCATCGGCATTGAGTTAAACCGCAGATGAACTCAGATAAACGCAGATAAAAACGGAGATGGGCAGGCTTCTGCCATGGTGTGAGCCGCCGGAGCTGTGGCGGGTTCAATGAATCGTCCTCGTTCTCGTTCTCGGAAATGCCGGCAAATCGAGCACGAGGACGAGCAGGAGCAGGAAACCAGCGAATGCCAGTAGCGTCGCTTGGTTCAATCGCAACGGGCCGGGGTGCCGCCAGCGGGGAATGCGTCCCGCCAATTCACATTGGCGGCTGCGCGGTTCATGATCCCAGCGCGTGTCCGAGGCGGCACGGCGGGGAACGTATCTTCGGCGAACCACCGTCTCGGGTTTGATTTTCCGTCGGCGCGCCGGACGCGCGAAAAACGACGCGGCGTCAATTTCATTTTAAAGAAAGGATTCAGGAATTCCTGGCGGAGTTGAGTCTCGTTTTATTGGCCGGACTTGCAGGCGTCGAGTTGCCGCTCGAAACGGGCGATCAAGTCAAGAATTTCCCCGGGTGCATTCATCCGCTTGCGCGGGAGTTAAACAGAAACCGCAGGCGGCAGGAAGCGTGAAAACGAACGGTTCAGTACAGCCAGCCGCGATACACCTCCACCACGTTCACTCGTCCGCCGGCCCAGTAGTGGTTGCGCGGAAAGTAAAAGGCGCGTTTGGCGGAGTTGTAGTCGAGTTCGGCTGGCCAGGCCGGGATGTTGGGATCATAAGCCACGAACCGCAGACCGCCGGCGGTTTCGGCAAGCTCGTACAGAATAATGCCGTGATTGATCGTGAGCTGCGGAAACCGGAACAGATGGACAATCGGGGCGCGTCCACCGGACAAAGAGCCCACGAGCTGATTTGCCATTCGTTCCTGATGACTGCGCCAGACGGGGAGTATCATCCGCCAATGGCTGCGCAAGACATACGATTGCCAGGCGCCGCCGCACTCGGCTTTCAGCAGCGCTTCCTGTCCCCGGCTGAACGACCACAGCGATTCATAGCCGGGCACTACCACACGATCTTTCTCCGCGCTCGTCCGCCGGGGGTTGCGCGATACGATTTCGCGCACCAGCCAGCGGTACGTGACCGCCTCGGCAATGGGCGCCTGCGGGTCAAAACGGGCATGATAAAAAAACTGGCGCGCCGAGCGTACCATGACGAAGCAGCGGTGCATGTAGGCCGGAGGTGGATCGTTCCGCCGCGGGGACATGGCGTGTGTGTTCGGGTCGAATTGGTATTCCCAAACCAGCTCGTTCGCATAGGCATAGGTCTCCCGCGCAAACTTAAAGCAGCGCGGGTGCGGTTCGGTGACAGAAAACATGCTTGGACAAAAATGAGTGCCGGGTTATCAAAAGGCAATGCTTTATGAGCGTTGGCGACGGATTGCCCGGGAACGAGCCTCGGAACTCGCCCTGTGCGAGCTTTCTTCGGGACGGCGATGGAGTTTTGCCGAGCTGGCCCGCGCGGCTGAGACTGTTCGCGCTCGTGAAGCGCCGCTGGTCTGTCCGCAAGGGCACTCGGCTGAGTTCATTATGGCGGTCCTGCAGGCGTGGCGTGCCGGGGCCGTTCTTTGCCCGCTCGAGCCCGGTCAGCCGGCGCCGTCGTTTTCGCTCCCGCCCCCACTCTGCCGCCACCTCAAAACCACTTCCGCGACCACCGGTCCCGCACGCGCCGTCGCTTTCACCGAAGAACAGTTGGCCGCCGACGCCGAAAACATCCTGACGACCATGGGACTTCGTCCGGACCGGCCCAATCTAGGCGTGATTTCCATGGCTCATTCCTATGGTTTTTCAAACCTGGTGTTGCCGCTCCTGCTGCACGGCATCCCGCTCATTCTTGTGCCTTCGCCTTTGCCGGAGGCATTGCGCTCGGCTGCCACAGGCCAACCCGCCATCACCCTCCCGGCCGTCCCGGCCTTGTGGCGCGCGTGGCACGAATCCGGAGCCATCCCACCCTCCGTCGTCCTGGCTATTTCGGCGGGGGCGCCATTGTCCGTGTCGCTGGAGCGGGCGGTCTTCGAAACCAGCGGCCTGAAGATTCACACTTTTTACGGCTCGACCGAGTGCGGTGGCATCGCCTATGACGCCACGGACAAGCCGCGCTCCGACGATGCCTGTGTCGGCTCACCGATGCGCAATGTGAAACTTGATCGCAACGCGGACGGATGCGTCTGTGTTTTCAGTCGGGCGGCGGGACAAACCTATTGGCCGGATCCGGACGGCGCCCTGGGCGAGGGATGTTTTCAGACCGGTGACCTGGCGGAATTCCGCGACGGGGTCATCTACCTGCGCGGGCGATTGAGCGACCAGATCAACGTGGCCGGGAGAAAAATCGCCCCCGCCGGCATCGAACGGGTCTTAGCGGCGCATCCGGCGGTCACGGAATGCCTCGTTTTCGGCGTGCCCAGCCAGCATGCGGATCGTGGCGAGACCATTGTCGCCTGCGTGGTCGTCCGGGAACAAATCGCGGCGGCGCAACTGAAGCGTTTCTTGCTGGATAAACTGCCTTCGTGGCAGGTGCCCCGCGAGTGGTGGTTCATGAACTCTTTGGCTGCCAACCGGCTGGGCAAGGTTTCGCGCGCCGAATGGCGGCGCCGTTTCCTGGGGCGCGACCACGCCTGAAGCAGTTTGTGGCTGTCGATCCGCAACCGTCGCCTCTCCGTGAACTTGGCAGGGCCGCGCTGCGCCGCGGCCGGGACGCGCAGCAGCGCACGCGTGTCCAGTTATTTGTGTTTGAGTAGCAGTAGTTTCTGGAAGTGCCCCTCGCCAACTTCCTGCTCCAAGATTCTTGGCCCTGTCGAAAGCAGCTCTTCCAGAGGTATTTGCTCGAAAATATTCACGCTCACAATCTGCAAAATATCGTTCAGACTTTTCTGGATTTGCAGGTGCTTCTTTACAATGGCCACCATCAGGTAAACGCAGATAGCCGACCATATTTGGCACCGTACGGCGTTCTCACTCGGGCCGTAGAAACTGCGAATTCGCAGATGCTGTTTGATCCACTTGAAAAACAATTCCACCTGCCAACGCTGGCGATACAGTTCAGCGATAACCAGGGCGGGCAAATCGAATTGGTTGGTTAACAATACCAAGGTGACTTTGTTTTCGGGATCATAGACTCGAATTCTCCGGAGGGGCTGCGGGTAAGATTTAGCTGACCAATGGCTGATCAGCCGGATGGTTTGATCGCAGCGCAAGCCTGTGCTCTTATCTACGGACCGAGAGGCAGTCACTCGAAATTTTACATGGTGCTTGTTGCGCACCACAAAAAGACCCCCAGCCTGGTGCAGCTTGAACAGACGGATGAAGTCCAGATATCCGCGGTCCATCACATAATAGGCGCCCCGTGCCACGGGAATGTTGTCGAGCACCTTCATGTCCGGGAAATTGGCTTCGGTGATGGCCGCCCAGGCCGGCATATTTCCCTGTAAAGACAGCATTAAATGCAATTTCACGGCGGCCTGCTTGGAGCGGGCGTAGTAGCCCCAGGGGAAAAGATTCAAGCTCAGAGAAATGATCGAGGAATCCAGGGCGAAGGCTACTTTGGGCAGATCCGGATCGGACTGATCCTGCTGATAAAGACGCGCCGCTCGCCGCATGAGAATTTGGGCCAGCGCCTGAAGCAGACGCCAGTCACGATGGCGATTGGCGTAGGCCAAGTTGGTGCGCGAAAGATTTCCGCGGAATCCCAAGTGGTAGAGTAAGGGCCCCTTGGCTTGGAGGCAGGCGACGATGTCACGGAGGCTTTCCCGATAGGTCAGTTGGCCGAAACAAAGAGCCAGAAACTGATCGTAGGCGGTCAGCCCACGCGTGGGACGCTGGTTGGGGAATAGTTCGGCGCAACGCGCAAACTCCGCTGGGTACAAAGTGCTGGTGATTTGAGAAAAGACGCTGGATGGTGCTTGCATGGCCCGAGCGTACGCCAAGGGGAGCGGCTTTGGTCGATACCTTCAGCGAATGCCCATCCTTAGGAACACTCAAAAGTGCCTGGTTGATCTCCATGTCGATAACAAGGGGTGCTTCTGAAATCCCTAATGAAATCAGAGCTCAAACAAAGGTCCGAGCCAAACTAACTGGACACGCGTGCGCAGCAGCGCGTCCCCACCGGGTTCATGGGCGTTTTCTGCCCTCACGACCGTCTGCTCCAGGTTTACGGCACCGCGTCCGGTTGCGGTGCAAACACCAGAAAGTATTCACGCGGTTTCAGAAAGTCGAAATGCTCCACCAGCCGGAAGCCGGCCGCCTGAAACTCAGTCACAACCTGCCGCTCCGGGAGGCGGTATTTCCTGGGCGGCCCCGGCGCCTTGGTGTCCAAACGGTACTCCAAAATGGCGACGCGTCCGTTTTCCTTAAGCGTCTGGCGCACTCGTTTCATGTAGGCCACCCGGTTGCTGATCTCCTTGTAAACGCTCGAGAAAAAGACCAGGTTGCACGAGCCGTCCGGCAGTCTGGGATCGTCGAATTCGCCCCGAACCACCGTGACATTTGCCAGGGCACGCCGCTCCACCCGCTGCTTCAGCTTGCGGATCATCACGGGCTGCACGTCGGTGGCGTAAACGTGACCGTTTGCCCCGACGCGCCGGGAGAACTTCTCCGTAAAGTAGCCCCCGCCCGCGCCGATGTCCGCTACGACCTGCCCTTCGGACACGCGTAGCGCATCGAGCACCTGTTCCGGCATCTGCCATTGGTCCCGCTTCGGTGATTCCAAATAGAAAAGGTAGAGCGGATTGAAAAGCTTGTGCCCGCGATAGTCGGTCATGGTCGAAACGCAGGAAGCTGTCAGCCACGGCAACAGCAGCAACAGCAGCGAAGGGACGACGGAACGGAATGGTTTTGCCTCCGCCGCGTTGCCACCAGGAGCGTTGGCACCATGCCGGGCCTGGCGGACCCGGCCTGACGCTGGTGCGTTCACGGTGCCACTGCTGCGCTGACTACCGCCTCCGCGCCGGCCGCTGCGCCAACGCCCACAGCATCGGCGGCCGCCGCCAGCGGGAACAGGAAGAATTTCTTAGCGGTCAGCCAGTTGCCAAAGGAGGGCAACTCAAAGTCGACAAGCGTCCGCTCGTGCGACCAGAGTTCGAACGTTCCTAGCGATGGAGAGACCGCGTACAACTCACGGGGGATGGCCTTGGGGTCAGCAGGCCGCTCTTTGAGAATCGGGATGGGAGCGTGGTTCTCGTGGCCGCCGGGTGCCACGAAGATAGGCCGCTTGCCCTCCATCACACGCTTTTCGTTTGCAAAGAGGTAAAAGGCCCGGCGGGTCACTTTGCCGGATTTCGGCTCCTGTTCGTTGTAGAGCACAAGGACATCGGCTGGCGGTCCCCGTTTGAGACGCAACTCGACCTGGGGGTTTGGCGCAGGCAGATGTTCCGTGCGTTCCTCCAAGACTCTCGGGCCGAGACAGCCGGTGGTTAACATGCCGACGATACCTCCAATGAACAGCGTGCCGACGAACTGAACGTTCCTTGTCATGGCGACGTAGTATTCTGTAATTTCGTAACCATTCTCGATGCTGATGTCAAGCCGGCGCTTTTCAGGGGTGGGAGAAGCTGGGGACATCGTGACCCCCTGGTGAAGATCAAAGTGCTGAGCACTCGACGTCGAGACCAGCTGTTTGGGATCCTTCGTGAGGTCCGAAGATCGGCGGCATC
>Ga0326728_10014219_pt1 | contig 16994 bp, 10 predicted proteins | sample MB3enrmetagenome_FD_207602 | JGI IMG/M metagenome (GOLD analysis project Ga0326728, IMG submission 207602) | Lab enriched peat soil microbial communities from McLean, Ithaca, NY, United States - MB31MN | ecosystem: Environmental > Terrestrial > Soil > Wetlands > Peat | place: USA: New York...
CCGTTCCCACCGAATTCATCGACCCCGGACTGCCGGACCTGCTCAGACGCACGGACATCATAGCGCTAGTGATCGATATACAGGACGATCCGCTCCAGCAACTCGACGACGCCATGGCATTCCTGAATAATCTGAGAATCTATCCGCCCGGGATGCGAATTCCGGCGGACCTGAAGAAGGCCCCGTTCATAAGGAAGGTACTGGTAGTGGTAAACAAAGTTGATGACGAACCAGCCATGGAAGATTACCGAGCTTTTCAGGAACTCTGTGAGATGAGGCTTCCCCTGGTACCGATTTCAATCCGCACCGGATACAACCTACTGGACTTTCTTAAGAAAATCTACGAACTGGCAGGAATCATCCGGGTCTATACCAAGTCGGCGGGCCGGGACCCCGATATGAAATCGCCTTTCGTCCTGCCCGACAACAGCACGCTTGAAGAACTTGCCGAGCAGATCCACAAGGATTTCGTGACGAAACTCAAGTATGCAAAGGTATGGGGAAAGACGGTATTCGACGGACAAATGGTCCAGCGAGATTTTGTCCTGCACGACGGCGACGTCGTAGAAATACATATTTAGGGCTCGTCCGTAAATAGGCCTTTCAGGGACAAGCCCTTAGCCGCCCCGTTATATTTCCAAATCGAAATGCACATACAGAAAACGGTGTGTGTGCTATTTTTAACGATCAATTACCAATTATTGACTAAACACTCAAAATATCTTAACTTGTTAGGTATTGAATATGCCCGGCAGGTGGTGCGGCCTCACCGAGCCGGTTACTATATCCCGCGGGGTAGAGGGGGGCGGCAAGGCCCGGCAAGGTTTTAACGGGGCTTTCCGCGAAGGAGACGGAAATGAAATCTTATAGCTCTGATGAGTGCCTTCCACTGGAGTATTACCTGAAAAAACCGGGGTCGGACGAGGATTTTGAAGGCCTGATCGGAGGGCAGGTTGTGGGGGGTCGTTTCGACGACCCCGATTTTATGGAACGGGCAGAAGAAACCGATTCCAATGACGTGACCGATGTTCCCGTGCTCTCAGGCATGGAACCTGAAGAGGAAGAGGACCTGATCGATACGGAACCTGTCTCGGCGCCCGTGGAGGATTTCGAAGAAGACCATATCACCTGTTATCTGAAAGAGGTGTCGAGTTACCCTCTTCTTACCCAGGAACGGGAGACCGAGCTTGCGCAGATAATCAGGCATGGGCAGGACGAACTGGTGCGCATCGTCGAGGAGCATGCATCCAGTGACAACAAGGTGATGTCGGACCTCGACGAAAAGGTCAAGAAACTCCTCGAACACGAGAACACTTTCCCCGGAGTACGGGATAAGGTGCTTAAGGTCATTCTGCGCACCCTGGAACGTGTCACGTTCGAGCACCCGGAAAATGTTGTCTTTTTTGCTTCACTGGCCAGGGTACAAGCAATAATGAAGGCCGTAGACACGGCAAAACAGGAGATGGTAAGGGCCAATCTCAGGCTGGTGCTCAGCATAGCCAAGCGCTACAGAGGCCGGGGTATGACTTTCGACGACCTGATCCAGGAAGGCAACCTGGGGTTGCTCAAGGCTGTCGGCAGGTTCGATCACACCAAAGGGAACCGGTTCAGCACTTATGCGACATGGTGGGTACGGCAGAGCATTATTAGAGGTATTTATGACAAAACGAGAACAATTCGCCTCCCGGTCCACTTCATTGAGTTAAAGAATCTTTTCTTCAAGGTCTACTACGAACTGCTCAAGGAACTGGGACGTGAACCCACGCCCGGTGAAATAGCGGAACGCTCGAAGCTGCCGGTCGAGAAAGTGCAGATGGTACTAACACTGGCTGCTCAGCCGATATCTCTTGAGACCCCCATAGGGGAAGACGAGCAGCGGTTGGGCGATTTTATCGAAGACGAAAGGGCCCTGTCTCCCGTGGACGAGTGTTCGGACAGGGAATTGGCCGAGGTTACGCGAAGCTTGCTGGCTACGCTGCAGCCCAGAGAGGAAAAAATACTGCGGCTGAGGTTCGGTCTCGACGGACAACCGGCGGAAACCCTTGAGAAAATCGGGAAGATTTTCCATGTCTCCAAAGAAAGGATTCGCCAAATCGAAAAAAAGGCCCTCCGCAAACTGAAGAATCCGAACAGGCAAGCATGCCTCAAAACCTTTATCGAATAGGAAAAAAGACCGGAAGAATAGGGCTTGTCCGTAAATAAATCCTTTGCGCCCGCATCCGGCTTTTGGATCGCCTCGGCCGCTCCTCGATCGCAAAATCCTCAACGTAGGCCGGCTACGCCTGCGGTTTTGCTCAATCGTCGCGACCAAAACCGGTCTCAAAATCCGGCGCGGTCCCTAAAAGGCCTATTTACGGACAAGCCCAAATCATTTCCGGATGTCGGGCAGGAAGGCCGCAAAGAGCCCGAGCAACGGCAAGAAGGAGCAGAGCCGATACAGGTATTCGATGCCGTGCGCATCGGCGACCTTCCCCAGCACAGCGGCTCCGATACCCGCCATTCCAAAAGCGAACCCGAAAAAGAGTCCTGACACCATACCTACTTTTCCAGGCACGAGTTCCTGTGCATAGACCAGAATCGCGGAGAAAGCAGAGGCTATTATCAGCCCGATCAGGAAGCTCAAAACCACAGTCCAGGCAAGGCCCACGTGAGGAAGCGCCAGGGTGAAAGGGGCGGCTCCCAGGATAGAGGCCCATATTACGCGTTTGCGGCCGATCTTATCGCCAACCGGCCCGCCGAGAACAGTTCCCGCAGCCACTGCGAACAAAAACACGAAAAGGAGAATTTGAGCGGACTGTGCCGAAAGATGAAACTTGGACATCAGGTAAAACGTGTAGTAATTGTTCAAACCGGCCAGGTAAAAGAATTTAGAGAATATGAGTATCAATAGAATCACAATGACGCCAGCCGCGGAACCCAGGGAGACCGAGGCTTTCCCGGTTTCCGGTTTGACCGGCTGACTCCGGGGCGATTGCCGGTGCTTTCGCCATGTCCCTACCTTCCACAGGACCCATATGGCAAACAAAGCTGCTATCGAGAACCACGCCAGACTGCCCCTGCCCCTCGGAACTATCAGCCATGCAGCCAGCAGCGGCCCCGTGGCGCTGCCGGCGTTGCCGCCAACCTGAAAAATCGACTGCGCCAGGCCGTAGCGCCCTCCGGACGCCATCCGGGCCACCCTCGAAGATTCGGGGTGAAAAACGGATGAGCCGCTGCCGATCATGGCAGCCCCGGCAAGCAGCACCAGATAACTTTGCGCCGAAGCGAAGACGATAATGCCCGAGAGCGTGCAACTCATGCCTATGGACAGGGAATAGGGTTTCGGGTGACGGTCGGTATAAAGCCCCACCAGGGGCTGGAACACGGATGCGGTGATCTGGTAGGTCAAGGTGATCAAGCCAATCTGGGCGAAGCTTAGAGAGAAACTGCTCTTTAAAAGGGGATAGATTGCCAGTATGAGCGACTGAAGCATATCGTTCAGAAAATGAGACAGGCTTATGGCGCCAAGTATTTTAAATACAGTGGCGCCGGCACCGGGAGTCATCACATTTTGCGGGTCGCGAAGGCTCCCGTCTCTGTATTTCGTATTCGATGAGTCCATCAGTCCCGCCATAGTTTGTATGCAATGGCAGCAGTTGCAATCTGCATAAAAATTATTATTCCAACGCAGCCGGGCCATCCAGCCGTATCCCAGATAAGACCCGGAACAATCGAGCCCATAGTTCCGCCAAGGTAGTAGATAGCCACATACAGGCCCGCAGCGCTGGACTTGCTCTCAGTTGCGGCCTTGCCGACATGGCTTGAGGCTGCCGACTGGGATGCAAACACCCCGGATGATTCCAACGTCAGCCCGCCAATTACCGCCGGGACGTTGCGTATCAGGGTCAGCAGCATGCCCGCGGCCGAGACCGCAACCGCACCCACCAGCGCCCGGCGGTGGCCGACGCGGTCAAGGAGGTACCCCGCGGCGGGCGTTATCACAGCGCCAATCAGGTACACGCCGAAGATTGACCCCAGAGCAACCGGGCCAAGGAAAAAAGGCTTATCCGCCAAGTAAAAATTAACATAGGTGAACGCCGCCACCATGCAAAACAAAACGTTAAATCCAACGGCGCAGGTCGCAAGGAGTTGAGGGTTCAAGAGATGCGCGCGCATCGAACGAAGGGCGGCGGCGGCATTGCTCTGGCGCACGAATTTTGTTGAACGCGGCAGGAGACACCACACGGTCAACACCACGGCAATGGTGATAGCGCCAACAATGAAAAACGCCATGCGCCAACCCCAGCGACTTTCCACCAGGCCGGCCAGGAATCGCCCGGAAAACCCTCCGATTACCGTTCCGGTCACATAGATGGCCATGGTCGTTCCAACCGACTTGGCCGGAGACTCTTCGCTGATGTAAGCTATAGCAACGGTTATAATGCCCGGGGTGAAAACTCCCTGCAAAAAACGCCAGGCAATCAGTTGGACCAGGTTCGCCGATGTCCCGGCAAGGACGGTGGGAATAGCCAGGCCCAGCATGGAGGCGATGATGACCCGCTTGCGTCCGATCGAATCAGCCAGCAGGCCGACCAGCGGGGCCATTATCGCTACAGCCAGCACAACCGAACTCACGGTAAGGCTCACCATGATTTCCGATGCCTGGAAGATCTGCCGGAACTTGGGAAGCATCGGCTGGGTAACATAAACATTGAGGAATGTTCCGAAACCGGCAAGAAACAAGGCCGTCAATGTGCCCATGCGGCGGCGGGCGAAAATTCGGGCAGAACCCGCCTGCCCGGTTTCGAAGCATGGCGCCTCCTGAATCATCGACATAATCCTCCTGTAAATCATGCCTGTCCAAGCCGGCTATATAACGTTGCACTTTTAAGATTACAAATATATTATAATTTAGTCTGTGATACTTAAAAAGTATTACTGCATGGAAGGCCGAAATGGAACTGAGGCATTTGAGGTACTTTGTGGCGGTTGCCGAAGAACTGCACTTCGGACGCGCAGCCCAAAAACTGGGCATTGCCCAGCCTCCGTTAAGTCAGCAGATCAAGGACCTGGAAGAGCAAATAGGGGTACTGCTGCTTTCACGGACAAGACGACGCGTTGAACTCACCGCGGCCGGAACAGTATTTGCCCATGAGGCACGAAAGATCCTCACCGGGGCTGATCAGGCCGTGCATGCCGCCCAGCGCGCGGCCAGGGGCGAGATCGGGCAATTGGAGGTAGGCTTTGTCAGCGGCGCGGTGTACGGCAAGATACCTTCAATTCTTCGCCTTATGCGGACCAGGTATCCTGAAATCTCGCTGGTGCTGAAGGACCTGACCACAGAAGAGCAGGTGGAAGCAATCCAGGCTCACCGGCTTGACATCGGCCTGATACGGCCCCCGGTGATTGTCTCTCAGTCGCTGACCATGCAGGTGATAGACCGGGAGCCCCTCGTGATCGTACTACCGCAGACGCACCGGCTGGCACGGCGAAGAAAGATTTCGCTCGAGGCGCTCGCCGGAGAGCCCTTTCTCCAGGTCCCCCGGCATGTGGCTCCAGGGTTCTACGATCAATTCGTAAGCATTTGCACCCGGGCCGGATTCTTTCCCAACATCGTCCAGGAGGCACGCACCACCCAGACCATCGTAAGCCTCGTAGCCGTCGGCATGGGAGTATCCATAGTCCCGGCCTCATTGAGGAAGTTACAGCGGGCCGGCGTCGTGTACAGGTCCATGGGGGGGCCGGCGCCCACCACCGAACTGGCCGCCGTATGGCGCCATGACGATGCAAACCTGGCCCTGCACCGCTTCCTGGAGATTATCCGGGAGGTGGCGGAAATAAAGGAAGCACTTCAAAGCATCGGTCCTTCGCAACCGGTCAATAGAACCGATTTATAGGCAAGACGTCTTGCTTGTGTCTCAATTGCCAAGCTTCATCACCCGGATGTTCCACTTTGGACGATGAATTCAACATCAGGATCGACGGGCCGGGTTGAAGTCTATTCATTCCGCCTTTTATAAAAACAGAGATAAAAAAAGCCATTAGTTCCCAGCGCAGGGTCTTTTTTTCTTGACAAGGAAAATATCACTGAAATAGATTTCACGATGTCTATGTAGGGGCAAACCGTAAACCCTTCACCGAAGGAAAGGAGAATTGGTTACCAACTAAAATCCATGGGATAGGGCTTATTTAGGAAAGAGTGTTTAATTGTATCGGTCTTTGAGGAGGAACGGGCATGAAGCATTTTATGAAATGTGGCAGGCATTTGTTTGTCAAAACGCTGGTCCTGGCGGTGCTGATTGGCGTCGTGGCAGTGCTGGCCGGCGGTTCGGCCTACGCTCAGGATCAAAGCGTGGCTGAAAAAATCCTCAACATTATGTTGAAGAGCAAACAGATCAGCCAGGAACAGTACAACGAGTTGATGAAACAGGCCCAGGCTGAAAAAGCGGCTCAGGCCGAAAAACTAAAAGAAGCGCAGAGAGCGCTGGACCAGCAGAGAGCATTAGAGGCACAAACGGCTCTGTCGGCGCAGAAAGCTGAAGCGGCTGCGCAGAAAACGGCAGCGGCGGCCCCCGTCGAGAAGCAGCCCAACGATTTCAGAGCATGGTGGAAACCTACCGACGGTCTTCATTTCACTTCCGAGAACAAGGCTTTCGATATTCATGTCGGCGGCAGGATCCAGGCGGATATTGCGGATGCGGAACCCGACAACAATTTGACCAAATGGGGCAACGGCAGTTTTTCGTCCGGTCACGGCTCAGGCGCTCCGACGCAACTCGGCGGGTACGGGGACCAAATTCGCCGGGCCAGAATGGACATCGACGGAACCATTTACAACAACGTCGAATTTATCTTCCAACCCGATTTTGCTCCGTCATATAAGGCAACCACCGTAGTCAAAACAGCCACCCTGACCAAAGGCGTTTTAACCACCACAACCACATCGCTCACCACCGGCCCTGCGATTACTTTCGCGGACATGTGGGTGGGCGTGAAAGACATTCCTTATGTCGGGCGCATCAAAGTGGGACAGATGTATGAGCCTCTGTCCATCGAACAGATGACCTCGGACAACTGGAACACTTTCATGGAGAAGGCGTTGCCTGTCCAGGCGCTCATTCCCGGCCGCAATATGGGTATCGAGATGCAAAACGCCACATGCAACGATCGCGTGGGCTGGATGCTCGGCTACTTCTTCCAACAACAGGCCGCAACATCAAGCAACGGCGTGTACCAGGATACCACGGCGGACCTTTTCTCACCGCACCTGGACGCCACGCAGTTTGCCATGAGGCTCTACGGCCTTCCCTACTATCAGAACAATGGAGAGAGGCTGCTGCATATCGGCCTGGGCTATTCGCATGAGTTCCGCACCAACGACGTTAAGTCACTGGCGAACGTCTCCGCAAACAACCCCGGCGCGCTTGATTTCAAATCCTCGCCCGAGTCAAATATTTCCAGCGCGCTTGTCGATTCCGGGTATTTCCTGGCCACGGGAGTGGACATTGTAGACCCGGAACTTGCACTGGTATACGGACCCTTTGCCGCGCAGGCCGAGTATATCTGGATAGCGGCCAGCGGCGTCAGGAGCGCTTCCAATTACCTGCCTTTGGGGGCAAATCACGATGCCACCTTCAACGGCTGGTACACCGAGTTCACTTACTTCTTGACCGGCGAGCATCGCCCATACGCGACGAACGCCTCGCCCGCCACTTATCAGGCCACTTTTGGAAGGCCCATCCCGAACAGCAACTTCGATCCCGCGCACGGCGGCATCGGAGCATGGGAAGTGGCTTTCCGGATTTCCCAACTTAACGACAACGACAGCAACTCCGGTTTCAACGGCGGCCTGGAAACCGACTATACGTTCGGCATAAACTGGTATCTGAATCCGAACGTCATGGTGAAAATGAATTATGTCCATGCGTTGGTCGACGCACATTCGCACGGCGTAGGCTCCAATGCCAACTACTACGGCAGCCTGCCCACCAACGGCACGGACAATATTTTCGAAACTCGCTTCCAGATAGCTTTCTAGGGAGCGGCGGCTCGACCCGAGCCAGCACTTGAAACGGCGGCTAAGCCGATTCGGACCCGGATGGATGACCTCCATCCGGGTTTTTTTATATGATCGAAGCTGGTAGAATTCGCATATCTTCCGGCCAAACCCAGGGGTAAGGTTACGTTCCAATGGCATTGATTACCGCTCCGATGTGGAGGTGTATTTCATGGCAATGTTTCTCAAAGTCAAAACGGCCGACGATGTCCGGTCGATGATTGGAAAGATTTCGCCATTGCCGCCCGAGCGGGTTTTGCTGTCGGCCGCATGCGGTAGGAGGCTCTATTCGGACGTTTCGGCATCCGAGCCTGTGCCTCATTTTGCGCGTGCCAGCATGGACGGTTTTGCGGTGCGCGCCAGGGATACCTTCGGCGCATCGGAAAACCTGCCGGCCCTTTTGGAAATTGCGGGCGAAGTGGCAATGGGCGAGGAACCCACAGTCGTGGCGGGGCCTGGCAAGGCCGTCGCGGTGCCGACCGGCGGAATGCTTCCCGAAGGCGCCGATTCGGTGGTAATGGTCGAATACACTCTGGCCGTTGATGAAACCACAATCGAGGTGACGCGGCCGGTCGCCCCAGGCGAAAATGTGCTCCAGGCCGGCGACGACATAGCGCCGGGCGCCTGGTTGTTGAAGAAGAGCTCCGTTCTGAGACCTCAGGACATCGGTGTTCTGGCGGCCCTGGGGATAGCCGAGCTTGAGGTTTTCAGCGCCCCTCGGGCAGCACTTATTTCGACCGGCGACGAAATCGTCCCGATCGAGACGCATCCCCTTCCACCCGGGAAGGTCAGGGACATAAATCTGTTTAGCCTGGCGGCCCAAATCGAATCCGCCGGGGCTGTGATCGGACTGAGGACCACAATTCGCGACAGGCTTGAGGACCTCGTGCCGGCATGCCTGGACGCCCTTCGAACCCATGATGTGATCGTGCTGTCAGGCGGCAGCTCGGTCGGCGCAAGGGATTACACGACCCAGATCCTCAAAAGTCTGCCCGAATCCGAGCTTCTGGTGCACGGGGTTGCGATCCGGCCCGGCAAACCGGTTATTTTCGGCCGATCAGGCAGGGTGCTTTTCTGGGGACTTCCAGGCCAACCGGTATCCGCCCTGATCACCTGCCAGGAGTTTGTTCTCCCCTCTTTGCGCAGACTGCAGGGCATGACCGAAAGCGAACAGGCGCCAACAATCAGAGCCATTCTCAACCGGCAGCTTCCCTCGGTACACGGCAGAACCGACTATGTGCCGGTTTCGCTGTCTTCCCGGAACGGAATCGAAAAAGGGGCAACACCGATATTCGGGAAATCGGGGGCAATCAGCATACTGGCCCGCGCGGACGGATATGTGGTAATTCCCGAGCACGTGGAGGGTCTTGACGCAGGCGCCGAGGTTTCCGTTTTTCCTTTCCGTTGATGATTGCCTTACCTTTAATCCCGCCTTGCCGCAGGGAATACTGAAGGCCTTGGCAATCCCCCGCTCCAGATCGCCTTCTTGCAGAGTTGACCATGATGGGCGCCATGATTATGACATTTTCGGCCTCCTGCCGCGAATAACTGAAGAATGGATTATTATCTAATAAGGCCAACTCCTTATGAAGCAATGGCAATAACTGGTTTCTGTTTATATTTGTGGTTTAGTCGCCAGGAGATTCCATGCAGATAGTAAACTACGTTTTGAGGCGACCCTATACGATAGCGGCCGCAGTGATTCTGATATGCCTTCTGGGCATCGGCGCGGCTTCGCGCATGCCGGTGGATATTTTCCCCGAGATCAACATTCCGGTCGTCAGCGTTGTCTGGACGTACGCAGGGATGGACGCGCAGGACATACAGAACCGAATCCTGACACTCCATGAGAGGCAGATGGCTTCACTCGTCGATGATATTTCAAAAATCGAGGCAACCAGTTACATCGGGGTTGGTGTCGAGAAGGTCTTCCTGCATGAGGGAGCCGATGTAACCAGGGCGGTTTCTCAGGTCGCGAGCAGCGCGTTGGCCGTACTCAAATATATGCCTCCCAACATCACGCCACCGCTCGTTCTACGCTACGGCGCAACGGACGTCCCCATCATTCAGTTGAGCCTGTCGAGCAATACCCTCCCGGACACTAAGCTGAACGACCTGGGCCAGAATATTATACGGCCCGATCTCGCCGTCGTTCACGGCGCCGAGGTTCCTTTTCCCTACGGGGGCAAACCACGCATCATCATGGTCGACCTCGACCAGCAGGCGCTGGAGTCGCGGGACCTGTCAGCGTCTGATGTCAGCAAGGCACTGCAGCATCAGAACGTGATTCTTCCGGCGGGCGATGTCAAAATAGGCCACAGGGACTACTCGCTCACGATGAACAGCAGCCCCGACATCATCAAGGAAATCGATGCCTTCCCGATTAAGGAAGTGGACGGAAAAACCATATTCATACGCGATGTGGCGCATGTTCATGACGGATTTCAGGTGCAGACAAACTCCGTTTCGGTTAACGGGAAGCCGGGCGTACTGATGACGGTCCGCAAGACGGGCGGTGTATCTACATTGGCCGTGATCGACGGCGTTCGCAAGACCCTGCCGGACATTGAGAAGGTCCTGCCTGGAGGAGTTTCCATTGAAGCGGTTTTCGACCAATCGATTTTCGTCAAGGCGGCCCTGAACAGCGTCTTTATGGCCGGCGTGATGGCGGCGGGCCTTACGGCCCTCATGATCCTGCTGTTTCTCGGCAATTGGCGGCTGACCCTTATCATACTGACCTCTATTCCGCTTTCGATCATTACAGCCGTTCTGGTGATGTATATCGCAGGACAGACGCTCAACACGATGACACTTGGAGGCTTTGCGCTTGCGGTCGGAATTCTCGTCGACAACGGGACGGTGGTAATCGAAAACATCGAGCGTCATTTGCGTGCGGGCGATCTCCTGGAAAACGGAATAAGAAATGGGGCTGGTGAAGTCGGCCTTCCCACTTTTTTGTCGACCCTTTGCATATGTATAGTGTTTGTGCCGGTTTTCCTGCTTCAGGGTACGGCGAAATACCTGTTTTCACCGCTTTCACTGTCGGTTTGCATATCCCTCCTGGCAAGTCTGGGACTGTCTTTCACTCTGGTGCCGGTGATGTTCAGGCACCTGATGCGTTCCTCATTTGCGGCTCATAATGAATTCGATCCGCCTCCCCTGCCTCCGAGCCGCAAGCCAAATCTTTTCAGCGCCGTTCATCAGGGATTTGAGATCGGCTTTGAAAAATTCCGTGAAACATATCGCCAAATCACCAGATGGACTTTATCGCAGCCCAGGAAGACCATCTCATTTTTCATGCTGCTGATGGTTTCCTCGTTGCTCCTGTTTCCGTATCTGGGACGCGACTTTTTTCCACAGGTCGATGCGGGCCAGATGCGCCTTCATGTTCGGACACCACCGGGAACCAGGATTGAACAGACGCAGCAGGATTTTGCCATGGTTGAGGCCGCCGTGCGTCAAATAGTGGGAAAGAATCAGATAGAAGTCATTCTCGACAATATTGGACTGCCTTACAGCGGCATCAACATTGCTTTGAGCGATTCCGCGACAGTCGGGCCCATGGACGGTGAAATTCTCATCTCTTTGAAGAAAAGACATTCACCCACAAAGGAGCTTATGGCCAGACTCCGCCGAGAATTGCCAAGGCGTTTCGCCGGATTGCAGTTTTTCTTTCAGCCTGCCGACATCGTGGATCAGGTCTTGAATTTCGGTCAACCAGCCCCGATCGACATCAGGGTTTCCGGCCCGAACGACAAGGAGGCTTATCAGGTTGCCTCAAAACTGGCGCGCGATCTTGACTCCGTACCGGGAGTTGTGGATTCGCACGTATTCCAGGTGCCTGATGCGCCGTCGCTGTCCATTGACGTCGACCGGGCGCTTGCCACCCAATTTGGGATCAGCCAGCAGGATATCGCAAGCAATGTCCTGGTCGCGACCAATTCCAGCGCCCAGACAACGCCGAACTTCTGGGTCGATCCGCGCAATCAGGTCAGCTACCCGCTCGTCGTTCAGATGCCGACTTATCGTATCAATTCGACACAGGATCTGCGGACAATCCCATTGAGCGTCCGCAAGGGCAAAGGGCCGGGCGAACTCTTGACGACTGTATCGAAGCTCGGCCGCGGCACCGCACCTATGGTGATGTCGCAATACAACATCAGACCGGTATTCGATGTCGATGCCGATATACAGGGACGAGATCTCAATTCGGCAGCAAATGACATAGACAGAGTGATCGCGGCCGACCGCCCTGCGCCGTCAAAGGCCATTTCGGTTATCCTGGGCGGGCAGGTCAAAACCATGCGCGAAAGCTACTCCGGGCTGTTCGGGGGCATGGCTCTCGCCGTAGTGCTGGTATACCTGTTTCTGGTCATGAATTTTCAGAGCTGGCTCGATCCTCTGATCGTACTTTTGGCCGTACCCTTTGCCCTGGGCGGCGTCATGTGGATGCTCTACCTGACGCAGACTCATCTCAGCGTCCCGGCCCTGATGGGGACTTTGATGTGCATGGGCCTCACCACGGCCAACAGTATCCTTGTCGTGACTTTTGCCAATCAGCGCATGAAAGCGGGGGACAGCGCCCGGAGCGCTGCCGAAACAGCGGGATTCACCCGCCTGCGGCCCGTTTTGATGACGGCAGGCGCGATGATCCTCGGCATGGTCCCCATGGCTTTCGGCGTTGGTGAAGGCGGCGAACAAAATGCTCCACTGGCGCGTGCAGTCATCGGAGGGCTGGTGTTTGCCACTTTTGCCACGCTTGTTTTTGTTCCAACCACTTACTATCTTCTGCGTCGGACACCGGTTGCTCCTGCTCAACCAGTTTACCCGGACAAGAGGTATTTGTCATGAATACACTTCATCCCAAAGAGGAGCCCGATTCCGCGGATCACGGCGTCAGGCCGGATATCGGAAGAAAAGTGAAGATATTCGTAAGCTTAGTCTCTCTAGCGCTTATCATAGGCTTTTTTGTCATTCACCACAAGAAAACAGCCTACCAGGTGGATTTGGCAGACGCGGCACTCGAACGAGCCTCTTCTCCGCCCCTTGTCAATGTGATTAAGGCTCAAAACGCACCCGCATCTTCGCCTTTGACTTTACCGGGCGAGACAGCCGCGTGGTATGAGAGCACAATCTATGCGAGGGTCGACGGCTACGTGGGCAGTTGGAAAGTCGACATCGGCGACCATGTTAAAAAGGGGCAAGTCCTTGCGACAATAGAGACTCCCGATCTCGATGCCAAGCTGGCGGCCGCCGAGGCAAAAGTGAAAGCAGCCCAGGCCCTGGTCGTTTCCCGGCAAGCAGATGCCGACTTTGCAAAAACGACCTATGTAAGATGGAAAGATTCGCCGAAAGGCGTTGTGTCCGAACAGGAACGTGAAGCCAAAAAGGCAGGTTATGACAGCGCAGTCGCCCAGCTTAACGAGGCGAAGGCACAAGTCGGCCTGGATCAGGCCAATGTCGATCAATATACAGCCTTTACGCGATTCAAGCAGGTCGTCGCTCCTTATGACGGCACGATTACCCAGCGAAATATCGATATTGGGAATCTGGTTGTCGCCAACAGCGCCAGCACGACTCCGCTCTACCGCATGGTAAAAGACGATCCAATCCGCGTTTTTGTCTTCGTGCCGCAAAGCGCCGCAAGTGATATCAAAATCGGTGTCGAGGCCGGGATCAAGGCTTACAACATCCCCGATCGCGAATTCAATGGGAAGGTGGCGCGCACTGCCAACGCAATTGATCCGCAGACGCGCACTTTGCGGGTTGAGGTGGATATTCCCAATCCCGATCACACACTGGTGCCTGGAATGTATGTGAACGTAGACTTTCAGGTTCCGACCGGAGGATTGGTGCAAGTTCCCGCTGCCGCCCTGGTTTTTCGTTCGGGCGGCCCCCAGGTGGGGCTGGTCGACAATAACGACCGTATGACTTTCCGTAAGGTGACGATTATACGTGACAACGGAGAGACGGTAGAACTTGGGGCGGGTGTTTCAGGCGGCGACAGGGTTGCCCTGAATATCGGCAACCAGATCGTCGATGGTGATTCCGTCGATGTGCGCGAACTTCAATAGGGTCCTGCGGATGCTTGAAAAACCGAAAACCGGCAGCCGCAAAGTTGCGCGATTTTCACTTTGCAACTTGTTGCGTGGCGCGGTGGTTTGTTTTTGCCTGTCGGCCTGTACTGTCGGCCCCGATTATCATCCCCCCGTCATGAAGCTCCCGGACGGCTTCATTGCGGCACCGGCCAGCGGACAGAAGCCCACAGGAAACGCCGGCAACCAGCCGGTCATAGATGCCTCCAGGTGGTGGCAGGCCCTTGGCGATTCCAAGCTGAATTCTCTTATTGACCTTGCCATCCGGAACAACCCCGATATCGAGATAGCACTGAACCGAATGCAGGAAGCGCAGACTGCAGAAATTGTGGTCATAGGAGCAGCTTTGCCCACGGCCGGCGCCAGTGCAGGAGGGGGCGGCGGGACCGGAAGCGACACCACCCGCGGCCGCATAGCCGAGCCGCTGACTTCGGCCGTTAACACCAAAGGATTCAAGGAAGTTACGCATGTTTACGGTTTCGAGGCCGGATGGGAGATCGATCTGTTCGGCAAATACCGCCGAGCAGCCGAGGCCGCCTCATATGATTCCGAAGCCGCACTTGCCGCGCGCAACGCGGTGTTGATCTCCGTCATTGCCGATGTAGCGCACGCCTATATCGACATGCGCGCTTCGCAAATGCAGTCGGCTGTTTTGAAAAAAAATACCGATGTCGCCCTGGACTACTTCAACTTGACCAGGGAGCGGTTCGAACGGGGCATTACCAACGAATTGGACCTTGCCCTGGCGAAGCGGCAACTAGCGTCGTTAGAAGCCGAGAAAATACCCTTGATTTCGCAGATCCACGCAGCTCAATACGTGATTGCCGTTTTGATCGGAAAATTTCCGGAAGATCTCGCCGGCGAACTCGAACAGCCGGAAATGATTCCAGAGTTGCCTGAGGGAATCGATGCCGGAATACCGCTCGATCTGCTGCGCCGCCGTCCCGATGTGCAGGAGGCGGAACGCCAACTTGCCGGGGCAACCGCCCGCATTGGCGTGGCAACGGCGGATTTGTTTCCCCATCTGATACTTTCAGGCGCTGTCGGCTATCAGGGGCAGGGGCTTGGTGTAAGCCCGAATGTTCAAAGTCTCATATGGTCTGTCGGACCGTCGGTGAACTGGCGTTTGCTGGATTTCGGCACCCTGGACGCCCTGGTTGAAACCGCCGATCTGCGCACTCGCGAACTGCTGGCAAACTACAAACGAACGGTGCTCAATGCGGTTCGCGAAGTCGATACGGCCATTGAATCCTATAAGGGCCAGCAGGACAGGCTGCTCAATCTTAGCGCTGCTTTAACAGCCAGCCAGCGCTCCGTAAGTCTTGCAACCGAGCGCTATGACCGGGGACTCACAGATGCACTCAACGTTGTCGATGCAGAACGGCAGGAATATCTTCTGGAACAACAGTACGTCGCTTCTCACCAGGCCGCCGCCGAGCAATTCGTTACACTCTACAAGGCCCTTGGCGGGGGATGGGAACAGTACCAGTCATTCCCGCCCGCACACAAACTTCAACCAGCCGTTATTGCCGCGTTCACACGCCTGCTCGAAGCCGACGAGGGCAAATCCCAGGCTGCCTTATCCCGTTGATTCGATTCAAAAATATTCTGAAAGCGAAGCCGCACAGACCATGGTTGCGGCAAAAATAATGATAAGGAATGCCAGAGGCCACGGTTTGAAGGTCAGACGTCTCATTTTTCAATCTTTTTCCCGAAAAGTCTTAAAAAAAGCCTGAGCAGGACGAGCTAAAATACAAGATTTTGGCAGTGGAAAAGGGGGCCTGTTCGCCGGCGCACCCGATGTCTCACCGGTCAGAACATGCCCCCTTCGGAATAGAATACCTAGGACTTGGAATGCCCTACGACAGATATGACTTGATAGGGCAATGCCACTGCTAGAGGCCCGGAGATCCGAAAAACCAATGCAAACCACCCTCTTTTATCTTTTTCTCTCCCAGCGAACATTGGGCAAAATCGTCGTAGCAGGTTTGAGTCATTCCTTTCTTCTCAACTTCGGCAGCTATCTTTTTATGGGCATCCATCATCATTTTCCCGCCCTTAGACAGCATTTTCTGAGCTTCGGTTTTGTTAGTCGCAAGCTTCTCCTGGGCCTTCATTATCATGTCGTAGCCATCTGTCATCATCTTTTCGGCGGTGGTTAATTCCGGGTCCTTCATTCCTTTCTCCGACATTTTGGCCATTATTTTCTCGTTCCCTTGCATCATTTGCTTTGCACCATCCACTATTGCCGGGTACGGATCTTGGAGGGGAGTGCCGTGGAAAGTATTTTGGTGGAAGTTGTAGGGATAGCCTTTAGCGGCGTCTTCGTTGCGCCATCCCTTGTAGTCGCAGGGGTTGTGCGACCAATAATGTTCGCCGTCGGGCGTTTCACAGTAGTATTCATATTGTGCATGGGCAGTTTGAGCGAACCAGAATGGACTCACCAACAATGTCAAAGTTACAAACAGAAACAGAAATCTTACCCGCATGTTCAATTCTCCTAGTTTTTCTCAAAAAGGGCCTTTAAAACTGATCTCGTTCGTCTACTGGGATGATTCCCGGAATCGCTCCTTTCATTTACCTGCCTATACAAACCTGAATCGGAAAAGGTCACAAAAAAAAGGAAGCCCTCGTGCGTATCACCCGAATCGTTGAGGATATATTGCAATATCAAAATATCACGCTTTTCAATCTCTCGGACTTCGGTTCAAATCCGGAATACAGCAGCCGGCGAGGAGGCGATTTCAGTCAGGTCCCGGAGTGCAAAAAATAGTTTGTGACGCTCCGGTGTAACGGAGTGTAAAGATAAGCGATATGAATCCTCCACACGGAAACGCGGACCCGGATGATGGACAGGTGATATC
>Ga0326728_10014223_pt1 | contig 16987 bp, 14 predicted proteins | sample MB3enrmetagenome_FD_207602 | JGI IMG/M metagenome (GOLD analysis project Ga0326728, IMG submission 207602) | Lab enriched peat soil microbial communities from McLean, Ithaca, NY, United States - MB31MN | ecosystem: Environmental > Terrestrial > Soil > Wetlands > Peat | place: USA: New York...
CTTTCCGTTCTTCGTCTTGCCGTACCAGCGCCCGCTCTTGTGATAGACGCCGCTCTCGGTGTTGACCCAGACCTTGCCGCTGGCCTTGGCGGCGGCAATCTCCGAACTCGAAGGCTTGCCCGTCGTCCTGGGCGCAGCCATGTTGCCGGAGGCAGCCGGAGTTGCGCTGGAACTAGCAGGAGCCGCAGGTTTTGTGGCGGAGTTAGCGCCGCTCGAACTCGCCTGCGCCCTCACGAGAGCAGGCGAAATGGCAAACGTCACAATCAGGCAGAAAGCGAGCAGCCACAGAGCAAGTTTACTTTGAGAGCGTTTCATATTTCCTCACACCTTCCCTGAATTGTCATCCTGACTATTCGAAGCCGAAGGATCTATGTTCCCGGATTGTCATCCTGAGCGGAGCGAAGGACCTATGTATTTGAATTTCGCTATGCTGGAAATTGCTCTTCGATCGGGACCGCAACCCGACTGTCACCCTACCCGGGGCCTCCGCTGGAAGCCCCGGCAAATATACTCAAGCATAAATTCCGCGCTGGCGGATGGTGTATGCCACGCGGTCAATCGCCAGCATGTAGGCGGCGATCCGGTTGTTCACGCCATGCGTTTCAGAGTACCGGACAACATCATCGAACGCCTCATCCATGATTTCCTGCAGGTGCTCGTTCACCACCGATTCCTTCCAGAAGTAGCCCTGCCGGTCCTGCACCCACTCAAAGTAGGAAGTAGTGACTCCGCCTGCGTTCGCCAGAATGTCGGGAATCACAAAAACTTTCTTCTCCGAAAGAACATCGTCGGCGGCCGCGGTCGTGGGACCATTCGCGCCTTCGGCCAAAATCTTGCATTTCACCCGGTCCGCATTCTGGCTGGTGATCTGGTTTTCGGTCGCCGCCGGAATCAGAATGTCGCAATCGGCCAGCAACAGCTCGGCCGGATCGTAACTCTCGGCCCCTGGGAAGCCGTGAATGGCGCCACTGCGCTGCCGGAATTCCCACAGCGCCTCCACGTCGATGCCGTCTTTCCTGTACAAGCCACCGTCAAGCTCGACGATGCCGATAACCTTGTATCCCGCCTCCGCCATCAGCCGGGCCGCGTTCGAACCGACGTTGCCAAAGCCCTGCACGATAACGCGGGTCGTATCGCGATTGAGGCGCAGCTTCTTGATCGCCTTTTCGCAGACCATGAGCACGCCGCGCCCCGTAGCCTCCCGGCGCCCGCGCGATCCGCCGATGTTGATCGGCTTGCCGGTGACCACTGCAGTTACGGTCTGGCGCGCATGCATCGAATAGGTATCCATGATCCAGGCCATGGTCTGTTCGTTGGTGTTCACGTCGGGTGCGGGGACGTCTTTCTCGGGCCCTATGAAATCGAACAGCTCGGCCGTGTAGCGCCGAGTCATGCGCTCCAACTCTCCCTGCGACATTCGGTGTGGATCGCAGATGATGCCGCCCTTGGCGCCGCCGAACGGTATGTTCACCACCGCGCACTTCCACGTCATCCAACTCGCCAGCGCGCGAACTTCGTCAAGATTCACGTCGGGCCCATAGCGCAGCCCGCCCTTGGCAGGACCCCGCGCAATCGAGTGCTGCACCCGGTATCCCGTGAAAACTTCCAGGTGCCCGTCATCCATCATCACCGGAATGTGAACAATGATTTCGCGGCTTGGACTCCGCAGAACCCGCCATAGTCCTTCATCGAGATTCAGCTTGCGCGCGGCCAGGTCGAAGCGGGCGGCTTGCGCCTGCCACGGATTAGTTTCCTGTTCGAGGTCCACTATTGTCATAAGAGTCTCCGCGTAATTGCGATCGTGATTTTTCGCCCAACCCAGGCAAGCTTCGCAAAGTATATTGCCGCCCCGCAGTCGAGGCAAGCGAAGGGAGTGCCAAACCGAGTACCGTATTTACAATGTGCGCACCTCAATGTACACTCATTGTGCATACATGGAGGAACCGATGCCAGCCACCGGAACAAAGACCGGGAAGACCCGCGATGAAACCATCAACCTGCGCGCCAGCCGGCGGCAGAAAGCGCTGATCGACCGCGCGGCGGATGCGCTCGGCCGCAACCGTTCCGATTTCATGCTCGAAACCGCGTGCCGGGAGGCGGAAGCCGTGTTGCTTGACCGGCGGTATTTCGCTCTGTCGAGCGACGAATTCAAGCGCTTCACCTCCATGCTCGACAAGCCTCCTGCGAGCAACGCAAGGCTGCGGCATCTGCTGAAGACGAAAGCGCCCTGGGAGCAATAGAAGTGAGCCGCAGCGGCCAACCATTAAGCGCGCCCGAGAAACTGCGCGCGGATCACGATTTTTCGCAATTCGATTGCGGAGAACCTTCCCTCGACGAATGGCTGCGAAGGCGGGCCCTCCAAAATGAGGAAAGCGGCGCTTCGCGAACGTACGTAGTCTGCGCCGGACAGCAGGTTGTCGGCTATTATGCCCTGGCGGTTGGCGCCGTGGCCCATGCGGAAGCGCCGGGCCGTGTGCGACGCAACATGCCCGATCCCGTGCCGGTCATGATCGTCGGCCGCTTGGCTGTCCACAATGACTTCCAGGGGAGAAAGATCGGGCCCGGGCTGTTGCGCGATGCGGTATTGCGTACGTTGCAAGCTGCGGAGATTGCCGGCATCCGCGCCATCCTGGTACACGCAATTTCAGAGCGGGCACGGCAGTTCTATGAAGACTGCGGATTCATTGCGTCTCCGATGGATCCCTTGACGCTGATGATCGCAGTGGAGGAAGCTGTGAAAGCGTTCGTTGGCAAAGACGCCAGCTAGCCAGCAATCTGCGCGGACGTCCACTCTAGTGTAGAGACGGGGCTTGCCCCGTCTCCTCTCGCTCAGCATACTAATTCGTGCGATCCTAAGCGCTGCTGCAAAACACACATGATCCGTCCCGACTACAAAGAGTTCCTGCGATTGTCCCGCGGAGCCACGCTGGTTCCGGTGGCGAAGTCAATCGCCGCCGACCTGCTGACGCCGGTTTCCGCCTTTCTTGCCGTGGCTGACCAGGAGCCCGATGCCTTCCTGCTGGAGTCGGTAGAAGGTGGCGAGAAGATCGGACGCTACACCTTTCTCGGCGTCCGTCCGTTTCTGCGCCTGGAGTCGCGCGGCGCCGACATCAAGATCGAGCGCGGCCGAAAAGTCGAGTGCCGTCAGGGAAATGTTTTCGAAGTCATCAAGGAACTGCTGCAGCAGCATCGTCCAGCGGCGATGGAAGGCCTGCCGCCGTTCACCGCCGGCGCCGTTGGCTATTGCGCCTATGACATCGTGCGCCAACTGGAGAACATCGGCGAGCACGCTGCCGACGACCTCGACGTTCCCGACTGTGTGCTGATGTTTTTCGACCGCGTCCTCGCCTTCGATCACCTGCACCACCAGATTCACATCGTGGCCTCGGCGGACGTGACCCGCGAAGCGCCCAAAGTCGCCTACCAGCGCGCCGTCAAGGATATCGAGCGCATAGAGAGAAAACTCGCCGCCGGATGGAAGCCGGCATACTGGCGCAAATCTGCCACCCAGTCAAAGCTGGCAAAGTCGAAGTTGAAGACACGCGCGCGCACTTCGAAACCAAAATTTCTGGAGAGCGTCCGCCGAGCCAAGGAGTACATCGCCGCCGGAGACATTTTCCAGGTCGTGCTTTCGCAGCGCTGGGATTTCGAGCCCGGAGTAGCTCCGCTCGATCTCTACCGTTCGCTGCGCACCGTGAATCCCTCGCCCTACATGTATTTCCTGCGCTTCGGCGGAGGCCGGAATGCAAGCAAGAAAAATTCCGGAGGAATGCACGTCCTCGGTTCGTCTCCAGAAATGCTGGTGCGTGCCGCCGGACGCAAGCTCGAATACCGTCCCATTGCCGGCACCCATCCCCGTGGACGCGACGAAGCCGAAGACGCGGCCCTCGAACAGAAAATGCTAGCCGACGAGAAAGAACGCGCCGAGCACGTGATGCTGGTCGATCTGGGCCGCAACGACCTCGGCCGCGTCAGCGAATACGGCTCGGTAAAAGTTCGCAATCTGATGTACGTGGAGCGCTACTCGCACGTGATGCACCTGGTCTCGGCGCTCGAAGGCCGCCTGCGTCCCGAACTCAATGCGATGGATGCCTTCGCCGCCTGCTTTCCCGCGGGAACGCTGAGCGGCGCCCCGAAAGTTCGTGCCATGCAGATCATCGAAGAACTGGAGCCAACCCGCCGCGGAGTCTATGGCGGCTCCGTCCTCTACGCCGATTTCGCCGGCAATCTGGATTCCTGCATAGCGATTCGAACTCTGCTCATGCAAGGCAAGAAGGCGTACCTGCAAGCAGGAGCCGGAATAGTAGCCGATTCCGATCCGCAGCGTGAGTTCGAAGAGTCGGAAAACAAAGCGCGAGCCGTGTTAAGAGCAGTGGAGATGGCGCGAGGCAGTGGATAGCCACTTCTGGTAACGTCATCCACGGTCAGAACTGACCGCGGATGACGCTTCCCAGTTTCTCAGAAGTTTCCTTTATACGATCATCAATGAGTTCTTGAATGCGTTCACGCTGAACCCCAAAGTCCCGCAGGACCTCGGACGCTGTCGAAACAGCATCCGACGTTTGTCTCTGAGCTGCTTCCACGCGTTCGCGGAGCCCTTGATTTACGACTTCTTCCGGGGAGAGCAAGCGTGCGATAGCCAGCGTGTCGAGAACTCCAGCGTCTGCTGGTAGATCGAGCTTTCGATCGGGAAGGAATCCCGAGCGAGATATCAGGATGACGGCGTACACACGTTTCAATCCGAGCCACGCCTGGTTCGAAGTGAAGTTGAACCTCACGTTTCTTGTAGGTATTCGCGATCTCCATGAGGTCGCGTAACTGCTTCAGCGGCAGCCTTACCGTCCCAGAACGAGTCCCCTGGACTGGCACCTCGATCTCAGTTCCTACCGCACGAAATGTCGCGACGCATTGGGAGACCAGCAAGTCGGCGGAGTCCGTATCCCTGAAACCGGCACGGTTAAACGACAGATGCTTTGTCGCCTTTCGCATATCTGACAAGCGAACTATAAACTCCACAAGCTCGGGCATGTTTGACCTACCAGTTGCCCCACCTCCGGATTCTATCGCCAATGTTCGCAAATTGCGAACACTAGCGTGCTCGCGACCACAAGTCATTCTTTATCAGTAAGTTGTCCGATTATCGATTGGTTTTTCGAATTACTTCCGATTCCCAGCATGATCGAAAGGTCTTGACACAATTCGCGAATTGCGAACAAATGGATACACCTTCGCGAACTGCGAACCGCGAGGACGGAAGGCACATAAGCAACGCTGAGATTGAGACGGTGAGGATACTCGGAACAAAAGTGTTAGACGATGCAATACGAAAACATTCAGACTTGGGTCCTTCAGTCGCAGTTTGGCTAACGGTTGCTGGCGGCGCCAAATGGAAAAGCCTAAGTGAATTACGGCAGACCTGGCGAGACACGGACAGCGTGAAAGGTCGGACAATCTTCAACATTAAGGGGAACAGGTATCGCTTGCTCGCCCTTGTTAATTATGCGAGCCAGACTGTCATCGTTAAAGAACTAGTGACGCACGCTGAATACACAAAGAAAGCGGGTTGGAATCGATGAGCCTAGCGGTGGAGTACAAGCAACTCATAGCAGAAGTCCCCCCAAAGGTCATTCACACCGAAGAGGAGAATCGACTCTATATTGAGAAAATTGAAGACCTCAACGCCCGATGGAACGATTTGTCCCAAGCCGAACGAGACCTGTACGACACCCTTTGCGTGCTTGTCGAGGATTTTGAGAAGAAGAGCTACCAGATTCGGGCAGCATCTCCCATTGAGGTAATCAGGGAACTTATGGCGGCGAATGGTCTCAGACAAAAAGATCTTGTCGGAATCTTCGAAACAGCCAGCGTTGCGTCTGAGGTATTGAAGGGAAAGCGAGATCTCACAACGGACCATATTCGACGGCTCGGCAAGCGGTTTAATGTGTCACCCGCAGTTTTCTTACAGTAGCTCTTGAGCGGGACGCTCCGCTCAAGCTCTTCCGCCTGCTGGCGGTGACCTTGGCCTTTTTCAACTAACTCCCCAGGAAATTCGCCACCAGTTTCTTGCCCTCGTCCGTCAGCACGCTCTCGGGATGAAACTGCACGCCCTCGATCGGGAACTTCCGGTGGCGCAAGCCCATGATGACGCGCGTGCCATCCTGATCACGGGTCCAGGCGCTCACTTCGAGATCGCCAGGCAGGCCTTCCTCGGCGACGATCAGCGAGTGATAGCGGGTCGCGGTCATCGGCGAAGATAAGCCGCGAAAGATGGTCTTGCCGTCGTGTTCCACTCGGCTGGTTTTGCCGTGCATCAGGTTCTTGGCGCGAACCACTTGGCCGCCGAAGGCCGCGCCAATCGCCTGGTGTCCGAGGCAGACGCCCAGCAGCGGCACGTTGCCGCGGCCCGCGAAATGGCGAATCAGTTCGATGCTGATGCCCGCTTCCTGCGGAGTGCAGGGTCCGGGAGAAATCACGATGCGCTCGGGATGCATCGCCTCGATCTCTCCGACCGTCACTTCGTCGTTGCGTCGAACCTCAACCTGGGCGCCCAGTTCGCCAAGGTACTGGACCAGGTTGTAAGTGAACGAATCGTAGTTATCGAGAACGAAGACCACGGGTTTATTGTAGCTGTTAAAAGGCGGATCAAAGGCCCACCTCTTGAAACCTAGCCTCTGCTGGGTACTGGCGACTGGCGACTGGGTACTGATTACTGCTATGCTGTCCGGCAAATGTGGGGAGTCTCTCGCTGGGCTGCTCGGTTTCTGTTGGTGGTCATGCTCGTCCCGGCCTTCGCGCCGATGGCGATGCCTTGTGCTGCCCTGCCCCAAGCCATGCACTGCATGCGCCAGCCGGTTCCCGCGCCTGCGGCGCAGCCTGCGATGCACTGCCATCATGCGATGCCACAGTCGAAGCCGACCCAGCCTGATTTATCGCCAGTCGAACCCTCCGAAGCCTCGTTTCACGCCGCCAGTGACGATGACTGCTGCCGTCGCCATTGCTGCTGCGGCGCTACCACCTCGGAGTGGGCACAGCCTGCTCCCAATCTGCTTTCCTTTTTGAATCTCATTGTCGAACCAGCGCACGCGTCATCAAGCGCCGTATCTCAGTCCAGCGACTTTTCCGGACTCGATTCCGCCCGCGCCCCTCCTCGCAGCTAGCCCTTCTTACCAAACTTTCAAGCACGATAGTAACTCTGCTTTGAGCTGCAAGCGAACACGCATCGGTCGCTCGTAGCTCGCAGCCCGAAGCTCGCAGCCCGCTTTAGCGACGCCGAAAGTCGGACACAAACATGACTCGTCTCAAACTTCTAGCACTTGCCGTCTTGCTGTCGATCGCTTCCACCGCCTTCGCCAACGACTACGGCGCCGTCCGCGGCGTCGTGCACGACCCGCAGCATCGCCCTATTCAGGATGCCATGGTGATGCTCAAAGCCAACTCGTCGGATTGGGCGAAGAGCGTCACCACTGACGCCAACGGTGAATTCCAGTTCAACGCCGTCGTGCTCGGCCAATACTCCGTCAGCGTCGCCAGCAAGGGCTTCGAGCAGATTTCGCAGGATGTCACCGTCATCTCCGGATCGGTGCCGGTGGTTCACTTTCAATTACAAGTCGCCGGGGCTAATGAAAAAGTTCTCGTCTCCGGCACGCCGGCCGTCGCCGCCACCGACAGCTTCACGCCGACTACTCTTGTCAACCGCCTCGACATCGAGCGGACTCCGGGCGCCGACGGCACCAATAGCATGTCGATGATCACCGACTACGTCCCCGCCGCTTATGTCACCCACGACATGCTGCACATGCGCGGCGGCCACCAAACCACCTGGCTCCTCGACGGCATTCCGGTTATCAACACTGCCATCGCGCAAAATCTCGGCCCTCAGTTCGATCCCAAGGACTTGGATTACGTCGAAGTCAATCGCGGCAGCTATAGCGCCGAGTTCGGCGACCGCACCTATGGCGTCTTCAACGTCGTGCCCCGCACCGGATTCGAGCGCAACAATGAAGCCGAGCTTACCGTCACCGCCGGCAACTTCTACCAGACCGACAACGCCCTAAGCTTTGGCAGCCACACCGACCGCTTCGCGTATTACGCCAGCGTCAACGGCAATCGCAGCGATCTCGGACTGCAGCCGCCGGTTCCGCAAGTTGTGCACGATGCTGTCAACGGCGTCGGCGGATTCGGGTCTTTCATCTTCAATGCGGATCCCTCCAACCAGCTCCGCCTGATGACCTCCGTCCGCCGCGACTACTATCAGATTCCTTACGATCCGAATCCGAACGACATCGAAAGCCAACTCTACCCTAGCTACGGCCTTCGCGACGGCCAACACGAGACCGATGCCGGCGTCCTCTTTACCTGGCTCCATACTTTCAATTCCCATTTTTTGACCACGGTTTCTCCCTTCTACCACTACAACAGCGGAGACTACGCCAGTAATCCCAACGACACTTCCGTCGCCACCACGCAAGATCGCGCCTCCACCTATGCCGGAGGCCAAGCCAGCTTCGCCGCCAATTACAAGAAGAACGATCTGCAGGTTGGATTCCTCAGCTTCTACCAGCACGACTCGCAGCTTTTCGGAGCAACTTTCAATCCCCCAAACCAGATACAGTGCGGAACCACAGGCGAGCCCGCACCCTGCACCAATTTCACGGATTCCGAGAGTCCCACCGCCAGTCTCGAGGCCTTTTACATCGACGACAGATTCAATCCCTTTCCCTGGCTGACTCTGTCCGCCGGTATGCGCCCCACGCATTTCGCGGAAGGCAACTTCTCAGCCGGTTCACCCGAGACGCCCGTTTCCGAGTCCACCGTCAGCCCGCGCTTCGGCGCCACCGTTACCGTTCCTAAACTTCGCTGGACGTTCCGCGCTTTCTACGGACACTATTATCAAGCACCACCGCTCGAAACCGTTTCCGGCACGCTGGAGGCTCTGTGTAGCCAGCCCGAGTATGCGTGCCAGTTCTCAACGCTCAAGGGTGAGCGCGATGAAGAACATCAATTCGGCGTCACCATTCCTTACCGGGGATGGGTCCTCGACGCCGATACCTTCAAAACCGATGTCGCCAATTTCCTCGACCACAACAACATCGGAGCTTCCAACATCTTCTTTCCCCTCACCGATACCCGAGCCTTGATTCGCGGATGGGAACTTACGCTGCGCTCTCCCCGCTTCGCCCACCGCGCTCAGATTCACCTCGCCTACTCGAACCAGATCGCCGAGGGCGGCGGCGTCATCACCGGAGGACTGAATAACACCGATGTCTGCCCGCCAAACCCTGACGGCTCGTTCCCCTACCTTTGCCCGCTCGACCATGACCAGCGCAACACACTCAACGTAGGCGGCGACGTGACTCTTCCCTGGCGGTCTTATGCCTCGACTAACGTTTACTACGGCTCCGGCTTCGACAATGGACAACAAGGCGTTCCCGGCTGGCCTTACCCGGACGAGTATCTGCCCGGCCACACCACCTTCGACCTATCGCTCGGCAAAGACTTCGGCGAACGCTTCAGCGCTTCAGTAACCGCCCTCAACGTAACCAACCGCCGCGTGATCTACGACGACAGCGTGACCTACGGCGGATTTCACTGGAACCTGCCGCGCGAGATCTATGTGCAAGTGCGCTGGCGGTTCCACTACTGATCGCCACAAAGTAAACCGAGCGAAGCACAGAGCAACTGAGAAGAAACGATGCGACTTTCAAAACCCCAATTCGTACTCATATCGGCCATGCTGTTGCTAACCGTATCCATAGGCTGCAATCGCACCAGGAAGTATCCGCTGCAAGGCGAAGTGGTCGGCAAGAACCCGGCAACTGGCGAGATTACGGTGAACCATGGCGACATTCCAGGATTCATGCCGGCCATGGCAATGCCTTACCGCGTCAAAAATCCTGCGGTTGTTCAGGAAGTTCAACCCGGCGACAAAATCGCAGCGGAAGTGGTGATTGGCAAGGATCCGAGCGACTACTGGCTGGAGGACGTCCGCATCACCGATGAATCTGGGCGAATCCAGGCAAAGCCGCCGGCGGCGCCGCAGATGCTCGTGCCCGGAGAACGAGTTCCCGACTTTGCTCTCATCAACCAGGATGGCCGCACGATTCATCTTTCAGATTTCGCTGGGAAAGCACTGCTCGTCACCTTCATCTACACGCGCTGTCCCATGCCGAATTTCTGTCCACGCCTGAGCAGCCAATTCGCGCGAATTCAGAATGAACTCAAGAAAAATCCGGAGGACTACGGCAAGACCCATCTGCTGACCATCAGCTTTGATCCGAAATACGACACTTCCGCCGTCCTGCGCAAGTACGGCCTTGCCTATCTGGACGGCGATCCGGGAGGCTTTTCTCACTGGGACTTCGCTTCCACGAATCCAACCGATCTGCGCCGTCTTGCCCAGGCATTCGGTCTTGCGTACCAGGAAGAAGGCAACCAGATATCCCACACCATGAGCATCGTATTGATTGCGCCCGATAGTACGGTGGCGAAGTTCTGGTTTACGGATTGGACCTGGGCGGAGTTGATGGAAAGCCTGCAGCACGCCGCCCACGCCACCGGGAAGGGTTAAGGGAAGTGATGGCTCGTGGAGTCCTGCTGGTGGCCGGTTTGTTGGCGGCGTTGTTGTTGCTAGGGTGCGGGGAAAAACAGCAGCGGAGCGAACAACTGAGTAAGGCCGAGATTGAAGGTCAATGGCGTTACGAGGATAACTGCGCCGAGTGCCACGAGAATCCGCAGCCGGATTTGCACAAACAACCTCCAAGTCTGCACGGGTTGTTTCTTCGACAATCGCTTCCGAGTGGCGCTCCGGCAACCGATGCGCAAGTCCGCCAGACGATCGTCGAGGGCCGCGGCACGATGCCCGCTTTCGATCGGCGTTTGCGGGAAGAGGACGTCGGCGATCTCGTCAAGTACCTTCACCAACTGAAATGAGGCGATGTGTGGGGCCTCCCGTGTAGTGCGTTGAAGATAACGATGGTTATGTTTCGTCTCGGTCCGATACGCAGTTTGGTGTTTGACGAGGAAGTCAAAGGCTTCAACCACGGGGGGGCACAGAGGATCGCGGGGGGAAGTCGGCGAATCGTCAACGTCGATCTGCTTGACGCGCTACACTAGCAGCTAACGTCCGAGAGCCGAGAGCAGGCGATCAGCCGCCTGGCTGCATCGAACGATCTGGCGTGGCACGAATCGGTTTGACGCTGTTCCGGTGCGCTCCGTATAATCCTAAGCGTCCACACCCTGACCACTACGCTTGCGGTTGCGGCGTCTCAGGTCTGATGACTGATAGGCTCGGGTTGCGATCAAACTCGTTGCACCCGGCGAGCTGGAAGCTTCCAGCATTCCTAAAAATCCGAAGGAGTTCAAAGGATCCAAATGATGGGCATGTTAACGATTAGCAAATTTGCGCGCGTCACCGTGGCCGTATTCGGCCTCTCTCTCTTCGCTCTGGCCCAAGGCCCGGCTGCCGGCACTCCCGCGGCTGCCCCGCCGAACGCTCCCTCCGCTGCTGCGGCGGCGGCAGCCCAGGCTACTGGCACCAAAGTCGGCACCATCAACATCGAACTGGCAATCTTCACCTGCAACGAAGGACGGCGCGACGCCGAAGCGCTCAGCAAGAAGTTTGAACCCAAACAGAATGAACTGAAGGCTTCGGCCGATGAACTCGACAGCCTGCAGAAGCAGCTCACTGCCCAGCAGGACAAGCTGAATGACGAATCGCGCGACAAGCTGGTGAAGCAGATCGAGGCCAAGAAGAAAAGTTTCGATCGCGCCACCCAGGACGCGCAGGAAGATTTCCAAAGTCAGCAGGGCGAGATCGGAAATAAAGTCCTCACCAAGATGGCGCCGCTCATCGTGAAGTATGCCAGCGATAACGGCTATGGCATGATCCTGGATACGTCCCAACAGTGGCCCCGCGGCCCGGTGATCTGGTACGGACCGGCTGTGGACATCACGCAACCGGTCATCGACGCCTACAACGTTCAATCCGGCGTACCCGCGCCCGCTGCGAGCAGCACGCCGGCCAAGCCCGCGAAGCCGGCGTCGTCGACTCCAGCCAACAAACCGGCTGCGCCAGCGACCAAGCCGCCGGCAACCACTCCGCCGAAACAGTAGCGACACCGCTGGGGCGGTTTTAGTTCCAGAATTCTCGAGACGTTATCTCTAAAGACCGCGTGCAGACGCGGTCTTTTTTCACGCCACGCAACCGACTTTTTCTCTTCCCGCAAGGCTCAGGATCAAATCGTCAACCGCAGGTGTCTGTACCGGTAGCAGCCGTTACGGAGGACACCATGATCAGCACACCGATGTTCAGCACGCTCGAAAGCACGTGGGATCACTCCGCCCGTCGCGGATGGACCACGCTCGCATCCTTCACCATGCAAGCCCTTGCCCTGAGTCTGCTGTTCGCAATCTCGTTGATCTGGATCGGGCAGCCGCCGCAGGTGCGTTGGCTGCAGCTCACGGCGCCCCCGGAGTTTACGCCAGCCGCACCCGAGCAGCCTGCGCCCGCGCATAATGCGCCCGCTGCTGCCAGCAACATGAGCCAGGGAGTGATCGTCGCGCCGCCATCGATCCCTAGCCATATCGCCGCAATCGACGACGGCGGCGTTGTTCCGGCCGCGCCAGATTTTCAATCCATCATCGGCACTGGACCGGGTCGCGGATCGCCCGATGGCGTTGTCCGTAGCATCGGAGACGGCATCCCCGCAGTCATCCCGCTGCGCCCAACCGTGGTCAAGCCGCTGGTGGTATCGCATTTCGCCGAGGCCAACCTCCTCCACAAAGTGCAGCCGCTCTATCCGGCAATCGCGCGCGAGGCTCGCATCCAGGGCACGGTCGAGTTGCAGGCGATCATCAGCAAGGCGGGGACCGTCGAGAATCTGGTTGTGGTCCACGGACACCCGTTGCTGGTCGCGGCCGCGATTGATGCGGTCCGGCAATGGCGCTACCGCCCTTACCTGCTCAATAACGAGCCCGTCGAAGTGGAAACCGAAATCACCGTAAACTTCGTGTTGGCGGGCAATTAACGGATCTGCGTCGTTCGCTGTTCGCTAAGACCGGCGATGAGCCAAGGACAAGCGAATAGCGAACGACGAACAGCGAACGACGGCAGTGCTTGCGCTCGCTATAATCGCCTATGTGAACGCGCCGCGTCCCGACTTGTCGAAACTGCCCGACCGCCGCTCGCTGATTCTCGACGGCCGCACCTGGGCGGAAGTTTCTCTGGCCGCTCTGGGAGAAAATTTTCACGCGGTACAGAAGCACGTCGGCGCCGGCGTCACCATCTGCGCGGTAGTCAAAGCCGACGGTTACGGCCACGGCGCGGTGGAGTGCGCGCGCGCGCTCGAATCCGAAGGCGCTCGGTGGCTGGGAGTGACCGATGCCGCGGAAGGCCTGGCCCTGCGCGGCGCTGGCACCAAGGCCCGCGTCCTGCTGATGACCGGAATCTGGAAGGGCGAAGAAGATGGCATCGTCGCCCAGAATCTCACTCCCACGATTTGGGAACCATGGCACGTTGAGTTGCTGGAGCGCGCGGCGCGGAAACGGCAGGGCGATCTTCCGTCCCATCGTTTGCCTGTGCATTTGAAACTCGACACGGGCATGAACCGCCTCGGCGCATCGAAGGAAGCGTTGCCGCATTTGTGCGAGATGTTATCCGCGTGCAAGCACCTGAGCGTGGAAGGCGTGAGCACGCACCTCGCGTCGGCGGAAGTGCTCGACGCCGAAGATGCCGTTCGCCAGATCAAGCGTTTCGAAGAGGGACTCGCGGTCTTGCGGCTTTACGGGCTCCATCCTCCGCTGGTTCACATCGGAAATTCCGCCGCCATGAGCGCCCGGCCCGACACCTGGAAGACGATGGTGCGTCCGGGCATCGCGCTCTACGGATATTCGCTGGCCTTCACGCGCGGCGGCGAGCCCGCGGCGGTGGCGGAACTGCCGCTGCGTCCGGTGCTCTCGTGGAAGACGCGAGTGCTGACGGTGAAAGAAGTCGCCGCCGGCGAAGCGGTCGGCTACATGGGGACCTTCGTCACCAAGGTGCGCAGCCGCATTGCCGTGCTTCCCGTCGGCTACGCGGACGGGTATCCACGCCTGCTCTCGAATCGCGCGCGTGTGATCGTAGGCGGCGAATACGCGCCGGTGGTGGGACGGGTCTCGATGGACCTCACCATAGTCGACGTCAGCCACATCCGCGGCGTCGCGGTGGGAGATGAAGTTGTCTTGATCGGCAGAAGCGGCGGCCATGGCACAGAGAAAAGCAGCAAGAGCGTGGATGCGGTGGAACTCGCGCGCCTGTGCGAAAGCGTCCCCTACGAAATTCTGTGCGGCTTGTCGCAAAGAGTGCCGCGAGTGTACCTCTGACCGATCGATCAGCCGTCAAGGATCAGCCTGCCGAAACGCGATAGCCGGACCGTCTTGGGCTCCCGTCCTGTCGGGAATGCATGTAGTGCCGAAGCACGGCATTGATGGCGGTTTGATATCCCTTGCCGTGGCGGCGAAAAAAACCAAGTACATCGGGGTCCAGACGCAACGTGATCTGTTTCTTCTTTCCCGGCCAACGAATGGCCTGATCGAAAAACTTAGAACCGAGTTCCGGGCTCTCCGAGAAATCAATCTCTGAGTCTCGCAGCGCATCAACCTTTTTCCAGTTGGTTCTGGACCGCCTTTTCGTACTGTTTACTTTCACGACGCGTTGCCTTTCTCAGGGAGATGATACGAACGGTCTCTGGTCCGCGCTCTGTGAAGACCACGACCGCAGTGCGTCCACGAGTCGTGCCGATTCCAACCCAGCGGCTTTCTCCGTAGTCTTCTCGCAGGTCTGGAGAGAAGAGAAGGATGCCGTAAAACATCTCTTCCGCATCTGCAAAGTCAAAACCAGTTTTCTGATGTTCTGCCGGTTCTTGTTTTCATCCCACTCGAACCGGTAGGCCGGGGGTTGTTCCTTGATTTCTAGGGACATAGCTAAGCGCACCTTTCAAAGTGAGCTTTGCAAGCCCTCCGTTCTTCCGGGTTTGGACGGCTTGGGCTTTGCCGTGTCTGCTTCGCTCGCTCCCCCGGGTTTCTCCCTGCAAAGGGTTCACGGTGTCCGGTCCGCGCGAAGAGCGAAAAGTCATGGCCTTGCGGCCGCCCGTTATCCTACTACCGGCGTCAGCTTGGAGTATGCCGTGTTCTTGGCATTGCAAGCACGAACACTGTAACTCCAATTGTAGCTACGCGTCAAGTTGATTTGCTCCTAGTTGACTTGCTCTGCGATCGGATCGCGCCGTTGACTTCAGTTTGTCTACGGCACTGCTCGATGCAGCCTTCCTCCGCTCGCTGTTGTTCACAAGGCTCGTGATCCAGTGTCTGCTATAGTCCACAAGGAAGATGCCCTCGCGCTACGCGCAATGGATGCACGACTGGGAGACCCGGCTCACGTCGGTGGACAACAACCGCGTGGTGCGTCCGCTGGAGTGGGGCCTCGATTGGACCCGTAGCTGGCCCGGCTGCAACGGCGGTCCTTCAAGTCAGGCCTCACCCGATCTGCTCGAATATTTCTCGCGCTTCAACGAGCGCATCATCCGCGACAGCGACAATTTTTATGCTTACCGGAAGCCCGCCGATTTCCGCTTGGAGCGCCGCGAAGTTCAAGTCTTCAGCACGCGCGAAGTTCCCGACCCGCGCCTCGAAGAAAAAGTTCGCGGCAAATACGCGGAGTTTCTGCGCTTCACTTCGCCGGTAGTCACGCCTTATCCCGAAAACAATCTGGTGAACGCGCGCTGGTTCCCCGCACGCGGACGCCGGGCGGTGGTTTTGCTGCCGCATTGGAATTCCGATGCGATCTCCTACACCAGCCTCTGTCAAGCGTTGAACTGGATGGGGATCGCCGTGCTGCGGCTGTCCATGCCCTATCACGACATTCGCCGTCCGCCGGAGATCGACCGCGCCGACTATGCCGTCTCCGCCAACATCGGACGCACGCTCGATTCGGTGCGCCAGGGCGTGATCGATGTGCGCTGCTGTCTCGACTGGCTGGAAGCGCAGGGTTACAACCGGCTCGGTATCGTCGGCACCAGCCTCGGATCGTGCTATGCCTTTCTCGCCACTGCGCACGATTCGCGGATTCAGGTGGCTGCCTTCAATCACGCCTCGACTTACTTTGCCGACGTGGTGTGGCACGGCCAGTCCACGCGCCACATTCGCGAGGGACTCGAACCAGCCATCACCGTGGAGAATCTGCGGCAGGTGTGGCGCGCCGCCAGTCCCATGGTGTACTTCGACAAGTTTTCTCGCTGGCCGCGCCGCTCGCTCATCATTTATGGAAAGTACGACATGACCTTCCTGCCCGAATTCTCCGAACAGGTGGTCGAGGAATTCAAGAAGCACAACCTCGATCACAAAGTAGTCGTGCTCCCCTGCGGACACTACACCCTGGGCGAAACGCCATACAAATACATGGATGGCTGGCAGTTGGTGAGTTTTCTGCGGACGGCATTCGATTGACGAGTGCGCAGGGACGGTCGCCCTCGTGTGTTTACTGCGTGACTATAGGCCTAGCGGGGTGGCTAGGATCTAATCGCTACCAGTGCCGATAATCCGGCAATAGGGACGATAATTCGGCAGGCTCACCGTGTCCCCCCAGACTCCGATCAAATCAAGCTAGTCCGCGGAGCCTGCCTGCTTAGCAGCTTGCGGAAAAAGTCGATGTTGCACTGGATTTGGGGTGGCGCAGCGCCGGGGGTGCCCTGCACGCCCGGTTTTGGCGTGATGGGGTGGAGCGGTTCACCGCTGCGATATCTGGCTTATTTTCAGCATCGGCTTTAGCCGCTGAGGTGAGACTGGGACGCGGAAAAGACTTTTCCCGCAGCCTGTTAAGGAGTTAAATCCATCGTTTTCAATAGCACAATGCTCGGACGAGCAGGCGATCCGGCACCGGGTCGTCTCTATCAGAACTCTGCTGCTACGCGGCCGCTGCCTTATGCATTTCGTTCATGTAACTCACCATCGCTTG
>Ga0326728_10014224_pt1 | contig 16986 bp, 13 predicted proteins | sample MB3enrmetagenome_FD_207602 | JGI IMG/M metagenome (GOLD analysis project Ga0326728, IMG submission 207602) | Lab enriched peat soil microbial communities from McLean, Ithaca, NY, United States - MB31MN | ecosystem: Environmental > Terrestrial > Soil > Wetlands > Peat | place: USA: New York...
ATTCACGATCTCAGTCCTCGCCGCAACAAACCGTTCGTGCCCATCAATTGCGCCGCCATTCCGGAGACGCTCATCGAGAGTGAGATTTTTGGCCACGAGAAGGGATCCTTTACCGGAGCCATGGAGCGCCGGACCGGATGTTTCGAGTTGGCCGAGGGCGGTACGCTGCTGCTCGACGAAATTGGCGAAATGCCCGTGGGGACGCAGGCCAAGTTGCTGCGCGTGCTGGAGGACCGCAAGCTGCGGCGGTTGGGCAGCAAGGTCGAAACTGAGGTCGATGTCCGCGTGCTGGCGGCGACCAACAAAGTCCCCGAAGATGCCGTCGCGGCCGGCCAGCTGCGGGAAGATCTCTATTATCGCCTGAACGTCTTCAATATTCAGATGCCGGCGCTGCGTGAACATAAAGAAGATATCCGCGAACTTGCCAAAGGCCTGCTTGAGGATATGAACCTGAAACACGGGCGCAAGGTCTCCGATGTCAGCGAAGCGGTGCTGAATCTGTTCCAAAGTTACTCGTGGCCGGGCAATGTGCGCGAGCTGCGCAATACCCTGGAGCGTGCGGTCATCGTCTGCGAGAGCGGGCTAATCGAGACCAAACATCTGCCTCCGGGCTTCGGTCAGACCGTCAAAGTCGTGGCCAACGACCCGGACGCCGTGCACCTCGGTGTGGGCACAACCGTCGAAGAGGCCGAGAAGCTGCTCATCCTGAAAACACTGCAGGCCACCAACAACAACAAAACGCGTGCCGCGGAAATCCTGGGGATCAGCCTCAAGACGCTCCACAACAAGCTGAAGGAATACGGTCGTCCGCAAGAGGCGGAAGTAACTGAGGAAGGGTAGTGCAGAGCCGCGCAGAGGTTCTTGATCTTGTTCGTATGATGCAAAGAGAAACCTATCGATTCGGTTCACCCTCTCGTGAGAGGGGTGTTAGAAATGTTCCGGCATGCGTTGCATCTGGACTGATCCTGTCTTTCGCCCTTTTCCTCGCTCCCGCCCAATCGCTCGCTCAGCGGGGAGGTGGCGGGCACGGCGCGCCCGGTCTCAACGGCACTCCTTCGAGACCGATCATCTGCATATACGACTGCCGCGACTTGACTAAAGCGGGCGACACGGGACAGGATCTCAAGAATTTCGACCGGATCATGGCTTTGCAGGCCACGCCGGAACAGAGTTCCGCGTTCAGTGGCCTCTTGCAGCAGACGCAAGCCGCCGCGGAGCAGCTCAAGACGTTTCAGCAACTGTTGCAGAAAGATCCAAATCCGCCGATTGATCCCAGCCGCAGCGCTTCCCTTGAACAGGCGATCGGCAACGTTCGCAGTGGCAATCAGAAATTCTTGGCTTCGCTCTCCGCCGCGCAACAGGCGGGGTTGAAAGATACCGTCGCCAGGCTGGTCAATGCGGATTCCGATCTTGGCAAGCAAGTTAAGGGGCTGGAGGAGGTCCTCCACGCGCCCCAGCCGAGCCACGAAAGTGTTGCGGGATCGATCACGAACCTCGACAAGCTCCTCAACAGCTTTCACGCCAGCCAACTGGCGCTTGGCCGCGAGATGAGCGTGCTCCCGTCCGAGGGCGAGGACTTGGTTTTTCATCTTCCCGAAGTGGCGAGCGCGATCGAGATTGGCGGCGAGTCGATTTCCATTCCTGCGGGGGGAACCGCCACTCGTACTTCCATCACGGATGGCCGCAATGTTTTCAATCTTCGCCTGGTTGCGAACCTCTCCGATGTCCAGGACAACATCACGGATCTCTTCCGTTCCCGTCTGAACCGTGCTCCCCGCTGCGGCGACCGCATTGAAGTACAACGGGCCCAGTTGTTGCCTCGCTCCGCCGATACCGTCGCGCTCGTCGATTTGCATCATGAACATTGGGCTTGCCCGTCCGGCGCGGCCGGATTGGAGCAGCTCGTTGCCTCGAGCGACGGCGTCATCGAGATTCAGTTCCGCCCGTCATTGGGCGCGGAGGGCCGGATGGCGCTGGCCGCTGAGATTACTCGCGTCGACGCTCAAGGTGCTCTCCGCGACTCGCTTCTTTCCGGCACTCTGGGGGCCACCATGCGCGAGCAAGTGACTGCGTTGCTGCTATCCGTGTTGCAAAATGCCGTTGTCCAGGCTCCGCTGCCTCCGGCGGCTCTGGATGCGGTGACCATCCAGAAGGTACAGTTTCGCGATGACGGTGCGGACGTGCTCAGCCTGGTGCTCGACGGTGAGTTGCGATTCTCCGACGAGCAGACAAAGGTGTTTGTCTCCCAATTGAAGCAGCGCCTGTCCGCCAAGACAACGGCGCCGCAGTAAACGCGCAATCGACGCTACAATTCGTGATGGCATGCGGGAGGCTGCGCTAGGCCTTTATTTGCGCACGCTTCAGTAAGGGGCGAGCCCGGTCGCCGGGTTCTCGCACAGAACCCAAACGCTCTTGGTTGAGACAGGTTTCTTCATGACCCGGAAACTTATCATCGTGGCAGTGATCACCACGCTGTTCACGGCGCTGGTCGTCATGTTTTCCTGGGTCTACCTCTCGCAATTGCTGAAGCAGAGGTTGATGTGGGCCGATGAAACGGCCTCGCAGCTGACCAACCAGCTTGAGTACGCGGCCTCCAAGGCAGTACCCGATCTGACCAGCACGCGCATCGACACCGAAAATCCCAAGGCCATGCGCGCCGCCGTGACCGGTTACTTTCAAACCGATACGAACCTCAACGAGATGCTGGAGTCGGTGGTGGGTAACTCGGCCATCATTTACGACGCTGCCATCGTCGATCCCTCCGGTGTGGCCATTCTCGATTCCAATGACAAACTCAACGGTAAGCCCGTTCCGGTGCGTCCCAGCCTCAGTGAGTTCGAAAGCGCCGGATTCCGGCAGCAACTTCGCCTGTTGTATGGGCCGGCTCGGGTTTACGAAGTCGCCCACCAGATCGAGATGGACAAACAGGTATTCGGCAGTGCTCGCGTCTCGGTGGACACGGTGTTCTTACGCGCCGAACTGACCCCTCGATTGCAACAGGCCGCTTTCTTTTCCGTGCTCGCGGTCTTTTGTTCGCTGCTGCTGGCCTCGGTTGTGTCCAACGTGGCGCTGGGTCCGCTGAAGAGCATTGCCCGCAGTCTGGATAGCGCCAGCGCCGGTGACCCCTTGCCCGATGCCGACGAGGAATCGAGTTCCGACGAGGTTGGGTTGGTTTCCCTCAAGATCGCAAATATCGGGCGGCAGATTCGCGATACCAACCAGATTTTTTCCGCTCTCAAAGACAACGTCGAACAGGTCATGGCCAAGCTCCAGGACGGGCTGATGCTGTTCACCCGTGACTCCCGCGTCGTGCTGGTGAGCGCTTCGGCGGAAAAGTTCTTAAGCCGTCCGCGAAGCGAAATCCTCGGCCGCACGGCGGAAGAAATTTTCGCCGACGGCACTGTGCTGGGTACGGTTGTGCTGGCAGCCTTCAAGAAGCAAAAGCCGCTGGTACAATACGAGTTCGATGCCTCCGACGGACGCCGCGCCCAGGTCTCGCTCGATTTCATTCAGGAGAAGGGAACTCCGATCGGCGCCCTGCTCACCATGCGCGATGTGGAGTCGGTGCGCCGCATCGAAAATGAAATCGAAATCTCGCGTCGCCTCTCATCGTCCGGACGCGTCACGCGCGGCGTGGCCCACGAAGTCAAGAACCCCATCAACGCCATCGTGCTGCACCTGCAGTTGCTGCAAAATAAACTCAAGCAGGACGACCCCGATACTCGCCGCCACATGGATATCATCGGCAGCGAGATTCGCCGCCTCGACCGCGTGGTGCAGATTCTGGTCGATTTCACCCGCCCGCGCGATCTCCGCATGGAAGAGGTGGACCTGCGGAAGATTCTCGAAGAAGTTACGGTGCTGGCTGCGCCCGATGCCGCGCGCCACGGCGTGACTCTGGTCAAGGACCTTCCCGCCCAACCCCTCATAGTCCGCGTGGATGCCGACCTGATGAAGCAGGCTATCCTGAATCTGGTCATCAATGGCGTGCAGGCGATGGCCAATGGCGGCACGCTTACCGTGGTCGGCCTGCGCAACGAAGATGCTGTCATTGCCGAAGTGCGGGACCAGGGAGGCGGCATTCCTCCCGAAGCGCAGGAAAAAATCTTCGAGCTTTACTACACGACCAAAGGCGATCAAGGCGGCAGCGGAATTGGCCTGGCCCAGACTTACCAGATCATGCAATGGCATTATGGCTCGGTTGAATTCGATTCGATTGTTGGCGCCGGCACAACCTTCCGACTGCTCCTGCCGGCCGTGGGCGCCAGGGCGGGTCGTTCGGCGGAGGTGGCAGTCTGATATGCGGTGCCCGCGCGAAATCTTCGTTGCTTTCGCATTGGCCTTCTTCGTCGCCATGTCGGCCGGGCAGGAACAGACCTCTGCACAGCAAACGTCCCCGCCAAAGCCCTCGCCCGAGTCTGCCCCCAAGCCCGACGCCGCGCTGCAGCAATCACCCGCCAGTGCAGAACCGAAACCGGCGCAAGCCCCGGTCAAGAAGATCGCGAGGAAGTCGAGACCGAAGGCCGCTGCGGCTCCATCGAATGGGCTGCGCAAAATCGTCGTTCGCCACGGCGGCGCGAGCGAACCGGTGTCGCAAATTGTCACTTCGATGTCGGCTGAAGAGGCCAGCGCACGTCGCCAGGAAACCGAAAAACTGATGAGCGCCGCCGACGAGGATCTCAAGCGCATACTTGGCCGCGCCCTCGACGCCCAGCAGCAGGAGACCGTCGCCCAGATTCACGATTACCTGGGCCGCGCCCGCTCGGCCTTGGATGAAGGCGACCTTTCGCGCGGCCACACCCTGGCAAGCAAGGCCAATCTGCTGGCCGACGATCTGGTCAAGCACTAAGCGATGCAGTTCTTCGCGACGAAGGATCTGTGTTGACGGCGCGATTGCGGCTGCTGACAAGTGGGTGCGGCGGGCCTTCTTAAAAACAACCTTCACCCGTGGCTTCGCTAAACGTTCGCCTCTGTGATACACTCGCGGCCATGGAGTGAGGAGGGAAATGTGGCCGGATCGTCGAAGCCTGCGCACGCTGCTCACCGCAAAGCGATTTTGCACCTGAAGAAATCCGATCCCGTCCTCGCCGCCATTATCACGAGCGTGGGACCGCTCGGCATGGAGTTCGGCGAACCTACGTTCCACAGCCTGGCCGAGTCGATCCTCTATCAGCAACTGAACGGCAAAGCTGCCGCAACCATCTTCGACCGCTTCACCGCGCTTGCCGGCGATCCGCTCACGCCTGAAGGCATCCTCAAACTCACGGATGCGCAGATGCGCGAAGTTGGCCTCTCGCGGCAAAAGAACGCATATCTGCGCGACCTTGCCGAGAAGACTCGAGCCGGCCTGCTCGAATTCGAGCGCATGCCGGAAATGACGGAAGAAGACGTGATCGCCCACCTCACACAGGTGAAGGGCGTCGGCGTCTGGACCGCGCACATGTTCCTGATGTTCACGCTCCGCCGCCCCGACATTCTTCCCACTGGCGACTACGGCATCCAGGCCGCCATCAAAAAACACTACAAGAAACGCAAGTGGCCCAAGCCCGACGTGATGCACAAGATCGCCAAGCCGTGGTCGCCTTATCGCTCCATTGCCTGCTGGTATTTGTGGAGAAGTCTGGACATCAAAACTGTGAAATGATCCGCAATAATTTGCAGTTGTGCAACAAGGCAATTAGGGCATAACAGAACAACGTCCGCGGCTTCGAATCTCCGTTCAAAAATATTGGGTTGGCGGCGCATGGATTGCCCCATAATCGGGTTTTCAGACTGGTTGAGGAAGAGCCGCCATGAAACCTCTCGTTCACCAAGGAAAGAAATCCATCTTGTTTGCCCTTCTCGCCATCGCCCTGGCGACAGCTGCCGCCGCCCAGTCCCCGATCTTGACCAAGGCTCAACTAACCGGATCGCGCGAAGTTGTGTTCGATACTACGAATCAATGCGAACTTGCCGACATTCCCGACGCTCCCACGCGCGCGTTTCGCGATGCGACCGGCTTCACGGGTTAACTCTACGCGGATCGACAGGATCACCCGGTGGCGCGGTCTCCCAAAGATTCCCGATGGTTGTTCTTCTTACGAATTTCGATGGCAAGCCGCTTGATCTTCTGATTGAGCGTGGAAAGCGGCACGTGGAAACGCTCGGCGGCCTCAGTCTGATTCCAGCCGCATTTTTCCAGCATGTCGACGATGATGCGGCGCTCGCAGTCTTCCATGATAGTGAACAGAGATGCGCCCGATGCTGTATCCAGGGCCAGGGCCGCGATGCCGCGGCCGACGATGTGGTCGGGGAACAAGTCGACGGCAATCGCCGGATCGGAGGATAGGACCACGGCGCGTTCGATGGTGTTCTCCAATTCCCGAACGTTGCCAGGCCAGTCGTAACTTAGCAGGGGGCGCAACGCCTCGCTACCGATTTGCCGGGCCGGCAGGTTGTTTTCCTCCGAGTACTTCTTCAGGAAGTGATCCACCAGGAGGGGGATGTCTTCACGGCGCTGGCGAAGCGGGGGCAGGTCGACGGTAATGACGTTGAGGCGATAGAAGAGATCTTCGCGAAATTTTCCTTCGCGCACCATCTGGCGAAGATCGACGTTGGTGGCGGCGATGATGCGCACATCGACCTGGATTTCCTGCACGCCGCCGAGATGCATGAATTTGCGGTCCTGGAGGACGCGCAGAATTTTGGACTGCGTGTCCAGGCTCATCGTGCCGATTTCGTCGAGGAACAGGGTGCCGCGGTCGGCGACTTCAAACAGGCCTTTCTTGGAAGCGATGGCGCTGGTGAAGGCTCCTTTGACGTGGCCGAATAACGTCGACTCCAGCAGGTCGGGCGGTGTGGAGCCGGAGTTGACGGGAACAAACGGACGATCGTGGCGAGGAGAATTCAGATGGATCGCCTTGGCGATCAGTTCCTTGCCGGTTCCGCTCTCTCCCTGCAGTAAAACTGTGGAGCGACTGGGCGCGACCTGCGCGACCAGGTCGAAAATCTTCAGCATTGGCTCACTCTTGCCGATGATGTTCTCGAAGTTGTAACGCTGCTTGAGGGCACGCTTGAGCTGAATATTTTCTTCTTCCGCTTTTTGACGCGCGACAGCAATGCGAAGGTCGGCGAGAAGTTTCTCGTTGTCCCAGGGCTTCTGGATGAAATTGGTCGCGCCGGCCTGCATGGCGTGTACAGCGTTTTCCACCGTGCCGTAGGCGGTGATCATGATGACCGCCTGCTCAGGATGCGCGGCGCGAATTTGGGAGAGTACGTCCATGCCGTTCTGGTCGGGCAGGGCCAAGTCCAGCAGCACGACATCAAAACTGCGGTCTCCGATCTGGGCCAGGCCTTCGCGTCCGCTTCCCGCAACAGTGACGTTGTAACCTTCGAGCCCGAGCAGGGTTTCGAGCGATTCACGGATCTCCTGCTCGTCGTCAACGATGAGGATTCGTCCGGCGTTTTGCGGCGCGGATTCCGGTGCGTCTCGACGGGCGATGACTGCAACTTCAGACATGGGTCGCCTTCCTGATCATGGGGAAATCCAGGGTGAAGGTGGTGCCCGCGCCGGGGCGGCTTTCGACGCGAATGTTTCCGGCGTGCTCCTGGATGATGCCGTAGGAAACGGAAAGGCCCAAGCCAGTGCCGCGGGCCTGTCCTTCGGCGGGAGATGTTTTGGTGGTGAAGAACGGATCGTAGATACGGTGTATGTTCTCCTGGGCGATACCGGAACCGGTATCAGCGACGCAAGCGCTAACCGACTCGCCGTTCATGGTTGTTACGGTGAGGGTCCCTCCGCCCGCCATCGCGTCCTTTGCGTTCAGGAAGAGATTGAGGAACACCTGCTGCAGGCGTCCGGCATTGCCCTGAATCGGCGGCAGGGTTTCGACGAGATCGGTTTCCACCTTAACGTGGGCCACCTTGAACTGGTGATCGAGGAGTGCCAGCGTATCGGCGATAACTTTATTCAAGCTAATTTCGGCGAACTCGGTGCCCGTGGTGCGGGAGAAGTTCAGCAGGTTGTTGACGATTTCCGATGCGCGGAACGTCTGCTTGGTGATCTTTTCCAGCACGGACGCTTTCTGCGGGTCGGACTGAAGTTGCTTGGCCAGCATTTGCGCGTAGGACGAGATCACGGCCAGGGGCGTGTTGACTTCGTGGGCCACGCCAGCAGCCAACAAGCCAACCGAGGAGAGCTTGTCGGCCTGGGTTAGCTGCACCTCAAGCTCGATTCTCTCAGTGATGTCGTCCATGATGACGAGGCGGCCGATGACATTGAACTTGCGGGTCACCAGCGGGGCGATGGCTACGTTTACGATGCGCGATTCCCCCGTGGGAGTGGCCAGACGGAATTTATAAAGGTTGTGGATGCCGGGATTCTGCCGAACGCGATAGAACTCCTCGACAAAAGAGGCCGGAAGCACTTCGCTTAGAGAACGGCCCACGACCTGCCAGCGGGGCTGGGCGTACATCACTTCCATTTGCGAATTCCAGGAGTCGATACGATCCTGCAGATCGACGGCCATCACGCCCACGTTGATCGATTCGACGATGTTCTCGTTGAAATCTTTGAGCCGCTCGTATTCAGCGACCTTCTGCTCGAGCGACGCGTACAGGCGAGCGTTCTGAATCGCGATTCCGATGTAGCCCGCCAGGGTTTCGAGCAGTTCGACGTCTTCGCTGGAGAGGAAATCCCCTTCCATGGTTTTGCCTAAACCGAGGAAGGCAATCGTCTTCTGCCGGGCGTGGCAAGGGATGTAGTAGTTCAGGTCGAGGCGCGAGATTGCTTCCTGTGCGGCTGCGGTTTCGCGCGGCAACTGGTGCGTGTTCTCGAAGAAGATGTGCCCGGCGGCGAATTCCACCCGCGGCTTTGAGAGGAACGACAAATCCAGAGCGCCGATCGCTCCCAAGCCGAAAGATTTTGAGAGCTCAAAGCGCGACGCGTCATTGTTGCCAATGAAAATGGCGATGCGATCGACCACCAGGGTGCGGCCGAGCCGATCGACGACGGACGAGAGCATTTTGTCGAGATCCGTTTCCGAACTCAAATCGCGACCGAAGTCGATGAGGGTACGACGGTAGTCATAGCGCGTGCGGTAGAAGAAAACGTCGAGTCTCTCCTGAATCCACTTGCGCACCGGATCAAACAGGAGAGCGGTTACGGCGATGGCGACCATCAGTCCGGCAGGACCGGAACTGGGGACGCGGGTATGGACGAGTTCCGCGATCGCAGCAACGATGGCGAAGTAGGCGGCGACGATGGCTGCGGCCGCGAGGGTGTATGCCATGCCGCGCTTGAAAATCAGGTCAACGTCCATCAAACGGTAACGGACGATGGCGTAGCCGAAGGTGAGCGGGAGCAGGCCTAATGACAACACCGTAACCTTCATTGGCAGCGACGGCATGGCGCCAAAAAGGTATGGCAGGACGTAAGCAAGGGTGAAGGGCGTGATCGCCAGTATCGTGCCGCGGGTAATCCACTTCAGTTGCTGTCTGAGAATCGGCGCAGTTGCGCGCCGATAGCTTCGCCACAGAACCAGAGCGGCCGACACGAAGAAGATGGTCATGTACGCCCAGTGCAGCTGGTTCAGATGCCACAGCAAGCGCGCGCTGGCCTTCAAGAATTGAAAGGCGGCAATCTGCACGAGGAGCAAGGCTGCTCCCGGCAGGTAAAGCAGAGGGACGGCCCAGCGATGCCGGCCCACAAAGGGGCGGCGCTCGGGGAAGGTCAGCACAAAATGCAGGAAGAGCGCGGGCTGCAAGATCCAGGCGACTTCGTTACACCAGAGGACGATCCAGTCAAAGGTGTTGAACTTGCCGGTGTAATGCAGCGAGTAGAAGATGAACGAGACCAGGCAGAAGATATAAAAGTGGGTGGAGCCGATGGCGGTCCAGCGGCGCAGCAGAACGTAAAGGCCGATGCTGAGATAGATGAGCGCGATCAACCGCAGCCAGTCGTTCATGGAGCGCTCGGCCGGTACTAGCACCACCACTACGTCGAGCGGAACCGAGCCGCGAATCAGCGAGTAGGTCGCCTTGGAATAAACACCAGAATAGTAAAGCTGGCGGGTCAGGGAAGCGGTCGTGGTGATCGTCCGGCCATTGACACTTACAACCACATCGCCGTTGCGGATGCCGGCCAAGGCAGCGGGCCCGTTGGGATCGAGGCGATCGGCCACGATTACCCCGTTCCGCTCCATCCACCAGGCTCCGTCATCGGGGATGGCAGAATCGTGCTCTTGCCGATAGTTGTAGCCCGCGAAAACCGCCGCCGCGACTGTAAGGAGCAACAGCACGATGACGGTGAATCGGACCTGAAGTTCGCGGTTCATGGGCGGGAACGGAGATTCGGCGGCGCGGCCATCAATCCGCCGTCGTTCACTCATTAGCAACTCGGCTGCCACGTTAGATGACTCGCCCATGGTGTTAAGTGGCTCCGAAAGAATAACTTCCGCAATTATAAAGAGTCGGGCGGAGGTTGGCTATGATTTTTGGAATCCGCCTCCGCATTTCAGGAATTGTAACGGGTAGGGTTTTGAGGGACTTTGACGTCGAGTCGGCGGTGTTTCCAAATCTGAAAAGCGAGATGTGTATACTCTCGGGTAAGAAATTCCAGTGTGACCGGCGCACTGTGGGGTCGCCGAAGAATCTGCACCATGGAATCCGCAATCCGCACTCATAATCTGCGCAAGGTGTATATGTCGCCTCCGCCAGCGGCGGCTGGGAGAACAGGTCCGTTCAGCGGCGGCGGCCGACAAAAAGGCAAGGACCCGAAAGCGCAGATTACGGCGCTTGACGGCATTGATATCGAGATCGCGCCCGGCCAAATCTTCGGGCTGCTGGGGCCGAACGGGGCAGGGAAATCGACGACCGTAGGCATTCTGACCACACGCGTCCGCCCGACGAGCGGCACAGCATGGATTAGCGGACACGACGTGTGGCGGGAGCAGATCGCGGCTAAACGCCTGATCGGAGTCGTGGCGCAACGGCCGAATCTCGATTTCTCGCTGACGGCCCGCGAGATATTGACGTTTCACGGAGCGTATTTCGGGCTTAACGCGCACGATAGAAACGAGCGAGCGAATGCGCTGCTGGAACGTTTCAAGCTGACCGACCGCGCCGACCAGTTGGTGCGCGGATTTTCCGGCGGCATGATGCAGCGCATGTCGATTGCGCGAGCTATGATGCACAACCCGCAAGTGCTGTTTCTTGACGAGCCGAGCGTGGGGCTGGATCCGCAGACACGGCTGTTGCTTTGGGAGATCATTCGCGAATACAACCGGGAAGGCCGCACCATTCTGCTGACCACGCACAACATGGAAGAGGCCGATGCTCTGTGCCAGGAGTTGGCGATCATCGACCATGGCCGCATCATCGCGCGAGGGACGCCGCGCGAACTGAAGGCTTCAATCCCCGGCGGCTATCTTCTGCGCTTGCGTTTTGGAAGCCACTCGGCGGAGTTGATGGGCAGGCTGGGTGCTCTGGTGGGCGTGACGGAAGTGCGCGCGGATGGAAATAGCGGAGCGGACGTTTATGCCAGCCGCGGCGGGGCGCTGATTCCTGAGATCGTGAGTGCGGCGGCGGGCGTGGGAGTGGAATTGTCCGATGTTCACATTTCGGAGCCGAGCCTGGAGAACCTGTTTCTGCACCACACCGGCAGGAGCCTGCGCGAATGAACTGGAAGGCCTTCTTCGCATTGCTTGGCCGCGATGCCCATGTGGCACGGCGCAACATGGTGCAGCTGATGCTGCAAACTTTCCTGCAGCCGCTGCTGTTCGTGTTTATTTTCGGGCGCGTTATGGTGGGGAGCGGGTATCTTCCGATGGCGTACAAGAGCCTGCTGCTGCCGGGGATCATGGCGATGAGCATGGTGTTCACCGGGATTTGGGCGGTGGCGATGCCGCTGATCAGCGAATTTCAGTTCACGCGGGAAATTGAAGACCGGCTGCTGGCGCCGATCGACATTGCGTGGGTGGCCATCGAGAAGGTTGTGGCCGGGCTGATTCAGGCGCTGGTGGCGGGGTTGATGGTCATCCCGCTGGCTTGGCTCATTCTTCGCCCGGGACTTGAACTGCACATCGCAGACCCGCTTTTGTTCGTCGCGATCACCTTGCTGGTGGCTGGGTTCTCGGCGTGCGGCGGACTAGCCTTGGGCTGCAGTGTCGATCAGCAACACATCGGGCTGATGTTCAGCATGGTGATGACGCCGATGATTTTTTTCGGCTGCACTTACTATCCGTGGAGCGCGCTTAGTAAGTTCCCCATTCTGGCGAAGGTGGTTCTTATTAACCCGCTGGTGTATGCCAGCGAGGGGCTGCGCGCGACGCTGGTGCCGCAGTTTCCGCACCTGTGGCTGCCGGCAATTCTCGGAGCGCTGGTATTTTTCGATCTTCTGTTACTGTTTCTGGGCCTGCGGCAGTTTCGCAACAAGGCGGTGAACTAGACGAATCGCCCGTGGCTCTCCAAGGCCCCATCGAGCGAGCCATCCGAACCGGGCCGTCCCTCCGGGACTTGAATTATTTTTCCCAACTTTTCCCAGCGCCAAGGCGCTGGGCTAAGCTGGATCGCCCCTACGGGGCTGCGGTCTGGACCGCTCTGCTACTTTGCCACTGAAAACGTGGTCCAGGGGAACGCGTCCATGTCGCGCAGTTCGCCTTGTTCCCAATTGAATTCGGGATGTTCCTGCAGATGTGCCTGGGCTTTGAAATTCTTGCCGCAGGCGTGTCCGGCGTGCGCGGTGAAGGACATGTTGGCGATCATGGCGGCGTCAGCGGCTTTGTTTTGTACCGCGCCGGCATTTCCGTAGGGCGGCTGCCAGGGCTGCATGCCGCGTGGCGACAAATCGACGTGGCCGTCGAGGGTGCGCTCGCTGGCTTCTTCTTTTTTCGTGTAGGTATCGTAGTGGTCGGCGAGGAAGCGCTGCGCGGCGGCGACGTCGATCTTGCCCTTGTTTTCGGCCATCAACTGCTCCCAGCGCACGTGGCGCGCGTTGGCGCTCACGCTCATATCGGCGGAGTTGAAGTTGGTCTCCTCGCGAATCAGCTTCTCGTTGACGGGAAAGTTCGCGCCGACGATGTAGCCGTCTTTCTGGCGCTCGAGCGTGACATTCTTCAGGCCAAGTTCGAGGCTGGCGATTTCATTGTTCTTGATATCGGCGAGCAGCCAATTGTTGGCGTAGCCGCCATTGTTGCCTTCTTTCATGATGCGGGCGAAGTCGTCGATGGAAGCGGAGTACTGCGCCGCTTTGCGTGCCCGGACAAACTCAGGGATGCCGGCGGAGTCGTAGCCGGAGAAGGAACCGATGGTGGTTTCGGTGATGGCGATGCCGGCGGAGTTGACGACGAAGTCGTCGGCGCTATGGATGACTCCGGGCAGGCCGTCCATGATGATGCGGTTGCCCTTGGCGGGAGCGATATCGAAAATGATTGTCCAGCGCTGGCCGTCAAGATAACTGGTCCAGTTGTTGTGGGCGATGACGATCTTGCCGTCTTTTGTATAGCTGCCGGTGGCGACGAAAGCGCTGCAATGGTCGGGGGCTACGAGCGAGTCGGGCGACTTGATGCCGTGCTCCTTGTCGTATTGCTTGACGTAGTAATCCCACTCTTCTGCGGCGTTTATGGCCACGACATCCCAGATGTCGAGCTTGACACCTTTGGCGTTGGCGCCGTCGGCGATACCCTGGAGTTCATCACGGTATTCCTGCTCGATGTGCGGCCACATCATGGTGCGCGCGGAGTCGCGAAAGAACTGCCAGTCTTTGTTGCTGCCGTGGGTTTGCTCGAGCGTGACCACTTTCAGCAAGTCCTCGATTTCGGCGGAGAGGAGGTAACCGTTCTGGTAGCCGATTTCGGCGGGTTGGCCTTCCAGGTGGACGAAAGTCCAGCCGTTTTGCGCGGGGCGGCGGAAGGCATTTTTCAGCCGGGGATCGTTGGCCGAGTCCTTGGCGAGCGCGGGTAGAGCTAGAGCTATCACTAATGGTAGAAGGCGCGCGATGCGAGAAGCGGTTCGGAACATGGTGACCCCTTGTGACCTAGGACTTGGGGAGGATTCTAGCAGAGCTTGAGTTTTTCATCACACGGCCAACGTGTGCGGCATCACCGAAGGCTATCCGTTTGAGCGGTAGCATGACACGGAGTTGTGGTGTAACGGGAAACACAGCACCCCGCGAAGGTCGCAGATGCGGGTTCGACTCCCGTCAGGTCCACTGCCAGTTTTGGTGGTAGGCAATGAGATTGGGGCGCAACGCGGGGATAGCCCCAATGGTTACTTTCGCTAGGGATTGGGAGGCTTGACAGACGGAGTAGGAGTGCTAGCATTTAGATGTACCTTCGCGGGCTGCTAACAGCATCCTTTAAACAGCATCCTTTAATAAGATCAGGCTCCGGAGACGGGGCCTTTTCCTTTTTGGCGAGCCGAGCGTTAGGCTTCGTTCCCTCCAACGTTCTAAAATCTAGACATGTCTCGTCTGGAACAGATTGCCGATCTTGAGAAGCGTTTTCTTCTTCCTACCTACAACCGATATCCGGTCGCTTTCGAGCGCGGGAAGGGCGTTTTCCTGTTTGACTTTGAGGGCAGGAAATACCTGGACTTCGTGGCCGGGCTTGGCGTAAACGCGCTGGGCCATGCGCATCCGCGCATTGTGAAGACCATCCGCGAGCAGGCGTCACGCGTCATTCATCTCTCCAACCTTTATTACAACGAATATCAGGGGCGACTTGCGGAGCGTTTGTGCCAGCTTTCAGGACTCGACCGCGTGTTCTTCTCGAACAGCGGCACCGAGGCGATGGAAGGAGCGATCAAGTTGGCGCGATTGGCCGGGCACAAAACCGGAGGCCAGGCCAAGTGCGGGCTGGTCGCTTTGCAGGGGTCTTACCATGGACGAACGTTCGGCGCGATGTCGCTTACGGGGCAGGATAAGTACCGCAAGGGCTTCGAGCCGCTGCTGGAAGACGTGACGTTTGTGGAGCGGAATAACATCGAGTCGCTGTGCGCCTCGGTCAACTCGAACACGTGTGCCATCGTTCTGGAGCCTATTTTTGGCGAGGGCGGGATTCTGGAGTGCTCGCCGGAGTTTTTGCGGGAGTGCCGCGCGCTGGCAGATCAGCACCAAGCCGCGCTTGTCTTTGACGAGATTCAGTGCGGGCTCGGCAGAACGGGGACGATGTTCGCGTTCCAGACTTTTGGCGTTGTGCCAGATATTGTGACCATTGCCAAGCCGATTGCAGCAGGAATACCGCTCGGCGCATTCATTTCGAGGGAACGTTTTGCGGGCGCAATTTCGGCAGGACAGCATGGGACGACATTTGGCGGAGGTCCGCTCGCGTGCCGAGTTGGGCTGGAATATCTTGCCATTGTTGAAGAGGAGCGACTGCTCGAAAATGTGGCTCGCGTTGGCACATATTTAAAGCAGGAACTGGAAGGACTGGTGACAAAATACGCGGCGGCTCGCGAAACGCGAGGGCGCGGATTGATTCAGGGACTGGTGCTGGAAGTTCCGGCGCGTCCTTTTGTGGAGCAAGGACTTGCGGAGGGCGTGTTGTTCAACGTGACGCAGGACACGGTTTTGCGTTTTCTGCCGCCATTTTTGCTGCAAGAAAAGCACGTGGATAAAGGGATTCGCGTGCTGAAAAAGTTGTTGGGAAAGAAACGGGCGAAGGCCTCGACTCAAACTGCTGCGGTTGCGGGGTAATGAAGAGGTGAAGGCGGCAGGGGCAAAAATTAGTGGGGGCAAGTACCTTGCCCCCACTCAAGCGACAGAGGCGATATCACTCAAATAGTGAGACGCAGGTTCTGAGGAATACGTTGCCTACGGGGACACAAAATACGGCGGGACAGGTTATGAGGAAAGATGGCAGCCGTTTGGCCGAGGCTGCTGCTGTGCCGGTGCGGGTGGAGGAACACTGGATCGACCTGGCCGGGGGACGCATGCGCTACCTTAAGGCTGGATGGGGACGGCCGCTGATCCTAGTGCACGGGTTGATGGGGTATGCGTTTTCGTGGCGGTTCACCATGCCGGCGCTGGCGCCATTTGCGACGGTGTATGCCATTGACAATCTGGGTGCGGGATTGTCGATTGCGGCCCAAGGCATGGATTGCTCGATGCGGGCGACGGCGGAACGGCTGCTGCAGTTTGTCGACGCCATGGGTATCGGCGAGTTTGATCTGCTGGGTACATCGCATGGAGGAGGGGTTTCGATCATGGCGGCTGCGCTTTTGGCGGAGCGCCGAGATTCTCGGCTGAAGCGGCTGATTCTGGCTGCGCCGGTGAATCCGTGGTCACCGCATGGCAAGCGGCTGGCGCCGTTTCTGGTTACGCCAGTTGGCTTGTTCATATTCCGGCACACGATCGAGCGCTGGCGTCCGCTGGATTATCTGTGGCTGCGGCGGTTGTTTGGCGATGGGGCGAGGATTCCAGCGGATTCACTGGCTGGCTATCGCGTACCGGTGGAGCAGAATCATGGGTTTCGGCACGCGGCGCGCATTTTGAGCACTTGGACAGCTGATCTGCGGGAACTGGAACGGTTGCTGCCGACGATACGCGACTATCCGACGCTGCTGATTTGGGGAACGCGGGATCGGGCGGTGCATTATGGTTCGGCCGAGCCGTTGCGGCGGAACTTCCGCGATGCGCGGCTGGTCGCGTTCGAGGGCGTGGGACATTTGCCGTATGAAGAAGCGCCGCAGGAGTTCGCGGCGGCGCTGATCGAGTTCCTGACGGCTAAGCGTCCGTCGACCAGCGACCACGGGGGCTAAAGCCCTCGTGGACTCGGTGCAACTACGCGGCCCTCAAAGGGCCGCTCTTCCACGGTGGTGGCAGCAGCCGTGAGTTTTCCGCAACCTCTGAAGGCGTTTCCTGATACTAGCCGTGATTGCACGACAGGCCTGCTAAGCTAGGGGCGTTCCGCACTCCTCTCATCTTTGGGGCACATTTGGGTCATAGCGTTAGCCATTTCGTGCGCGTGTTTGTTGGCGATTACGGCTACTGGGCTGTGGCGCTGATGCTGC
>Ga0326728_10014225_pt1 | contig 16986 bp, 16 predicted proteins | sample MB3enrmetagenome_FD_207602 | JGI IMG/M metagenome (GOLD analysis project Ga0326728, IMG submission 207602) | Lab enriched peat soil microbial communities from McLean, Ithaca, NY, United States - MB31MN | ecosystem: Environmental > Terrestrial > Soil > Wetlands > Peat | place: USA: New York...
CGATCTGGCCCTGTCGCCCGACGGCAAACGGCTTTTCGTGGTGTGCAGCGGCAGCGACGAGGTGCTGGCGGTCGACACCGCCGCGCGTACCGTCGCCGGGCGCGTAGCGGTCGGCAAAGTGCCTCGCGGCATCGCCCTCGCGCCGGATGGGACGCGGCTCTACGTGACCAATTCCTGGTCCGACACGGTGAGCGAGGTGGACGCCCGGTCGTTGCAGGTGTTGCGAACCTTGCCGGCGGGGTTCGAGCCCACCGGGCTGGCGATGGACGCGGCCCGCAATGTGCTCTACGTGGCCAACCGGTTGAGCGACGATATCTCCATCGTCGACCTGGCCGGCGGCGCCGATGTGCGGCGGCTGGCGGCGGCCCGCGGCGCCAGCTACGTGGCCGCATCGCCCGATGGCTCGCGCATTTACGTCAGCCACATCTATCCGCAGATCGGCAAGTTCCGCGCGCCTCCGCGCTCGGAGATCACCGAAGTGGACGCCGTGCGGCAGGTGGTGGCCGAGCGTCTCGCGCTGGGCGATGCGGCCGGCGTGTTTCACATCGCCTTGTCGCGGGACGGCCGCCTCGGCATCGCCGCCGAGATGCGCCCCAGGAACCTGGTGCCGCTGGCGCACGTGGAGCATGGCTGGGTATTCGGCAATTCGCTGGCAGTGTTCGGCGACGACATCGGCGGCGTGGTGCAACTGCCCCTGGACGAAATCGAGAACTATCCGTCACTGCCGTTCGGCGTCGAGATCGCGCCCGATAAGTCGCGGGCATACGTTTCGGCCAGCGGCTCGAACGAGATCGTAATCGTGGACCTGGCCAAACTGGCGGCGGCGGCGCGGTCGCCCAAAGCGGCCCGCCTGGCGAACGATCTTTCGGCCTCCGCCATGTACGTGACCGCGCGCGTGCCGGTGGGATTGAATCCGCGCAACATCCGCCTCTCGCCGGACGGAACCGCGCTGTACGTGGCCAACCGCCTGGACGACACCATCTCCATCGTGGATACGGCGCGCGCCGCGGTGGCGGCCACCATTTCGCTGGGCGCGTCCCCGCCATTGACGCCCGAGCGCCGAGGGGAGCGGCTGTTCTACTCCTCGATGTACGCCTTCGGCCACCAGTTCGGCTGCGCCAACTGCCATATCGACTCCACCTTCGACGGCTTGCAATGGGACCTGGAACCGGACGGTTTCGGCATCGACATCGTGGACAACCGCGCCCTGGAAGAGATCAAGGACACCGCGCCGTATAAGTGGAACGGCGCCAATCCGGACCTGCAAACCGAGTGCGGCCCGCGGACGGAGCGCTACTTCTTCCGCTCGCAGGGCTTCCGCGGCGACGACCTGGAAGACCTGGTGAAGTATGTCCAATCGATTCCCCTGCGCCCCAACCGCTACCGGCTGCCCGACGGGGAATGGACGCCGGCGCAGGAACGCGGCATGGATATCTTTCAGCGCACCACTAAGAAGAACGGAACCCCCATTCCCGATAACTTGCAGTGTTTCGTCTGCCACTCCGGAACTTACTTCACGAATCTTCAAATGGAGGATGTGGGCACCGGCAAGCCCACGGACCGCTCTCCGAAGGTGGACACGCCGCAGTTGACCAACGTGGTCAACAGCGCGCCGTATCTGCACGACGGATCGGCCCGCACGCTGGAGGAGATCTGGACGGTGTTCAACCCCAACGACAAGCACGGGGTCACCAACGATCTGACCAAGGACGAACTGAACGATCTGATCGAGTTTTTGAAAACGTTATGAAAGGCGCCACGATGCAAAGCACGTTTGTGGGGCAGGTTGGTAACCTGCGGCGGGTTGTTAACCCGCCTTCCGAAGCATACGCAGATGGCCGCCCAGGCCGATTACCAATCGGCCGCAGGATGCCATCCTGCCCCACAAGCCGCGTCTGCCTCCTCGCCCTTTTGGCCATCTCCGCCGCGGCGGCCGACCTGCCGCGATTCCGCTGGCAGAACTTCACCGTGGAGAACGGCCTGCCCGACAACCGCGTCTATTGCGTGGCCGTGGATGGCGACCGCGTCTGGGCCGGCACCGACAACGGCCTGGCGCTGTACGAGAAGGGCGTCTGGAGAAGTTTCGGCGCGGCCGATGGCCTGGCGCACCGCGCGGTGCTCTCGCTGGCCCTGGACAAGCGCAGCCACGACCTGTGGATCGGCACCATGGGCGGGCTCAGCCGCTATTCCGCCGGCCGGTTCGACACCTTCACGCAACTCTCCAGCGGTCTGCCCAACGACGTGGTCTACGGCGTCTCGGTCTTTGGCGATTTCGTCTGGGTGGCCACCGCCGCCGGCGGCGCCCGTCTGAACACCCGCACCCGCGAGTGGAGCCTCTACAACGAGCGCAACACTCCCATGTACGAAATCTGGACTTACAGCGTCACCGCCGCCGAGGACAAGGTCTATTACGCCGTGTGGGGCGGGGGAGTGCTCGAGTACGACGTGAAGACCGAGCGCTGGAAGGATTACAACGATCCCGACGGCGAAACCGAGATCGTGCTGTTCAAGGACCAGGGGTTGATTCACGAGGTCACCACCTCCGTCAGCTATGTTGGTAAGATCCTGTGGGCGGCCACTTACTTCGGCGTGTCCCGCTACGACGGCCGCAACTGGCGTAACTTCCTGGATAAGGACAGCGGCCTGCCGAGTAACTTCCTCAACCAGGTGAAGACCGTGGACGGCACGCGCACCTGGTTTTCCACCGACAAAGGCCTGGCCTATTACGATGGCGAACGTTGGGCCACTTATCGCCCGGCGCTGGACACGCGTCAGCCCGAGATGCTGGTGCGCGACGAACAGGGAGCGGTGACCCGCGTGCCCGTCGCCTCCGCGCCGGCCCATCATTACACCTTCGCCGTGGATTTTCAGAACGACGACGTTTGGGTGGCTACCGCCAAGGGGATCAGCCACGGAATTCGCATTTCACCAGGAGACTCCGACCGATGAACACAATCGAACTGATCGACCGCATCGCCGGCGCGAAGGCAGTCAGGAAGCGCGCCATTACCGAACCGGCGGTCCTCAATGAAGCTTACGACTACGCCAAGCCCAGCTCCTTTTCGCGCGGGCTGCGCATCGACCTGGGGAGCGTCGCGATCCTCCTGATTTCCGGCACGGCCAGCATCGACGAGAACGGCCAGAGCGTTCATATCGGCGATTTCCGGGCGCAGCTCCGGCGCACGTACTCGAACATCACCGGCCTGCTGGCGGCCGAGGGCGCAACCTGGAAGGACGTGGTCCGCACCACCTGCTACCTGCGCGATATCGAGCGCGATTACGCCGAATTCAACGAGGGGCGCACGGAGTTTTTCCGCGAGCAGGGCCTCGACCCGCTGCCGGCTTCCACCGGCATCCAGGCCATCCTGTGCCGGCCCGAGCTGCTGATCGAGATCGAGGCCATCGCCATGATCGTTCCGCCGCGCGAGGAACCGCCATGCGATGGCAACTGATCGCGGCGGCGCTGGCCGCGCCCTGGTGTCTGGGCGCGCAGTCGCCGGCGTGCGCCTGCGGCGCGCAGCCTCCGGGAGCGCCAGCAAGCCGCACGCTGGCTCCTTACGCCGGCACTCCCGAAGATCTGCGGCCGTTCTCGAAATACACCCAGCCCTATCACGAGTTCTACACCACCACGCCGGAATACAACGGCGCGGCTGCCGATACGCGCACCGTGCCCGCCTCCGAAGTGACCGAAGTGGCCATCGGTTTTCTGGGACCCATTCAGGATCACAAGGACATGGCGTTGGGACTGGCCATGCTGCACGGCGCGCAACTGGCCGTCGACGAAGCCAACGCCCGCGGCGGGTACGGCGGCAAACCCTTCAAGCTGGCGATTCACAACGACGCCGCCACCTGGGGCGCGTCCAGCAACGAGATCGTCAAGATGGTCTACGACGAGAAGGTGTGGGCCATGCTGGGATCGAGCAGCTCCGATTCCACCCACATCGCCCTGCGCGTCTCGCTGCGCTCGGAGCTGCCCATCGTCAACAGCGCCGCCACCGATCCCACCATTCCCGAGACCATCATCCCGTGGCTGCTGACCACGATTCAGGACGACCGCGTGCAATCCTACACCCTGGCGCGCCGCATCTTTACCGACCTGGGACTCAAGCGCGTGGCCCTGCTGCGCGTCAACGAGCGCTACGGCCGCTTCGGCGTGCTGAAGTTCCGGGACGCCTCGCGGCGCCTGGGGCATCCCGTGGTGATCGAGCAGAAGTTCGATCCCGCCGACCGCAGCTTCACGCGCCAGCTCCGCGTGATCAACGATTCGCGCGCCGACGGGATCGTGCTGTGGTGCGACTCCGCGGCGGCCGGGATCGTGCTTAAACAGATGCAGGAAATGGGGATGAAGCAGCCGGTTTTCGGCAGCGCCCGCGTGCTGGGGGATGGCCTGCTGCCCGCCGCCGGCTCGCCCGCCGCGGCCGAGGGATTGGAAGTGGTGTATCCGTTCGACCCCAACCGCGACGATCCCCGGTGGCTGGATTTTCAAAAGCGTTTCGAGGCCGCCTATCACGCCAAAACCGACGCGTTTTCGGCCCTGGCGTTCGATACTATGAACATCCTGCTGGACGCCATCTGCCGCGCCGGCCTGAACCGCGGCGAGATTCGCAACGCGCTTTACGGCCTGGAGCGCTACCGCGGCGTCACCGGCGAAATGGTGTTCGATCCCAACGCCAAGAACATCGCCCCGCTGTACCTGGGCAAGCTGCACGACGGCCAGTGGACGTTCCGCCGCTACACCATGCAGCAGCCGTACGCCACGGTGGGCGCCGCGGGCGTGGAATACAACGGGCCGCCCAGCACGGTGACCGCGGGCCCCGAGCGCAAGATCGGCCTGTTCGGTCCCGGCGCCGCGGCGCTGGCCGCGGGCCTCAGCCGCCCCGGCTACGAAGTGGTCGGCATCTCCTCGGAAGCCGCCTGGGGCAAGGCGTCAAACGAGCTGGTGGGTCTGGTCTACGACCCCGACGCCATCGGCGTGGTGGCCACCGACCGGGCGTCGGCGCACCTGGCCGAGCAGATCGCCGTGAAGGCGCTGATCCCCGTGGTGGCCATCTCCGGCGACCGCACGCTGACCTCCGCCAACATCTCGTGGATATTCCGCCTGGAGACCGGCACGGCGCCGGCCGAGGCGGTGCGCTGCCTGAGCGAAGCCGCGGAGAAAGCGGGGGGAAATCGCGAGAAGATCCGCGCGTGGCTGGCTTCGGGGAACACCGTGGCGAAGCGGTTTTCGTTCGCTTCGACGGGGGAGCTGAGGTAGGGGCGGGGAAGCGACGGGCGCCCGGGTTTATACTTGAGTCATGGCCGTGCCCACTGAGAATCGGATCGCGAGAACCCCCGGCGTGTGCGGCGGCAAGACCTGCATCGCGGGGCACCGCGTCCGCGTGCTCGATATCGTAGCGTGGTACGAGCACCAGGGCATGACGCCCGATGAGATCGTCTCTCACATTCCGTCCATCACCCTCGCCGACGTCCACGCCGCCCTGGCTTACTACTTCGATCACATGGACGAGATCCAGCGGGAGATGCAGGAGGAGCGCGCTTTTGTGGACGAGTTCCGGCGTGGCCACTCGTCGCTGCTCGAAGAGAAGCTGCGGCAGGAGCACCTGGAACAGGCATCCTGACCGGTGCCCATCCGTTTCCACCTGGACGAACACATATCGGCCCACATCGCGGCTGGTCTTCGTCGGCGCAGCATTGATGTGACCACCGCGCCGGAAGCGGGTTTGATCGGCGCGACCGACCTGGCTCACCTTGAGTTCGCCGCGTCCTCCCGGCGTGTCGTGGTGACCCAAGACGAGGACTTCCTCCGGCTTCATGCGCAAGGTGTGTCCCACGCTGGCATCGCGTATTGCCGGCAGCGGTCTATGTCCCTCGGGGAGTTGCTCCGCCGGGTGGTTTTGATCCACGATCTCCTGTCGCCCGAGGAGATGGCTGGCAGGGTTGAGTTCCTGTGAGCCGCGGCTCGATGCTCGCCCACCCGCGCCCAGACTGCCGGTGTCAGTGGGGCGGAACAAGCGGCCTACCTGCTCAACTTCCCGAACAGAAACCCCATCGTGAGCGAAACCGCGTTGGAGATGACTAGCCACAGGAGCTTCTGCCCGTACTCAGAGAGGACGGTCTTGTGCTCGGCTCGCTTCTCCAGGCACAACACTGGTCCAGGCCGAAGGTGGAGCAAGAGGCACAGCGACACCACCGCCACGCCAAGAAGCCACACAATAGCTAACGCGTTGAGGCCGGTCCCGTGCCTCGCCCACTGGGCGTAGTGGATGAGGAAAGCTGGGGCACATGTGGCGGCCATCCCGAGGAGCCACATCTTCCAATCCAGGAGGCTCGCAAGATGACGGCGGGGCAGCGCCTTGATGACCCTCTGGGCCAAGCCGAGTGAGGTCGAGTCGTCAGCATCTCCCAAGTAGAGCCCGAATTGTTCGAAGGGCGGGCGCCTCCAGTCGTTCGAGAGATCCAGGTGGACCGTAGGATCACGCCCGTGGATCGAGAGGTCGCGCACCCTCGGTGTCCGCAGGCTATCCCGAATCTCGTCGATCTCGGCCTGGGAACAGTCTTCCAGCCGGAAGCGGTCGATGGTGACCTCGACAGACTTGCAGTTCTCCTTGAACAGTCGCGCAATCTCCCAAAACTCGTCAAGGTGAAGCCGGGTCCTTGGAAGGCGCTTGAATTCACTGCGCTCGACCTTCTTCATTTGCGATTAGTCTACCACCGCTGGGGGCAGGGACGCTCCACGGTCAGGGCGCGCGGCTAACGCTCTCCCCTCGACCGGGGCACACAGCGACGACGGAGGGAAGGCCCTCATCGGCCGCCGCGCGTCGCTAAGGGTCGCGACGCGGCACGCACGAGTACGCGCGCCACCCCCCCACCCCCAAAACCGCTCACCCGTGAGCGGTTTTTTTGACGCTAAGTCCTTTAGAATCAGTAGGCCTCTATGCAGAACCGCTCATTTGAGCGGTTTACGGCGCCGGCTCCACGTGCACCAGCACGGCCGCCACCCAGTCCAGCTTCGTCAGCACGCGCTGCTGAACGCGGTGCGCCAGCTCGTGCGATTGCCGCACGGTCATCTCCGGGTCTACTTCCAGGTGCAGGTCCACGTGGTAGCGCATGCCGGTCTTGCGCGCGAAACATTTCTCCACCCCGCGCACGCCGGTCTCCGCCAGGGCGGCGGCGCGGATCTGGTTCATCAGCCGGTCCTCCGGCATGGTGTCCATGAGCTGCATGGCGGTGTCGTAGACCACCCGCACGCCGGTCGAAATGACAATCAGGCCCACCACGAATCCGCCGTACCGGTCGGCGTTGGCGAAACGCGCGGGGTTCAGCAGGGTCAGCCCCACGGCGATCAGCGCGGCGATGGCCGAGAGCGTGTCCATGGCGTCGTTGGAAGCGTCGGCGGTCAGGGCGGCGCTGTTCAGCTTGCGCCCGAAATGGAACTTCATCGTCGCCATGCCGGTCTTGGCCGCCAGCGAGGCCACCAGCGGCCACACCACGTACGCCGCCAGCGCCTGGCGCGGACGGCCCACCCGCTCGATGGCGCTGAATGAAATCAGCGCCCCTCCGGCGGCCAGGACCAGCCCGATCAGCAGGCCGGTCAGTATCTCGATGCGCCCGTGGCCGTAGGGATGGTTCTGGTCGGCCGGCCGGGCCGCCAGCGTCAGGCCGAGCAGCACGAAGCCGGAGGAGAACACGTCGCCGGCCGATTCCAGTCCGTCCGCCACCACGGCCGTGGAATGGCCCGTCAAGCCGGCGGTTATCTTGACCAGCGCCAGCGTGCCGCTGACCGCCATCCCCAGAACCGCGATGCGTTGTCCGGTCGACATGCGGGCGTCACGCGCGAGCCGGGTCGCGGCCTTCCGTGTCGATGCCCAGGGCGGTGAAGGCCGCCGCGGCCCGGGCCGGGTCGAACTGGCCGTCGCGCGCCAGCCGCGAAAGCGCCGCGGCGGCGATCGAAGCGGCGTCGACCTCGAAGTGCCGCCGCAGATACTCGCGGTTGTCGCTGCGGCCGAACCCGTCGGTTCCGAGCGCCTCCATGCGGCCCCCCAGCCAGGGCGCGATCTGGCCGGCCACCACCTTCATGTAATCCGAGGCGGCCACAATGGGCCCCGCGGCCCCGCCGAGCGCCTCCGAAATGTAGGGCGTGCGCGGCGGCTGGCCGGGATGCAGCCGGTTCCAGCGTTCCACCTCCAGCGCTTCGCGCCGCAGCTCGGTGTAGCTGGTCACGCTCCACACGTCGGCCGGCACCTGGTATTGTTCGCCCAGGATTTGCTGGGCCTTGAGGGCTTCGTTGAGGATCGGGCCGCTGCCGAAAAGCTGCACCGCGGCCGGGCCCCGGTCCGCCGCGCGGAAACGGTAGATGCCCCGCAGCACGTCCTGCGGGTCCAGATCCGCCGGCATGGGCGGCATGGCGTAGTTCTCGTTGTAGAGCGTCAGGTAGTAGAACCGGTCTTCGCCCGCCTGGTACATGCGGCGGATGCCGTCCTGCACGACGATGGCGATCTCGTAGGCGTACGCCGGGTCGTAGGCGGCGCAGGTGGGCACGGTGCTGGCGTGCAGCAGGCTGTGCCCGTCCTGGTGCTGCAGGCCTTCGCCAGAAAGCGTGGTGCGCCCGGCCGTGCCGCCGCACAGGAAGCCCTTGCCGCGGGCGTCGCCGAACGCCCAGATCAGGTCGCCCACGCGCTGGAAGCCGAACATGGAGTAGTAGACGAAGAACGGAATCGTCTCCACGCCGTAATTGGAGTAGGCCGTTCCGGCGGCCGCGAACGAGGCCATGGAACCGGCCTCGGTAATGCCCTCTTCCAGAACCTGGCCGTCCTTGGATTCCTTGTAGTAGAGGAACATTTCGGCGTCGTGCGGCTTGTAGAGCTGGCCCTGGCTGGCGTAGATGCCGAACTGCCGGAACAGCGATTCCATGCCGAAGGTGCGGCCTTCATCGGGGATGATGGGCACGATGTGCCGCCCCAGTTGCGGGTGCTTCATGAGCAGCGTGAGCAGGCGCACGAACGCCATGGTGCTGGAGACTTCGCGGCCCGAGGAACCCTCCAGCGATTCCTTGAAGTACTCGAGTGGCGGCGCTTCCAGGCGCCCCGCCGGCGCCTTGCGCGTGGGCAGGTACCCGCCCAACCGGCGGCGTTGCTCGTGCAGATAGCCCATCTCCGGGCTGTCCGCGGGCGGCCGGTAGAACGAGGCGTCGTGCGCGATTTCCTCCGGGATGGGGATGTCGAAGCGCGACCGGAAGTGCAGCATCTCCCGCTCGTTCAGCTTCTTCTGCTGGTGAGTGATGTTGCGGCCCTCGCCCGCCTCGCCCAGTCCGTAGCCCTTGATGGTGTGGGCCAGAACCAGCGTGGGCTGGCCGGTGGTTTCCACGGCGGCTTTGTAGGCGTTGTACACCTTGCCCGGATCGTGCCCGCCGCGCCGCAGCTTGAAGATCTCGTCGTCGGAGAGGTGCGAGACCAGGTCCAGCAGCTCGGGATACTTGCCGAAGAAGTGCTGGCGGATGTAAGCGCCGTCCCGCGTGACGTAGGTCTGATAATCGCCGTCCACCGCTTCGGCCATGCGCCGTTGCAGCAGCCCGCTCGAATCGCGCGCCAGCAGGGCGTCCCAATCGGCGCCCCAGATGAGCTTGACGACGTTCCAGCCGGCGCCGCGGAAAGCGGCTTCCAGTTCCTGAATCACCTTGCCGTTGCCGCGCACCGGACCGTCCAGCCGCTGCAGGTTGCAGTTGATGACGAAGATCAGGTTGTCCAGCTTTTCGCGCGAGGCCAGCGTGATGGAGCCCATGGATTCGGGCTCGTCCATTTCGCCGTCGCCCAGAAACGCCCAGACCTTGCGCGGGGACGCGGGGATCGCGCCGCGGTTTTCCAGGTAGCGCATGAAGCGCGCCTGGTAGATGGCGTTGATCGGCCCGATGCCCATGCTGACGGTGGGGAAGTTCCAGAAATCGGGCATCAGCCAGGGGTGCGGGTAGCTGGACAGGCCGGGATGCTCGCGCAGCTCGTGGCGGAAGTTCTTAAGATGCTCCTCGCTCAGGCGGCCTTCGACGAACGCGCGGGCGTAGACTCCCGGCGAGGCGTGCCCCTGAAAGTAGACCAGGTCGCCGGGCAGCTCGCCGTAGCTGGCGTGGAAGAAGTGGTTGAAACCCACTTCCAGCAGGGTGGCGAGGGAAGCGTAGGTGGAGATGTGGCCGCCGATGCCGGCGTCGTACTTGTTCTGGCGCACCACCATGGCCATGGCGTTCCAGCGGATCAGGCTCTTGATGCGGCGCTCCATGGCGCGGTCGCCCGGATACGGCGCTTCGTCCTCGGGGCGGATGGTGTTGATGTAGGGCGTGTTGAGATGGATGGGCAGATCGGCGCCGCTGGCGCGCGCCTTTTCCGTGAGTTTCTCCAGAAGGTATGCCGCGCGATCCGGACCCTGGTCTTCGAGAACCTGGTCCAGCGCGTCGGTCCACTCGGCCGTTTCGCTCGGATTCAGGTCCACAAACCGCTCGCTGAGTTTCTGGTGCATGGGTAATTCGATTGTACCTTGCGCGAGGGGCTCGACCGGCGGGCCGCGGCTACGGCTTAAGAGCGGCCGGATCGGGCTTTGGCTGCCCGCGTAGCCAGATGCGCATGCCCAAGCGACCCTTGACGCCGCCATATTCCGCCACGATCGTCGCATCGCCGTTTCCGATGTCGTGCTCCACGCCGTCCGGGTCGACCCGCAGCACCGGCGCATCCGCCGGCTGCTCCACCGTCAGCTTGAGGTCCTCCATCTGGAGCGGGCCGACATAGCCTTCCAGATGCTCATACTTCGCCATGGCGTACAGATGTCGCAGGCCATCCGGCCCGGGCCTGTCGTCCAACTGAATCCGCTCCAACCCCTTGGCCGTGGGCACGACGCGCATCCTGAAGTACTTCTCCGCGGGACCGCGGTCGTCAAAGCTCGCCCCGATTGCGACTTTCTCCTCGCCCAGCGCCAGGGGAACGATCTCAATCACCTTGGAGGAGCCCTCGTCGCGGAGGATGCAGGCTGCTCCCTCGTTCGCATGGCAGTTCTTTTCCGCCGTTCCGGTGACAACGATGTATGGCAGCGACGCGTCGTCCACACCCGATCTTTTTTGATTGAAGGCGAGGCGGGTCAACTTGCCGCGGGAGATTCTTACGGGTATTTCCAGCGGTTGCCCGAGTTCGACCGGGTGATCCGGGGCCGTAACTTCGAGCCCTCCCGTGTCGAAATCGGACAGGCAGTTGCCGTCTCCAAATCCATCGGGATCCTGGCTCCAGGTGGTGTTCAGCGGGCCGGCGGCCCTGGATCGCAGTTGCCAGCACTCGCCGAAATCGGCGGGCTCGCCGGTTTTCCTGACGTGGATGCAAGTCTGCTTCACCGCCCCGGCAAAAGCGGTTTCGACCAACGCGTCTCCAACGTGCAGAGCCGTTATGGCGCCGGAGGACTTGTCAAGGGCGATGACCGGTGCTCCGGCCGGTTGTCTGACGCTGAACTGAACGTACCGCCAGTCGATATCGACCGGACGGCGCAGGTCCGGGTAGCATGCCTGCGGATACAGGGTCTTCGTGGCGCCTTCGCCGTACGGCGAAGGACCGTCCAGACCCAACTGGATCCAGTTCTGATCCAGCGCGGATCCATTGGCGTCGATCCGAAGCTCCACAGGCTTGCGCGTGGAGGGTTCTGCCTGAAGGGTGGCGTCGGCTGTCCCGGTAAAGAAAGAAGGGTTGGGCCACCTGCCAATCTCCAGATCGATCCTGCCGGCCTTCATGGGAATGAAGTTGATGTAGGCGCTCCCGTCCCAATGACGGTGCACCCGCAGCTCCTGTTCTTCGGCAGGATCGGTGCCCCACACCAGGGCCCGGTTCTGACACACCCATACGCTGGCGATAAGCGGGTTATGCAGCTTCAGAGCAAGCTCGTTCACCTCGCCGGCCTTGAGGTGCTGAGGCAGGACCTCGATCTGGCCGCGGCCGGGCCAAGAAGAAAGGGTAGTAAGCAGGATGGCCGCCGCCACGGAACCTATTGAGGCGATGCCCAGCATCAGCGAAAACCACAGCGAGGACGTTCGCATACCGTCCATTATGCGCCTCGGCCTGGGAGCCGGTGCGTGCGCTGCACCCGTGTGCGGATACAATGGAAGGATGGTCAGACTGGAGCACACCCTCGAATCCTGGAAAGCCGTGCGCGAGGATACGGCCGCCGCGGTGGAAGAGTTTCCGGCCGGCGAATTCGGATTCCGGCCCGCCGCGGATGTCATGACTTTCGGGGAGATCGCCCGCCACATTCTGCAGTCCGGACATGCGCTGTCGGGGCTGCTTCTGAGCGGGGAGGAATCCTTCGCCACGCCCGATTTCCGGGCCAAGCTGGCGCCGTACCTGCCGGATGTTCCGGAGGATGCCACGCCCGCGCAACTGGCCGCGGCGTTGCGGGATTCGGTGGACCGGAGGACGGCCGAACTGGCGGCCCGTCCGGCGGATTTCTGGGCGCACATCGTCACCCGCATGGACGGGCAGAAGGTCACGCGGCTGGAGATGCTGCAGATGCTGAAGGAACACGAACTGACGCACCGCGCGCACTTGTTTCTGTGCCTGCGGATGAAGGGCCTGGTGCCGGCCACGACGCGCCGCCGGATGGCGAAACAGGCGGCCCGGTAAAAATTCCGGCGAGGGGCTGTAACCTGACTTGCCAATCGGGCGGCCTATCGGATATCAGTAGTATTTTGGGAGGAATTTGAATGGCGGCGGACGATCACGGGATACGGTGCCCGGCCTGCGACGGTGCGATCGATGTGGACGAGGAAGACGTCGACGAAGGCGACACCATCAGTTGCGACGAGTGCGGCGCGGACCTGAGAGTCGTGAGCACGGATCCTCTGGAATTGGAATCGGCCGACGAGCTGGATGAGGAAGAGGAGGAGGATGACGATTTCCTGGAAGACGACGAGGAGGAAGATTCCGACGAGGATTGGCGGTAGCGCGATCTCCGGGCGCCGGCGCTTGCTGGCGCTTCTGGCGGTGCTTCTGGCGGCCGTTTCCATGGGCGCCGCCCAGGATTCCAAACCGAAGAAGGGAGAAGCCCAGCCGCGTTCTCTGTCCGGAACCGTGAGCCTGCCCGACGGCAAGCCGGCGGCCAGGGCCGTGGTGCTGCTGGAGAACACCAAGACCAAGTCGATTGTCTCCTTTTACTCGCAGGACAACGGCTCGTACTTCTTCCGCGAGTTGAGCCCGGATGTGGACTACCGGGTCAGCGCCCGGCTGGAGGACGCCATCAGCCCCACCCACACCGTGAGCGCCTTCAACTCGCGCAAGGATATCGTCATCAACCTGAAGCTCGAGAAGAAGAATTAGCGCGCGTCGCCGGCCGGCGCTCACATGTCGATGCGCTCGCGCATGTGCCGCCTCACGTACCAGCACGGGTTGGCGCCCAGGTGCGGGAACAGCGAGTTGACGCAAGGGCGTACTTCCGGATCGAGAGCCACGATCTCCGTCTTCCCGCTCTTCTGCGGGATGGCGTAGTACGGATGCACGCGCACCGAGCCGAACGCCGGGCGGTTTCCCGGAAAGCGGTAGCGCACCGACAGGTAATCGCCGGCATACAGCAGGATGGCGCCGAGCGCCGATCCGATCAGGACACGCCGCAGGACTTTCATTGCTTACCAGCTTACCGGATGGCGCCAGGTGCGCGTGCGGGAACTCAACAGCCGTGCGTCCCGCAGTGGCGAATGAACAGCGCGCGCAGCCGGCGGCAGTGGTCCTGCGAGGTTTCGATGGTGCGCAGAGCCTGGCGGCGCTCCTCCTCGCCGGAAGCCCATTCCAGGGTGGCGTACCCGCTTTCGGTGTTGTTCGCGGCCAGCGCCAGCGCCAGGATGATGCGATCTCTCTCGCTGCAATTCAGTTGCATGTGGCCCTCACCAACGCACGATCCACTTCGGGAATCGTAACTCGGGAAAACCGCCGGCTCAACCCATGGCAGTACTGGATCGCACACCGGGCGCCGGGTGAGATGAAGAGCGTCGTGCTGGAGGCCGGCGCCCTCTGAAGCGCGCGGAACGCAACCGAAGAGACGTCCACCGATTACCGGCGTCCGCCGCCACAGGCGCAGCCCGCCAAGTAGCGGGCGGGGAGGGTCAAGCGGGGGTTCTCAGGTTCGAATCATTCACGAGGCGCGGAGAAGGTCAGCGGAACGGGTTGATAATGGCGAGGCCATCTACCACTTGCCCATCGGTCAAGTCTTCCGTGTAGACCCGGTCGCAGCCCAAAACCAGCGCTGCGGCGACGATTGCGCTGTCCCAGAATGAAAACCCATGGGTTTTGCGAATTCGCAAGGCCATCTTGAGAACTGGAAGGGTCATGTCTTGAATGCGGAATCGCGACCACGCCTCGATCAGACCGGCAGCGAGGTCGTGGGGAACCGCGTCGGCACGGCTGGACCGGGTCGCCTGAACATAGAATTCCTGCAAGACTTGAATTGACAATGAACCCGAATCGTCGTCCAGCAGCGCGAGTGCCCGATCTCGCTTCAGCGATTCCGCCGGATTCCGGCTGATGGAGTAGAGCAGGATGTTCGTGTCGAGGAAGTGGGGCATAGTTTACGATCGGCTATGCAGGTCCTCGCGAGAGAGCCTGTCGGAAGCGGTGAAGACTGCAATTCGGCTCCGGATCTCGCGTTCCTGGCGCTTCAGACGTTCGGTTTCGGTTTCGTGCGAGGCGAGTTGCACCAGATAGGCCTTGACCAGCGCGGAGACGGACGTATCGCGCTCGGCGGCGGCGATCCGAGCGCGTTTGTAAGTCTCATCGTCAACCGCTACTGTGATATTGCGCATAAGACCACAGTATCACGACATTCACTGCAATGGCAATGCGGTTGGAAGCGCCCGGAACGCGACCGAGGAAGCGTCCACCAATTGCTGGCGGCGTGCACCGGCGCAGCCTGCGAAGTAAAAGGCGGGGGATGGTCAACTGGGGATTCTCAGGTTCGAATCCTACCTGGGGAGCCAGATATCATTTCTGGCCGTTTGCGCCGATCCCCCTCCCATCCGCTGCCGCTCCGACGCGACTGCAACTGCCAACACGTCAAAGGGTTGCCGGTATTTCGCGGTCAAGTCACCGCCTTTCCAGGTGCAGTTCGAGAGTACAAAATCCAGGAGTTTGCGTTTCTCCCCTGCGGGCTGACTCTCGAACAGGGCGTGCGCGTTGTGCGCCAGTTCCAGGAGTTGGACGCCTTCCTCGATGTAGCTGCGGTTGGCGGTCTGGTGCGCCCCCAGGTCGCGCATGATCGCAGCCTGCGCCGTGCGCATCTCCGTGGCCTTGGCATCGAAGAAGTCGTTGCCGATCCGGCAGTCCAACTTGTCCTCGTACATGGCATCGATGCGGTCCTGGAGGCGGCGGTGCTCCCGCTGGAGCTTGGCAATGGCGTCGTCGTGGAACTGACGTTCGTCGCGGTGGCTTTCGCGTAGGGCCTGCCGCACCCAGACCAGCGTCTCGTCACTGAACGCGATGCCCTTCAGCAAGCCCGTGAACTTCTCTTCCAGCACCTCCTCGCGGGTGTACGGCTCCGGGCACTTCCCCTTGAAACCGGTGCAGTGGTAGTACACGTACTTGGCCTTCTTGATCTCGCCCACCATGGCACAGCCGCAGTGACCGCAGGTGATCAATCCGCTGAACGCAAACTGTTCTTTCACCTTGCGCGTCTTCTTGGCACCACGGCCGTCAAGGATGGCCTGGACCTGATCCCACAATTCGCGGGAGACGACCGGCTCGTAAGAGCCGTGGTACATCGCGCCGTCGAAATCGAAGTCGCCGCAGTAGATCCGATTGCGGAGGATCTTGTGGACCGTGGAGGTGGGCACCATGTCCCCGCTCTTCCGGTACGCCAGCCCGTCTGCGCGCGCCGTCTTGGCCATCTGCTTCAGCGAATACTTTCCGGTGGCGTACTGCTCGAACATCCTGGTGATGACCGGCGCCAGATTCGAGTCGGGCACGATGGTCCTCTTCCCGTTCGTACCGTCCACATTGATATAGCCCAGCGGCGCGAAGGACGGCCAGATTCCCTGGCGCGCCTTTTCCAGCATTCCCTTCCTGGTTTCCTCCGAGAGATTGTCGATGTAGTTCTTCGCCATCAAGACCTTGATCCCGTGCATGAATTTCTCGGAAGAGCGGGAGTCGGGAGCCAGGATGACGTTCTCCTTCACGAAGTGAATCTCAAGCCCGAGCTCTTCGATGGTCACCCAGTCCTTCAAGTTGCGATAGAGGCGGTCGGTCTTTTCCACCAGCACGGTGCGGCAGGACTTGGTCTTCTGCAACAGCGCGATCATTTCGCCGAAACTTGTCCGGCCCGCCGCCTTCGCCGTCTCCACGTCCGTGAATTCCTTGAGCACATCGAAGCCATGGGCACCGGCATACCCGCGGAGCAGTTCCAGTTGGGCTGGAATCGAATAGCCTTCCTTCTCCTGGTCCTTGCTGGAGACGCGGGCGTAGATCACAGCATGGCGGGCCGCACAGACCGATTCAGTTTCGCTGACCGTTCTCGTCTTCATCGTCGCTATCCTCTTTTCAGCCACCCTCGGACCACTGAAACCGTCCTGTCGATCCTGCGCGCGATCTCGGCAACTGGAACACCTTCGGCGGCCAACCTCCGCGCCTCCCTCCGATTCTCCCTATAACGCTTTTCCGCTTCCCGTTGCGGCTTCCTGCCGCTGGCACATTCGGAACAGAAGTTGGCTTGCCCGGCATTCGGTTTTCGCTGCTTCGACCGGATGTAAGGCCGGCCGCATCCGTTGCACGTAAACAAACTCTCGGCGTCCGCAACCGCCAGGGCCAACTGGAGCGCAATTGCAGCCAGGACCCGGCCCTGGTAATACATCTCAAGTTGCCAGCGCGGCTCCCATGCCATGCGCATGTAAACGGTGAACTTTTCCAGCCAGTTGCTGACCTCGCCGGCAATGGTCGCCTTCCCATACTCAATCGCGTTGTGAAAACCGCCCTTGCCTGGGCGATCATCGAA
>Ga0326728_10014226_pt1 | contig 16986 bp, 8 predicted proteins | sample MB3enrmetagenome_FD_207602 | JGI IMG/M metagenome (GOLD analysis project Ga0326728, IMG submission 207602) | Lab enriched peat soil microbial communities from McLean, Ithaca, NY, United States - MB31MN | ecosystem: Environmental > Terrestrial > Soil > Wetlands > Peat | place: USA: New York...
AAATCGTCAGGCTGCAGGCAGTGGCCCCCGGGATCGCCGTGCCGTTGAAGGACCATTGATAGCCCAGGGGCGGCACGCCGTTCGCGGACACGGCGAAGGTGACGGTTGCCCCGAGGTTGGTCGTCACGCTTTGGGGCTGTTCCGTGATGCTCGGTGCTCCGCCCCACAACATGGTGGGAATCCCGTCAAATGTGGCACCCCATCCGATGGTCCCTGGCAAGTAGTAGGCCGTGGCATTGTTGTCGAGCCCGAAGACACCCCACGGCACCTGGGCCGGGGCGTTTCCCAGGAACGAGACGTTGGTAAGCGAAACGCACGCCCAGAAGGCGCTCGCCTGGATGCTGATCACGTTGCTGGGAATGACGATACTCGCCAGCGCCGCCCCATCGAAGGCCGAGTCGCCGATGCTCACGAGGCTCTGCGGCAGGCTTACGCTGGCCAGGTTCTGGCATCCGTTAAACGCGCTCGCTCCCACGTTGGTAACGCCCTCGGGGATCGTCACCCCGGTTAGGCGCGCGTCCCCGCTAAACGCCCCATTCCCGATGCTGGTCACCGGCAGGCCGTTGATCGTGGCCGGGATCGTCACCGCGCCGCCAAGGCCATTGTAGCCCGTGATCGTCAGGGCGGCACGTTGGATGGCGCATAGGAAATCGCAGCCGGAGGGCGGTGGCGCTCCGCCACCCACCAGCAACACGGGAATGCCGTCAAAGGCGTCGCTCCAGCCCGTGGCTCCGGGCTGGCAATAGGCCGTCGCATTATTGTCGCTCTCAAAGACCGAGCACCCCGCCTGGGCAGGCGCGTTTCCCAGGAACAGGACGTTGGTGAGCCGGGTGCAGCTCGCGAATGCGCCCGACCCGATGCTGGACACGTTGCCGGGAATGACGATGTTCGTTAGCGCCGTCGAGTTGAAGGCCCCGGACTCGATGCTCACCAGGCTTTGCGGCAGGCTTACGCTCGCCAAGCCTCCGCAGCTCTCAAACGCGTTCGCTTGCACGTTGGTAACGCCCTCGGGAATCGTCACCCCGGTCAGGTGCGCGGACCCGCTAAACGCCCCATTCCCGATGCTGGTCACCGGCAGACTGTTGATCGTGGCCGGGATCGTCACCGTGCCGCCAAGACCGTTGTAGCTCGTGATGGTCAGGGCGCCGCCGTTGGTCGAGCACTGAAAATCGGCGGCGGACGGCGGTGGCGCTCCTCCGCCCACCAGTAACACGGGGATCCCATCAAAGGCGTCGCTCCAGCCCGTGGCCCCGGGTTGGCAATAGGCCGTCGCATTGTTGTCGCTCTGAAAGACCGAAGCCCCGGCTTGGGCAGGCGCGTTCCCCATGAAGGTGATGCTGGTGAGCCCGCTGCAGTCATAGAATGCGCCCGAATCAAGCTCGACCACGTTGCCGGGAATGACGATGTTCGTCAGCGGCGTCCAGCTGAAGGCCATGGACCCGATACTCACCAGGCTTTGCGGCAGGCTCACGTTCGCCAGGGACCAGCAGCCCTCAAACGCGTTCGCTTGCAGGTTGGTAACGCCCTCGGGAATCGTCACGCCGGCCATGTGCCAGTACCCGTCAAACGCCCATTGCCCGATGCTGGTCACCGGCAGACCGTTGATCGTGGCCGGGATCGTCACCGCGCCGCCAAGGCCATTGTAGCCGGTGATGGTCAGGGCGCCATCGTTGGTCGTGCACATGAAATCACAGCCGGAGGGCGGTGGCGCTCCACCCCCCACCAGCAAGACCGGGATCCCATCGAAGGCGTCGCTCCAGCCCGTGGCCCCGGGCTGGCAATAGGCCGTCGCACTATTGTCGTTCTGGAAGACCGAAAACCCGACTTGGGGGGGCGCGTTCCCCAGGAAGGTAACCTTGGTGAGCGATTTGCAGCTCAAGAACGCGCCCGGGCCGATGGCGACCACGTTGCCGGGAATGACGATCTTCGTCAGTGCCGTCCCGCTGAAGGCCTGGGACTCGATGCTCACCAGGCTTTGCGGCAGGTTTATGCTCGCCAGGTTCCCGCAGCCCGAAAAGGCGTACGCTTGCACGTTGGTAACGCCCTCTGGAATCGTCACCCCGGTCAGGCGCCCGTTCGAGTAAAACGCATCACCCCCGATGCTGGTGACCGGCAGGCCGTTGATGGCCGCCGGGATCGTCACGGCGCCGCCAGAACCGCTGTAGCCGGTGATGGTCAGGGCGCCCCCCTCGGTCGCGTACTGGAAATCGGAGGCGGACTGTGCCATCCCGGCCGCCGGTGCCCAGGCCAGGACCAGACTAAGGAAGGCTTTGATCACTGCCGCACCCCGAGACGTGAGCGGCCTCGCGCGCCCGGGGTATTTCAACCGGCTCCCAGCCCGAGTGCTTCGCGCTCCCTGGGGTTCTCTCATTAGCACCGTGGCTTCAGCCCGGTGAAATCGGGCCGTCCGGACGCCGAGCCGTTTCAACGGCTTCTCGCCACGTTCGCCAGACTGTTGCAAGGCATTCTCCAGCATGTCGTTCCCTCGTGCCAACAGGTCCTTCAGTTGCCGACGAACCCGGACCTACTGGCGGCATTTTCCTGTCCAAAAAGCGCGGCGTCAAGATTTTTTTCCACTCCGCAGGCCGAGTCGAGGCCCACTCGCTCGTCCTATAGTTCCTAACCGCAGAACTTAACAAAAGTGGCGCCGGCTGGTTCAGTTTATTGAATGAGCTGGGCGCGATAGAAGGCACGCGGGCGGTTGGCGGAGAGGGCATCGGAGAAGCCCACCGAACCGCCCGCGCCGATCGTGTTGGTGACCATGGCCGTCCAGTTGACCAGATTCGTGCTCCGCTCGATGGCGACCTTCTCGCTCGCCGTCCCGGTTATCGTCAACTGCAACATGCCCTTGGCAATGGCCGGCGCCACCAATCTCGGAACGGTCGAACTGCTTGCCGCCACGTAGGTAATGTTCAGCGTCACCGTCTGGCCGCCGACCACGTTGAGTGTCGCGTTGGTCGGCGTGAGGTAGCCGGCCGCGGCATGGAACATCACCGTGTAGCTGCCCGCCGGCAACTCATAGACCGCGCTGTTGCTGCTGTAATAGTTGGTGGCGCTCAAGGCCGCGATCTGCCAGGCGGCCCCGGCGGCAATCGCCCCCGTGGGACTGAGGATAATCTCAAAGCTGCCCGGCTCCAGCAAACTGCCGCCGCCCCCGCTGGTCACGGTGACCACGCCGCCGCCCACGTGGTTGGCGCCCGTATTGGCGGTGACGTTGGCGCGGTTGATCAAATCCGCCACCGCGCCGTCGATGGCCCGCACGACCGTGTTGGCCGTCCCGCCAAGATAAACGCCCGCCGGGTAATAATTGCCGTTGGTGTATTGCACGCAAAGCGGGCCCCCGCTGTTGCCCGGATACCCGGTAATGGCCGTCGTGGCGAATACGTTGTTGGTCACCTGGGTGAAGATGATATTCCCCGGAGTCGTCGCGTGCATGCGCCCGACATTGATGGCTGGAACGTCGTCCACCGGGTAACCCACCAGCGTCTTGAGCGCCGTCGCCTCCAGCCATTCCGTCCCGTTTGCCTCGGAAACCAAATACCCGCTGGAACCGCCCCGGCCCGCGTCCTCCAGGAAGTAGAGCGCCGCCACGTCAAGGTCCTGCGAGGCCGGCGATTCCACCCCCGGACTGTTGTCATTGGTCCGGGCGGCGGCGTAGCCGCTGAACACATACCACCCGGCCGGGACTTGGGCCGGCGGGTTGTAATGGCCGGCAAACTCCTGGAAAAACCAATTCACGTTCTGCACGTAGCTCAACTGCGCGTCGTTGAAAACCACGTGCGCGGCGGTCAGGACCACCCGGGGTTGCACCACGCACCCGCTCCCGTAGCCCGCGTCGGTCAATAATTGGCCGTTATAGACATAAGGCAGGCCGAACGCCGGGCTGGTGGCGTCGCTGAATTGCAACACGCTGGGCGGAGTGCCGCTGGATTGCCCGGCCACCAGATACGTCACGGCGATGGAGTTCTGTTCGTTGGCCCCGACATACACCACCCGCGGCGCGGGCGTAACCCATCCGGCCACCTCCTTGAAAACAATGATGTGGTTGCCGGCCACCAGGTTCGTCAGGACGAAATCGCTGTCATACCAGTTTGTGTCTCCCTGCAACTGCCATTGCGCCTGTGAGGAAGGATCGGAGGAGAACGCCAGGGAGGAGGGCTGAATATCCACCGAGAGCGCGCCGAAGGAAACCTGTCCGGAAACGGCGTATTGGTTGGTCACGACCGTGAACGAGCCGGCCAGGACGACATTGGTGGTGGTGGCCGGGGCGATGAAACCGGCCACCGGGCTGAACTGGACCGGATAATTTCCCTGGGGCAAGGCGGTGATGGTGTCGCCGCGGTTGTGCCAGGCCGCTTCCCAGACCAGTTTCCACTGGCCGCCGGCCTCGGCCGGCTCGGTGAAGACGCGCAGGCTGGCATCGCTCTCAGGCACCGGCGAGGGAAACAGGACGGCCAGGACAGAGTTCGTGGTTGACGGTTGATTGACGTCAATGATCGTGATGGTGGCGCTGGAGGGTATGCCGAGGCTGGAGCCGTCGCCAGAGGGACTGAGCACAAAACTGAACGTGGTGTTCCCTTCATAGACCGTGTTGGCGACGATCGGAATGGTGACGGTCAGACTGCCCTGGCTGCCGGCGAAAACCAGCGAGCCGGCCGTCGTCCAGTAGTTGCCCACGCCCTGCGACACGGCGACGGCGCTGCCGTTGACGGTGCTGTAATTGACAGTGCCGCCGAGGCTGTTCGGGCTTCTGAGCACCGTGACCGTGACCCAGCCGCCGTTGCCCAACACCGAGTAAGTGGGACTGCTCAACGAGAATACCGCCGGACCTGGCGGCTCCGCCGTCACGATCAGCCAACCGGGCTGATAGGAAATGTTGTAATTGCCCAAACCGGTCCCGACAGCCGCGCTGGCGGTGATGGGGTAGGGTGATCCGGCCACTGTCGCCGTTGCCACTGCGCCGGGGCTGGTTAGAGTCACGCCTGTCACGGTGTCGCCATTGACCAGTCCGCTGGCGGTGAACGCTGTCGTGCCCAGGTTCAAGGCCTGGCCGTACGTCTTGCTCTGGGCGTTGGCTGTGATCGTCAAGAGGGCCGGGTCCACGCTTATCAAGACCGCTTGGGTGACGGGAGTATAATCGGCCGTGTCACTTGGAGTGAACGTCACCGAGAGCGTTTGGTCGCCGCCCGCCTGCAGCACGGTCCCTGCTGGGGGACTGTAGGCGAACGTGCCGAGGACATTGGCCGTGGCATTCAACTGGTTGGTAGTGAGGGCCGCGCCGTACGTGATGGGGGCGGGGGTGGCCCACGTAATGACCTCGCTCGCCTGCACTGAGAGCTGAAGGCTGAACACCGTGCCATCGCCCGAACTGCCACCCATCTGCGCCGTCCCATACAAGGTGTTGCCCGATAGAACCAATCCGGCCCACGGATAAGCGCCGTCAGTGCCCCGGCTAAAACTATGCAGGGTCGCAAAACCCCTGCCGTCAGTGTTGACACTGAACACCGTGCCGTAACCCGAACTGCCACCACCATTCGCCGTCCCATACAGGGCGTTGCCCGATAAAATCAATCCGGCATACGGGTAAGCTCCGTCGCTGTTGGTAATGTTAGGCGAAGAGCCGGCGCCGGCCGTGAAGCTGTGCAGGGTGGTAAAACCCGTGCCGTTGGTGTTGACAGTGAACACTGTGCCATTGCCCCAAGTGCCGCCGCCGTAAGCCGTCCCATAAAGGGCGCTGCCCGATAAAATCAAACCGTTAGGATCAAGTCCGTCGTTACCGCCGGTGAAACTATACAGGGTGGTAAAACCCGTGCCGTCAGTGTTCACACTGAACACCGTGCCGTAACCCGAACTGCCGCCACCATTGGCCGTCCCATACAGGGTGCTGCCTGATAAAATCAATCCGGCATACGGATAAGCTCCGTCGCTTCCCCCGCTAAAACTATGCAGGTTGGTAAAACCCGTGCCGTCGGTGTTGATCCTAAACAGCGTGCCATTGCCTGAACTGCCGCCACCATTCGCGCTCCCATACAGGGTGTCGCCCGATAAAATCAATCCGGCAATCGGATTCGCTCCGTCGCCTCCCCCGGTAAAACTATGCAGGTTCGTAAAGCCGGTGCCGTCAGTGTTGACACCGAACACCGTGCCATCGCCCGAACTGCCGCCAGACTCCGCCGTCCCATACAGGGTGTTACCCGACAAAATCAATCCGGCCTCCGGAGCAGTTCCGTCGCGTCCCCCGCTAAAACCGTGCAGGACCGTAAAGCCCGTGCCGTCGGTGTTGACACCGAACACGGTGCCAGCGCCCGAGCTGCCCCCAGACTCTGCCGTCCCATACAGCGTGTTGCCCGATAGAATCAATCCGGCATACGGATTAGCTCCATCGCTTCCCCCGGTAAAACTATGCAGGGTCGTGAACGCCTGCGCCGTCACGCGACGAGGATTGACCTCGGCAATGACGGCCGAACTCGTATGGCCCGCCCCGTCGTTCACCGTCACCGTCAGGCCGCTGCCCGCCACCGTCGGCGTCACACTGGTGTTGAGCACCCCTGAACTGAAGGCCGCGGATGTGCCCTTCACGCCGGCCGTGCCGCCAAACGTCACCGTCCCGCCAAAGCCCGCCACCGTGTTGTTGTCTATGTCCTGCGCCGTGATCGTGATGGGGAAGGGTGTGCCTAGCGTCTGCGGCGACGAAATGGCCGAAATCGCCAAGTGGTCCAGCGGGCCCGGCGTTGTAAGAAGACTGAATAGCGTGCCATAGTTAGTGCCGCCAACCGTCATCGCCGTCCCGGCCGTCGTTCCATACAGGGTGTCGCCCGATAAAACCAGTGCAGCCCACGGAGAAAGTCCGTCGTTTCCCCCGGTGAACGTGTACAGGGTCGTAAAACCCGTGCCGTCAGTGTTGACACTGAACACCGTGCCATCGCCAAGGGCGCCAGGGCCACTGCCGCCACCACTCGCCGTGCCATACAGGGTGTTGCCCGATAAAATCAATCCGGCAAACGGCTGACTGCCGTCGCTCCGCCCGTTAAAGACATGCAGGTTTGTAAAGCCCGTGCCATCCGTGTTGAGGCTGAACACCGTGCCACCGCCGCCGCTCGCCGTGCCATACAGGGTGTTGCCTGATACAATCACGGCATTCGGACCCCCTCCGTCGTATGGCCCAAGACTATACAGGGTCTTAAAACCCGTGCCGTCGGTCTTGACGGCGAACACCGTGCCCCTGCCCGAACTGCCCCCATTAGCCGTAGTGCCATACAGCGTGCTGCCGGATAGAGCCAACCCGGTCCACGGATTAGCTCCGTCGTTTGGCCCAAAACTATACAGCGTCTTAAAACCGGTGCCGTCGATGTTGACTGCGAACACCGTGCCAGCGCCCGAGTTGCCCCCGGACTCTGCCGTCCCATACAGGGTGTTGCCAGATAAAATCAGTCCGGCATACGGATTAGCTCCATCGCTTCCCCCGTTTAGGCTATGAAGGGTCGTGAAACCCGTGCCGTCGGTGTTGACACCGAACACCGCGCCAGCTTCCCAACTGCCGCCACCCGATGTCGTGCCGTAGAGCGTGCTGCCCGATAAAACCAGGGTGTCGTAGGGTTCAGATCCGTCGCTTTGCCCGGTAAAACTATGCAGGGTCGTAAAACCCGTGCCGTCGGTCTTGATCCTAAACAGCGTGCCATTGCCCGAGTTGCCGCCAGTACGCGTCGACCCGTACAGCGTGGTGCCCGATAAAGCCAACCCCGAATACAGCGTAGAGCCGTCGCTTCCGCCGCTGAAAGCGTACAGGGTCCTGAACAAATGGCCCAGCGGAGCTGGATTGACCACGGCAATGGAGCCCGAACCCGTATGGCCCAACCCGTCGTTCACCGTCACCGTCAAACCGAGGCCCGCCACCGTGGGTGTCACTCTGGCGTTGCTGAGCACCCCTAAACTGAAGGCCGGCGACCTGCCCGTCACGCCCGCCGTGCCGCCAAGTGTCGCCGTACTGCCAAAGCTCGTCACCGTGTTGTTGTCTGCGTCCTGCGCCGTGACCTTCAGATTGAAGGGTGTGCCTGCCCCCTGCGGCGACGAAATGGCCGAAATCGCAAAGTGGTCCAGCGGACCCGGCGCCGAATAAAGACTGAATACCGTGCCATAGCCCAAACTGCCGCCCTCGGCCGCTGTCCCATAAAGGGTGTTGCCCGATAGAATCAGTCCGGCGCACGGATCGCCTCCGTCGGTGGGCCCGGTGAAAGCATACAGGGTGGTAAAGCCCGTGCCGTCGCTGTTAACCCGGAAAACCGTGCCGTAGCCCGAATTGCCGCCCGCAGAGGCTGTCCCATACAGGGTGTCGCCCGATAAGATCAATCCGCCATGCGGATTAGCTCCGTCGCTTTCCCCGCTAAAACCATACAGGGCCGTGAAGCCCGTGCCGTCGGTGTTGACACTGAACACCGTGCCGCTGTCCGAGTTGCCGCCATTAGCCGCCGTGCCAAACAGAGTGTTGCCCGATAAAATCAATCCGGCGTACGGATACGCTCCGTCGCTTCCCCCGCTAAAACTATACAGGATCGTAAAACCCGTGCCGTCGGTGTTGACGCTGAACACCGTGCCCTTGCCGGAACTGCCGCCACTCGTCGCCGTCCCATACAGGGTGTTGCCCGATAGAGTCAATCCGGCACACGGATCTCCTCCGTCGGCGAGCCCCGTGAAGCTGTACAGGGTCGTAAAACCCGTACCGTCCGCATTGACGCTGAACACCGTGCCATGGTTCGAAGGACCGCCACCAGTCGCCGTGCCATACAAGGTGTTGCCGGACGAGACTAAACCGCCAGACGGATCACCCCCGTCGCTTCCCCCGCTAAAACTATGCAGGTTGGTAAAACCTGTGCCGTCGGTGTTGACACCGAACACCGTGCCATAGCCCGAATTGCCGCCCGTAGAGGCCGTGCCATACAGGGTGTTGCCCGATAAAATCAATCCGGCAGACGGATCACCCCCGTCGCTTCCCCCGCTAAAACTGTGCAGGTTGGTAAAACCTGCGCCCTCGGTGTTGACACCGAACACCGTGCCATGGTCCGAACTGGTGGCGCCCCGAGGGGTAGTCCCGTACAGGGTGTTGCCCGATAAAATCAATCCGGCACCCGGAGCGCCTCCGTCGAGTCCCCCACTAAAACTATGCAGGGTCGTGAAGTTGTATTGGGCTTGCACCGCGGCGGACGGTGTCAAAAACAGCAGCAGCGCCAGCGACCTCGCGGCCCAGGCAGCTCTCAAAGACCTGGCCCCGCGTGTCGGGCGGTGTGTTCCTGCAATTGTGCTCATCGTTTTCATGGATTAACGGACCTGGCGGTCAAGCGCCGAACGTTGTCATGAAATCGGGGATGAGGCGCAGTCGATACCTGCACACGCCAAGCCGATCCGCCAGCGTCGTTACCACCCCCGCAGGGGTGACCCTGCGAATTGTGCAACTCCCGCCATGTGCCACGCAAGCGGTGGGCGCGCCGTCCACCGCCACCCTCGAGGGGTAGCTGAACCGCGACGCGCTCCCCGTGCCGTCTGCGCTCCTCAAGTTCCCGGCCGGCCCCGCCAGCGTTGTCACGACCCCTGCAGGGGTGATCTCGCGAATCGTGGAGTTCTCGGAGTCCGCCACGTAAACGCTGCCCACGCGGTCCACGGCCACACCCCCGGGCCAGTAGAACCGCGCCGCACTCCCTGTGCCGTCCACATTGCCTTGTCCGCCTGGCCTGCCCGCGAAGTTGGTGAAAGCGTACGATTGGGAGCCCGCGGTTTGGCCAAAGACAACGTCCCCTAACATGAGCCAAGCGGCGGCCTCCACCCAGACGACGGCGGTGGAACGAAGAAAACAACGGTCATCGCAAAATTTGGCGCCTCGCCAAAAGCGCAATATCTGGCCGAGTTCGGGCATAAGAGACTTTCTCCAACACGATTCTGCTGATGGCCTATATTGCGACATGCGCCTTTCTCCTGCAAGCCAATTGTCGCAAGGATTGGGGAGGTGTTCTGAACACACGGTCTTGGAGCGCGTCCGAAAAACCCGCCCAAATGGTAACCATTTCGACAATGTTAAGTTCCCTCGGAAAACGCAAGGAAAACTCACGGCACAACCTGGGCGCGATAGAAGGCACGGGGGCGGTTGGCGGAGAGGGCATCGGAGAAGCTCACCGAGCCGCCCGCGCCGATCGGGTTGGTGACCACGGCCGTCCAGTTGACGAGATTCGTGCTGCGCTCGATGGCGACGGTCTCGTTCGCCGTTCCCGTCATGATCAAGCGCGAACTTCCGTTCGTGATGGCCGGCGCCACCAATCTCGGAACGGTTGAACCGCTTGCCGCCGCGTAGGTGATGTTCAGCGTGACCGTCTGGCCGCCGACCACATTCAGCGTCCCGTTGGTCGGCGTGAGGTAGCCGACGGCGCGCGGAAGGCCACCGTATAATTGCCCGCCGGCAGTTCATAGACCGCGCGGTTGTTGCTGTATGACAAGATTTGACGCCGATATTCCCCACATTTGTGAACTCAGGCATTGCGGACGGGAGCGGGGCCGTGGTAGGTTCCGGCAGTCAATGCCCGTGAAGATGAAACGCAAGACCGGATCGTTTTTCGCGCCGTGCCGTGGGGCAGGGCCGGCGTTTACCCTCATCGAATTGCTGGTCGTCATCGCCATTATCGCCGTTCTGGCGGCCATGCTGCTGCCTTCGCTGGCCCGGGCCAAGGCCAAGGCCAAACAGACCCAATGCCTGAGCAACCTCCGCCAGGTCGGCGCCGCCCTGGCGTGCTATATGTTGGATTTCAAGGACACCATGCCCCTGTGTGCGGACTGGAACGCCCTGGGGGGACAGAGCGGGCATTACGACGAGTGGACGTGGGCCACCAACCGGCCACTTTGGGCCTACGAGGGCAACATGCAGATCTTCAAGTGCCCGGCCGACAAAGGGGACGTGGACGGCAGCGTGTTCGTGGGGTTCGCCTGCACGAACTGCTGGGCCCAATACGGCACGAGTTACCTGATTGAATGGGGGGGCGACTTCGCCCGCGTGAAGTTGGTGTTCGGCAACTCCGCGGCGGACGCCCGCGGCACGTACGGCGGCACCTCGATAACCGGCGGGACCATCGCCCTGAGCTCCTCCAACAAGATTATCATGGGCGACTGGATCTGGCACCCGAACCGGGGTTGGTCTTCCCCCCAGAGCGAATGGCACAACTACCGGGGCCAGAGCCTGGTGGATATGCTCTTTGGCGACGGCCATTCGGTAGCCTACAAGTTCCCGACCATCCCCGATCCCGCTCCCTCCGATAACAACCCGTTTTGGGAAGTCGCGCCCAATCCGACCTTCCTGTGGTGGTGAGGGCGGGAAGCGCCCCCCCGGCTTCGTTTTCGGGCGCCTGGCAAGATGGGCAAGGCGAAGGGAAAACGCAGGCGCGGAGGACGCAGAGACGGGCTGGCTGGCGGTCCCGAGGCGATGGGTTGCCGCCAAAGCGGGCTTGACCCTGGTGGGGCTCCGGCCTATGGTATTGGCAATCACAGGGGGAGCCAACCTGTCGCCGAGCCGGTCTCGGCGCGAAGGCTGAGAGTGCCGCGCGGGAGCGAGGCAGACCCGTTGAACCTGATCCAGGTAATGCTGGCGAAGGGACGCCGCATTCCCAGTCATCTTCCGGGTCGAGGTTCCTGATGGTGAAATGAAAGGCCGATTATGAGCCAGACGACGAGCGCCCTCGGAGCGTCGAGCGGCGAGCCAATGCCTAATTCGCAGAAGGTGTATGTTGCGGGGAGGCTGCACCCGGGCCTGCGCGTTCCGTTCCGGGAAGTGCGCCTGAGCGCCAGGCAACCCCAGGGGAACGGCGCCCCAGCCAACCAACCGGTCCGCGTTTATGATTGCTCCGGACCGTGGGGCGATCCGGGTTTTGCGGGAGAGGTGCGGCAGGGCTTGCCGGCCCTGCGCCGGCCCTGGATTTTGGAGCGCGGAGACGTGGAGGCGGTCGCGGGGGTTTCGCTCTCGGGGGCGGGGGCGGGGCCGCTGCCGCAGCCGGCGCCGCGCGCGCCGTTGCGGGCGCTGCCAGGCAGGGCGGTGACCCAACTGCGCTATGCCCGCGATGGCGTCATCACGCCGGAGATGGAATTTGTGGCCATCCGCGAGAACCTGGGTCTCGAGCAGTCCGAGGCCCAGGCCGCCCAGGGCCCAGGCCGGGAGCCGGGCGGCCGGCCTTCCGAGGCCGGCATTCCCTGGCCGATTACGCCCGAATTCGTCCGCTCGGAAGTGGCGCGCGGCCGGGCCATTATCCCGGCCAACATCAACCACCCGGAGTCGGAGCCGATGATCATCGGCCGGAACTTCCTGGTGAAGATCAACGCCAACATCGGCAACAGCGCGGTGGCCTCGGGCATCGAGGAGGAAGTCGAGAAGATGCGCTGGGCGGCCAAGTGGGGGGCGGACACGGTGATGGACCTTTCCACGGGCAAGAACATCCATCAGACGCGGGAGTGGATTTTGCGCAACTCGCCCGTGCCCATCGGCACGGTGCCGATCTACCAGGCGCTCGAGCGGACCGGCGGCAAGGCCGAGGACCTCACTTGGGAGATTTACCGGGACACACTCCTGGAGCAGTGCGAGCAAGGGGTGGATTATTTCACGGTCCACGCCGGGGTGCTGCTGCGCTACGTCCCGCTGACGGCCCGGCGGCTAACGGGCATCGTGTCGCGGGGCGGCTCAATTATGGCCAAGTGGTGCCTGGCGCACCACCGGGAGAACTTCCTTTACACCCATTTCCGGGAGATCTGCGAGGTCCTGCGGGCTTACGATGTGGCCTTCAGCCTGGGCGATGGGCTGCGTCCAGGCGCGATCGCCGACGCCAACGACGAGGCGCAATTTGCCGAACTGCGCACGCAGGGGGAATTGACGCGCATCGCCTGGGAAATGGACTGCCAGGTGATGAACGAGGGGCCCGGCCACATCCCGATGCACCTCATCAAGGAGAACATGGACAAACAGCTCGAGTGGTGCGCGCAGGCGCCCTTCTACACGCTGGGCCCGCTGACGACCGACATCGCGCCCGGCTATGACCACATCACCAGCGCCATCGGCGCGGCGATGATCGGGTGGTATGGCTGCGCCATGCTCTGCTACGTCACCCCCAAGGAACACCTGGGCCTGCCCAACCTCAAGGATGTCAAAGACGGCGTCCTGGCCTACAAGATCGCCGCCCACGCCGCGGACCTGGCCAAGGGCCACCCCGGCGCGCACCGGCGGGACGATGCCCTGAGCAAGGCCCGCTTCGAGTTTCGCTGGGAGGACCAGTTCAACCTGAGCCTGGACCCCGGCACGGCCCGCGAGTACCACGACCAAACGCTGCCGCAGGAAGGCGCCAAGGCGGCCCATTTTTGCAGCATGTGCGGCCCCCGTTTCTGCGCCATGCAGATTACCGAAGAGGTCCGCCAATATGCCGCCCGCCGCGGCCTCGCCCAGGAGAACGCACTCGAACAGGGTCTGGCCGAGAAATCCAAAGAGTTTCTCGAAAAAGGCGCTCAATTGTACGTCGGCTGAGTAGTCCTATTCTTAACTATGAATCGCAAGATCCTGCTCATCCTGTCCAACCGCTGGAATCGCAGCCAGAAATTCCGCTTCGTGGAACTGGCCGCGGACAACAAAGGCAATGTGCTCAAGGAGCGGCCTTTGCGGGGCCAGCCGCGCAAAGCCGCCTACGACGAGGTGTGGGAGAATGACGAGGGCAAAAGCTCCTGGGCGGCCTGCAACCGCTTCCGCCGCAAATATCCCCATCCCCTCGAAAAGAAAGCCAGGAAGTAGCGGCGCAATTCAACCGCCAATGAACGCTAACCAACCACAACCCCTCCGGCTGGGGCGGGCTGAGCGCCACGCCGTGGTTTCTGGCTCAGTGAAGAACGCGGTCTCTGGCGGCCACCTTCCACCGGCCCGCGAGGCCGCCTTTCTGGATTATCGCCGCCTCGGAGTGCAGCGCCACAGTCGGGCAGATGTGCCAGGGAACACCGTAGAGGCAATCGCCCAGCCGCAAATGGGGGTTGGCGGTCTCGACCACCAGATGTTCCTCGCTGTGCATCACGGGGCTGGCGTCCTCGAGATTCAAGAAGCGCACGCGGGGCGGGGGCATCTCCGCGGCAATCGCCTTGTGGCCAAGGTCCAGGCAGACCCGGTTTAACCCGGGCTTGCTCACCACCCGAGTCAGCACCAGGGCCGCCGGCTCGAACCCAAGGTCCGGGAGCTTGCTGGCGTAGCCCGCGTCCCAGAAGACGCACGTGCCCGGACTGCACTCGACCCCCGGGCGCCTGGCATGGAGCGCAAAAGTGGGCGAGCCGCCGGCGACGATGCGCGGGACCGGCAGCCCCGCCGCCTCGAGCTCCCGCCTCAAGGCCGCCACCGGGGCGAAGGCTGAATCACAGGCGGCGGCCCGCGCCGCCGGGTCCGAATCGGCGATATGGCCGTCATAGGCGTGGAGTCCGCCGGGCCGGAGCCCGGGCGAGCGGGCGATTAACCCATAGAGCCGGGCGGCCTCGGCCCCGGCTGGCACACCCGTCCGATGGTAGCCAACATCGAGGTCCAGCAGCACCTCGAGGCCGCCAGGGTCGTCGGGCCGGCCCGGCTCGCCCCGCGCCAGGCTCCGTGCCATCATGGAGAGCGCGGCAATGGCCTCCGCAGCGTCGCAAATCACGGAGAATTTCGTGCGCGGAAAGGCCCGAATCAGTTCGGCCAAATGTCCCACATTGGGTCCGACCATCTGATAGGCGATCAGCAAATCCGGCACGCCAACGTCGGCGGCCATGGCCGCCTCGGCCAACGTGGCGCACTTGAACTTCACGATGCCCAAGGCCAGTTGCGCCTCGAGCACCTCCCGCATCTTGTGGGTCTTGATGTGCGGCCGCAAACGGCCCGCCCCGCCGGCGAGGGCTACCATCCGCCTCAAGTTTTCCTCGAATCGCTCGCGATAGATCAGCAGGCAAGGCGAGGGCAACGCCGCCACGTCCCGGAGGTCGAACCAATTTGACGATACGGATTCGGGTATCATACCGCTTTCGCGCCTACACCCTGCCCCGAGCGGCCCGGCCACTCAATCGCGAATTTCTCTTTGCGCCCAAGCGTCTTTGCCGCATTATCGCCCCTGAAATCCGGACTGAATGAAACCTCCGTCCCGCTGATGAACCTTCACGCTCGTCTTGCAACCGGCGGCGCTGCCCTCGGGCTGCTCCTGACCATGGCGCTGGCGTCCTGCGCGGCCGGCACTTCCGCTGTCTCCGCCTGGAAAGTGGGCCAGCCCATCGTGACTTACTGGGCCGGGCCGCCGATGACCGACGCCGCCGCGACCCAGATGGCCGAGGGCGGGTGGAACCTGGTCTGGTGCGGGGAGAAGGACCTGGACCTGGTCCACCGGCACGGCTTGCGCGCCCAGCTTCAAGACCCGCTCCTGGCGCCCGCCGCGCTCGAGAATCCGGCGCAACTTGAAAGACTCGAGGCTCTCATCGAGCGCGTGCGCCAGCATCCCGCCCTCTACGCTTATTTCATCACCGATGAGCCCAACGCCGCCGCGTTCCCGGGGTTGGGCCGGCTCGTGGCTTACCTGCGCCAGCGCGACCCCGCTCATCTGGCGTATATCAATTTGTTCCCCACCTACGCCTCCAACGACCAACTCGGCAACCAAGGCGACACGGTCACGGCCTACCAGGCCCATCTGCGCCAGTTCATCGACGTCGTCAAACCCGCCCTCCTGAGCTACGACCACTACCAATTCACCACCGGCGGTGATTCCGAGCAGTACTTCCTCAATCTGAGTCTGATCCGCCGCGCCGCCCAGGAGGCCGGCCGGCCGTTCCTGAACATCGTCCAGGCCTGCACCTGGGCGCCTTCCATGCGTGCGCCCAAAGCTGACGAGATGCGCTTCCTGGTCTATACCACCCTCGCCTACGGCGCGCAGGGCCTCTCTTATTACGTTTATTGCTGCGCCGGCCACACCGGGGGCATCGCCAACGCGGACGGCACGCCCACGCCGCTTTACGCCACGCTCAAGGACCTCAACCACGAGTTCGCCGCCGCGGCCCTCGAGTTGCAGCCCTTGCGCTCGCTGGCGGTCTATCATGCCGGCATGTCGCCGCCCGGGGCGGTGCCCCTGCCGAAAGACGCCGCTTTCACCCTCGACCCGCCCGTCCCCGCCATGGATTACAAACCGCCCGGACCCGTCAAGGGCCTGTTGCTGGGGTACTTCGGCCCCCAACCCCTGCCTGGGAATCCCGGCACCCCCACGCGCGTCGTGGTGGTCAATCTCGACTACCGGGCCGAAGCCGCGGTGGGCCTCCGTGGCCCGGCTGAACTGGAGGGTTTCGACGCCGCCACCGGCCAATGGTCGCCCGCCGGGCCCGCTCGCCGCGCGGACTTCCGCCTCCCGCCCGGCGGCGGCAAACTGCTGCGCGTGCGGCCTTGACCCTCTTGCCCCGGTTCGACAGGCGCCTGCTCTCTACCTGACCTGCAATGAAAACCGCCCTTTTCTCCGTGAGCTATGCCGGGCTCTGGGGCCAGTGCGCCCTGGAACTGCCCGCTTTTATCGACCGGGCCAAGGCCCTGGGCTACCAAGGCGTGATGCTGATGGGCAAGCGGCCTCACGCCTCGATCCTTGACCTGGATGGCGCCCGGCGGCTGGAATTGCGCGCCCGCTTGCAGCAGGCCGGGCTGGAAACGGCTTGCATCGCCGCCTATACCAGCTTTACCGCCGGGCTGGAATGCCCGGAAGTGCCGCTGCTCGAGCTTCAGGTCAAATACGTGGAGGAACTGGCGCGGCTGGCCGGGGAGTTGGGCTGCGGCTTGGTCCGCGTCTTTACCGGGTATGAACGGGAAGGGCACTCGACCTCGGCGCTGTGGAGCCGTTGCGTGGAAGCCCTGCGCTGGTGCGCGGACGCCGCCCGGCCTTTTGGCGTAACCTTGGGCATCCAAAACCATCATGACCTCGCCCTGCACACCGAGGCGATGCTCGAGCT
>Ga0326728_10014227_pt1 | contig 16984 bp, 16 predicted proteins | sample MB3enrmetagenome_FD_207602 | JGI IMG/M metagenome (GOLD analysis project Ga0326728, IMG submission 207602) | Lab enriched peat soil microbial communities from McLean, Ithaca, NY, United States - MB31MN | ecosystem: Environmental > Terrestrial > Soil > Wetlands > Peat | place: USA: New York...
GTGGCCACCCCCGCTAGCGACATGGCCGCCGCTGCTAAACGCTCTGGGCGCCTGCGCATTGCCGCCGCGCAAGCCGCCGCTATAGACCCTGGGCGCTACGGTGTTGCCGCCGCGCAAGCCGCCGCCCGCATAGGGTGCGCGTCCCGCATATGCGCTCCGGGGAGCAACACCCGAGCCGCGATAGCCATACCCGGCGCGGTAGCCGACTCCGCCATAGCCATAGCCGCGTCCGCGCCAGCCCCAGTGGTACCAAGGCCCGGCGCCAATAAAGACTCCGCCCACGAACCAGGTTGGCCCATAGTAGCCATAAGGGGCGCAGGCGTAGGGGTAGTAGGGGTAATAGCCCCAATCGCAGAGCGGCGGAGCGTAGACCACAGGAACCGGTACAATCTCCGGCCCAACTCCCACCTCCGGAGCAACGCCCACCTCTGGGCCAACCCCCACCTCGGTCTGAGCCTGGGCCCCAATCGTAGCCGCCAGCGGTACCACCAGAGATATCGCCATCAAAATCGTGCACATACGCCGCATAAGAACCTCCTCGTGCCGCTCCGGCCTGGCCGCTCCGCTGCTCGATCCCGCTGCGGTCCGACCCTTCATCCTCGGCATTCACCGGCCTCTTCGATCCCTACCGGCTTCTGTACTCTCAGACCACTTTGCGCCCGGAAAGTTGCGCTCGATGCGCAAAAAAGTCGGCGCTCGGCAGGGCAGCCAAAACGAATCGGCCCCTCCGCTGGAGGGAGGCCGAGTTCATGCGCCGCTTCAAAAGAGCCTTAACGGCGGAAGCGATCTCCATCCCGGCCGCGATCCCGGCCTTGGGGGTGCTCGCGATCGAAGCCGCGAGCGAGGAACCCCATCCGTTCCCCCTCGAAGCGGTCGCGATGGGCGCCCATTGCCCAACGCCCTGGGATCCAGTAGCCATTGGCTTGGTAGCCGGCGATCCATTCGTAGCCGGGGCCGGGACAGGGCGGTATGTAGGCCACCGGTCCGCGGACGTAGATGCCGAACTCCGCCGCCTGGGCTGTTCCCGTTCCCATCGCCATGGCGCCCGCAACCATTGCCGCGCCCAACATCCAGTTCTTCATGCTTTTCATAACCCCTCCATCCCTCCGGGTCACTGCGTTGCAAGTGCCCATCCGGCTCCGTTCTGCGGGGAGTTGCTTTCTTTCCGCCCCCCGACGTGCCGCTTATGTCCTGTACAAACACATGATTATGAGTAAGTTGCGGGATACACGCAAAAAATATTGGCGCGCAACTTTGGCTGTGGATGCGGGTCTAATGCGCGATTTCCACGCCTGGCAGGGGTTCCCGGATTCTCCTTGTCGTTGGAACGGAGGTCTGCCAACAAAAGGACATTTCGCCAGCAAGCGCGTTCTACAGGGAAGATCGCCCCATCCCACCCCGCCGGCTTTCCTATTCCCTATTCCCTATTCCCTCGTTCCCTATTCCCTCGTTCCCTGTTCCCTCGTTCCCTGTTCCATACAAGTGTTAAAGTGGAGTTTCACCCATCATGTTTGCCACCTCTCAGCACGCGCACTTCATCGGTATCGGCGGAATCGGCATGAGCGGCATCGCCGAGATCCTGCTCAATCTGGGTATGAAGGTCTCCGGCTCGGACCTGCGCCGTGGACCCGTCACGGATCGCCTGGCCCAGCTCGGGGCTGCGATCTACGAGGGCCACGACGCCGCCCACATCGCCGGCGCCACGGTGGTCGTGACCAGTTCGGCGGTCAGCGCCGCCAATCCCGAGGTCGTCGCCGCGCGGGCAGCGAAGGTCCCCGTCATTCAGCGCGCCGAGATGCTGGCCGAGCTGATGCGCCTCAAGTACGGCATCGCCATCGCCGGCATGCACGGCAAGACCACCACCACTTCGATGGTGGCTAGCGTCTTGGCCGCGGGTGGACTGGACCCCACGGTGGTGGTCGGCGGCCGCGTCGATGCCCTGGGCTCCAACGCCAAGCTGGGCAGTTCGCAGTATCTGGTGGCCGAGGCCGACGAGAGCGACCGCAGCTTCCTCAAGCTCTCTCCCATCCTGGCCGTCGTCACCAACCTGGACCGCGAGCACATGGACACCTACCGCGACATGGCCGACGTGGAGCAGGTTTTTCTGGATTTCATCAACAAGCTCCCGTTTTATGGGGCGGTCACCGCTTGCGTCGACAATCCGCTGCTGGCGGCGATTCTGCCCCGCGCCCATCGCCGTGTCTTCACCTATGGAGTTGCCCCCGACGCCGACTACCGGCTGGAGATGCTGGCGCAGAGCGGAGCATGCTTCGCTCGATTCCTGGTTCATACGGTGGATGGTCCGCTGGGCCCCTTCGAACTGCACGTTCCTGGTCGCCACAATGTGCTCAACGCCACTGCCGCCGTGGCCATCGCCCACCAGCTCGAAATACCCTCCGACAAGATCGCCGCAGGCGTAAAAAACTTCCGCGGCGTGGATCGCCGCTTTCAGCAGCGCGGCGTGGCGGGCGGCGTCACGGTGGTCGATGACTACGGCCACCACCCCACCGAGATTCGCGCGACGCTGGCCGCCGCCCGCGAGTGCGGCCACGCCAAGATTCATGTCGTCTTCCAACCCCATCGGTACTCGCGTACGGCGGACCTCCTCGAGCAGTTCGCCACCGCGTTCACCGACGCCGATACTCTGGTCGTCCTGCCCATCTATGCCGCCAGCGAGGCGCCCATCCCCGGTGTAACCGCGGAAAAGCTCGCCGAGAAAATTCAAGGCCCTGCCGTGCAACGGGCCAATGACTTCCCTGCCGCGGTGGCCGCTGTCATGGCGCAAACCAAGCCCGGCGACCTGATCCTCACCCTGGGCGCGGGCAACGTCAGCCAACTGGCCCCGCTGATCCTCGCCGCGCTGGAAGCTTGAGGAAAGATGCCTGCAGCAGCGCTGTCATCCTGAGCGCAGCGAAGGATCTGTGTTTAGGAAGTCACCCAAGAGGAAAGCCCAAAACGCAGATCCTTCGCTGCGCTCAGGATGACAGCTTTTTGGTTGAACACAGAACGACTTTCATGCCTGAGAGTGGCCCGAATGGCCATGGGGACTCCCTATTTACTGAATCCCCGTGCCCCATCCTTCTCGCGTTCCTTGCGAGAAGGGTGGGAGACCTCTAGCATCGGTACAGGGCTGGAACAAGTGCGATCTGGAGGTAGATGGAGTGGCGCTAAGCATTCAAGACCAGTTCGGCCAGATCGACATCTACATCTTCGATCAGATTCTGCGCGGCAACATCGCCCCCGGCATGACGGTGCTCGACGCTGGCTGCGGCTACGGACGCAACCTCGTGCATATGCTGCGCTCTGGCTGCCAGGTCTTTGCCCTCGACCAAGACCCCGCCGCGGTGGAGCATGTCCGCCAGCTCTCCGCCTCGCTCGAAACCGGCTTACCTGCCGAAAACTTCCAGGTGGGATCAATCGAGCAGATGCCCTTTGCCGATGGCTTGGCGGATGTAGTTCTCTGCAATGCAGTGCTTCATTTTGCCCGCGACAACCAGCACTTTCAGGCCATGCTCAGAGAACTTTGGCGGACCGTCAAGCCCGGCGGGATGCTCTTCTGCCGCCTGGGCTCGCGCATCGGCATGGACTTCCCTCGCCTGCGCGGCAACATCTACCAAATCCCCGACGGCTCCGAGTGGTTTCTGGTGGATCAGCCCATGCTGCTGCGCCTGACCGAGCAGATGAACGCCGTGCTCGTCGATCCCCTGAAGACCACTATCGTGCAAGACTACCGCTGCATGACGACCTGGGTCCTGCGCAAGCGACGAAGCTGACTTCCGATACCGTGTCCCGCCTTGAAGAAAAATCAATTGTGAACTATAGTTAACGCGTGATCGTGGTTCGTCAGACCGACGCTTACTCCAGTTGGTTTCGGAAACTGCGTGACGAGAAGGCGCGTTTCCGCATCGTAGCCCGCATTCGTCGGCTGTCGTTGGGGAATTTCGGCGACACGAAACCGGTGGGCGAAGGCGTGAGCGAATTGCGCATCGACTATGGTCCGGGTTATCGGGTCTATTTTCGTCAGGAAGGCCAGATGTTGGTGCTTCTGCTTGCCGGGGGCAGCAAGAAGACACAGGCGGCCGACATCGCCAAGGCAAAACAGTTGGCCAGGGAGTGGAAAGATGAGCGTTAAGACAACTTTGTGGGACGCCTCCGAATATCTCGACAGCCCGGAATCCATTGCGGCTTACCTGGAAGCGGTTTTTGAAGACGGCGATCCGGCGTTGATCGCGGCGGCTCTGGGCGATATTGCGCGAGCCATGGGCATGACCCAGCTGGCCAGCCAAGCCGGAGTCACCCGCGAGGCTCTCTACAAAGCCCTCTCTCCCACAGGCGACCCAAAGCTTTCCACGTTTCTCGGCGTAATGAAAGCGCTGGGGCTCAAGCTGGCCCCGCGGGCCGCGTGATCGTCTAACGGATTCTTACGCCGCACTTGCCGCAACATTCCTTCTTGGGACGAAATCTGCTGAGATACGCATCGCAGACCGGACAGCGATAAAGAGCCAAAGTTAAAGCAAATGCGACCGTAAAAACCGCAAAACCGATCATTTCGAACAAAAGAGAAGTTGTCTGAAATGACTCATCGCGCAAGAGCAAACCCAGTACAATTCCAGTAGAGCCCAAAAGTATCCATCCAGCACCAAGTCGAAATTGATAGTTGCAGATTCTGAATCTCATCTTGACTGTCTGGATGATTTTCTGTGAATCTTTCGATTCGATCTCTTCCGAAATTACCGATGGCGGTACATGAATATCCACGATCTCTGCACCCTTTCTCGCAAATCATAGATCATACTAACCTTGCGAACCAAAATATCAAGATTATGCTCTGGCGTACGCGTCTACCTCCCGCTCGATGGTCTTGCCCAATTCCCGCCGGGCCTTGGTGAGATCGTGCATCTGTTGCAGGTTCAGCCAGAACTCCGGGCTGTTGCCGAAAAAGCGCGCCAGGCGCAGCGCTGTGTCTGGGGTGACGGCGCGGCGGCCATGAACGATCTCGCCGATGCGGGTTGCGGGCACGCGAATCTTCAATGCCAGCGCATTCTGCGAGATACCTAGCGGCAGCAGAAATTCCTCCCGCAGCATCTCGCCGGGATGCGTCGTGACTCGCTGCATTTTCCAACCCGATGCTGGACGCTTTATGCTCATGCTTGCCTCACCATTGACTACGTATTCAGTGATAGTCCGTAATCTCGACGTCGTGCGCTCCGTCATCCTTCCAAGCAAAACAGATGCGGAACTGGTCATTGATACGGATGCTGTATTGGCCCGCACGGTCTCTGTGCAGAGCCTCCAGGCGGTTTCCTGGCGGCACACGCAAACTGGTCAGATCTGTCGCCGCATCCATTTGATCCAGCTTGCGCCGAGCGACCGCGGCTATCCCCTTCCAGCGCCGGCTTGCTCCTGTTTCGAAGAGTTCCCTGGTTTCGTCATCCTTGAAACTCTGGATCATGTAAATAGATTATATAACGCATCGCGTCGCACGTGATACGTGCTATTTTTTCGCTATCTTTTTGGAAAAGGCAAACAACAATCCCCCCTCATGGGAAAAGAGCGCCCCCTTACGGAAAGCGCTCTCGGTTTTCTGGCCTGGATTTACTTCGCCGACGCCTGGTTCTGCTCCTTCAGCCAGCTGTAGAGGGGGGCGAAGTAGTCCAGCATGGGCTGGGCGTCGAGGTGGTCGCTGCCCGTCATCTCTTTGAGCGTCTGCTGCCAGGGCTGCGACTGGCCAGTGGCGAGCATCTTTTCAAATCTGTCCCCCGCGGCTTTCGAACCGTAGAAGCTGCAGCGGTTCAGCGGCCCCGTATAGCCGGAGGCGTCGCACATCGCCTTGTAGAACTGGAACTGGTAGATGCGCGCCAGGAAGTAGCGGATGTAAGGCACGTTGGTGGGCACGTGGTTCTTGGCGCCGGCGTCGAAGTCGGCCTCGCTGCGCTCCACCGGGGGCGCAACGCCCTGGTATTTGGCCCGCAGCGCCCACCACGCCTGGTTGTAGTCCGCGGGCTTGATCTCACCGGAGAAAACCTGCCAGCGCCACTTGTCCAGGGCCAAAGCGAAGGGCAGAAAAGCCACCTTGTCCAGCGCCGTGCGTAGTTGCAGGGGAATGTCGGCGGCGGCGGGCGGCTCGCTCTCGGCCAGGCCCAGCTTCTTCAGGTAAGCGGGCGTAATCGAGAGCGCGATGGAGTCGCCGATGGCCTCGTGGAAGCCGTCGTTGGCGCCGTTGCGCAGCAGAAACGGCAGTTGGTTGTAGGCGCGCTGGTAGTAGTTGTGGCCCAACTCGTGATGCACGGTGGTGAAGTAGTCTTCGTTGACCTCGATGCACATCTTCACGCGCAGGTCATCGGCCTGATCGATGTCCCAGGCCGAGGCGTGGCAAACCACCTCGCGGTCGCGGGGATGGACGAACTGCGAGCGCTCCCAGAAGGTCTTCGGCAGCGCCGGCAACCCCAGCGAAACAAAGAAATTTTCCCCGTAGTGGACCATGTCGCGGGCGGCGGCCTGCTGGGCGCTGTGGCCGGCGTCGGAGCTGAGATCGGTCCCGGCAAGAAAGGCCGGTGCGGCGGCCGGGTCCTTCGCTGCAATTTGCTTTTTCAGCGCGCTTTCCAGATCGAGGGGCTTGAACTGAGCGAGGGTGGGATCGGTGGGAGCGACCACATCGTAGATGTTGCCCCACTCCTGGGCCCACATATTGCCCAGCAACTGGGCCGGAATCAGCCCGTCGGGGCGCTCGGCGACCTTGCCGTACTTGGCGATGAGGCGGTTGCGGACGTAGGTGTGCAGTTCGCGATAAAGGGGCTCGAGCTGCGTCCAGGTGCGCTCGATCTCGGCGGAGAACTGCGCCGGGGTCATATCGTAGCCCGCCCGCCACAGCTCGCCTGTATCGCCGTAGCCCAGCTCTTTGGCGCCGACGTTCTGCAGCGCCATCATGCGGGCATACTTCTCCCGCATGGGCGCGCCGATGGCGTGCCAGCCCACCCACAGCCGGGTCAGTTCCTCAGGATCGCGGGACTTGGCCATGAGGCCGCTGATCGCGTCGATGCCCATACAGCGATCCGCCCTGGACTCCGTTCCCGGCGCCGCCGGCGGACAGTATTTGCCCTTGCCGTACATGCCGGTCAGTTGCGCGGCCAGCTCCGACTGCTCGGCCAGCAGCTTGGGGTCCTTGGGCGCGGCCGGAGCGTTGACCTGTAGGAGCATCATCTGCCGGCGCAGTGGCGATGGCAGCTCCAGCTTGTCGAAGCGATGGCTCTCGGCAACCAACTCCAGTGTGCGGCCGTTGGCGATCTCGTTGATCAGGGCGCTGGTGGCCTCGGTGTCGTCGGTGATGTTGGTCTCGACGGTCCATTGAGCGCGATTGGCGTCGATGGACAGCTTGAGCATCTCGGCGTTGGCGCGGTCCAGAAAGGCCTGCGCCTCGGCGACCGTCGGCGGCCCCTTGGGGGAATTCTCCTGGGCCAAGGTGAAAGACGAGAAGGCCGACAAGCAAAGGAATGCGGCAAATAGATGAATACGCATGGCGGGAAGTATAAACCACCCGCGACAGGGCACATTGCCTCCAGCCCGCCGGTTTTTTGATTGGCCCGCGGGAACATTATTAAGCCATTTATTATGAATATTTTGACCGATAAATGGTGGGGAGGCCGGAGGAACGCCTTCGGCAAGGCTGGCAAATCAGAGAGTCGAATTTCAGAAAGCGAATTCGATGACCCGAGGAAGCGAAGTATCGGGAATCCTGAAGAGCGCGGGGTCCGGCTCCTGGCGGCGAATGTTCGCCAGCTTGTATCCTCTCCCGCTGGTCATAGTCGAATCCAACCACAACTGCGCCAATTGCGCGGAGAGATCCTGAGAAAAGACCTCGTCGAGTATCGATCGATCTCCCTTTTCACCCAGACGTCTCCGATGGGCGGCGACGCCGTCTACCGCTTCTGCCTCCAAGGATGGAAAACGGCTGGAACAGTCTACTTGGGTGCTCGCCTTGGTGCCGCAGCAGCAGGGCCAGCCCCGTTGGTAGGTTTCTGTCGTCCACAGGCTCTTAAAGGGACGAACTTGCGGCATCTCATTGGAATAGCCCGCAAAGACATCTTCGAACGCTCCATCTACAAAGTTGAATTGCGAAAAGCTCACCCTCCAATACGAAAAATCCGTGACTACGCCCTGCGCCGGATCGCACACCTGAAAACGCCACAAAAATGGCTCCCGATCTCGATTATTGCGATTTGTCTGAGTCACCCAGTAAACAACGCGCCCCCTGCTGTCGCGAGCAATATGCTGTTGCAGATGGGTGTCGGGGTTTGTCTGCTCGCTGCCGCCGTCGGGCTGAATTTTCCATGTTCCTGAAACCACATCCGCGGAAAACGGGTTGTTGAGCACCGCTCCCACCTGGATAGGCGCCGCGGTGCAAACAGGGTCGTAGGCGCGCAGCAGCGGTGCAATCAGCAGGGTCAGCCCCGCCAGCAGCATAAAAAGTTGCGCATTTCGCGACGGGATCATAGGCGGCTCAGCGATACAGGCATTATGAACCTCCCAAAGAACCTCCCTCCTGAGAATTCCCTGTATTGTGACATTCTTGTTCTCTAATCCCTGCTCCCCGCCTCCTGTTGAAACAGGCCGTAACGGCGCGGGTTCCCCTGCAAACTCGGGAAAACGACGCGACTCGACACGGGGTATAGTTGAATCTGGCGATTCTCACGACCTTGCTCAGGCCGTGACAGAAGACGATCAGTACCGGAACCGACTCGATGAAACGTCCGCGGAGCCTCGCTTCCGGCGCGTGCAGCAGGGTGTGCCCCCCAGTGGGCGCGTACTGCCGGGCATGCCGCTGGAGATGGAGGACCCCGAGGACGAAGAATCACCGTCTCCGGGAAAGCCTCGCTTTTCACGCGACTACGATGCTCCACGCGGCTCCTGGTGGCGGCCGGTAACCTTGCTGGGACAGACCCTGCTGGCTGTCGGCGTGCTGACGGTGCTGGGTGGGCTGGGCACGGGCTCCTATTTTCTCCACAATTTTCTCGTCCACGACGCCCGCTTCCGTATCGCCGGGGTGAGCAACATCGAGGCCGAGGGGCTGAGCGAAGTGAGCCGCGCCGACCTGCTCCCCATCTTCGGCGAAGATGTCGGCAAGAACGTCTTTTTTGTGCACCTCGGCGAGCGGCGCCAGCAACTGGAGCAGATCCCCTGGGTGGAGCGGGCCACGGTGATGCGCCTGCTGCCCGACCGCATTCGCGTCAACGTGGTGGAGCGCAAGCCGGTGGCCTTTGTCCGCCAGGGCTCCCAGATCGAACTGGTGGACGCCAGCGGGGTGCTTCTCTCCATGCCCCCGGCGATGATGGCGCAACGCCACTATTCATTCCCCGTCGTCACGGGAATCGACGCCCAGGATACACCCTCGGCCCGCCGCCAGCGCATGGCGGTCTACCAGCGGCTGATTGCCGAGCTGGACGCCAACGGCCAGGCCATCTCCAAGCAGATCTCCGAGATCGACCTCACCGATCCGGAAGATGCACGGGTGATGATGCCGGAGGCCAGCGGCGATATTTTGGCCCACTTCGGCGAAGACCGCTTCCTGGAGCGGTACCAACACTACCAGGCGCACATCGCCGAGTTGCTGCGGCTGTATCCTCAGCTCTCCGCGGTGGATCTGCGCTACGAGCAGAATCTGGTTTTGGAGATGAAGCCCGGCGCTGGCGACGACAAGACCGTCGCCAGCGATGAGAACCCGGAGACCGCCAAGGCTTCCGCTCCCGCCGCCAACGCACCGGCCAAGACCGGGGAAGCGGTGGCGCTCAAGCCTCAGAACAGGGCAGAGAACAAGCCGGCAAAGGCGGCGGCTGAGGCGTCTAGCGCTCCCACCAAACCGCTCCAAGCCGCGGCAAAGCCGGTCAAAGCGGAGCCAAAGCCGGTGAAGACGGCGGGCAAAGGCGCGAAGAAAGCCTCGCAAAAGCCATCTGCCAAACCCGCACCCAAAACGGCCCGGGAAAAGGCCAAGGAAAAGAAGCGCGCGGAGGCCAAACGGGCCGTGCTCAACAACACTAACCGGCGGCATGCCGCCCCTCCGATTCGGCCGGCACTCGATCCGGTTTTGGGACAGTAAGATGAGCCAGAAGCAGGACAATCTGATCGTAGTGCTGGACGTGGGCAGCGCCTGGACGCGGGTGTTGGCCGCCGACCTCAATGAGGGCGCACTGCGCTATCTCGGCCATGGACAAGTGGAGTCGGCGGGCATGCGCAAGGGGCTGATCGGCGAACTGGGTCCGGCAGCCAAGGCGGTCAAGGCCGCCAGCGAACAGGCCGAGCACCTGGCCCGGACAAACATCGCCGCTTGCGCCGTGGGCGTCGGCGGGCCGCACGTGCGCGGCCTCAATACCCGCGGCGGCATCGATCTGGGCAGCCGCATGAGGGAGATCGCCAAAGAGGATGTGCGCGCCGCCGTGGAACGCGCCCGCGCCGTCGAGCGCCCTCCCGACCGCGAGATTCTGCACCTGCTGCCCCGCCAGTTCATCCTCGACCAACAGCCCGGCATCTTCGACCCTGTGGGCATGGTCGGCGCCCGCCTCGAGGTGGACCTGCACATCGCCACCTGCAGCGGCAGCGCCCTGCAAAGCACCATCACCTGCGCCAACCGCGCCGGTCTGGAAGTGACCGAGGCGGTGCTGGAAAGCCTGGCCGCGGCCGAGGCCACGCTCAGCGCGGACGAGCGCGAGTTGGGCGTCTGCCTGCTCAATATCGGCGCTCACTCCAGCGATCTGGCGGTCTTCTTCGAGGGCGCCGTGGCCTTCACCGCTTCCGTGCCGGTGGGCGGAGCGCACTTTACCAACGATCTGGCGGTGGGCCTGCAATTGCCCCTGGCCCAGGCCGAAGAGTTGAAGCACCAGTACGGCCATGTGGTGGTCACCGCCGTGCCCCAACAAGCCGAGGTGGAAACCGTCAGCCCCACGCCGCGAACCCTGCGTTTGCGCACCGTGGCGGAGATTCTGGAGCCGCGCGCCTGCGAACTGATGTACTTTGTCAAAGAGAGCCTGCGCCAGGGCGGGGTGCTCGAAGCCCTGGGCGCCGGATGCGTTTTGACCGGCGGCGGAGCGCAATTGCCCGGTATGCTGGATGTGACGGAGAGTCAATTGCGGGTTCCGGCGCGCGTCGGCGTTCCCGTGCGCCTCTCCAATATGCCCGTGGAACTAGTCAATCCGACTTTCTCGACGGCCATCGGCATGATGCTTTATGCGCATCGCACTCGCATCACCCGCGCCGCCGAAAATAATTCCCTGCGCGCCAAACTGCGCGCCATGTTTGCCACGAGTTTTTGAAGAAAACAGGGATTAGGGAACAGGGATTAGGGAGAGAGTAATGTTCAGCCGACCTCTAATCCCTAACCCCTTACCCCTACCCCTCGCAAAAGGAGGCTCAAGCCGCGATGGAAGAAACAAACCAGCAGACCAACGAAGCCGGTGAAATGCGCATTCAGTTTCACGATGAAGTCGTGCACGGGGCGCGCATCAAGGTGATCGGGGTGGGCGGCGGCGGCGGCAATGCTGTCAACCGCATGATCGCGGCGCAAATGGAAGGCGTGGAATTCATCGCCGCCAACACCGACGTGCAGGCGCTGAAGTCCTCGCAGGCCCCCGTCAAGCTCCAGTTGGGCGTGCGTCTGACCGCTGGCCTGGGCGCGGGCGCCAATCCCGACGTGGGCCGTCGCGCCGCATTGGAAGACTCGGAAAAGATCATCGAGGCTCTCGAAGGCGCCGACATGGTCTTCGTTACCGCCGGCCTGGGCGGAGGCACCGGCACCGGCGCCGCCCCGGTGATCGCCTCGCTGGCCAGCGAGATGGGCATTCTTACCGTGGCTGTCATCACCGTTCCCTTCTCCTTCGAAGGCAAGCGCCGCCTGCAGCAGGCCGAGCGCGGCCTTAAGGAATTGCTGGAGAGCGTGGACACAATGATCGTCATCCCCAACGAAAAGCTCCTCGCCGTGGCCAAGGACGCCGGGTTCTTCGAGAGTTTCCGCATCGCCGACGACGTTTTGCGCCAGGGCGTGCAGGGCATCAGCGACATCATCACCATCCCCGGCATCATCAACCGCGACTTTGCCGACGTCAAGACCACCATGGCCGGCATGGGCCACGCGGTGATGGGTACGGCGGTGCGCTCGGGTTCCAATCGCGCCATTGAAGCCGCGCAGGCGGCCATGGCGTCTCCGCTGCTCGAAGCCGGAGCCATCGACGGCGCCCGCGGCATTCTCATCAACATCACCGGCTCCAGTTCGCTCAAGCTCAGCGAGGTCAACGAAGCCTCTTCGCTGATCCAGTCCGCCGCCCACGAAGACGCCAACATCATCTTCGGCGCGGTGCTCGACGAGAAAATGGGCGACGAGGTCAAAATCACCGTGATCGCCACAGGCTTCCGCGATCAGAACCCGGCTCGGCGCGGCTTTATGCTGAGCGTGGAAGAGGCGCCACTCGTCTCTGTTCCCGTGATTGCCCCGGAGAATTGGATGAACGAGGCGGCCAAAGCGCCGGCGCGCTTCCTCAGCGAGGCCGAAGAACCGCAAACCGACGTCCCCGCAGCGCCCGCGCCCAAAGAACCCGAAGCGCCGCGCTTTGCCGAGTTGGCCGAAGAGCCGGCCTTCACTCCCTTGCCCCGCGATTACGCCTCCGACTTCAACGCCGCGCCGCAGGGCATCTCCATGCCCGACCTGCATCGGCCCCAACCCGGCGCCGCTGGCCGCACTGCCAACGAAGAGCCGCAGCAGGATCTGGATACACCGACGTTTTTGCGCCGCATGCAGTTTTAGGAAACCTGGGGGGCTCGACCGTATGAGAGCTTCCCGATCTGCAACCGCCGATTGGGGAAGAGGAATTGCTTTTTCTCACAGCGATCCCGGTCGCGCCAAGCTGGAATGCTCGTTCGCAGTTCTCTTTCGGGTATCGTAGAAAGAGGCAGCTTCGGCAATCGGCTTGAAAAAGCCCCAGGTATTGCCGATCGGGGAAGCCGCTGTACCGGCCCTGGGTGGTATATGCGGCAGATAAGGAACCTCTGATCAAGTCGTTGCTTTGAAGGGTACGGGCTTTGAAGGGTACGGGCTTTAGCCCGTACATAAAGCTCATAGAATCAATTGGGCTTTAGCCCCTGAGGGAAGGATGGCTTGGAGAAAGCCACTTGATCAGAGGTTCCATAATCCACAGATGGGGGAATTTGGCTGGATGAGAGCTTCGACCGCATGGACTACGGGCATTTCCGCTGCGCTGTTGTTGGCGCTGGGCGCGGGCCGCGCCGCGGCACTGGACGCTCCGCACACCCTGCGCCACGCCAAACAGGGAGAGCCGCATCTCATCGAGCCGCATCGCGGCGCGCGCCACGCGGCCACTGCGCACGCTACAGCCGCCCCCAGCGCCAAAGCCAGCACTCATCCCAGCGCTAAAGCCAGCGCAAAGGTCGGTTCTCCAGCCAGCGCCAGAGCGGCAGCCAAAACCGACAAGGCCTCCGCGACGCACCCTGCGGGCAAAGCCGCAGCCTCAAAATCCGCGCCGGTTCAAGCCAAAAGCGCTTCGCTCCACGCCAAGGGCGCTGCGGCGCGCGGCAAAGCCGTTCCCGCCGAGCAGGCTGTGCTCCCCGCACTGCACGGCAGGGCCGCGCTCCGCCAGGCCGCGCTGCTCAAACGCCGCCACATGAGCAGCGAGCGCTTTACCGGTAACTCCTTTGCCGACACCAACATCTTCGCCGGCGATCTCACCGCGGGCGAGGACCCGGTGGTCCGCCAGGCGGCCATCGACGCCATGGGCGACATGAACGGCACCGCCGTGGTCATCGATCCCTCCAACGGCCGCATTCTGGCCATGGTCAACCAGAAGCTGGCCCTCTCGCCCGGCGCCGAGCCCTGCTCGACGATCAAGATCACCGTCGCCATGGCCGCCCTAGCCGAGGGGCTGGTTACCCGTGAGACCCCGGTGCTGCTGGACGGCTTCCGCATGAACATGACCGAGGCCCTGGCCAAGAGCAACAACCTCTACTTCGAGGAGTTGGGCCGCGAACTGGGATTCGAGCGCGTCCGCCACTATGCCAACCAGTTCGGACTGGGCGAACTGGCCGGCTACCAGATTGAAGGCGAGCAGTTGGGCGTCTATCCCGACAAGGAAATCCCCGCCTCCGAGGGCGGCGTCGCCCGCATGTGCAGCTTCGGCCAGGGGGTTTCGCTGACCCCGCTGCAACTGGGCGCCTATGTGGCCGCGCTGGCCAACGGCGGAACCCTCTATTACCTGCAACACCCCACCACCCCCGAACAGGCCGCCAAACTGGAACCCAAGGTCAAGCGCACCCTGAACATCGCCAAGTACATTCCGGAGATCGAGGACGGCATGGCCGGCTCTGTCGAGTACGGCACCGGACGCAGCCTGCGCGCCAACTTCCGCGAACTGCCCGTCTTCGGCAAGACCGGGACCTGCTCGGACAAGGGAACCCGCTTCGGCTGGTTCGCCTCCTTCAGCGATACGCCCCAGGGCAGTCTGGTGACCGTCTTCTTCCTCGAGGGCGGACGGCCCACCTTCGGCCCCAAAGCCGCCGAACTCACCGGCCTCTTCTACAAGAACCTCTGGGACCGCAACTACTTCCAAGGCAAGGGCGAACAGCCCGCCACAGCCTCGACCGCCGGCAACACACCCAGCCCAGCGCAACCCTAGTACATAACCGCGTGATTGGGTAATCGTGCGAATGCAGCGACGGCCTTCTGGGCAAGCCCAGCTTCGATCCCGCCGCGGTGCGCTTCTTCGACCGCATGATCTTTCCGTTGGTGTATGGATTCGAGTCGCGCATCTGCCCCACGCCCATCGGTCAGAGCCTGGTTTTCGGATGCCGCTGTCACGCGCCCCTGATCTCCGCCAGCAGGCCGGGATGACGTTCTAGCACTTGCAAGAGCTTGATCAGCGCCAGCGGCGGCTTGGTCTTGCCGTTCTCGTAGCGCGAGAAGGCGTTGACGCCTCCTCCGAAGATCTCCGCCGCTTCCCTCTGATCGAGCGCCAGCGTCTTGCGCACCCGTGCAATGAACGCGGGATCGACGCTGGCGGCGTTGACCTGCTTGTTGAACTCCAGCATGAGGGCGCTGACCCGCGCCGATTCCTCTCCAGGCAGGATGGCCTCGCCGCAGGCCGGACAGAATTCCCCTGCAACATCGGGAATTGCCGTTGTCTCGCCTTTATAGGTGTAGGGAATCTCCCGCGTATCCCGGACCAAATCGGCTTGCGCGCAAAGGGGGCACTTCATGGTTACAACTCCTTGAACGGGACAATCAAAAGATCGTCCACCACGGTCAGCTTCAAATAAATCTCGCCCGCTGCTGTCGAGGGGCGATAGACATCCTGCCAAATGCGAGGATCGGCGTGGGTGGTCATGGACTTGTAGAAATCCCTTGGCTGCAAAGCCGCAACCACCGCGACGATCCCCGCGAAGTCGAAGCCCATCGCCGCCCCACCGCTCAAAGCAGAAAAGGTCGCGCGCACTCTTCCCTCTTGCACAAGCGTCTTGATGCTGACGAGTGGACAATGCGGCGTGCGCTTCTCCATAGCATCCATAAATTAACCTAAAAGGTTATTTTATGCAATAGGCGTCTTATCTCTGGTTCAGCCGCCGCTGGCCACGGCGATCGCCAGCAGGCTCTGGCCGATGGGCGGGGGGCAGATGCGCGACTCGAATCCGTGTACGAGGGGAAAGATCATGCGATCGAAAAACCGCACCGCGGCGGGGTCGAAGCTGCGCTTGCCCAGCAGGCGGAAGTTCAATCCCCAGGCGAAATAGCCGGGCAGATTGCAGTAATGCAGCCTCAGGATCTTGAATCCGGCAGATTCCAGCTTGGTGCGCAGCGCGGACCGGATATAGCGGCGGAAGTGGCCGAAATCGCGGTCGATGGGCGCATACAGCTCGGGACGCGCGGGGACGAAGAGGCAGAGCGCGCCCTGCGCCGGAGCCAGCAGGCGATGGTAGGCGGCCAGTTCCTCTTCGTCTCTTTCGATGTGCTCCAGGACATTGATGCTGACCACGGCATTCCAGGCAGTGCCGGGGAGCAGATCGCCCGCGGTTCCCTGATGAACGCAGGCGGCGGGCAGCACCGCACGCAGACGTTCGCAAAAGGATGCGTCCGGCTCCACGCAGAGCAGTTCAAGGATCTCGGGCAATTGCATCAGCGCGCGGCTCATCTGGCCGACCCCCGCGCCCACCTCCAGCACATTGCCGCGCAGATGTTCGCGAAAATCGCGCAGCAGCGCCTGGCGATAATTCCTCGCCTCTTCGAGCGCCGCAAATTCAAAATCGCTGGCTATATCCGCTGCGATGGCGCACCCCGTCATTTACTGCGGAAATTGTACTTGCCGATGCACCACAAGGCGCGCATGCCGTCGCGCCAGCCGATCTTCTTGCCTTCGGCATAGGTGCGACCGGTGTAAGAGATGCCGACCTCGTAGACGCGCACCCGGGCGCGGGCGATCTTGGCGGTGATTTCCGGCTCGAAACCGAAGCGCTCCTCCTCAATGACGAAGCCCTGAATCACCTCGCGGCGAAAAGCCTTGTAGCCCGTCTCGATGTCGGTGAAGCTCAAATCCGTAGCCATGTTGGAAAGCAGCGTAAGAAACCGGTTCCCCACCGAATGCCAGAAGTACAGTACGCGGGTGGCTCCATTGCCGCCGCGAAAGCGGGAGCCGTAGACCACATCGGCTTTGCCCGCGCGAATGGGTTCCGTCAACTGCCCATACTCGGCCGGATCGTACTCCAGATCCGCATCCTGAATGAGGACGATCTCCGCGCTGGCCTGGGCGAAGCCGGTACGCAGGGCCGCGCCTTTGCCGCGGTTCACCATGTGGCGCAGAAGCTGAATGCGGCCGTCCGCTTGCGCCAGGCCTTCGAGAATCGCCCAACTGCCGTCCTGCGAGCAGTCGTCCACGATAATCAGTTCGCTCACCAGCGGCTGCGCCAGCACCGCCCGCACGGCCTCGCCCACCCTGGCCTCTTC
>Ga0326728_10014228_pt1 | contig 16984 bp, 6 predicted proteins | sample MB3enrmetagenome_FD_207602 | JGI IMG/M metagenome (GOLD analysis project Ga0326728, IMG submission 207602) | Lab enriched peat soil microbial communities from McLean, Ithaca, NY, United States - MB31MN | ecosystem: Environmental > Terrestrial > Soil > Wetlands > Peat | place: USA: New York...
CTATACTCAACAGTCACCGGCAACCAGGGTCGAATCCGCTCGACAATGGAACGATGCCCGACAGGATTCTTGCAGCGGAATGCAAGAACCCGCGGATGGCACGTTCCCAGGTCAGATGCATGTAATTTGGTGTGATTTTTAGGCGATTGGGGCGCCTGAAGATGGATGGCATTGGATTGATTGTTGTGCTTTTGATCGGAGCGGTTGTCGCGATCCCGATCATTGCGATTGTTGCCCTGGTGCGGAGCAACTCTGCACGGAGACAACTCGAGGAATACGCCTACAAGCTGGTCGACTTTCGGCGAGAGATTCTAGACCTGCAGCGCGAGTTGAAGCGGGTTTCGGAGCGGGCGGAACAGCTCGAAAAGAATGCGGCTGCGGCGCAGGCGATGGAAGCGCCCGCGAGGGAGAATGCCGCACGAGCCGCGGATGCGGCGCCAATTGCAGTTAAGCCGGTTGAGCAGCCGAAGGCTGTTACTCATGTCCAGGAGCCGACGCCGAGCGTAGCTGAAAAGAAGACGCCCGCCCCGGCGGCCGACGCCGCTCAAGCGGTTGCATCGAAAACGACGAGTGAACCGAAAGCTGCGGCGAAGGCTGAGGCCGCGGGCATTGCAGCATTCAAGACGCCAGCGGTTCCGCCTGCTCCGGCGGCTGCAATGGAGGAGAGCGCGGCGGCGCGACAGGCTGAGGCGATTGAGATCCGGAAAGCTGCGCCGGCTACGCCGCAGAGGCCAGTCTATGAAGCCGCATCGAAGGCGGCGAACGTAACGGAGCCGCCACGGACTTATGTACCGGCGCCACCGCCGGTCTTTGCCAGCGTGGATGCAGGTCCGCCGCGCAAGACCTGGGCGGAGCGGCTGCGCACGACATTGCCGCTTGAAGAACTGCTCGGCATGAACCTGTTTGCCAAGCTCGGCATTGTTCTTCTGGTGTTGGGATTCGCGTTCCTTGGCCGGATGGCGATGATTGCCATGGGGCCTGGCGCGAGAGACGCCGTGATTTACGGTATGGCGGCGGTGCTGCTGGGCGGAGGGATCTGGCTCGAGAATCGCGAGCGGTACCGCTTGGTGGGGCGTGCGGGGATTGGCGGCGGATGGGCGCTGCTGTTTTTCACGACGTACGGATTGAGTCACGTGGCGGCGATGAGAGTGCTGGCCTCGAACACTCTCGATTGCATCCTGATGCTGGCGGTTGCGGTGGCGATGGTGGCGCATACGCTGCGCTACAAGTCGCAGGTTGTGACGGGGCTGGCGTTTCTGCTGGCATTCTCAACGGTGGCGCTGAGCCAGGACAGCGTTTATTCGTTGGCGTCGGGAGCGATACTTGCGCTCGGAATTGTTGCGATTGCCTTGAAGATGAGCTGGTTTGAGCTGGAGGTGTTCGGGATCCTGGCCAGCTACGGCAACCATTTTTACTGGCTTTACAAGCTCTATCCCGACGGAGTCGCGGGACACGCGTTCGCTGAGTTCTGGCCGAGCGCGATCATTCTGGTTTTGTACTGGGCGATCTTCAGAGTCTCGTATGTTGCGCGAAGGATTGAGACGCCGAGACAGGAGTCGATCTCAACCGTTGCAGCTCTCCTGAACGTGATGCTGCTGCTGGCCGAGCTGAAGTACCAGTCGATGCATCCCGAGCTTGCGTTTTATGCGCTGCTGGCGCTGGGCGGGCTCGAATTCCTGTGCGGGCAACTGCCGGTCACAAGACGCCGACGCGCGGCATTCACGCTGCTGACAGTGATTGGAACGCTGCTGATATTTGCCGCAGTGCCGTTCAAGTTCAGCGGCAACAATATTGCGCTGTTCTGGATGATTGCCGCCGAGGCGCTGCTGATCGCAGGGATTGTGCAGCTTGAGAAGCTGTTCCGGTGGCTGGGACTGCTGACGGCTGCGATTACCGGGCTGCTGGTTGTTTACGAATCGTGGGGGCTTGCCGAGCTGAGGCAAAGTTCTGAAGCGCCGATGGTGAGGGACGGCGTGTTGCTGCTGGTGTGCAGCGCGGCGTTTTATGTGAATTCGCAGTACGTTGCGCGCAAGTGGAGTGCGCTGTTTGGCAGGTTCGATCGCGGGCTGGCGCTGGCGCAGAGTTTTCTGGGTTGCGCGACGGCGTTCCTGGGCGTGTGGGCGATTTTTACGGCGGACTGGACCGCAATTGGATGGGGCGCGCTGCTGCTGGCCGCTGCATTCGGCGCAAAAAGCCTGAAGAGCCGGCAATTGCTGGTGCAGGGATGGGCGTTGGCGCTGGCGGCAATCGCTCGCGGGTTGCTGATCAATTTGGATTTTGGTGAGCCGGTGCAGCAGCACCTGGCGATGCGGCTGGTCACTGTGCCGATACTGGCCGCGATCCTGTATTTCGCCGCATGGTTGCTGGAGGAGGTAGAAGATTTCCCGCTGTCGCTACGGACAGTGGCGATGTGGGCGGGGACGGTGTTTCTGGCGGCCCTGGCATGGGTGGAACTGCCGCAAGCGTGGGTTGCGCCGGTGTGGGTGGGATTTGCGATTGCACTGTGCCTGATTGGAAGGCGATTCAAACTGGTTCAACTGGTTTTGCAGGAGCATGTGCTGGCTGTGGCCGCAATTGCGCAACTGGCCGCGGTGAATCTTGACGCGCCGAAGACAATGGAGCGGTATGCACCGCTGGCGTTATGCGCGGCGGGATTCTATGCGATTTCGCGATTCTGCACGCTGAAGGATGCGGCCTACCGGCGGCCGGCTGCGTGGCTGCACACGTGGGCCGCAACCGGATTGCTTGCGGCGCTGGCGTGGCACGAGGCCGAGCAGCCGTGGCTGGCCGCGATCTGGGCAGGGTTTGCGCTGGCCCTGGCAGTGTGCGACCGGATTTTCGATGTGGAAGAGCTACCCTGGCAGGCACATGTTCTCGCGCTGATGGCAGTGGCGCGCGTAGTGGCAGTGAATTTCTTTATCGAGGGTGACTGGCGCGGATTGCACCTGCGGCTGATCACGATTGGGATTGTGGTTGGAGTGCTCTACGCGCTGGCGCGCTGGGTGCGCATGCCAGAGGTTGCGGAGAGGCGGGAATTGCGGCACGTCTATACGTGGGTTGCGGCAGGATTGGCGTCGTGGCTGCTGTGGAAGGAACTGCAGCCAATCAGTCTGGCGCTGGGGCTGGGCGCGTTTGGATTGGTGTTGTTCGAGATTGGCGAATGGAAGAAGCAGCGGCAGCTTTGCTGGCAGGCGTATGCGTTGATGGCCGCGTCATTTGGGCGGATATTCTTTGTGAACCTGACCGCAGCCACCCTGCCGGGCGAGACGCTGAGCCCGCGTATCTACACAGTTGCGCCGCTGGCGTTGATTTACTTCTATGTGTGGACACGGCTGGAGTGGAAGAAGGAAGAGGCAGGAATTGCGCGAAGGAATGTGAGCAGTTTGATTGCCTATTTCGGGTCGGCATCGATTGCCGCGTTGCTCTATTTTGAGGTTAACCCGGAGTGGATTATTGCGGCGTGGGCGGTGATGGCGCTGGCCTTGATCGCGACGGCGCTGGTGTTGGACAAAGAGGTGTTTGCGCAGCAGGCAATCCTGATGGTTGCGTGGGCTGCCGGACGCGGGCTGGGTCATAACATCTTTGGCGCGAGCTACTTTGTTGCGGGCGGTTGGAGAGGCAAGTTTTCAATACTGACCTTGACTGCCTTACTGCTTTTGAGTGCGCTCCCGATTGCATACAAGGTGCGGGCGCGCTATGCGGAGCGAAGGCCACTGCAACGGTTGAGCCGCTGGCTTTTTGTGAACCGGCCGGAACAGGTCTTTTTCTTTGTGCCGATCGGGTTGATTGTGCTGACGATTGCGGCGAAGATGGATCCCGGCATGGTGACGCTGGCGTGGGGCGTAGTAGGCGTACTCGTGATTCTGCTCGGGCTGTTTGCCGGCGAGCGGAGCTACCGGCTGACCGGGCTGGGGCTTTTACTGCTCTGCGTGGGAAAGATCGTGGTTCGCGATGCCTGGCAGTTGGATGAGCGCGACCGGTACATCACGTTCATCGTGCTGGGCGCGGCGCTGTTGCTGGTCTCATTGCTCTACGGCAAGTATCGCGACCAATTGAATCGGCTGCTATGAAGCGAATAGTCGCACTTGGACTGGTGCTGGCGATTGCCGGAGCGGCGCTGTACCTTGCGCAGAGGCGGCAGCATCGGGACGCTGTAAACCCGAATGCTGTGCTGAATGCGGCCGCCGATTGGCAGAGAGATTTGTCGCGCGCGCCCATGCAACTGACGCGGCTTCCGGACAGCGAAGAGACGCGGATTGGCGATGAACTGGCGCAAAACTACCTGGCGCTTGAACCTGCGCATGACGCTCAGCAGCAGATGACTGAGGCATATGTGATCGCGGTGGGCACAAAGGTTGCAGCTCATGCGAAACGGAAGCTCGACTACCGATTCCATCTGATCGCAGACAAGGATTTCATGAATGCGTTCGCGCTGCCTGGAGGGCATGTGTTCATCGGACAGGGACTGCTGAACCAGATGACGACCGAGGATGAGCTGGCGTTTGTGCTGGGACACGAGACGGAGCACATCGACCACTATCACGCTGTGGAGCGGGTACAGATTGAGGCGCAGCTTCACAATCTCGATCTGGATGCGCTGGCGGCTGTTGCAGAGCTTCCGATGTCGCTGTGGCAGGCCGGTTACAGCAAGGAGCAGGAGTTCGAGGCCGACCGCGAGGGATTGCGGCTTGCGGCGCTGGCCGGGTACTCGCCCCAGGGCGCAATCGATATGCTCAACCGGTTTGAGGATTTGGATCGAGAGTATGTGATCCACGCTGAGACTCCGCCGGAGGAACTAAGCCAGGTTGCGGTGGAAGGGCTTGAGGGCTACTTCAGGACGCATCCGTTGCCGTCGGAGCGGCTGGCGCAGGCGAGAGCGGTGATTGCGCAGGACGGCCTGGATGCGCGAAAGGCGGAGACGCCGTTGAACGAAGAGCGCAAAACGGCAAATCAAAAGACAAGGTAAGTCCGATTCTGGGGGCAGTTTGAAGGAGACCATCCCCCAGGGGCTAAAGCCCGCACTCATTTTGGGCCAATTGCGGCACGGCTAAAGCCGTGCCCTTTCAAAACGGTTTCAAACTGACCCGCTACCGGCATCCGGGTAGCGAGCGCGCGGCCATTAAACTGAATAGATGGACAACGGCCTGATACTGGGCATTGAGACATCGTGCGATGAGACTGCCGCGGCGGTAGTGGAACGCGGGCGGCGGACTGTATCTTCGGTGGTTGCTTCGCAGATTGCCACTCACGCGCGCTATGGAGGTGTGGTGCCGGAACTGGCCAGCCGGGAGCACCTGCGCGCAATTGTGCCGGTGGTGCGGGCAGCGCTGGAGCAGGCCGGCGTTGGATTCAAGGACCTGGACGCGGTGGCGGTAACGGCGGGACCGGGATTGGCCGGCGCTCTGCTGGTGGGAATTACCTATGCGAAGGCGCTGGCCTATGCCAACCGGCTGCCGCTCGTTGCGGTGAACCATCTTGAGGGGCACATCCATGCGGTGCTGCTGCGCGAGCGGGAAGAGCATGATGCGCGGGAATCTGAAGAGCCGGTTCTGGCGCTGGTGGCGTCAGGAGGGCACACGCACCTGTATCTGGCGCGGCCGCAGAGCGGATTGTGGAGTTATGGGCTGATCGGACGCACGGTGGACGATGCCGCAGGCGAGGCATTCGACAAGGTGGCCAAACTGCTCGGGCTTGGTTATCCGGGCGGGCCGTGGATCGATGCGCTGGCTCGATTTGGAGATCCCGACGGAGTTCCCTTCTCGTTTTCGCAGGTGAAGACGAAGGCGCATTTGCGAGGGAAAACGCCAAGAACAAAGGGCGCATCCACCTCGCCGATCGCAGAACTCGATCCGCACTTTCTTTTCTCATTTTCCGGAATCAAGACGGCGGCACTCAGGTACGTGGAGGTGCATGGATTGCGGAACGAGGCGGAACGAAGAGCCGATCTGCTCTATCCCGCCCGGGCAGAGGGAGATGGAAGAGGGACAGACGGCGTGGCAAGACCTCCGCAGACGAAGGACGAAGCATTGGCGCTCTGCACGCAAGTCACTCTCGATCTGATTGCGAGTTTTCAACATGCGGTGATCGGGGATTTGATGAAGAAAACCTTCGGCGCCGCCGAGCGGCTGGGAGCGAACCGGATCCTGGTGACGGGCGGCGTTGCAGCGAACCGCGAATTGCGCGAGCGATTCAGCCAGGAGGCGGCGGCGCGGAGGCTCGCGATCTCTTTCCCGACGAAAACACTCTCGACAGACAACGCCGCGATGATTGCGGCAGCGGCGTGGCCACGCTATGAGGCGAGCCAGTTTGCGCCGGCGGACTTGAGCGCCGATCCGGTACTCAGGCTTGCTTAGAGGGGTTCCAAATAAGGTGTACCCAGCCAAGTGGTTTCCCGCCCTTGCGGCAGAAGAAAATCGCAAGGACGGGGCACGGGGCTTTGGGTGCGGCAATTCTGGAACCGCTCAAATGGGGAGTGAGTGTCAAAGAAAACGACGGCGTGGAAAAGCCTAAGTGATTGAAAAATCAATCCTGCGGACAATCCCTGACCTTTGCAGGAAATTCCACTGACATTCGCTAAGCTAGAGTCTGTTATCAACTTTCCCGCAGGCAGCGTTGCGAGCGAAAATCCGGTCAGACGAGGCCGAGCCCGCAGGCTTTGGCGGTTCCAAGGTCAAGGGCGAGAACAAAGTATGACCGGATTTGCGCCGCAACCCGGAGGGCTGGGGCCAGTTTTCCCGATTTCGTTGTCGCTTGTCGCTAACAGACACCCGGTATGCGTCGCTCCTCGCTTCTAGAACTCGGCAAAACTGGCTCCCAGCGCTGCCTACGCGAAAGTTGATAAAAGACTCGACATTCATACCGAAGTGAGCAGGGCGGGAGCGAATTCCGACGGGAATTTTCCGCTCTTTTTTCTTTGAGGCGCTGCGTGCGGATCGCGCATTCGGGAGCCGTGTCCGAACCATTTCAAGCCTCAAACCAAGGCAGCCGGCAAGAGATAACATAACACTCACGAGTTTGCGCGCCGGACGTGGAGTTCATAGCCGCGCCGCAAGCGTATGTTTGCGCTCAAAAACGGGGATGGGTGAATCCCGGTAACGAAGAAGGACGAGACAGAGATGAGACTCACGAACGACGGATGGTTGCGCATCGCAAGGCTGATGATGATTTGCCTGATCGTAATCGGGTTGGTGATGGCCGCACACGGGCAGGCCGTGGCAACAACGACCGTTCAGGGAACAGTTTACCTGGCAAACGGGCAGCCGGGCGGCGGAACACTCACGGTAAGCTGGCCCGCATTTACAACCTCGGCAGGGCAACTGGTGGCGGCAGACCGGACGAGCGTGAGCATCGGTAATGACGGGTTTGTGAGCATCAACCTGGCGCCGAACCAGGGGTCGACACCGGCGGGGCAATACTACACAGCGGTGTTCTACCTGAGCGATGGCACGGTGAACACGCAGTATTGGATTGTGCCCGCGGCAGCACAGGCGACGCTGGCGCAGGTTCAGGCACAGGTGATGCCCGCAGCGCAGGCGGTACAGGCGGTGAGCAAGGCTTATGTGGACCAGGAGATATCGGAACTTACGCAGAGCCTGTTGACGGCCTCTGGCGGCAACCTGACGGGGCCGTTGTTTTTGAATGGGGACCCGGCGCAGCCTTTGCAGGCAGCGGACAAGCATTACGTGGATTCACAGGTAGCGACGGCAGTACCGCTGGCCGGTGGAAACATGAACGGACCACTGACGACACCGGGAGTGAATGGAATCGAGGCCCCTGCCGGCACCCAGCAGACAACGCTGCAGGCAACGATGAACGCGGCCGGAACGAACGGTGCGATGGAGATTCCGCCAACGTACACAGGGACGGATACGTTCACGAATCCGAACGGAGTTCACGTGATGGATATGCGGACGTCGGTTGCGCAGCAAATTGAGCGCAGCGTAAAGGAATTCGGCGCGGTCTGCGATGGAGTAACGGACGACACGAATGCCCTGCAATCGGCAATCAATTACGCGCAGTCTCACGCGGTTGCCTTGACTATTCCGGAAGGAACCTGCAAGACACGGACGCTGAACTGGCATGGCGAATCGATTGGCGGTTTGGGCAAACAGGTTTCAGCATTGATGGGGTTCCCGGGGCAGGACGTGCTGGCGACAACGCCGGACAATCCAAACATCCTTAGCTATGCGCGGCTCCATGATTTGACGATCTACGTCGATCAGAGCCAGGACGTGAGCTGTTCACAAGCAGAGGGCCGCGCGGCGGCAGGCAGCTGCCAGTTGAATCGCCCGATGGAGAGCAACACCATCTTCTCGCCCGGCGGCAACGGAATTAAGGGAACCGCGGGAAGCGGTGCAGGATGGTCAGTGGGCAATTGCGCCATCGCCATGCAAGCGGCGACCGGGGCCGGAGGCAACGGACTGAAGAGTGCGCAGATTGAAAACGTGGAGATTGCTGCGACCGGAACCGACCCGATGGCGACGCAATATCCGGGAGCACACTCGACGCACACCTGCGGACTTTATCTTGCCCAGTGGCCGCAGTGGAGCGAATTCAAGAACATCGACATTCGCGGCTTGAACACAGGCGTAGCGATACCCGCGCTTCCCGTGGCAACTCCCGCAGGATTGCTTGCCGATTCCAATCGCTGGCAGAACATCACGATTCAGGCGTCGCACGGATTCACAGCGGCCGCCGGATGCAACGGCATCCTGGACGATGTGACGGCGTTGGCGGGGAACTCGGCTGCAACAGGCGAACCCCCGACGGGCATCATCCTGGATCTGCCAGGCTCGCAGGAGGGATGGACAGTACGCAACGCGGTAGTGATCCCCAACTGGACCGCAGTGCAGCCTGCCCTGACGGTGACGGCAGCGAGCGGAGCCGTATCCGGCGTGAGGGTCGGGACCGAGCACGGGCTGGGATGGGATCCTTACGGAACCACCGTACCTTTAGCGTTCAGCGGAAGTTGTACTGCACAGGCAAACGCGGCTGTAAACAACGACGGATCGATCGGGGCGATCAGCGTGACCCAGGACGGCTCCGGTTGTTCGTCGACGACTACGGCAAGCATCAACGCCCCCGGTAACTGGGACACGGCAGCGCCGGTCAATCTCATCGGCGGACAGAATATGACATTCTTTGCCGGCAGCCTGTTGCGGGGCAACGGCGGATACACAGTGTGGAACGCAACCGGCGCGCAGAGTTACGGGACGCAGGTGAATGGCGGAGGCGGAAATCTGCCGGGGGGAGGCAGCTATCCGGCCTTTATCGCAAACAACAGCGTGGGTTCGACGCTGCAGGTGGATCAGTTTCCGGGCGCAAACTTCGGAGCGAAGCTTCAGGCTTGTGTGAATGCAGTCAATACAAGCTATGGCGGAACCTGCGACGCAAGGGACTTCACCGGCAGCCAGACGATGAGCGCCAATCTCACAATTTCGTCGCCGAATACAACCGTCCTGCTGCCATGTGCAACGATCACGACCGCAAATCAGGTGATTGTAACGGCGGGAACGCGCAATGTCTCCCTGCGAGGTTGCGCGATGCGGGGCGGGACGTCCGCGAGTGGCAGCCAGGGCGGCACAGCATTTGCCTTTTCGGGAACGGGTGCAGTGGTTCAAGTGGGCGATCCTGCCTACGCGGTGGATACGCCCGGATTCCACATGGACAACTCGGTCATCAACACAACTGGGTCTTCAAGCGCCACTGCAAAGGGACTGGCTGCGTACAGGACGCAGGAAATCGATCTCGAAGACATGTATTTCCTGGGCAATTCGAATCAGACAGGCGTGACGCTGGACGGAACCGGAAACTACACAGGCGGAACGATTCGGAGCGTCCAAATCGACGGATTTCAGACCGCGGTGAATGCACTCGGCCACCAGGCATCGAATCCGGCTACAACGGATTGGATGAACGCCAGCACATTTGTGCGGCTGCACATCGATTGCCCGACAAGCAATGGCAATCCCATAGCGGGAACAATTGGAATCAATCTGCAGCAGGGAGACGGAAATACGTTCACGGGCGGCGACGTTGAGGGATGCTCCACGGCACTGCACCTTGGGGCGAATGCGCAAAACAACACCATTATCGGCTTGCGGAATGAGAACTCGACAAACCAGGTGGTGGCAGACACGGGGAGCTCATATAACAACTGGATTACCGGCGGCACGATGTTTACCGGCCAGTTGACCGATAACGGCACTCGCAACAGTTTTCAGGACACATTTCATCGCAGCTTCAATGGAATCAATGGTGACTGGTATGGGAGTCAGCAGGATGCGACGGTGACCAATCACTTCCGTCTGGGAATCGGCGCAGGAAATGAGCGCGGACTGCTGAACGAGTATCAAACGGATTATGGCTACCGATGGACGGAGGGACTGAGCGATGCAACCGGCGGCGAGCAGTTCTATCAGATCCTCGATCAGCTGAACAACGTCTACCGGCTTTCGATCGGACAGTACAACAACGGACAGTCGAGCACCAATAACCAGACGGCGATGAACTCCGCAGGGACTGGCGCGGTGGTGCTTAACGGCACGTCGAATTCAGGAACCGGAGGCGTGATCTTCGGGTCGGGTGGCGCAAATCCAGGCACGGTGGCAACCATCAACAACAGCGGCAACGCGCAGTTCAACGGAACGCTGCTGGTTGGCGGCACCTCTCAATCGGCCGGCACCATGACGGTGAGGAACAATGCGGATACGGAAGTGGACTACTACCTGTGGCCGGGATTGACGACAAGCCAGAAAGGATCGTTCACCTACAAGGACTGGAACGGCAATAGCCAGTGGTACATGGTGAAGGACTCAAGCAATAACTGGGCTTTGAATTCAGCCGTCGGCGGACTGGACAGCTTCAAGGCGTATCAGAGCACAAACAGTGGCGACACCTACATCGATGCGAGCAATACCAGCGGGCACATCCGGCTCAATTACGAGTCAGGCTCGGGTGCGGAGACAGATATCTACTCAGGCTCCAGCGCGAACCTGGTGGCGTCGTTCCTTGGACCGACTTCCATCAAGTTTCCAGGGCTCGCGGCGTCCTCAGGGCACTACTGCCTGCAGGTCGACAATTCGGGATACATAACGAACACCGGCATCGCCTGCGGATCGGGTTCGGGAAGCGGCACGGTCAATTCGGGGAATTCAGGGCAGATTGCCTACTATACAGCGAGCGGCACAACCATTGCGGGAATCAGCGCAGTTCCCGTCACGGCTGGAGGGACGGGATCAACAAGCGCTGCGGGCGCCATGGCGAATCTCCTGCCGGGAGTGGCGACCGACGGAAATCAGGGCGTGACGGTAGCCGGCAACGTGGACGCTGCCGGCTTAACCGCGGGCACCGTGAAGCCAAGCGCTGGCGTCGATATCGGCAGCGCCGCGCTCACGGAGGAGGTTCCCAACAACGCCGCCTCGGGCGCGACCTTGTATTCGCTGGTGTGCGGCGCCAACGTGAGCGGTACATGGGAAGCTCAAACCTGCGCCACTTCTTCCGTCGCCTGGAGCGGCATAGCGATGGGCGGCGCAACCGGGTCGACCAGCGGCAATACGCTCGTGGCGCGTACCGGCATTGCGACCTGCACCTTCGACGGCTCAACAACCATCGGCGATTATGTCCAGATCTCCACCGCGACGGGCGGCTATTGCCACGACACTGGATCGTCTTGGCCCCCTATTACCGGCTGGATTGTGGGCAAGGTGATGAGCGCGAACGCTGGCGCGGGCACCACGGCCGGCGTCAATCTCTATTCGCCGGGCACGGGCCTTTCGCCGGTCGACTACTATAACGTTCAGGCGTATGGACTTGTTGGAGACGGAGTTACTGACAATTATCCAGCGTGGAATAACTTGATAAACACTGTGCTGCCAAAGGCCACCTACAGCACCCCGTATGCTAGTCCTGCTACGGTCACGGCGCCTTATGGTGAAATCCATTTTCCTCCGGGGACCTATCACTTTTCGAGTTCTTTGACCATACCAGTGGGATCGCGGCTTAAGATCACTGGAGCTGGGAAATGCTATACCGAAGACAATCTCGGGCCGACTTTAAGCACAGCGTCAGGATGCACTGTTATCGCCAGCAGCAGCGCTCTTGGCGTGCTATATGTCCCATTTATAAATAATGCGGGAGACGCGACAGCGCTTGTAGTACGCGATTTAGATTTCCGGCAGGATGTCGCTCTCAGCGCTCCGGTGGGCGGGACCAGTGACGCAACTAATGCGCAAGGGCAAGGAGCAGTGGACCTGCGCGGGGTCTACGAGGGAGGATTGGAAAATGTAGGAATCATCAATCTGGGGTACAAGACGGTCCCTCAGCCAAATGCAGGACTGAATGCTAACACTGGAGCTTTCGGAAATACTCTGTTTCTTAATCATGTGGATATAGGAAGTTTTGGGACTTACGCGAGTAACACCTGGGCCTTTAGACTAGGCGGTAATCATTATGTGGTAGACGATATCCACATGAACGGCCACGGATTGTCAAACTATGCATTCATTATCGAGACTGCCGGAGACCGCTCGGAACTTGGAGCGTTTCATATCTTTGACTTTGGCAATGGAACTAATCCATTGATTCTGGTAGGCGGCGATCTGATTTCATCCTTTGTGCATATGACAACGCTTGGACTGGAGGCTAACACCGGCGGTACCGGGCAAACTTCCAACTTTGTGACGATAGGCACGCCGCCGTCATCGGCCTACACTCCGGTGAACCTGCAAATCGACCGGTTGCACATAGGGAGCGCCAATTCCTTCACAGCGCAGCAATTCGTCAATGGGACATCGTCGAGCCAGATAAGCGTTTTAGGCGTAGACGCGGATTCGCAGAGTTCTCTGTCTGGATGGGTCACGCCGTTCCAGGTAGCCAATCTGCGCGTGACGTATAATGGCACCGCTGCTTCGAACGTTCCGCTGCAAGTCGTGAGTCCCTATGTCACAAGCGGTGATACTACCGCTGTCGAGTTCGGCATTAGTACTTCAACATGGCAGTCGGCGTCCGCGTCGTTTCACTATGGCGGGTCCGGGTCTACTACGTCTAATTATGGCTCTCTTAACATCACCGGCACAAACCACATACTTAATTGGTTTGGCAGCCAAGATGTTTCTATTGGGACTCAGTGGGATTCCGGGCAGTTGCTGTATGTGAATGGCACCCTGGGGGCAACGGGCAATACCAACGTGTACGGCAATCTCTACGTTGCTCCTTTGGCCACTCCGGTAAACAGCACCTTCACGACTTCAACCAGTGGCGGTTCTCTTGCTGCCGGCACTTCTTATTGTTACCGCGTCGTCGCGTACAACAGCAATGGCGGGAACACGCTGCCCAGCACGGAAACCTGCATAACGACCGGAAGCGGCACCAGCACGAATACGGTTACGGTAGCATGGAGCCACGCAGCGGGAGCTGTTTCCTATAGCGTTTACGGACGTACAACTGGAGCTGAGTTGCTCATCGCCAGCGGCATCAGCGCTGGCAACTCCGGCACCGTATATTACACCGACACCGGCTCGATCACCCCTTCCGGGGCACTGCCGACAACAAACACCACACAGGGCTCGCTCTACATGAACGGCGCTGTGGCGCTCCCATCTTGGATAACTGGCTACCACGGGAATAGTTCGGGAATCAATATTCCGTTGGCTCTAAACTGGACGCCATCTGCCGGGGCCACTGTATGCGACGACGGGAACGGCAACCTGACAATATCAGGCTGTTCGGCTTCGAGCGGCGGCGGCGTATCGGGCATGAGTTCGGGCCAGGTCCCCATCGCGGGCAGCGCGACGACGATCACCAGCAGCAAGCCGCTTCAAGGCACGGACAGCAGCGTTATGACTGCGGGCACAGTGAGTGGAACCGGGGCATCTCTCTGCACAGACTCAAATGGCGGGGCAACGACGAGCGGATGTAACCCCAGTAGCTTCGCGTCTACAGTCGCAGGTGCTTTGACGGTCACAAGCTACGCGGCTACCTTTGCCACTTCCGGCGCGATGTTCAACTCGGCCAGCGTGACGTTGAGCCACAGCAGCACGACGACTGTAACTCTCAGCGGAGTGGTGGCAAATGCTTCCATCAACCTGATTGCGATTCAGGATTCTACCGGCGGGAACACAATCACGCTGGCGGGATGTCCGGCAGGCGGCTTCTATGTCTCGACGGGAGCGGGCCTGATCTCAACAACAACTCCGGCGCTGACAGCGGCTGCGTCAGGACGCAATCTGCTGTCGATTACTTACGACGGTTCTAACTGCTATGTGGCGGTGAACTAATGAGGCGAGTGGCGATTTTCACTCTCGCGTGTCTACTGCTAGTCTTGCCGCTTGGGTCGCAGAGCAGGCTCATGCACAACAGCTATTCTGGGCTCGCGGCGTGGTGGAAGCTGATCGGAGATTCCTCGGCTACGGCCACGCTGCCGACCAGCGGCACAACAGTTTACGACTCCAGCGGGCACAGCATTTCAGGCACGTTTTCAGGCACGAAGGCAGGCGGCGTAAGCAGCACCTACTACACTGTAACATGCGGAGAATTTCCCTACTGCGCGACGTTCGACGGGAGCACGAACTACGTCATCACCGGAACCACTTCGGCCAGCAGTTTTTCGAGCGGCATCACTGTCATGGCATGGTTCAACACGTCCACAATTACCACGCAGGAAGATATAGTCACGCGCTATGCCAGCTCGGCTGACCTATTGGAAATAAGTTCTACCGGAAAGACACGCTGCGCGTTCAATTTGAGTACGACAAGCGTAAATTACACCGGCGGGACAACCGTCTCGGCTAACGCCTGGAACTTGTTTGCCTGCACTTACAGCGTGTCCAGCGGGCAGATGACGGAGTATCTCAACACTTCTGTGGTGGGAACGGCTACTGGATCGGGAACACTGAGCAACACTGCTTCGACCTGGTACATCGGTCAACTGGGAACCGGATCACGTTATTTTCACGGTGAGATCGCAATGGTTCGCATCTGGAATTTCCCCTTGACCGCGAATCAGGTTTACGCGATTCGCAGCGCCGACACGGCGATGATGGATGCGCCGCCGTGGTGGAGACAGGATCAGCTGTTCCGGTGGGTGGAAGACGTAGCGTGAAGCCTTATGGCGAACGAAGAATCGACCCGGCACCGGGAACTTGGTGAGCGGAAACAGAAACTCTGGGAGCAGTGCCGGCAGCTCATCGCTGAGAAGGAAGCACGGCGGCATCTGCCCTCCGCGGCACCTGAAGATCTGCTCAAGCTGACGCGGCAGATCGACGGCCTCGCGCAGAAAAACGGCGACCTCGGCCGCCAGATGCGGATCTTCGAAGGCGCGCCGCCGGCTGTCGGCCCGGCTCCGCTTCGCGAGTTTGCGCGGCTTTGAAGCCCTAGCGATCAGTGTGAAGTGTGAGTGTGGCGCGTGCAACGATCGCCGGTCCCCGCACTCGCACTCACACTCGCATTGACCCCTGATCCCTGAACCCTGTGAGCGCCGGATCGCGAACTTGCGAGACGATGACCGGACAATGCTGGAACGGTTCGGCATCGGCATATCTTGGTGGAGATTCGATGGCAATCCTGAAAGGCGCAGACTGGTCCCTTTCCCGTGCAGGAAACCTCCGCATACGTCCCATCGATGGGGCGCAATTGCTTCAACTCGGTTCCATGCTCGACGAGCGGCCGAACCTCCTTGAGGGACAGACGATCGCAATGGCGCTGGCCAGGATCCTGCTCAAGGTGAGAACCAGGGAAGGCAGAACTGCGCGACTGAATGCAAACCCGGCGCAACGCCTCTTTGAAGAGCGTCGGGGCCGGCAGAACATTGTTCTAAAGGCGCGGCAGATGGGGATGACCACCTGGACTGCCGCGCGCTTCTTTTTGAAGACCATCACCCGGCCCGGAACGCTCACGCTGCAGGTGGCGCACACGCAGCAAGCCGCTGAAGAAATCTTCGCCATCGTGCACCGGTTCGTTGACCTGCTTCCCGAGAACCTGCGCAAGGGACCGCTCAAAACCGGCCGATCCAATGTGCGCCAGGTCGTGTTTCCCGCCCTTGACTCTCAATACCGCGTAGTGACGGCCGGCGACCGGAACGCCGGCCGCGGCTTGTCGGTGCAGAACATGCACTGCTCCGAACTGGCGCGCTGGCCGGCCGATCCCGCCGAGACCCTCGCCGGGCTGCGTGCAGCGCTTGAGCCCGAAGGCGAACTGATTCTCGAATCGACGCCCGACGGCGTCGGCGGGTGCTTTCACGAGCTGTGGCTCAAGGCGCCCGAAACCGGCATGGTGAGGCACTTCTTCCCCTGGTGGATGGAGAGCCGCTATCGCGCGAAGGCAGCCGAACCCGCCACACTGAGCGAGGAAGAACAGGCCTTGATCGAAAAGTATGGGCTCGATCTCGAACAGATTGGCTTTCGGCGCAAGTTGCGCGCCGACTTTCGCGGGCTTGTCGCGCAGGAGTTCGCCGAGGATGACGAGAGCTGTTTTCTGGCCAGCGGCGAATCGGTGTTTGAGATCGACGCGCTCGACGAGCGTCTGAAGACGGTTTCAGAACCGGTCGAATGCCGCTTCAACGGCGATCTTCAAATCTGGCTGCCGCCGGTAGCCGGCAAAAAGTATCTTCTCGCGGTCGATCCCGCGGGTGGCGGAAGCGATGGCGATTACTCCGCCATCCAGGTGCTGGAGGTCGAGACCGGCCTGCAATGCGCGGAGTACGCCGGGCACGCGGGCGGCCTGGAGCTGGCTCGCATCGTTACCGATCTGGCCCGCGACTATAACCGCGCCTGGGTGGTGGTGGAGCGGAACAATCACGGCAGCGGCGTGCTGGCCTACCTCGACTCGCCCTGCGAGTGCGAGCGCATCTATCGGCAGGGGGGGCGGCAAAACGGGCAGCCCGGGTGGCTGACGACTTCGCTGAGCCGGCCCGCGGCACTGGGCCGGCTGGGAGCGGCCCTGGTCGACGAGCCGATTCGATTCCAAAGCCGGCGCCTGCTGGCCGAGT
>Ga0326728_10014230_pt1 | contig 16980 bp, 20 predicted proteins | sample MB3enrmetagenome_FD_207602 | JGI IMG/M metagenome (GOLD analysis project Ga0326728, IMG submission 207602) | Lab enriched peat soil microbial communities from McLean, Ithaca, NY, United States - MB31MN | ecosystem: Environmental > Terrestrial > Soil > Wetlands > Peat | place: USA: New York...
TTTTATAACCGTCAGAGGAGTCATTCGGCATTAGGGTACAGGAGCCCAGAGCAGTATGAAAAGCTCCTTAATGAAACTTAATCCTGTGTCCACTTTTTCAGGGGAAGGTCAAATTCAAATCATGCATACTTGGTCAAAAAGCTGGGTCGTTGACTTTAGGAAGAAGTTCTTAGACGGAGGTTCGGTCGCGGGGCAATCCCCAATGGAAGTCTGAGAAGGTTAAAACCTTTGAAAGGCCTTGGGCACGTACTTAATTATTTTAAATTATTCTGTGAAGTCCAGAGACCCTGCAAACCATACTTATTTAACGAGCTTAACTACGTACCCCTGGGTATTAGCCATTGCGGGAATGAGATAAATCAGATTTGTAGCTCTTCGTTTTTCCCCAATTAAATTTTACTTCGTTACAGTTTTTTAAGCAACCAGGCTATCCTTCGCCCAAGCGCTTTTACGAACTGCATACCTTCTTCATCCTTTTCCACTTCCCCCTTATCTCTTCCGTTATTTTAACTGTTTTCTTCGAATCAAAGATTTATTATTTTTATCCTTTCCCTTCGGTTTTTCTTGACTTCCCCTCAACATAAACGTAAGAATAAAAATGAATCCATTTTTGTGTTCCTGCCCCCTTTATCATTTTTCCTGTTAAACTTGTAGAAGGAGAAAGGAATGAAACATAAGAAAATAAAAAAAACTGACGGAAATGAGCAAACCTATCTTCGAGTTCCTCTGGTTCCGGTCAATTGGGGACATGGGAGACCGTGGGGCGGAGCCCAATCTCCTCTCTTTTCTTTTTTCCCGGATGATCGATACAGCCTGATGGAATCCTATGATGGAGATAAAAGAAGCTTCCCACGACAAAGATTTTGGCAAGTATTTTTGGAAAATAGGGCTACTATACTCCAAAAACCAAGGTTGAAGTTAGGATCACCATCCGTGATCGCAATCATCGGAGTGCCCATGGATGTCGGAGTGGGTTATCGCCATGGAGCGAGGTTCGGACCCCGCGCCATCCGCGAGGCCTCAGCGCAATTCGGCTCAGGAGTGGAAGGAGGTTTTGATATCAGGGAGGTGAAAAAGAAAATCGTGGATTTAGGAGATATTGAGATTCATCCCTACCTCCTATCGCAAAAGTTTTTTAATGATAAGACCTTGAATGAAGTAAGAAAGTCTTATAGCGAAGAAGGGGATGTCCCACCCCTTGGGTTAGGGAATTTTGAACGAATTCAATATACCATGGGATGGATCTTAGGAGAAAAGCCAGTGCCCGATAGGACTAAAAATGATAGAGCAGAATATGTGATCCTCCCCAAGAACAAGAATCCGACCCGCTGGAGAGGGAATGTTTTTCCGGTATTGTTGGGCGGTGATCATACCCTCACCCTGCCTTGCATCAGAGCCATGAAGAAAGCTTATGGAGGGGAAGGTCTCGGTGTAATCTGTTTCGATGCTCATCCAGATTATTTAGAAAAGCGAAGTGGTTTAGACGAAACGCATGCTTCACAAGGAAAAAGAGTTGCGGAAGAGGTAGGCCCCGAAAATCTATTCCAAATTGGTCTTGGATATATCGAATCGGAGGAGCGTAAAAATCTTGATAGAGACGGGGTGAACTATTGGAGGATGGATTATCTTGCGAATAAGCATGCCGATGATTTTTCAGATGAACTTTGCGCAACACTAAAAGCGAAAAGGATTAAAAATATTTATATCTCTTTTGATATTGATGTCTTGGATGCCAGTATTGCACCGGGCACCGGAGTTCCAGAACCCGGAGGAATGACAACGCGATATCTCATTGATATCATCCAAAATTTAGGAGATTTTATTGAAAAACAGAGTGACTTGAAATTGGTAGGTTTGGATTTGGTCGAGGTGGCACCCGACTGGGACATCGGTAACATCACTGCCCTGGCAGCTGTAAAGATCATCTTTGAAACGCTGGGTGCTTATTTTATTCCAGAGAAGACAAAAATCTGGTCCCCAAAATCAAAATAAAATTTCATGGCGTGTCGTAGACATTGGGGACTGTATTGGATTGAAGAGTAGGTGAAGTCCTCACCCCCCTTTCTGAAGATAACTTCCTTGAAACATTGATTTTACATTTTTGTTCCAACATACAAGATTTCAAACTGAAATCATTCAGATCGATTACTTCTTATCTAAACAACCGAACAGCTCTCCATACTCTATTTATCCTTCCGGCACCATCGTAAGTTAGCTCAAGAAAATACGGCCTTTTTCACCATAAAATACAATGTTTGCCTAATTTAATCCCTCCATCGATGCTAAATATAATTATTTGAAACGGGGGAAGGAGACCCACCATGGAGGAGGGGAGCATCCTTAAGAGTCTTTTAGACCGAATGGAGTATGTAGTTAATAGCATTGTGAACAGCATGGTTGTTCTTCAATCGAGAAAGGGAGACAGAATAATCTTAACCGGGGCGGAGACTCTAAAAATAAAATCATTCTATCGGCAAAAGGGAGGAAATGTATGTTTAAATAAGCCCTAGAGTTTAAACAACAATTCAGAAAAAGGAGGATCTTATGAAAAAATTGTTTTATGTTATTGCGGTGTTACTTTTTATGGGAAGTACTCAAGTTTTTGCACAAGGGACTAAGCCAGTTCAAATTTCTTTGGTAAATCCCGTACAGGTATTCAGGGAAGATACTTCAATTGAAGGAATTAGAATAAATTTCCTATATGGCCTTAACGCTAATTTGAAAGGCCTTGACCTTGGGCTTGGCAACGGAGTCAAAAGAAATGTTGAAGGTTTCCAATTGGGTTTTGTAAATTATGTTGAAGGCGATTTTCTTGGCCTCCAGCACAGTGCTGCGAATTTTACCAAGGCTAATTTTAATGGTTTTCAATCAGGATTTTTTAATTATGCGGGTAAGATGAAAGGATTCCAGCTGGGGTTTGTGAATTACACAGGCAGTTTGGAAGGTTTGCAAATCGGATTGGTAAATATTAATGGAGGCAAGAATCCTTTCTATATTCTGCCGATCGTAAATTTTTCTTTTAGATAAAATAACTCGATAAGATATAAACAAAACAAAAAGAGCTGTTTTTGAATAAAGGAGGGCTTGACATAAGAGTCTCGTTTACGGGTGAAAGATACTCGTACTCCAAATGATGGCCCTGTTATCCACTCTTTCATCCCGTAATCTTCAGCCCAAGATGTTATCGTTGAGCGATGATTTGTTATCGCCAACCAGTCAAAGGCAAAACTGGCCCTATTTTAAAGTCAGGATCGAGGTATCAAAAGCCGTTGTCATTTCTCTGCCCAACTCTCCACAATAACCACCTCAGCCTCTACGGGGACGATCTTCAATAAACTCCTCCCAGCTACCTCCATTGTATCCTTCAGAATAAGAGCCACTTCGTCCATCGCTTCAATAGGGGCTTCGAGTAGAATTTCATCATGGACACAGAGACTCCTCACCATTACCTAAGTGGCATAGCATCCAATCTCTTAGTACCAGTAGGGATAGGTCCAGGAGGGTTCTACACCAAAATATCTGTCGAGTTGAGCCGCCTTTTGAAGGTTAATCTGACCTCCACTCTGATAAAAACTTGATGGGGCTCAACTTCTAGATGATGGCGCCATCCAACGGAGATCTTTGACTTCTTCTGAAGTCGTGATTTTTCCCTCTCACTCCACAATAGCAAGCTTTCAAATCGTGATCATCCCCTTAGCGGACAAATGCTGATAAATACCACAGCCTTCCCGTAAAAATACTGCATTCACCTCATTTACCTTCTTCAAATGCCAGTGATAGTCTAAAGGTGTTGGAGTGGAATACCTATGGTTTCAAGCCCGAGAATCGGAATCCTTGGTGGAGGCTTCGCCGGCCTCTATACGGTATTCTTTCTCAGAAGATTCTTCCCTCCGGAAATCGATGTGACACTGTTCGATAAGAACAACTACTTTCTCTATACCCCTGTTCTTCACGAGATGGCTACCGGAACGGTGAACGCGAGGCATGTTGTCATCCCAATTCGGAAGGTCGTAGATCCCAGGGAGGTCCACATTCGGTGTGAAGAGGTGACCTGGGTCGACCTTGAGAAAAGGGTTGTTGAGAGTCCCTCCGGAGCATTTAAGTTCGATCATCTCGTCCTCGCGCCCGGGAGCGAACCGAATTTCTACTGTTTTCCAAATCTCCAGAAAAACTCGATCACGTTTAAATCCATTGAAGATGCGATAAGGTTGAGAAACAGCCTCACGGGCGTGCTGGAGAAGGCCGCTCTTGAAAGGGATAAGGAAAGGAGGAAAAGTCTGCTCACCATTACCATTGCGGGGGGAGGATGTACCGGGGTGGAGTTAGTTGCTGAGGTTGCTCAGTTTATCAAAATCATTCTTCGCAAAGACTACCCTGAGATCAACCGGTCCGAAGTCAGAATTATTCTGATCGAAGCGATGGACAGGATTCTGCCATCCTTCCCAAGGTACCTATCCAACGTTGCCACGGAAAGATTGAGACAGATGGGGGTTGAGGTTCTTTTGAACTCCCCAATTCAAAATGTGAATAAGGATTACATTGAACTCAAAGATGGGAAAATTTCAAACGGGATACTGGTGTGGGCAGCGGGAGTGAAAGCACGACACCTCCCACTTAGCCCTGAACAGAAGCGAGACGCGAACAACCGCATAATCGTGAACGAACATATTGAAATTCCTGGATATCGTGGGATCTATCTCATAGGAGATGGAGCGCTTTTCATCAACAATGGGATTCCTTTACCACCCACTGCGTCAGTGGCTGTCCAGGAAGCAAAGTATGTTGCCCAGAATATTCTACTTCATTTTCAGAAGAAGGAGTCCCCACCTTTTCGGTTCCGTTATAGGGGAGATATGGCCTCCTTGGGATTCATGTTCGGGGTGGCTGAAGTTTACGGAAGGCAGTTCAAGGGTTTACCTGCGTGGATCATATGGAAGGCCTTTAAGCTGGGAATGCTCCCACGGGTGAAGAACAGGTTTCAAATCGTAGCGGATTGGCTGATCACCCTTCTTTTCAAAAGAGACACGTCAAAACTGATATAAAATGGCTGGCGAAAAAATCTTTCAGGCCAGAGCGGAATTGAAACGAATGGCAAAGGCCAATCTTTTGAAGATGGCCTTCTGTCAGAAGGAAAAGAAACGTCTGCTAGGCGGGACATGTCCCTTTCTGTTGGAGTATCAACATATCCTTTTTTGCGTCTCCGAAACCCTGGGGCATGGATGTCTGGTCGAGAAATTAAGACTACTTTCCAATGAGAATGCCCAAAGCGAGGACGAAAGCCCACAAAAGGCCGTGAAGTTAACAGTTGGGCCTTGCCTTCCTGGACTCGGCTAAGGGATGGCCATGTTTCTGGCCGCAGGGGCTACTCATTTCTGCCCGTGATGATCACGACCTAAAAAATAGTTCGCCCAGGAAGAGGTTTGATCCAATTCCCAATTGCGGGGTGGAGTATAACCTTCCTTAAGGGATTCTTCCTCTCCATAAGGTTTAAGCCTATTATAGGCGCGGACGTAAATGCACCTCTTTTTACCCGGGAAGACCTCGCACCACCCTTCGACAGAACCCCCGCACTGACCATTGAAGAGATACTTGGGGCACTGCGATTGGGGACAAAGAAAGGCGACCTCCAAGAGCGTGCAGTCTCCACAGCGACGGCAACGGGAGCTGATAAATTTGATCCAATATTCCAGCTCTGTGGCAGAGCCTTCAAACTGGGTTCCATCGATCTTCTTAAAGAACCATCGGGCCGGTTTGTAAAGAGGAGCCTCGGGCGTGAATGCCAGTTTGTGAAAGAGACGCATGATGCCATGGCCAAGAGCCCTTCGGGGCTTGCTTCGTTTACGAACGAAAACATCCGTGTTCAGACCTGTCTTTTGATCCCTTTCGAAAAGATAATAACCATTTTTCTGAGGGAAGGAGAATTCGCGAACCCATTCTTCCCAGTTGGAAAAGAACTCCTTTGACTTTCCGATGACCCACTCCACATCCTCATAGATTAGGTTTGGCCCCCCGATATGTGCCCCATCATAACCGATTCCTTTTAGGACGGCGATCAGTTTCGCAGCTCTTGTGAGGCGGGCTTTTTTCCCCTTATCCGGGGCCTTTGCCTCCTCCTCATAGATGCGGTAAAGCTCATCGGTGACCACACATCCCGGGACTCCACCTCGGTTCATGACCTTGGCTACCGATTGGTTAAGGATGTAGACATTTCCCAAAATGGGGATTCGAATGGTATGGTGCCGCATGTAGCGGAGGAGTTCGTCAAATTTGCAGGCATCAAACCCGACCTGTGTGATGAGAAAGTCTGCTCTCTCTTTCACTTTTTTGAAAAGCTTATAGTACTGGGCCACTACCTCCGCTTCATATTTCTTAAAAGGTGAGACGGTGCAGCCCTTAAAAAAACGGGTGGCAGGAAGACGCACGCCTCCGCCTGGCGCCTTTCCGTCAATTTTCAGTCCCTGGTTCATCTGATGAATGAGGTGGATAAGCTGGATGGAATCGAGATCAAAGACAGGTTTTGCCTTTCCCTCAAATCCGTAGAGGGGAAAATCACCGGTCATCACGAGAAGGTTGGAAATTCCGATTCGATCCAAGGAGTAAAGAATAGATTCAATCTGATTCCGGTTCTTATCCTTGCAGGTGAAGTGGATTATGGGATCGAGGCCAAGGCGGGAGATCTCAACACCGATCACATCAGGAGAAAGGGCAGGGTGACCTCCTGGATTATCGGTGATGGAGACGGCGTGGACAAGTTTTGACTTAGCCGCCTTCTCGGCAATTCTCAGGATATCATCCTGGGTTTTTCCACGTGATCCCCTTCCAGGAACAAGTTCAAGGGTGTAAATAAACTCCTTCTTATCAAGGAGGGCCTCTTTGAATCTGTTATTTTCCATTGGAATTCTTTGGGTTCAGGCCAGGTCTAATTCCCCTGGAAGAAAACCCTTGAGAATCTTATTTGAAACGATAAAAAATTGTAACAGAGCAAATAGGTCTATTATTCGATGATAATAGCTTCCACAGGGCAGGATGTTGCTGCCTGTTTAACTTTTTCTTCAAGGTCTTTAGGAACATTCTCCATTTTGGCTACCGTTACATCCCCTTGCATTTCAAAGATTTCAGGACAGATCTCCACAAATGTTTCATCTCCAACACAGACTTCCTCGTCTACCCGGACTTTCACGTTTTTCCCTTTTCTATTTATTTCACACTTCAATCCTTATGAGCTGGATCGTGGATTACAGATAATAAAGTTTTTTGCATTTAGGGCATTCAAGATAATCAAAATATTTGTTGTAATTTGGCTGCTTTTCGATTGTTCCTCTTCCGACCTCATAGACTTTCTCTCCGCAATCGCAAACCAAGCCATCGCTTTCGATCTTCTTCTTGATATCCTCTCGATGTTCTTTTGGCATACCCAACACCCTCCTAGGAAAAGGGTTAAAAGTCAATCTCTCATTTAAGATTGCACTGTGGGATTCAAGATGTCAATAAAACTTTTTCATAAAAGGATCGATACACACGAAACGTTGATCAGCTTCCTTGTGCCTTATGATCTGGAAATTAAGAATATGGGAATCTTTAAACTAGATCACACCACTCCAACGAATCCGGCACAGGGGACTCGGGCCATACTAACTGAATAGCTAGCTTTACAATTAAATGTAGTGAATGACTGAGAGATAATTGCCCTGGTTGAATTTAATAGAAGAGGGGAAATATCACTCCAGTTGAAGGCAATTCAAAAGGAAAGCTCAGGGAAATGAAAGAAGAACTTTCTTCCGTAGTAGAATTTCCCTTAAAGAAGAAAATTACTGGCCAGGTTGAATGTTAAACTTTCATCTTTCCATTCGTTTATATACGAAGAGTTTTCTTTGTTTGATGTTAGTTGTTTTTTCTTTTCTGGTTGGGCATTGTAATAGCGACTGCTAAGAAGCTATTACATAATGCCTTATAAGTCTTTTTAAGACTTATTTAGGAACTTGGGACTATTTAAAATCATTCAACTTTCGGACAATAAAAATATTCAAAAACCGACATTTTATATTCAAATACAGACATTTTATATTCAAGAACGTAGTTTTTATATTCAAAAACTTCGGACAGAGCCATTCACTTAAGAAGTTTTTGCTTTAATTCTATAACTATTTTTACCTCACCAAATACATTTTTTACTATATCATAAGAGTAAATTAACTTGAGCTCCCTGAGAGGTTTCAAACATCCGTTCTCAATCGCTCCTCTCAAGATTTGGGCCTTGTTCTTATCTGTTAACCGCAACGCTTTAATAATCGTCTCCAATTTCAAAGCTATTGTGGGAAGATTTTTGGTGAGAATAAAAAGTCTGTAAAAATTTTGAGCTGTTGGAGTAAGATCATACACTCTCGTATCAATTAAATTGTAGGTTTTCATTGCAAGATTATGGAAGAATAATTGTGAAAAAATAGTGCTCAATCTTATTCTACATTTGTTGGGATATTGATTACTGTCCTCATTAAGTTCTTCTTTCTCCCACATTAATTCAAAAGGCATTGTAGTCGAACTCATCATCACATTCTCTTCTTTATACGTTACCTTCTTTCCTTTCTTAGTCTCCTTTACTTCCTTAACCACAGTCATTGGATAAGAAACGATAAACCCAGTGGTCGAAGTTTCTCTTAAGAGCCTAAATATATCTTTATTGGTCATCCATTGTTTTCCAGTAATGTTTCTGAAAACTTGAAAAGGAAGATCTATATAGCGATATTTTAGTTTTTCCTTATTTATTATTTGTAGTTCAGTTTTTCTAAAGTCTTCAATTGAATTGAAAAGTGGCATTCTTGACGTTTTACTTTGTGGAACGCCTTCTCTTAATACTCTAATCACAAGATGGGCAACAACGTCCATCACCATAAAGTTTTCAGCGCCCCATTTTTTATCAATCGCATATGCTTCTCTTCCTTCTTTATCCTTCCATCTATACGGGAGAGGTGCATCTTTTGGGGTTGGGACTAAAGATTTATTAGTTCCTCTTTCGGACAATATTCTTATATCCTTTTCTATTGGTATTGCCATTGTTTTTTCCTCTTCTTCCTCCAACCTCTTTTCAAACTCCATTTCCTCCTCAATTCTTTTTTGGAAGGGTTTCTTTTTCTGTTGAATTTCTTCCGTCGAATCGGGTCACTCTATGGAAACGGAGTAAACGTCTTCTTCATTTCAGCTCTTTTTGATCGGAGTCCCCTTTGTTCTAAAAATCTCCACACACTCATTAAAGGCCTCATTGAATTCCTTGGTTTGTAAGTCCTCTCGATATGAAAAGTGTCTTATGCAAGCACTGCTAGGGTACCACGAAATCAGAAGATAAGAATTACAAACACAGCATATAAATCCGTCTTCGTCAGCAATATCAACTTCTGGGTCAAAATCTAAATGTCTGCTCCCACAAACTGGACATCTTATCCCTTGATTTAGATCTGTCTTTGTTAAATCTACCTCCCTAAACCCTCCTTTTCTCCTCCCATGAATAATTACTTCATCATGATGTGGACATAATTTCCCTCCAGATATCTTTACATTTTTAGGAGGCCTGGTACTAAAAGAACCATTATTACTTTCTTCACCAGAATCGGTAGTCCAACTCCAAATGATTTCACATTCAGGACATTTAAACCATTTCCATCCTCTTTTCTGTTCTTCCCCGTCCATATCGCTCTCTCCTTTCATCTTTTAATAAGTCTTCCTTTAGTTCTTTTTTGGAAGAGTTTCTTTGATTGTATTGTGGTAGACCTTTTTCTATTCACTTATTCATATTTCACTGAAGCACTTTGTGTCACCGGAATTCTCTTCTTCTCGGAAAACTCTGGCCGTGCCTGTCACCAAATATCAAATCCGCCAGAGTCCTTTGCGAACCGAGCAAAAGTCCGAACAATCTCTTCGTTAAGATAGGCATCCATGGTGACAATCGAAAGCCCGATTATATATCGCTCTACAACCCCTTCCTCAATCAACGCCTCAAGCCGATCCCCAATCGCGATTGCCGTTTTAGCACTGATTATTTTCCCGTAGTTCGAATGCCACCCATGCCTTTCGTCGTCCTTGATGAGATCGTCACACCTGTCAAAGATAAAATCTGCAAGCAATCTCCACGAGCGGGTGTTGATGTGGAAGTTTTTCCCGTTTACTCCTTCTAATGTCGGCATTTGTTTTGTGCCTCCTCTTTTGGTTAAGAATTTGCCTGACCTTCTGATTGAGACTCTTTTGAATTTGGATATAGATTGTCCAGGTGTTCACAGATAATCTGGCTTGCCAATCCTGCCCTTCTCAATACTCTCCCAGGTCTCAATAGAGTCTGTTCCGCGGCCATGCGCTCTAAGAGATCTCGATAACGCTTAGGCATGGTAATGAGCAGGGTGACGTTTTTCTCCTTCATACGTGACCTCCATATTGGATTCATCATATAAGTATATGTTCCAGATTGTCGACCAGATTAAATCTCAGAATGATTCTTGGTAGGACCTGGAGAGAATAAAAGGTGTTTTAGAATACGTTGATATCGGTCATTTTTAAAAGAATATGAATTTAACCAGTCAATGGAGAAAAAGAAAGGGCCAACCCCTTCGTGAGATTGGCCTTCTTTCAAACCCATTATTTTGTTTCCTTTACCACCACTCCGGGACTTTCAATAATTTCGAACACCTTTGACAATAACTCGTCAGTTGTGCCTAAATCTTCTCTATAGCTTATTTCCAAGACCCCGATCCAACCACTTTCACCATTAAGATAACCCTGTTTTATAGTGATGATAGAATTGCAGGATCCGCACCTCCATAGGTTTGTATCCTCTTGTATATGTTTCAGGTCATAACTCTTACATTTCGGACATGGTATGCGAGCAGCTTCATTTAACTTATCCACAGTCCTCTTATTAACATGCCTGCGTTTTCCCATTATCCTTCCATCCATAATACATTCCCCATGTATGGGACACAATTTATCTGGGCGCTTTTCTTTGTCCTCCACATTAGTCTTCAAAAGATGCCGTGCTGCTTGATAAACACAGATCTCAGGAGGAAAGCCATTGACTAATGTTGGATTCCATTCCAGTTTGCATTTGGGACAATATACCCATTCATCCCTGTTAGCGATTAGATAACAATCCAAATGTTCTGCTGCCCATTTCTCGTTATGGCACCTTCTGTTCATTGCTACCCAAGTTCTAATAAACTGTTTATATGTAGCCATTTTGAAGTTTCTCCTTTCTTATATGAGGGCCAACCAGTGTCGCGATTGAGATTGGTCCCCGATACAGATTTGAGATACTATGACAATGGGACGTAAAGATAGATAGGATTTAAAGTCCCGCTACCGCAAGCAGGCATGTTCCTTCCACTGTGTTGACTCATTCTCCTTTCTCCTGTGTCTATCCTTCGCCGATACGATATGTTGACAATTGGACCCACATCAACATCGTAAAAAAAATAGAGAAGGCATTTGCATCGCTCGCAAAAGTCGATATAAAGAAAATCTCGTAGATAACGCGCCGTGCCACCTGCAAGGGTTAGATTCTTCCTAGTGCCACAAAAAGGACACTTCTCCTCGCATGTCTCTAGAGGCTCATCACGCAAGTTGATTTCTGGTGACATTTTCATCCCCCGAAAGAAAATTTCTTTTTCACTCGATTTAAAACCATTTCTTTTCGTTCTGACAACAAGATGGACATGTCTTCGTGTACGATAAGGCAAGCTGTGGACTCTTCTTGCCTGTTTATCTTTTAGCTGATTCAAGAACATTCGTCCATTCCGAATACAACTAACCCTAGCGAACTCGACTCGGCCTTTTTTGCGGTCAAAATTAACCCCTACAAAATCCCCTACTAGTATCTGCTTGTCTTTTGGAGTTTCGTCATATACCTTAGTGACCTCCCAAACATCGGGATCGAAATTGTTCGATTTTAACCACTGCTCTATGTACTCGTGATCCTTGATTCTATCGTTCAGTTCAGGCCATTCTTTCCCCATCGTTGTTCTCCTTTTGATTTGAATTTGTGTGTAAAGACAAAAAAGAGCCAGCCCGCTTAGGGACTGACACCGCCCCAGCCAACGAGTCCGATCATTCTAAGCAATCATCTTTTTTGCACCTCCTTTTTTGAAATCTCCGATTACCGGTTTTTTCGAGCTTCACCCACAGCGAGTTGCTTTAACAGAGGGATTTGAAGAAACAGGGCATGTCACCTTTTTCAAAAAGAGCCAGCCCATGCAGAGGATTGATCCCTTCCCCTCCTTGGGCAGCGCTTAATCGCTCTCGTTTTCATCGCTTTCACCATAATTCAATTCTCTGATAAGATTTACCGTCAAGGGCTTGCCCATGTAATAAATGGTCTGCAATAGGCTGAGGCACTTCCTCGGGAGCCGGTCAGTCGACTCAATAAGCTCTCTCAGGGCTTCATCCTCTTTTATCTTGATTTTCTCCAGGCGGCAGATGCGCCGGAGCCACGGGATCAACTCCTCGATTTCAGGAGGCTGGGTCCTTAGCTCAAGCACCCTTTGACGGAAAGCTTCATCAACTCGAGTAATATCAATCAGGCAAAAAATGAACACTCTGTTCGAGTGAATTTCCAATGGTCGGAGAAGCCTATCCCAAAATGGTTCTTTCAATCGGTGAACTTCGTCGAAAATATGGATGTGACGATTGATTCTTGACATAGAGAGGGATTTGAAGCTGGCCAAGATATCATCAAAAGCCTTTTTGTCTATCCCCGTGCAGTCGTGGACGGAACAAGAATCCGATCCCTTGAAATCAAATGACAAGCAGCTCCTGCATTTCCCACAAATGTCGGTTTTGAAATCTTCACAGAGAATGCCCTTTGCAAGTAACTGGGCAAGGGTGGTTTTTCCAGACCCCGGGGGTCCATAGAACATGACCCCGATGGGGGGGTTGTCTGATTTAATGATATTCTTTAAAATTGTTACCAGGTTCCTATTCCCAACCACGTCTTCAAATCTTCGGGGTCGATATTTTTCACGGAAATCGTGTGATTCCATCATCTCTACCTCTTTATAGATATTCCCTAGCCAATTTCTCAAGGATCTCTTTGTTCAGAAGGTAGCAGGATTTTTGTGTCCCTTTGGTTGAGATTTGGCCTTGAGCATTCAGTCGTGGGCGCTTGATCTCCTGGATGATCCCATATCGATGAAGGATGCGAGAGACGGCCTCGGTCTTTAAGGAGGGAATATCCCACCGCGTCTCGGTAAACTTGGCCAACTTGTCCCCTACGTATAGTCCCTCCTTGTTCAGAGGCTTCTTGGTGGTCACATATTGCCAAACTGACTCCAGGACCTGGGCGTCCCGATTTTCAACCAGGAGCCTTCTCTTCCTCTGATCGACGACCTTTTTCGCCAATTCCAGTATATTCTGGGATAGGGAAGGCTTTGTTGAGGTGCCATCCAAAATGTCGGCTATTACCAAAATGGGACACCATATCTCTTCTTCCCTGCCCCCAAGTCCCTCAATTCCCGGAAAGGTATTATAATGATCAAGGATTCCCCTGCCGTATGCATTCAAGAATTGCTGGATAAGGCCTCTTATGCTTTCAAATTCCTTTTCTGATTTTTTTGAGCGGAATTTTTCAAGCTTAGCTTGAGACCGAACCATTGGGATGGGTATTGTGCGGCTCTCTAAGGCGGGGTCGAGAATGCCGGCAGTATTGATGATTACTTTGGGGCAGTAAGTGGAGAAAAATGTAGTCTTAAATTTATCAAACCGGCCAATGGAACCGTCGCTTTTGTATCCGCTTCGGAGAACTCTCAGAAAGAGATTGCTTCCCTTTGCCTGGGATAAATCCTCGGACTCATCTATAATGATGCTGAGCCCTTTTTGTTTTCTCTCGTCGATATACCGATACAGGATGGCAGGGGTGAGATCGCTTACTTTTTTCCCTTTGTGGCATAGGCCTTTGAGAATCGCACCTAATGTGCTTTTGCCGCTTCCTTTAGGGCCGGAGACGAGGAAATAGGGAAGTTCATCGAAATCCTTGTAGACGTAAGTGAACAGGATGTAAAGCACGCAAAGGGAATAATAGACTGGGTCTGAGAAGAAGATATATTTTCTCAGAAACGAATCTAATTTTTCGATTAATTGCTGAACTACTTTCTTTTTATCCATGGAACATTCTCCTTTCGAAACGCTGAACGGTTGCACAGAGTCTCTTAATTATTTGAAATCTAAGGCTTTTTCTTGTGCAACGAATTTAATCTCTGGCTGAACCATGCTTCCCGACGTATCACAGAGCGCCCCTCCCTTCATTCTATGCTTTCCTTTCTTTGGGCTTTACGAGATTCTCATTGACAATTTCCTCCAAGTCCTGCCTCCTTATTAGAATTCGGCGGCCTAAGCGGACAAAAGGGATTCGCTTTTGAGCGACCCAAGCTCGAAGGGTGTGAATGGAAAGCCTCAACTCACTGGCGGCTTCTCTTAGGTTGAGCAACTGAGCCGTATCGAATCCTCCCTTTTCTCCATTGGTATCATATAATAGAAGCTATGTCAATAGTAACATGTTAATATTACAATTAAAATTGCTTAATCAATAATAATTGTTGACAAATTAGAAATCATTGATTAAGATTGAACATGGGGTGCTATCTTATTGATACCCCGTGAACAGACAAGTCCCAGGAGAAGAGCCATATATCGGGGAATCAAGCCTTATTCAGATGATTTCTCTATCGAGATAAAGTAAAATTATCCCTTGAAAGGAGGATGCAATGCGATCAAACGAGGTTAATGAGGCAAAAAAAATCTGGCTGAGATGGGTAATCGACTTCTGTAATACCGACCTTCAGAAAATTGATGGGGAGGAAAAATTCTATCTCACCAACGTACTCGATAATCTTTTTTCTCGCTTTCATAGTCCGGAGGACATCAGGAAAAGTCTCTTTGAAGCGCGCCATACTAACCAATTCCCCTTTCAAATACCAAACGAAATATGGGAAAAGGTAAGCTCTATTCAAGAGGGATTTAAGATTTTTCTTGACCGAATTATCAAGGACACAGAAGAAATCGAGAAGCTTAAAAGAGATGAAAAAACTGAACTACCTCCATATCTCAAGAGTTCGTATGCCTCAGGCGCGACATTTACCCCTTCGTTTCATGTGTTCTCCGATGGTTCGTCAGAAGTTGAGTACATTCCCATTATATATTCGGAAGATATTCAAGACGAGTTCTTTAAGAAGAATGTCGAGCAAAATTGGACCAGTTTGAAGGCTGACAACTTTTACTCTACTCATGTATCGTTTAGGCAGTGGGCATACTTGAGAGAAAACGATTACAATGCATGGCTCTATTCCAAACTAGATGGGGCGATTAAATGGGTTCGAAAATGTAAGGGGTGCGACCGATTTTTTTTAAATCCTACCGAGAGGGAAAAACTTTATTGCAATAGCTCCTGTGCCGCCAGATCGATCGCCAAAGACAAAAGAGAGAAATTAAGGAAGAATGACACAAAGTATAAAGCCTATTTAAAAAAACAAAGAAAGTACATGAAAAAGCGATATATTAAGATGAGGCAGGATCAATTTGGGCCGAATGTGCAGGTTGGGACGAAGATCAGAAAGAGAACTGTTTAACACTCTCTCATGGGAGAACAACTGGGAAAGGAGGATTTGAACATGGCCTTGCTGCAAGAATGCCCACGGTGTAAACAAAAGCTATTTCTTAAGTGTCAGGTGGAGGTAAAGGACGGTGTAGAGGTTAAAAAGGTCTTGAAGGTAAGGGAAGAGTGCTGTACCCGATGAACAAATCTTTAAGTGGAATGAGAGGAGAAGGCAGGCTAAAAAAATTCAGGTAGCCTTAAAAGGTTTATTGGAAGGGATTCTAACCATCTATCAAAAGAAGGATTGGGAAAAGAAGATTGTCCCTCACCCCGGTCCCTCAGACATTGCACAAGAATTAGGTCTTGAAGGAATCGCTTCCCATGTTCGGCTTATCATGTCCTATGATCTGCAAAAGAAACCTCTACCTAAGATGATAAGAAAGAGTGTTCCTATCATTAATCAACCTGATTTGAATATCATTGTGGGAGAGAGAATATTTCCTTTCTCTACTGATATAGAGAGAAACCTTCGGACACAGTTTAGCTTAGTATTGAGTAACTTCGAGTTGGCCTTGATTCAGAGATGTCAAAGGAAGGATTGCGAAGGATACTTCCTGAAGGGGACTAAAAAGGATAAGAGATATTGTTCGAAGAGATGCTATTTTACAGAGGCACAGAGGGAGAGAAGGGAGAGGATGAAGAAGGTTCAAAAAAGGAAAATAAAAAGGATAGGAAGAAGGGAGGAATAGAAAATGGCTATATTAGTGGAGTGTCCAGAATGTAGGAGAAGGCTTAGCATTTCAACGAAAGTCTGCCGTTACGGATTTAAGTTGGCAAAGAAAAGCGGGAAGGTCTATTGGGTTTCAGTCTATCTCGATGGAACGAAGAAGCGGGAGCGAATCGGAACAAGCAAGGCAGCTGCTAAACAAAGGGAGAGGGAGATATTGAAATTAAGGGCAGAGGAGAGATTTATCGATAAGGACCCGGCAGCAAGGATGAGCTTAGGTGAACTCTGTGAATGGTATTTAAAACTGCCGGAAGTCGTTGCGAAGAAATCTCACCGTAGAGATATTGTCTCAATCGATAACCTCTGTAGGCTGTTAGGAAAAGAAACGAAGCTCAATAGAATCACTCCCGGCCAATGCGAGTCATATCAGAAACTAAGGCTTGCTGAAGAGTCTTGTATCCATCCGGGAGAGAAAATCCGGCCCTGCACCGTGAACAAAGAGATCACCTGTCTCAAAACGATGGTTAACCGGGGAGTTCGTCATGGAAAGCTAAAAGAGAACCCCATAGCAGGCGTTAAGAAGCTAATTGAAAATAACGTCCGCATGAGAATCTTAGAGTCAATCCCTCTTTCAGTTGAAATTTTATAGTGGCTCCTGTAAAAATGACCTCACCATTTGTCCCACAATCAA
>Ga0326728_10014232_pt1 | contig 16977 bp, 4 predicted proteins | sample MB3enrmetagenome_FD_207602 | JGI IMG/M metagenome (GOLD analysis project Ga0326728, IMG submission 207602) | Lab enriched peat soil microbial communities from McLean, Ithaca, NY, United States - MB31MN | ecosystem: Environmental > Terrestrial > Soil > Wetlands > Peat | place: USA: New York...
TGCAGGCGCAGGTACAGTATGTTCCTGCGATGACGAATGTAGTTGGGCAGGCGGGTTCGAGCAGTTGGTCTGGGGATGGTGGTCCAGCCTCGTCGGCCAAGATTAACGGAGCGAAGGATGCGGTATTCGACAGCTACGGCAACCTGTACATTGCTGATGATAAGAACTACGTGATCCGCATGGTGTATGCAGGTGGGAGCGGGAATCCGGCGACGAATCTGCTTCAGGCGTTGAAAGAAGCCTGCGCAACAGGGACAGCTCCAGGCGGCGGCAACTGTACGGTGAATGCGGCGCCAGTGGCAGGCGACATCTACACGATTGCAGGGACGCATGGATCGAGTTCGAACGGGTCAGATGGTGGTTTGGCGACTGCTACGACACTGGATACTCCTTACGGGATTGCAGTAGACAGCAATGGCAATATCTACATTGCGGACCCAGGTGCGAACCGGGTGCGAGTCGTCAATGGCAGCACCGGTATTATTTCGAATTTTGCGGGGAGTTCGGCAGGGACGGCACCAGCAACGAGTGGTGATAATGCTGAGATGTACCCGAACGGCACAACGGCGACCTCGGCGACCTCCGCTTTGCTGAACTATCCGGTATCAGTAGTGGTTGACAGTTCGAACAACGTCTACATTATGGATTCGAAGGACTGCCAGGTGCGCGTGGTTCCAATGGGAACGAATACGACGGTTGGTTATCTGACCGGACTTACACCGGGGAATATCTACGCCTATGCGGGCGACAAAACGGATAACTCGGGTGTATGCAGTTATACGGCAACGCCACCGGTTGGTACCAGTACGCCTGTTTTAGCGACCTCGGCGAAGATAGGCAATCCTTCCTACGGGATTGCGATTGATGCGAGTGGAAATATTTATATAGCGGATACCGGCAATGCGGTAATTCGCGAGGTGAGTGCCAGCACGGGCTACATGACGACGGTGGCCGGTAATCATACGGCGGCATCCGGTGTGTCGGCGGCGGCTAACGGCGGTCCGGCGACGAGTGCGGAGTTGGATTATGTGTGGAAGATCGCGATAGACCGTCTTGGAAATCTGGTCATTGCGGATACCAATATGCAACAGATTCGCTACGTGAATCTGTCAACGACGAACACGGTGAATGGCTACATGCAGCCGGGCTATATCTACGCTCTTGCGGACAATGGCACAGCCGGAGATATTCCCACTCTGGCCGCTGTTACCGGAGCAGCTATCAGTGGCGAGGGCAGCAGTACGGGTGTAGACGGGATTGCGATTGATTCTTCGAACAACATCTACTATGTTGATTACGGAGACGAAGTTGTTCGCAAGATTAATGCCTCCGGTATCTCGCCTTATGCGGCGGTGAGTGTAGGCGGGGCTGGTACAGTGCAGTCCTTCTATGCGGAAGTGACCACGGCAGATAACATTACGAACTTCCAGACGGCCTCAGGATTTGGGGACTTTACCTCGGGCACAGAGAGTGGCTGCATACTTGGCTCATCGAATGCGGTAGGTACGGTCTGCATCGAGCCTGTAACCTTTGCTCCGCTTGGTCCCGGACTTCGCACAGCGCCGTTGACGCTGACCGACAGCAGCGGCAATAAATATACACTTGGACTCTCCGGCATCGGCAATGCGCCGCAGCTTGCGTTTACACCTGGGACCATTACGACGGTGGCTGGCAGCGGTAGCGCGGGCTACACCGGGAATGGAAGCGCAGCTTCAGGCGCGACGCTGAGCGGTCCGAGCAGTGCGGTCGTGGATACGGCCGGCAACATCTATATCGCGGACACGGCGAACAACGCAGTTCGCATGATTAATACCAGTGGCGTCATCTCGACGGTTGCCGGCAGCAGTGTTGGTACGTCGGGTTCGACGGGCGACTCCGGACTGGCGACGAGTGCTCTGCTGAACGGACCCAAGGCGGTTGCTCTGGATGCAGCGGACAATCTTTATATCGCGGATACAGGGAACAACAAGATCCGCGAGGTGTTGGCGCAGACGGGAGTCATCAGCACGATTGCCGGCAATGGAACATCAGGCAGCACGGGCAACGGCGCCGTTGCCACCAGTGCGGAGTTGAATGCACCGGCAGGCGTAGCGGTTGATCTTTACGGCAACGTGTACATTTCGGACACGGGCGGCAATGCCGTGCGTGAAGTGAATGTGTTGAATGGATTTATCAGTGCGGTGGCCACGGTGACGGATCCGACGGGTCTTTCCTACGCGCCCAGTGCCGCGGCCATTACCGGACTGACGGGCATCGGCAACACACCGAGCGGAGTGTTGCTGGTGGCGAGTCCGAGCGGCAGCGTGGTGAAGCAGATCAATCTGGCAACGAGTGCGGTGACGACGGTAGCGGGCAATGGCACGAGCGGCTATTCCGGAGACGGTTCTGCTGCGCCCAGTGCCGAGTTGACCAATCCGAACAATGCGGTAGAGGATGCGGCGGGCAACATATATATTGCTGACACCGGCAACGCAGTTGTGCGTCGAGTGGATGCGCACACGGGTAACATCTCGACGATTGCGGGCAATGGCACGGCAGGCAATACGGGCAATGGCGGAGCGGCGACGTTGGCAGAACTTGATGTTCCGGCGGGTGTTGCTCTGGATGCGAGCGCGAATGTCTATCTGGTTGACTCCAGTGCAGACGTGCTGCGGAAGATCAGCTTAGTGGGTACGGGGAATGGCACACTGGTCTTTGCCAGTCAGATAATTAACACGACCAGTGCATCTCAGACGCTGGCAGTGACGAACACTGGAAATCTGGCGCTGACGTTTACGGCGCTGACAGTGCCGACGAACTTTGCGCAGGTGACGGGCAACGGCACAGATTGCGCATACAACACGAGCCTTGCGGCAGGCCAGAGTTGCTATTTGCGATTGACCTTTACACCGACCGGGAGCGGCAATGTAAGCCAGACCCTTTCGATTACCTCAAACACACTCAACGTAACAGGTACGGTCTCCTCCGCTACCCTGACCGGATCATCGCCGGCGCTGACTATGCCAGCTACGACGCTCAGTACTTCCACGTTAAACGTGGTTCCCGGTCAGGCACTTACCCTTACAGCGACGGTTACAGGAACGGGGGCCATGCCGTCCGGTACGGTGACATTTAATGTCCTTTCTACCGGGCAGACGCAGGGTGTGCTTGCTACAGTACCGCTTGTCAATGGCGTGGCAACCTATTATGGATTGATTTACGTGGGAACGGACACCGTCACAGCTATCTACAACGGCGATGCCAATTATTTTGCAACGACTTCGAGTTCTATCACGGTAGTAAATGCTTCCATTCTGGGCAAGTTGGCTTTCAATTGGCCCTATCTCAATTGGGGTCAGGGAATAGCTTATGGAGCTAGTTCTGGAGCATGGCCGGTCATACTACAGAATTTGACTGGCGTGACCGTGGCTGCACCTTCGTTGAGCTTTTCCGGCGCGGGCGCTGTAAACTTCCAGATAACCGGTAATGGCTGCACGAGCACACTGACTCAGGGAGCAACCTGTATTTTCAATGTGGTCTTTGCTCCGGTGGCGGGTGGCTCTGCCAATGGTTTAACGACGACAGCAACCTTGTCGGCTTTGACCGCAACCTCCTCGAATTACACAAACGCACTTGCAGTGAGCGGTATCGCGGTATCGAGTTCGCTGGCCTTCAACTGGCCTTTCCTGAACTTTACGCCAACGGTTACGGTAGGCACGACCTCGAATGCATGGCCGGTGATATTGACGAATCAGTCAGGTAACTTAACGAAGCTGGCCTCTCCGGCGGTGAACTTCACGGATGCGAGTTTCACCTTGAGCAGCGATAACTGCTCCGGTGTGACACTCCCGGCAGGCGGTAGCTGCACCTTTTCGGTAGTCTTCTCACCTCTAGCTACAGATGCGACGACGAGTGGAACAAATATTATCAGTGGAACCATGACAGCGACGGGCAACAGCGGCGCAATTACAGGATCGCTTCCCGTGGGTGGTTGGGCAGGCGCGGCTCTTGCCTTCAATTGGCCGTTTTTGAATTTTCAGCCTGTTCCTCAAGGCTCAACAGGAACGAATCCCTGGCCTGTGACGGTGACAAACTACAGCGGTCAGGCACTTACAGGGGTGACCTATAGTTTCTCTGGCGTCAGCAACTACGTGAGCGGAGCCTTTACGCTGACCAATACCTGTTCAACGCTGGCAGCCGGGGCGAGTTGTACATTTGATGTTGTTCCTACACCACAATTCGGTCAGGCGGTGGGAGCGTATTCTGCTACGCTGGTAGTTTTAGGTACGGGCTCGACGACCTTTAGTTCTTATGCGCTGACAGTTTCTGGCGTAGCAATTGCTGGCGGTTACTCGATTAACTGGAATCAGGATCAGCAGAATGGGGTAAGCACGATTGATTTCGGTTCACAGAATACGAAGAATGTGACTGCCGGTCCGTGGCCCATCACGGTCTATAACAACACGCCAGGCACGGAGTCTCTGACATTTACGGAGACACCAGGTTTGAACGCCATCTTTACGACGGGACAATCAAGCAGTTGCACAGGTGTAGCATCGGGCGGTTCGTGTAGCTTCAACCTGTACTTCACTCCGTCAGCAGATACTGAATATCAGGGAACGATGACCATCTCTGACGGTACCAACAGCTACACATTCAACACCTGGGGCGGCGCGAACAAATAGGCCGCACCGGGAAATTAGGCCTCCAGCAGATGTATGCTGCCGGAGGGAGAATCGAAAACACAGAAGATGGTGTGCAAACCAGATATTGCAGCAATGCTACTTGCAAAAAATGAGGGATCAGGACACGATGAACACGATGAATCAGTTACAAATCATGGCTTCGAATTGTTCGTTTGCAAAAGGAAAGCCGATAACAAGTCCGGTCAAAATGGAGGGTTCCATGTTTAACTCACCAGGACTAATCTCTCGCTTATTCGAGCCATTTGTAATGCGTGTCAAGCAGGGTAGAAGCATGTGGAATGCCATCGCCGTTGCGCTGCTGATGCTCTTTGTGACGGTCCCATCCATTTTGTTGGCGCAGGTTCAATATGTGCCAGCACTGACGAATGCTGTTGGTAAGGCTGGAACAAGCGGCTGGACCGGGGATGGCGCATTAGCTACGGCAGCTGAGATTAATGGCGCTAAGGATGTGACCTTCGACAGTAGCGGCAACATGTACATTGTTGACCAGAAGAACTACGTGATCCGCATGGTGTATGCGGGCGGAACGACGGCGACGAATCTATTATCAGTTTTGGGAGTTGCCTGTTCCTCGGGCTGTACATACCCTGCACCCACTTCAGGCTACATCTATACAATTGCAGGAACGCATGGTACTGCTGCCAATGGATCAGACGGCGGTCTGGCGACAAAAACCACTCTTGATCTTCCGTACGGGATTGCGGTAGACGGCAATGGCAATATCTACATTGCCGACCCAAGTGCGAATAGGGTGCGAGTCATCAATGCCAGTACAGGCATTATTTCGGATTTTGCCGGGAGTGCGGCGGGCACCGCGCCAGCAACAGCAGCGGATCCAGCCTTGCTTGGCAATGGCGGCGCGGCAACCTCTGCCTTGCTGGACTACCCGGTATCAATCGCGATTGACAGTTCTAACAATGTCTACATTGCAGATTCCAAGGACTGTCAGGTGCGCGTGGTTCCAACAGGAACGAATACGACTGCCGGATATTTGACCGGCCTTACTGCAGGAAATATCTACGCATATGCAGGCAGCAATACGGGAACTTCCAGTGTCTGCAGTTATACGGCAACGCCACCGGTGGGTACCAGTACACCTGTTTTAGCGACCTCGGCGAAGATAAGCGGCTCTTACGGGCTTGCGATTGATGCGAACGGAAATATCTATATATCGGATACGGGAAACTATGTAATTCGCGAGGTGAGTGCAACCACTGGCGATATGACGACGGTAGCCGGCGAGCATACGGCAGGAACAGTTGGCGCAACGAATGGAAATGGTGGTCCGGCGACGAGCGCGAATCTGGTGTATGTGTGGAAGATCGCGATAGACCGTCTGGGAAATCTGGTTATTGCGGATACCAATGCACAACAGGTTCGATATGTAAATCTGTCTACAACGAATACGGTAAACGGCTACATGTTGCCGGGCTACATCTATGCAATTGCGGGCAATGGTACTGCCGGAGATATTCCAACCTATGCCAATGCTACAAACGCGGCTATCAGCGGCGAACTGAGTAGTACAGGCGTAGATGGAATCGGTATTGATTCTTTGAACAACATCTACTTTGCAGACTATGGGAACGCGGTTATTCGTAAGATTTCTGCATTGCCGAATGAGCCTTTTGCTGCGACTTCGGTAGGGGCTACAGGAATCTCTCAGCCCTTTTATGCCGAAGTGACGCCGACAGCAGGCGATACGATATCTACCTTTCAGACGGCCTCCGGTTTTGGGGACTTTACCTCTAGTACAGAGAGTGGCTGCACGCTTGGCTCCCTGAGCACGCAGGGCACAGTTTGCACTGAGCCTGTGACCTTTGCTCCGCTTGGTCCCGGACTTCGCACAGCGCCATTGACGCTGACCGATAGCAGTGGCAATCAATACACGCTGGGGATTTCTGGTATCGGCAATGCTCCGCAAATCGCGTTTACACCAGGAGTTGTAAGTTCACCCGCTGGAACAGGAACAGCAGGCTACACTGGAAATGGAGGCTTGGCCACAAGTGCCACTTTGGACGAGCCGGCCAGTGCAGTTGTGGATACTGCCGGCAACATCTACATTGCAGACACCGCCAACAGCGTGATCCGCAAGATTAGTGCCGGCACAGGAAAAATCTCCACTCTTGCCGGTTCCGGTTCTCCGGGTTATGCCGGTGATGGTGGTGTGGCGACAAATTCCATTATATCGGGCCCCACCGCGCTGGCCCTGGATGCGGCAGGCGATCTGTTTATAGCGGACACGGGAAACAATCGTATTCGTGAGATTACCGCTGAGAATGGATATATCTACACGGTCGTTGGCAATGGAACATCGGGCTATGCAGGCGATGGAGGTGCGGCGACTGCGGCTGAGATTGCTGGGCCAGAAGGTGTGGCCGTGGATATCTCCGGCAACATTTACGTGGGCGATAGCGGGAACAATCTTGTACGCATAGTATCTGGCGCAACGGGAGTCATCTCAACTTTTGCAGGTAACGGAACTTCGGGATATTCGGGGGATAAGGCTGCGGCCAACCTAGCGGAACTCTCCGGGCCGACCAATCTTGCGCTTGACTTCAATGGAGATATCTTCATTGCAGATACAAAGAACTCAGTCGTGCGGAAGGTTGTGCTGGCGACCGGCATTATCACCACTGTCGCCGGTAGTGGAAGCACTGGCTACAGCGGGGACGGCTTTTCGGCAATCAATGCAGCGTTGTCTTCGCCCACCGGCATTGCAGTGGATGCGGCAGGGAATCTCTATATCGCGGATACTGGCAACAGTCGAATTCGCCAGGTGCTGTCGGCCAGTGGCGATATCTCAACGATTGCAGGTACGGGCACAGCGGCTTATCTGGGCGATGGCGGAGGCGCTCTGAATGCAGAGTTCAATAAACCGGGAAGCGTGGTTGTTGATCCTGAGGGCAGGTTGCTGATTGCGGATACTCTGAACAATCGCATCCGAATGGTGGATACCACTACTGCGGCGCTTTCCTTTGGAACGCTGAGCCCGGGCCTGACAAGCTCGGTGCTGATAGCTACTGCAACCAACATCGGCAACCAGAGCGCAACGATTGCTTCCATGAGTGTTGCATCCAACTTCGTACAGCAGCCCTCCGGGCAAACTGATTGTCTGGCGAACACACCGTTGGCTCCCGGAGTAAGTTGCGAAGTTGCGCTGACCTTCCAGCCGACAAGTCAGACGAGTTATTCCGGAGTCATTTCGTTCACGGATAACACGCTGAATCACGCTTCTACAGTTCAGACCGTCGCGTTGAGCGGAGTTGGGGCTTATATACCAACAAGCCTTTCGATTACCGGACTGCCAACCTCCGTCACTGCCGGAACGCAGCAGACAATCAGCGTAACGGTAATGCACAATTCAACGGTTGTTACTACTTATACAGGAACGTTGCAGATTACCAGCAGCGATCCGAACGTAGTGATTACGCCCTCCACCTACACGTACACTCTGGCCAACGCAGGTGTCGCAACTTTCACCGTTACCTTCAAGACGGCCGGCTCGCAGTCCTTGACCTTCACAGATACGGTGAATGCGAGCCTTACCGGAACGGCTCAAACTACTGTGAATGCAGCCAGTGCCGCAACCATCAACATACTGAGTGGAAACAATCAGACTGTGTATCTGGGAACAGCGTTTCCGGTTGTAATGAGTGTGCAGGTTCTGGATGCATATCTCAATCCTGTTTCGGGTGTATCGGTTGTATTTGTTGCACCCTCCTCGGGAGCCAGTGGAACCTTTAAGAACGGAACTGCAACCACTACGGTTGCGACCGGTACAAATGGGGATGCAGTGGCAACCACATTCACATCCAACTCAACAAGTGGAAGCTACTCGGTAACAGCCGCTGTCTCCGGGGTTACTCCTGCTACGTTCAGCCTGATTAATTCTGGTCTCGTAGTGCCAGTGGTTACGCTTTCGATCAGTCCGACGGTCTCAACACTTACATATGGTCAAGGCGTAACTCTGACCACGACACTCTCGCCCTATCAGGCGAATGGCAATACTGCATCGGGAACAGTGACCTTCTATGATGCTTCTTCAGCGCAGGGAAATCTGACGCTCGGGACAGGAGGCATTTCATCGGGAAGTGCAAGCTATTCGGATGTTGCACCTTCTGTCGGGACGCACAGCTTTACGGCCATTTACGGCGGTGACCCACACTTCAGCAGCAACGCTGCGCAGAATTCGATTGCGCTGACAGTGAGTAAGGCAAGTGTCACACTTACCGGACCGACGCAAACCGTCTCAATCAGCGCTGGCACGACCGGATCAATCCCCGTGACCATCGCCGGTCAATACTCCGGCACTGGCATTTCTGCTCCGTCTGGGAGTATCAATTACCAGATCGGAAGCGGTTCAACACTGACGGCTGCAATCGCACAGGGTGCGGCAACGCTTACGATTCCCAACACGCAGGCCAGTGGAAGCTATACGGTCACGGTCACTTATCCGGGAGATGGAAACTACCAGACAGCTAGTATTACATTCCAGTTGACGGAAGTTCCGCAGTCGCAAACCATCACCTTCCCCACGGTTCCCACGCTCACTTATGGTGGAGGTACGGTGAATCTTGCAGCCACGGCAAGTTCGGGACTTGCAACCACGTACAAAGTTGATTCGGGGCCTGCTTCCATTGTTGGAACCACGCTGACAATCCTTGGAGCGGGAACTGTCGTAGTCGAAGCCGATCAGGCGGGCAATACCATCTATTCCGCCGCAACGCCGGTTTTACAAACCATTACGGTGAACAAAGCCTCAACGACAACCACATTTACGACCAGCGCAACCAGCGGTTTAGAGAGCACTACCTTTACTCTGACGGCGACGGTTACGCCAGGGTTTACAGGCGGAACGTCGCCATCCGGGACGGTCTATTTCTATGTCGGCGGAACTACACAGGTAGGTAAGGCAACGTTGAGCCTTTCAGGGAGTGCGATCATTGCAACGCTGGTCACGACTCTGCCTGGAGGAGCCGATGCTGTCACCGCAGTCTATGCCGGGGACACAAACTACAGCACCAGCACATCTTCACCGATAAGCATCACAATAACGCCTCCGGGATTTTCCCTGCAACTTCCCGCTCAATCATTTTCCGTAATCAGCGGGCAGAGTGTATTGACGACTCTCACGGTGGCTTCCGTGGCCGGATACAGCGGAACGGTTACCTTCTCCTGCTCGAATCTTCCAGCCAATACCGCTTGTATCTTCCAGGCAAATCCGGCGACTGTGACTACAACCACTGCTGCAACGGTTTCCGTAGTCATTAAGACGAATGCGGCAAGCTTCCAGAACAGCGCTGGAGTTCGTGCGCCTTTGATTCTGGAAGGAAATGGAAAATCCCTGCAGGCTGCATCTTTGTTGCTACTGCCGGTAGTGCTGCTCTGTGTGACGGTATTTGCAAGGCGCCGTTCACTGTTTGTGAATCTGGGTCGGCTCATGTCCATTCTCCTGCTGGTAGTTGGTCTCTGCATTTTCTCGGGGTGCGGAGGCTCGAAGGCCGGTTTGGACCAGCCGCCGGCAAGCACACCTGCAGGAACCACGGTGTTCACTGTTACAGGTACGGACGGAACCGTTACAGAGAGCACAAATTACACTTTGGTTGTGGAACCTGTTATTTCCCTGTAGTGAGTTTGTGAGCATCTGATCTGAGTCCCATGCGGGGCTCAGATCGGATTAGTTTCAAGCTAAACATGCTCGAAACAGCGAGTATTTGCATGCAACACCAGGCGTGGGATTCTCCCGCAGAGGCAGGGTATGAAGGCAAAGCAGGCAACTCTCTTTTTACTGTCGTGTTCTTTATCGCTGGTAGCCTCGGCTCAAACTCACCGCTATATAGATATCAGCGCCGACCACAGCACAATGGTAAATTCGGGTACGAATATTTTGTCTAACGGCATCAATTACACTTTTGGCATTAAGAACGATGTAGGGGGATATGTCTTCTATCCAACGATTGTAAAAAGTAATTCGTTGCCGGGTCATGAAAGCTGTTTTCGCTTTTTTATGTCTGCTCATCCTGGTACTACAACTCCCGGGGAAAAAATGCTGGTCAATCTGGTGAAGGTGGGAGACCCGTTTGTCCCGGCCTGGGGAAGAGAGAAAACGATTGGATTTGATGTGATGCTCGGGTCTCACTATCAGGCGCAGTCCCAGCATATGCAACTCTCGGAGTGGTGGCAGGGAAGCCCTTATGGGCCGCCGCTGGAGATGCTTCTTATCCCCGGCACTACACAGTGGGCAATTGGGATTGAGAACAACGCAAATAATACACAGCAGGGTAGTAGTCCGGAAATTCTCCTTCCGGGATCAACGCTTAAGAGAGGTCAATGGTATCACTTTGCCATCTCTGTTACGCCGAACTATTCAGGAAATGGCAAGGTTCAGGTTTGGCTGGATGGAAAGCTGGTCATGAATAACTCTTCTTATCCTATTGGATACAACCCAGCGAGTGGAGTTGGGATAAGGCCAGGAAAGCCAATGGATACCTTTGATGTTGAAGTCGGAATGTATCGCGCTGCAAATCCGAATGTCGTCGAGATTTATTTTGATGATATGCGCTGGGGCGACACCTACGAGGATGTGAAGTAATCGAAGGTTATCAGTATCGAAGATCGAAACGCACCCAATACTCTTGCCTCGGAATATGTCATCGGGAAGTGCAATGGATTGAGCATTAAACATATTGCCGGCCGATGCGCTGTTTTCTATCATCAGAGCGGCAGAAAATACAGCATTTATGCGTGCCGAACTGAAGAATTTGATGCCTCTTGATTTGCGTAGTTTGGTTTGTGTGGTGCTTTAACGGGAACAGAAAAGGGTGAAAGCGTGAGCGGTTTATTTGCAAAGTGGCTGAGGCAGACGATAGCAGCCGTGCTTTTTGTTGTTGGAGCATCTTCAACGGTAATGGCGATGGATCCGATGTTTGTGAAGACCTTTCCGGAAAAGGGCGGGTTGGAGATTACACTTCACAATGACATCCAGAGTCCACTCTATAGCTGGCCCAGGACGCTGCTGACCTACCCGATTGATTTTTCGCATCGCTCATGCACGGCAGAGCAGCTCAATTTAACCGACAAGGCAGGGCATGCGGTGCCCTTTCAGCTATCGGAAGTGCAGAAGTCGCAGGATAGACGGCTCCTCTTTGCAAAGCTCAACTTCTTCAGCGCCCTTGAACCCGGAGCAACGCATGAATTCAATCTGGTAATTGGGGAGCCGACAGAGAAAACCACAGAGGCAGGAATTCGTATCTCGCAGGATGGTAAGACGCGAGTTGTTGATACTGGGTTGTTGAAGATACGGTTGCCGCAATCCCAGACATTTAACGCAAACGAAGATGTTCCTGGACCATTGTTTGCGCTCAATCGCGGACAAGGCTGGATCGGCATGAGCAAGATTATTGCCGGGCAAACGCATGTCCAGCGAATCGAAGCAACCGTTGTTGAATCGGGCGCGCTCTTTGACCTCTATCGTGTCACTTATTTCTTTGATGGCGGCGCGCGGTATGAGGCAATCCTGAAATCTGTTCTGGGCTACCCATTTGTAGAATTCTCTGAACGCATGAGTGGTTTGGAGCCAGAGATGGGCGTAGCTGTTGAGATGGATTGGTCCGGCCTCCACCCGGACAAGCGCTTTGCGGCCAATGGCTGGAATCAGCCAGCCGATGGCGCCCCTATTGATAAGCCCATTGACACTCCGGGAATTCGAGAGGAACCGTACTGGTTCCAGGCAGATTACGTTGAAGATCCATCCAAAGAGATGCTGTTTCATCTGGCGGCATTCGCGGGAAACAGCGTACGCGAAGCATCTCCTGTGATGAGCTTCTGGGAGGGGGCTGTAAATGGGCAGGAACTGAGCGTCTTTGTCCCTGACACCAAAGGCTGGGACGATGGACAATACGTCGTATGGCAGCCATCAACCCGCCTGCAGGTTAGCTTCCGCTATGCTGGCGGACATCTTATCTGGCACTGGCCGCTTGTGAATGGAAACAGAAAAACGGGAATTGCGCTTACTGCTACAAAAGCTGGAGAGACTCTAACGGAGAGCGTTCGCGAGGAATATCAGCATGCTGCAAAGGCAGTCCATGGCTCATTCGAGCGAAATACAAATTATCCTCGCTCCCTGAATCAGCGGTATGGGCAATGGCTGCGCTCCTGGTACGGAGCGCTTAGCCTCGACAAGGTGAAGGACTGGTCGCTGGTGTACCCATCGTCGCTCAAGCGTCCTCCAGCCGCATACCTCCCAATGCCGGAGAAGATATCAGTTGATACTCTGACACCGGGCGCCCGTCCAGAGGATTTGTTGAAGTTCATTTACACCTCTCCTTTGATGGACTATCCCTTGGGGCTTGATCTTGGGGCGATGAATATCAGTCATCGCATCATCCGACCAATCGTCGAGCGTTACATGCAATTGCGATCACAGTTGACGGAGGATATCCGCAAGCGCATGGATGCAGTATTACTCCTTTCGGCCTATCTGAATGCGGGCGAGGATATGTCTCCCGTGCGCGTCTGCCTGACGGGAACACCCAATATGTCTGCTGATGGTTTTTCAGTTCCGGCTGAGTTGGCAGTGCTTTATCCGGAGCATCCGATGTCAGAGGAGTGGCGCGATCAGTTCGAGAAGGTCATTCAACTTCAGGCGAAATTCTATACGCGTCCTGATGTAGGCACCTATCAATCTCTTGGCGGACGCTGGACGGAGAGCCTTGCAACGTACAACTGGGCATACTTTCATCCAACGCTCTTTGCTCAGGTTTCCCTGACGAACACAGATGGGAAAAACCGACTTGCAAATGCGGAGATGGCGCTACGTGGAAGATGGATGGTAGATGAACTCTCGGCTCCCATCTGGAATCCAAATTCACGGTGGAGAGTAGGCAGAACCGAGAAGCCCGCACAACCTTCCCCATGGAAGCCGGGTTTGTCGCTTACCTCGGAGAATGGCTTTGAGCGGCAATATCCCGGACATGGAGCGCATAGTTCCGGGACAAGCGATGCTGTGCCGAAGATCATTTCGATAGTTGCTCACTATCTGCGCAACTATGACCCTCTTACAGCAGAGCATCTGCTATGGGCCTATGCACAACGGACATCAACCTTTCAGGTGGAAGGGGATGAACCCTACTGGCAGCAGGCGACGCTCAAAATGGAGCAGGGCAACGGTGGCACCAATCCTCATTTGCAGAGTGAGAAATACACAGGACATGGAATTGTGCTGCGCGCAGGCGTGGATACCCCGGAGGAACTTTCCGTTCATCTGGATCAGACCGATCAGGGACCGAATTATCGTTGGGGAAATAATGGCGAAGGGTCATCCGGCATTCTGTACTTTTTTGCAAACGGACAGCCGTGGACCGGACACGAGCAGGAGAACACAGGCGATCACAGCAATGACGATGCAACCGGAACCACCACCTTTGCTGTGCTTCACGATCACACCTGGCGGTCAATTGGAGAGAACGTGCTCGATCGGCCCATGTTCGATCTCGATCTGGCTCAGTTTGGCGAAATCTCTGCCCGTAAGGATCATCTCCCATATTCGTGGCCTGCATATCGCAGCCGCTCTGTCATGTTGATAGGGACGGATTACTTTATTCTTGGCGACGATGTTACGGATGCAGACATCCGAACAGAAACCCGATTCACCTGGTTTACGGCAAAGGATCTTCCGTTCCCCAAGATCGTCTTTCTGGAGCCGCTCAATTCGCGCTGGGATCATTGGTCGCAGGTGACCACTACCATGTCCAAAGGATTCCTGCGGGACGCATTCGGACCGAGCATTGCACTTGTGACGCACAAAAAAGATGAGGTCGAGATGGAGAAGATGCGTTCTATTCCACTGGCCTTCCCCGATCTTGCAGGACTCTCGCAATATAGCTGGGAGAGGGGATTTGACGCAGCAAAAACGCCGGGCGTGTATTTTGTACGCACTGCTTCCAGCCATGATCGCGTCTTTCGCAGCTTCACCCCCATTCACTATCAGGAGAAGGATGAGGAGTTCTCCGGCATGGCTGGCGTCATTCGGTCCCGGAGCGGAAATATTACCGAAATGGCGCTCTTCCAGGGAGCATTAATCGCTGCCAAAGGTCTTCGTATTCAGTTGAGCGAGGATGCCGAAGCAGGTATCAGCGCTAGGATTGATCCTTCCGGGAACATTGCGGGAATATTCCAGACGCAGCGCGCAACATCGGCTACATTGCAAGTATCTGCGGGTGACTCTTCTGCATTGGTCTGCTACATAGATGGCAGGCGTGCAGAGCAAAGTCGCACAGCAGATACAGTGACAGTCAGGCTGGAGCCGGGCCGTCACCAGTGGGAACTGACACAAAGAGCGCCCATGCCTTTGGCCCCGGCGGTACTCCGCACGGAAAATGGAAAAGGCGGCGCCATGGTATTTTTTGCGTCAGTAGCGGGAGCGACTCAGTACCATCTCGAACTCAGCTCAGATAATGCCAAGACCTGGAAGTCCGTCCAGCAGGGATTATCCAGCCCACTGCATGTGGAGGGATTACGCGTAGGCTCGAAGGTACATGTACGTGTGATTGCAGTCACGCAGGATGGCAGGTCCGTAGCAGGGCCGGAGTATCCCGTGTATGCAAGCAACACACCTCCTGCTGCACCCGATGGTCTTGCTCTGGAACTTGCCACAGGGAAGGTCAGCGCAAGTTGGGGAGAGATTCTTGGAGCGTCAGAGTACCGCTTCTACCGTAGAATCCTTGGCCAGAAAAACTGGAATATGGTTTATCGCGGGCTCAACCGGCAATTCGATGACCTTGCAGAAGGAGTAACGCCGCCAACCTATCTGCCAGGACGTGCAGACAATGCTATGCGGAATCAGACAGCACCAGTTTATGAATACGCAGTAACGGCTGTGGATGAGAATGGTGAGAGCGTGAAGAGCTTTGCTGTCAATACCGATCCGGCGGGATGGCTATCGTGGTGGCCTACCGGAGTTGAACGAAGGTTCAAACGGCAGACAGGTTTTTGGCTTCCGCCTTATGTTCCTGCTGCGATGTCACCGCCACTGTTTTATCCGACGAGTGAGAAGTAAACACGCATTTTACCACTTCTGTGTGCACTCAGGGTTGATGATTTTTCTCTGAATGAAAGTGTAAGTATGCTTGATTTCAGTCAATACTCGGCTTGCGGGTGCACTACTCTATATCTGGTGATAGGCCAAACAGAACAACTTGGGGGCCTTTTTAAATGAAGCATTCGACTTTTTTGATGTCTCTCGTCGCGGTACTTATCGCCAACCCACTGCTTCACTCTCAACAGACGCAGGTTCTTCCCACGGAAAAATATTCTGTTCTGCCTGCGCCAAACGTATACCTATGGCCACAGGGAGCTCCTTTGGCCACAGGCAATACAGATGCAGATAAGCCTCATCTCACGCTTTACCTGCCGAAGTTACAGAGGTCGAAAACGGGAATTCTGCTTTGTCCAGGCGGTGGCTATGGAGGTCTATCGACCACACTTGAGGGAACAGAAATTGCTTTGTGGCTGAATGCAATGGGTATCCCTGCTTTTGTCCTGCAATATCGCATCAGACCCTACCGTCATCCAGTTGAATCATTGGATGCGGCTCGCGCAATGCGCTGGGTTCGTGCCCATGCCGACGAACTTCATATTGCTCCAGATCGTATTGGGATATTTGGTGGCTCTGCCGGTGGACATCTGGCATCAACCATCAGTACTCACTTTGATGCAGGCGATCCCAAAGCCGCAGACCCAATTGATAGGGTTAGTGACAGACCGGATTTTGCAATTCTACTCTACCCAGTGATTGACCCGATTGGACCAGCCTCACAGTCCACCTTCAATAATCTACTTGGCAAGAGCCCTGATACGGAACTTGTTGAGGAATATTCAAATGATAAGAGGGTTACCAGTCAAACTCCGCCTACATTCTTAGCCCTGGCGGACGATGATACCAAAGTTTGGCCAGAAAGCAGTATCCGCTATTATCAAGCGCTGCATGCGGCCGGGGTCTCTGTAGAAATGCACATCTATCAGCGGGGTGGGCATGGTTTTGGATCGGCGTGGGAGGATCCGGTACCGGGTCAGTGGCGTCAGAGTTTAATAACATGGTTACAATTTCGCGGGTTACTCTTTTAACCGATAGAGTGCAACAACACAAACATGTTCAACAGCGAGGAGAGAAAGCATGATTTTGGATAGTTTTAGCCTGAAGGGGAAGACAGCTTTGGTAACCGGGTCTTCGCGTGGATTGGGTGCGGGAATTGCAATTGCTCTGGCGGAGGCCGGTGCGCAGATTGCTCTG
>Ga0326728_10014235_pt1 | contig 16973 bp, 11 predicted proteins | sample MB3enrmetagenome_FD_207602 | JGI IMG/M metagenome (GOLD analysis project Ga0326728, IMG submission 207602) | Lab enriched peat soil microbial communities from McLean, Ithaca, NY, United States - MB31MN | ecosystem: Environmental > Terrestrial > Soil > Wetlands > Peat | place: USA: New York...
CGGTGATGCCCAGTCTGGCGGCGGCGCTCCGGGCCTTCACCGACAAGGGCGAGGGCGCGATGATCATGCCGCCCGTATACCATCCCTTCTACTCGACGGTCGAAGAGAACGACCGGGTCCTCGTCGGGGCGCCGCTCGCGCGCCGATCCGATGGCGAGTGGGAGATGGACTTCGAGGGCATGGAGGCCGCCGCGGAGAAAGCGGCCCGCTCGGGCGTCCCGCTCAAGGCGATCGTCGTCTCGAGCCCGCACAATCCCGTGGGACGCGTCTGGACCGACGTCGAGCTCGAGTCTCTCCTCGCCTTCGCGCGGAGGCGAGGCGCCGCCCTCGTCTGCGACGAGATCCACTCGGACATCATCCTCGGAGATAAACCCTTCCGGAGCATGGCCCGCTTCGAGGGCGAGGAGGCCCGGAACCTCGTCGTCCTCTCCGGCCCGAACAAGACCTTCAACATCGCAGGACTCCACATCTCGCAGGTCATAGCTCGCGACGAGGCGACCCGCGCCGCGATGAAGCGCGCGCTCTCGGCCGGCGGCTACGGACTCCCGAACGCCTTCTCGCTGACGGCCGCCCTCGCCGCCTACCGCGAGGGGGCTTCCTGGCTTGACGAGCTCATCGCCTACCTTCGGGGCAACCATCGCTTCCTCCTCGGCTTCCTCTCCTCGCGTCTGCCCGAAATCGGCGTCTCGAGCCTCGAAGGGAGCTACCTCGCCTGGCTCGAGCTCCGCTCGATCCTCGCGAGCCGCGGGGAGGGCGACGAGGCGGAGCTCTGCCGCGGGCTCGAGGCGAAAGGCAGAGTGCGCGTCTCGCCGGGCCGCGATTTCGGGAAGGAAGGGAGCGGCTTCGTCAGGCTCAACCTCGCGACCCCGCGTTCGATCCTCGCGGAGGGGCTCGAGCGCATGGTTTCCTTTCTCGGGAAGGAGTGAAGCATGCGAACGAGCCTCGCGGGCGCGGCCGCGATTTCCTTCGCCCTCCTCGCCGCCGGCTGCGGAGGCAAGACGGAGGCGGTACGGACCGAGCGCGCCGACCGGGGTCCCATCGTCGACAGGATCCTCGTGACGGCCAAGACCCAGGAGGACATCGCGATCAAGGACGTCGCCGAGGGCAAGAGCGACGTCTTCTGGTACTCGACGGATGGTTCCACCTACAAGGGCCTGCCGAGCGAGCTCAAGTCGAAGCTGGAGACCTACGCCGTCCCGAGCGGATCCTGGTCCCTCCTTTTCAACCCCTACCCGAACAAAGCGCCCTACACGGTCAGCGCGAAGTCCGGCGGGACCCTCTTCAATCCCTTCGCGATCCGCGAAGTGCGCTTCGCGATGAACCTCCTCATCGACCGCAAGCGCGTCGTCGACGAGATCGTCTCGGGAGCGGGGCAGCCGAAGTACACGCCCGTCACTCTCGGCCAGCCCGACTCGGGCCGCTATGCGACCATCGCGAGCGAGCTGGGCATCACCGAGCGGGGCGACGAGGCCAAGGCCCTCGCCGACATCGACGCCGCGCTCCGGGCCGCGGCCGCCTTGCCGGAGAACCGAGGCCGGCTCGCCAAGGCCGGCGCGTGGTGGAGCTACGACGGCAAGGCGGTCGAGGTCAACTTCCTCATCCGCGTCGACGACCCGAACGGCCGCCTCAAGGAGGGCCGCTACGTAGCCGACCAGATCGAGAAGGCCGGCATCAAGGTAAACCGCCTCGAGTACGACCGCGCCAAGTGCTCCAAGATCTACCGCTCGGGCGACCCGAAGGACTACGCGTGGAACCTCTACACCGAGGCTTGGATCGGCGGCCAGACCTACGCTTTCTGGGAGACGGCGATAGCGCAGCACTACGCGCCCTGGTACACGCAGATGCCCGGCGGCGGCAACGCGGGGCAGTGGAACTACGAGAACCCCGAGATCGACGCGCTCACCAAGGCCGCCGCGACCGGCAACGTCCGGGACGCCGCCGATTACTACGCCAAGTGCCAGAGGGCGGTCGAGCTCGGCCTCAAGGAGGCGGTTCGCGTCTTCGTCGTCGACACGACCAACTACTACCTCGCCAACCGCTCGCGCTTCAACGCTCGCATGGCCTACGGCATCGGCGACGGCCTGGGCCGCCTCTCGGCCCTGACCGCCGACGTGAAGCCCGAGGCTTCGGGGCCGTACAAGGGGCAGAAGCTGCTCCGCGTGACCGAGTACTCGTCGCGCGGCAGCCTCTTCTCGAGCGCCTGGGACCCCATCGGCCCAGACGGCTTCGCCGACAGTTACTCGCACGTTCTTATAAGCCCGGCCTCCGACATGGAGTTCGACTCGAGCCCGACGAGCGGCCGGACAAGGCCGCTCCGCGCGAGCTACCGCGATTTCCGGGCCGCGCCCCGCTTCGAGGGCGATCGGATGCTCGGCACTATACCCGTGCCGCCGACGGCAGTCCTCTGGAACGCCAGGGACCGCAGATGGGAGTCGGGCATCGTCTACGTCGACGAGGGCTCGGGCGAGTTCGGCTACGCTAAGGCCTCGAGCAGGGAGGAGTACCGCAAGGCCGTCGCGACCGCGACCTTCACGTACTCCTACGCGAAATGGCACCACGGCCGCACGATGGACCAGAACGACTTCCGTTACGCGGCGGCCCTCCCCTACGAGCTCGCGGTCAAGAAAGGCGAAGGCGACAGGATCTACGAGGCCTCCTACGCGACGGCCGTGAGCACCGGCCTCACGAAATCCAAGGGCATCGTATTCAACGCCGACGGGAGCTTCACGGCCTTCGGCGATGCCTACTACCCCATGGACCCGGTCGCCAACGCCTCCATGCTCTGCCCCGGCCTCATGGTCGAGGCCTCGAACTACCAGGCCATCGTCTGCTGGGAAGTGCTCGAGGCGATCATGGGTCTCGTGGCCGAGGGCAAGTACGTCGTCAACTCGAACGGGGACTACAACGAGATCGACCTCATCGCCCGGAAGTGCGTGACGGACATCCGGTCCAAGCTCGAGGAGTACGCAGCGAGCGCGCACGTCCCCGACTGCCTGAAAGGCTACGTAAAACCGGAGGAAGCCGTCGAAGGCTACCGGAAGGCGATCGCCTTCATCGACGCCCACGGGCACGCCTACATCTCGAACGGCGGCTTCCTCATCGACCGCTACGATCCGGCCACCAACTCCGCGAGCCTCGTCGCCACTCCCTTCGAGGACTATCCCATGGCCAAGGGCGAGATGGTCGAGAAGTCGAGGACGAAGTACGCGCGCATCAACTCGATCAAAGTCGGGACTTACCGGAAGGGCGTCGACCTCGAGGTCGACCTGGCCGTCGCCGAGGTCGCCTTCCCCGCCAACAAGGCCAAACCCGCCGAGGCCGCGCGCGTCAAGGTTTCGCTCATCGCGGGCAAGGGCCGCGCCTACGAGGCGAGGGAGGGGAAGCCCGGAATCTACCGCGCGATCCTGCCCGCCTCCGACCTCGCCGCGCTCAAGGAGGGCTCCTACACCCTAGTGGGCGAGGCGAGCCTCGGCGGAGAGTCCGGCGCTGTGAATACGGCCACCTTCATGGTATTCTAGCGCGGGTCACGGGGAAGGTATGTACCGCAAGTTCCTGTTGAAGCGCGCGATCTACGGTCTCCTCATGTACGCGGTGATGATCCTCAGCTACTCGGCGATCTTCAACAAGGTCTCCGAGGAGACGGTGCGCGCGCAGATCGAGGAGGAGGTCGCCCAGGCCTCGATCCAATACAAGAGCCTCTCCGCGGATCGGCTCAAGGCCGTCATGGCCCAGGAGCGGGAGAGCAGGATCCACCGCTACCATCTCGACCAGGGCTACGCGCTCCGCGTCCTCCTGCGGACCCGAGACACCCTCGCCTTCGACTTCGGCAACTCCACGATCATGAGGGCGCCCGACGGCGACCGCTCCGTGCTCGGCATCATCGGCGAGGCCCTGCCCCGCACCATCCTCCTCTTTACATCAGAAGTCGTCCTCGTCGTCGCCCTCGGCATCGTGCTCGGGCTCTACGCCGCGAGGAAGCCCGGCGGCCTCCTCGACCGGACGATCTCGACGGTCACGATGGTCACGAACGGCCTGCCCTCCTGGTGGCTCGGCATGCTCATGATCATGGCCTTCTCCTACGCCCTGCCGATCTTCCCCTCGGGAGGCCTCCGATCGAACCCGCCGCCGCCGGGCCTCCTGGCCGTCCCCGACCTTCTCTGGCACCTCGCCCTGCCCCTCCTAACGCTGGTCTTCCTCGGCGTCTGGGGCTCGGCCTACCTCATCCGCAACATAGTCCTCTCGAGCCTGCAGGAGGACTACGTGATGGCGGCTCGGGCGCGAGGCATCCCCGAGCGAAAGGTGCTCTTCGGGCACAGCCTCAGGACTTCGATGCCCGCCATCCTCACCCTCGCCGTCCTCTCCCTCTTCAGCTCGATTGCCGGCAACATCATCGTCGAGGGCATCTTCGGCTGGCCCGGCATCGGCAATCTCTACTTCATCGCGGTCCAGCAGAGCGACATACCGGTGCTGATGGGCACCCTCTCGATCGAGACTTTCATCAACATGCTCGGCTTCGTCCTCCTCGATTTCATCTACGGCCTCCTGGACCCGCGCATCAGGGCGGGAGGCGCAGCATGAGGCGGAAGAATTTTCTCGAAGGCTTCGGGGAATTCTGGAAGGAGTATCGCAAGGTCGGCTCGGGGATCCTCGGCCTCGGCATACTCCTCGGCTTCCTCCTCCTCGCCCTCCTCGGCCCCGCCCTCGTGCCCTTCCCGGGCGCGACCGAGCGCTGGCAGGACATAGCCTACTGGCAGGACAACCCGCGCGCCGCTCCGCCCCTCTGGACCAACTGGTTCAGCGCCGAGAAGGGCGCCGTCTCGCGACGGCTCCTCCCGGAGGCGGGCCCTGCGGACGGAAGCGCCGGCGGCGCGACGCGCGCCGAGTACTCCTTCGCCTACGACTACCGCGCCGACCGCCCGCCCCGCGACCTCGTCTTCCGCTTCAAAGGCTCGGGAAAAGTCGGCCTCTCCCTCGAGGTCGCGCGCCCCGACGGCTCGAGCGCCGAGCTCTACCGCGCTCAGACCGAGCTCGGCGCCGGGATCTCCCGCGTCTCCATCGAGCACGACGCGCGCTCGGGCGTCTTCGAGCTCGTGAGCTCCGTCAACGAGTTCATCGGCATGAGCCTCGATCCCGACGGCGCCAGCGCCGCCTCTCTGCTCTTCTCCAAGGTCGAAGAGGACATGCAGGATTCTCCCCGCGCGCTCAAGGGAGTCTATCGCTTCGAGCTGAAGGCCGAGTTCCTCTCGCCCGAGGCGCGAATCGAGGCGCCCGAGCTCCTCGTCTCCGGCGAGGTCTCGGGCATCATGGGCACCGACGCGTCCAAGCGCGACCTCTTCACGGGCGTCGTCGTCGGCATCAAGTGGGCCCTCGTCATCGGCTTCCTCACCTCGCTCGTCACGGTCGTCGTCGGCGTGCTCCTGGGCGTGATCGCCGCCTATTTCGGCGGCGCCGTCGACTGGCTCCTCACGAGGCTCTACGAGTACGTCTACCTCCTCCCGGTCCTGCCCTTCCTCATCGTCGTCTCCGCCATCTACAAGCCCTCGATCTACACGCTCATCGTCATCATCTGCCTCCTCTTCTGGACCGGTCCCTACAAGCCCGTCTACTCGATGGCCCTGCAGATCAAGGAAGAAACATACGTCGAAGCCGCCCGCGCCCTCGGCTCGGGCCGCCTCAGGATCATCCTCCGCCACGTCGTGCCCGTGCTCCTGCCCTACAGCTTCGCCGTGATGGCCCTCTCCATACCGGGCGTCATCGTCTACGAGGCGAGCGTGAGCCTCCTCGGACTCGGCGACTCGAGCATCGTCACCTGGGGCCAGATCCTCCAAACGGCCTTGAGCCAGGGCGCCGTAATCAACAAGCTCTGGTGGTGGGTCGTTCCGCCCGGCCTCATGATCGCGCTGATGGGCATGGCCTTCGCCTTCATCGGCTCGGCCCTGGACAAGATCCTCCACCCCAAGCTCAAAACCAGGTGAGGCGCGATGAGCGACACTAATCCATTTAGCAATTGCGAAAAACTAAGATTTGTCGCGCAATTGCAAAGCAGGCTGCTGAAATGAGTCAAAAGAATCAGCAGCCTGCAAGACCCCTGGTCAAGGTCCGGGACCTCCGACTCCACTACTTCACCTCGAAGGGGCCCGTGCGCGCCCTCGACGGCCTCTCCTTCGAGCTCCATCCGGGCGAGACCCTCGGCCTGGTGGGCGAGTCCGGCTGCGGCAAGACCACGACGGGACTCGCCCTCCTCGGCATGACGCCGCCCCCCGGCAGGGTGGTCTCGGGTTCCATCGAGATCGACGGGACCGAGATCGTCGGCCTCTCCGACTCGGCCCTGCGCCGGGAAGTGAGGTGGACGAAGATATCGATGGTCTTCCAGGGCGCGATGAACTGCCTCACGCCCGTGTACACGGTGCGCGAGCTGATGGCCGAGACCTACGGGGAGCACGCGGGGCGGGGCAGGGCGGGCGCGGGCGCCAGGAAGGCCAAGGGCCCGGGCGAGCTGGAGGAGCTCATGTCGAAGTACCTAGGTCTCGTCGGCCTCCCCGCGACGACGCTGGGCCGCTATCCCCACGAGCTCTCGGGCGGCATGAAGCAGCGCGTCGTCATCGCCCTCGCCCTCTTCCTCGAGCCCAAGCTCGTCGTGCTCGACGAGCCTACTACGGCTCTCGACGTGATCGTCCAGGCGCAGATCCTCAACCTGCTCAAGGAGCTCCGCCGCGAGCTCGGGCTCTCCTACGTCTTCGTGACGCACGATCTCGCCACAGAGGCGGAGCTCGCCGATCGCATCATGGTGATGTACGCGGGCAAGCTCGCCGAGCTGGGCCCCAGCGAAGAGATCTTCGGCGGCTCGATGCATCCGTACACGCAGATGCTCCTCGCCTCCACGCCCCGCCTTCATAGCCGCGTGAGCGAGCTCGCCTTCATACCCGGGGCCCCGCCCGACCTTCTCTCGCCGCCTCCCGGATGCCGCTTCGCCCCGCGCTGCCCCTACGCGAAGGGAAAGTGCCGACGCGAGGAGCCGCCGGTCCGCGAGCTATCGAAAGGCCGCTCGGTCGCCTGCTGGAAGGCTACGGAGGATCCCGAATATGGGCGCGAATGAGGCTTCGCCGGCGCTATCGCGCGAGGCGCCGATGCTCGAGGCGGAGGGCCTCCGCAAGCTCTTCGAGTCTCGGGGCGGCCGCGCCATCGTGCGCGCGGTCGACGGCCTAAGCTTCGCGCTCGGCCGCGGCGAGGTCCTGGGCCTCGTCGGCGAGTCCGGCTGCGGCAAGACCACGACGGGCAAGCTCCTCATGCGCCTCATCGAACCGACTTCCGGAACGATCAGGCTCGAGGGCGTCGACGCCACGGTCCTCGACCGCGAGGCCGACTTCGCCTACCGCCGCCGCGTCCAGATGATCTTCCAGGACCCCTACGCCTCGATGAACCCCCACTTCAAGGTGCGGGACGTCCTCGAGGAGCCCCTCCTCATCCACCGCATCGGCCAGAGCCGCGCCGAGCGCCTGGAGCTGATCGCCGAGGCGATGGAGAAGGTGAAGATGACACCCGTCTCGGATTTTATGGAAAGGTATCCCCACATGCTCTCGGGCGGGCAGCGACAGCGGATCGCGACCGCCCGCACCCTCATCCTCAGGCCCTCCGTCATCGTGGCCGACGAGCCCGTGTCCATGATCGACCTCTCCACGCGCGCGGAGATCCTCCATCTCATGAAGTCGATCCAGGCCGAGATGGAGCTCTCCTACCTCTACATCACCCACGATATCTCGACCGCGCGCTTCTTCGCCGACAGGATCGCCGTGATGTACCTGGGCAGGATCGTCGAGATGGGCACGCAGGACGAGGTCATCGACCGTCCCGCCCACCCCTACACGCGGGCTCTCATCGGGGCGGTCTGCGAGCCCGTGGCCGGCCGCGCGAGGATCATGCGCGAGCTCGCCATCAAGGGCGAGCTGCCCTCGGCCACGGAGATCCCCTCGGGCTGCCGCTTCCGCACGCGCTGCCTCTACGCGACCGAAGAATGCGCCGCCCTCCCCGAACCGGAGTTAGTCGACATAGGCGGAGGGCATCTGCAGGCCTGCAGGAGATGGAAAGAGATACATTAGGCCGGTTAAGCGGATAAGGGAGGATCGATTTGCGGGAACCATCTGTAGGCAAGCGCAGCAGATTTAGGATAGCGGTATGGATCGCCATAGCCCTTTCGAGCGCCGCGCTGATCGCCGGCAGCTCCATGAAATACCTGCCCTTCGGCCTGGTGGAGGTGTTCGGATTCGTCACCGGCGCGATATGCGTCATGCTGACGGTGGAGGAAAACATCTGGAACTGGCCGATCGGCCTCGCGAACAATGTCGTTTTCATCGCGCTCTTCCTCGGGCAGCGGTTGTACGCCGACATGGGCCTCCAGATCGTGTACATCGTCCTCGATATCCTCGGCTGGCATCAATGGCTTCACGGAGGTGCAAATCGAGGGAAACTCAACGTTCGGAAGAGCGGAATCCTAGAGTTGGCGATACTCTGTCTCCTCGGGATAGGATCCACCTACGGCATGACTCTGTTCCTAAGGAGCGTCAACGATTCGGCTCCCTTCCTCGACGCCCTGACCACGGTGCTCAGTCTGATGGCGCAGTATCTCCTCACGCGCAAGGCGATCGAGAACTGGCACCTCTGGATGGTCGCCGATGCGATCTACGTCGGCCTGTACGCTTACAAGGGACTCGCGTTGACGGCGATCCTGTATGCACTGTTCTTCGCCCTTTGCGTCGGAGGACTTCGCCTGTGGCGATTGAAACTGGCCAGCACGTCGCAAGACGGGCCCGGATCGCCGGGCCTCGTCGAATCCGCATGAGCGGGCGAGGCCCGATGGTCGCGAAGCGATTCCGTAACGCCGTCGTCATCGGGAAATTCTACCCCCCGCATCGCGGGCACCATTTGCTGATCGGCGAGGCGCTCGCGCAGGCCGAAGAAGTGTACGTCCTGGTCTGCCACAAGCCCGAGCAAGCCATACCGGGGCCGCTCAGGGCGGCATGGCTCAGGGAAGTCCATCCCGCTGCGAAAGTCCTCGAAGTCGACGACACGCTCGGCGACGACGATACTCGAGGTTGGGCCGACTTCACGATGCGATTCCTCGGCTTCGCGCCCGAAGCCGTATTCAGTTCCGAGGATTACGGGCCTCGCTTCGCCGCCGCGATGGGAAGCGTTCACGTGTCCGTCGACCGGGAACGGAAGCATGTGCCGTGCTCCGGAACCATGATCCGCGGCGACCCGCTGGCCTGCTTCGACTACCTCGAGCCCTGCGTGCGGGCTTGGTTCACGCGACGAGTATGCCTGGTAGGCGCGGAATCGACGGGGAAGACCACGCTCGCCGAGGCCTTGGCGGAGCGTTACGATGCCCCCTGGATGCCCGAATACGGCCGAGAATATTGCGAACTGAAATATGGCAAGACTCCCTTCTCGCCGGAATGCGCCGGCGGAGCCGCCGCTTCTGGTGAGCCTGACAATTGGAGTTCCGAAGAGTTCCTGGAAATCGCCTTGGAGCACGCGCGCAGGGAAGATCTCATGGCGCGGAGTTGCAGAGGCCTGCTGATAGTCGATACCGACGCCTTCGCCACGAGCGTATGGCACGAACGGTACCTGCGCTGTCAGGGCGAGGCCGTGGAAGCATTGGCTCGGGAAAGACAGCCGCTCTATAGCCTGTACCTCCTCTGCGACACCGATATCCCCTGGGTCCAGGACGGCTCGCGTGACGGCGAATCCATACGGGATGACATGCAGCGCAGATTCATCGAGAAGCTGAGTCGCACCGGGCGCCCATGGATTCGCGTCACTGGAAGCTTAGGCGAGCGCATTCGCCGCGGCGTCGAGGCTATCTCGGAATATACCGGGATACAGGCTCCTTAATCGAAACCGCCGTTTGATCTTGACCCGAGTTCCTGCAACAATAAGCTTATAGCGAGGGGATTCGACGTTCGAGCCGAGAGGGTTTCGGGCCACCCGAATGGGCCATCCTAGCGCGCAGCGACCGCGGGGCCATCCGAGAACCGCGGAACGTCTTCGCGGAGGAGGTCCGAGCATGAAGATCAGGACGCGCCTGACCCTTTCGATCGTGGCTCTTTGCCTCGCTCTGGTTATCGGCGTGGCCGCGGCGGTCGGCGTCATGACCACCGGATCGCTGCGCTCGGAGCTCCTGTCCTCCCTGGCCGCCAATCCGCTCCTGCGCTCGGCCGGGGGGAGGCTGACGAGCTACGCGAGGACAAGCGTCGAGACGATGCCCGAGCCCGCGCGCTACGGCCCCCGGGAACTCGAGGGCTCCCGCCTCCTCTCCTATGCCGCCGAGGCGAACAAATCGATCACCCAGGTAGAGCTAGGCACGGTGGACGGCGGCTACGTGATCTACCCGCCAACGATCAGGACTCGAGGCTACGACCCGCGCGCCCGGCCCTGGTACCAGGACGCGATGAAGGGCTCCGCGGACAGGGCCATGACCAATGCGCGGATGACATCCGACGGTAGGCTCGCCATCACCCTCACCGAACGCGTCCGCGATCTCTCCGGCGCCGTCGTCGGAGTCGCGAGTCTCTCTTTCTCGCTCGACAACCTTTCCGCCATCATCGGCTCCCTCAAGATAGGGGAGAGCGGATACGTAGTGCTCGTTCAGAAGGACGGCACCGTGCTCGCGGATCCCCGTCGCAAGGACGCCGTCTTCAAGAACGTCAAGGAACTCTCCGACAGCGGCTATCTGGCGGCCTTCGCCGCCGGGGCAAAGGGGACATCGGTATCCGCCGGGGGCGCCGTCTACGAGACCGTCGCGCGGGAGGACGAGGCCGTCTCCTCGGGGGATCTCTCGGCGAAGGTCGGCGAGGCCGAGCTGGCTCGGGGAGACGAGTTCGGCGCGCTCGCCCGGGCGCTCCAGTCCATGGCACGCAGGCTCGGAGAGGTCGTCGGGAGCATCCATGTCTCCTCGGCCGAGCTCGCCTCGGGCTCGGCCCAGATCAGCGAGACGGCCCAGATGCTCTCACGGGGCTCGAGCGAGCAGGCCTCGAACGCCGAGGAGGTCTCGGCCACCATGGAGGAGATCGGCGCGACGATCAAACGGAACACCGATAGCTCCTCCACCACTGAGTCGCTCTCGCGCAAGGCCTCGCAAGACGCGGCCGCGGGCGGGAGCGCCGTGCAGGAGACGGTGTCCGCCATGAAGGCCATCGCCGCGAGCATCGGAATCGTCGAGGAGATCGCGCGGCAGACCAACCTCCTCGCGCTCAACGCGGCGATCGAGGCCGCGCGCGCGGGCGAGACGGGGAAGGGCTTCGCCGTGGTCGCGAGCGAGGTGCGCAAGCTCGCCGAGCGCTCGCAGAAGGCCGCGGCCGAGATCTCGGTCCTGTCGACGAGTTCCGTCGCCGTGGCCGAGAACGCCGAAAGGCTCCTCGAGCGCATGGTACCCGATATCGGGAAGACCGCCGAGCTCATGCGGGAGATCGCCTCGGCGAGCCGAGAGCAGAGTTCGGGTACGGATCAAGTGACGAAGGCGATCGAACTGCTCGACCGGGTGATCCAGGAGAACGCCTCCGCCTCAGAGGAGCTCGCCTCTTCGGCCGAGGAGTTCTCCGGCCAGACCTTGGCCCTCCGCGACGCCATCGGCTACTTCAAGACGGAGGAAGGGCGAAGGGAGCGGACTTCGTCGCCGCGAAGCCTCATCTCGGATCGGTCGCGGCCAGTCTGAGAAAGAGGCCGGGCACGGGAGGCAGGAATCCTCCGCTCACGAAGGCGAGGATGCCGCCGAGGTCCAGGGCCATGCCCCCGTCCGCCCTGCGCGAAAAGGGAAGCTCGAAGAGCCGCAGGCCTCCGTAGAGATTGCCGACGAGGAAGACTCGGCGAGCTATGAGAGTGCTCCTCTGGAGCTCGGTGACCTCCCAAGTATCCTGGCGAAGGCCGCCGGCGAGCCCGACGAAGGGCCGAGGGGAGCTCGAAGTCCCCGCGAAGGCTTCGACGGCCACGAGGCCCTCCTCGTACCGGGAGCTCCCCTCGTCGTTCCACTCCTTCTTCGACAGGCCCATCAGGGCCTCGATGCCCGCGTGGATTTCGGGGCTCGACTCGATGACGAGGAAGCGCGAGGCCGAGAAGGCGGACCAAACGAGGACGGTTCCCAGCGCCAGCTCCTCGCGAGGCCCCGAGGGATTCGCCTCCTCGTTCCCGCCGAAGCGGCAGGTCATCGTGCCGAGGGAGAAGGCGATGTCGGCGTTCGTGGAGTTCTCCATGGACAAGAGGCCCGTGCGCATGCCCCAAACCAGCCAGGTTCCGCCCTCGTAGGCGTTCGCCCGATCGTCGCAGGCGGAGAAGGCTCCGAAGCGATCCTGCCTCCGGAGGCCGGCCCAGTTCTCGGACGCTCGGCTCTTGGCTTCGCCGAGCAGGGCGATCGAGCTCTCGATCCCTCCGGGCGCGACCGCGAGGAGATGGAGCGTCGTCTTCGCGGCGAAGGGTTCCGCTATCGCGAGCCTCGCGTCGGCGGCGGCGTAGCCGAAGGGCAGGAGGTAGCTCCCCTCGTAGTTCTCGGGAAAGGGCCGTTCAACGCCCAATACTCCGTGCCAGAAGCGCTGCACTCCCTCTAAGCCGAAGTCGCCCCAGGCGCGCAATCCTCCGCCGAGCCCGAAGCGCGCGCTCGCGGCCCGATCGCCTAGCTGCGAGCTCATCCACGCGGCGCTCAGGGCGAGCTCGTCGTCGCGGGAGCTTCCCTCTGGCGGATCGCCCCTGAAGGTGAAGCCCTCGTAATCGATTCCCAGGGCGAAGCCTCGCCAGGAGCCGTAGGCCTCCAGCCCGTAGCTCCTGATGTCGTCGGACTCGACCCTGTTCGTGCTGAAGGCGTTGGAGTCGTTGAGCATCTCTATGGAATACGCGGGCTCGTCCCCGGCGAAGACGGCCTCGGGAGCGACTCCCGCCAGGTCGAAGGCCGAGAGCGGGACGGCCCCGGACGAGAGCGCCCACAAAGCCAGCGCGAGAGCGAGCCTCGAAGCCAGCCTCGAAGCCAGCCTCGGAACGCGCCTCGGAACGAGCGGCTCCAAGGCCCGGCGCCTCCCGAACGGGAAGGCCGATTCTCGGGTGGTCCCGGGCAGGCTCGCGCTGAAAGCTAGCTCCTGACGCTCTCGATCGCGAAGGCCAGGGCTTCCTCGAGCATTTCCATCGGCGGCTCCTTCACGTAGCCCAGCCGCATGAGATCCTCGGTCAGCTTCCGCGATTCGCGGATGTCGGCGAGGGCGCGGTCCCGGACTTCTAGCCAGGTCAAGGCCGAGCGCGCCACGCCCTCCTTGGCTGCCTGATCGGCGACGTCGGCGGCCTCGATCGCGAAGACCTCGGTCTCGTCCATGCGGGCCGTGATGTCGTCGGGCGATATGCCGCGGCGCTCGGCGAAGTCCGCGATCGAGTGCGCACAACGTATGGCCATGCCGTCGGTGATCTTGCGGGCGCGGGCGAGGAGGGCGCCCTTGAGAAGGCCGGGGAAGCAGACCGAGTTGTTGACCTGGTTGGGAAAGTCGCCGCGGCCCGTGGCCACGATGAAGGCGCCTTCCTCCTTGGCGGCGTAGGGCCAGATCTCGGGCACGGGGTTTGCGCAGGCGAAGACGACGGCGCCCGGGGCCATCGACCTCACCCACTCCCGCTTCACGGTGTCGGGCCCGGGCGTCGAGAGGGCGATGAGGACGTCGGCGCCCTCCAGGGCCTCGGCCTCGCTCGCGTAGCGCTTCGGGTTGGTCTCGAGGCATAGCTCCCACTTGCGGTAGGCGCGGGGATCCGACTCGATGTCCTTCCGGCCGGCGTGGATGCTGCCCTTGGTGTCGAAGAGGCAGAGCTTCGCGGGGTCGCCGCCGTCGGCTAGGATGAGGCGCGCGATGGTCGTGTTGGAGGCCCCGGCCCCGAGGAGGACGATGCGGGCTTCGCCCAACTTCTTTCCCGCCAGCTTGAGGGCGTTGAGGAGGCCGGCCAGGGTGACGCAGGCGGTGCCCTGGGCGTCGTCGTGCCAGACCGGGATGTCGCAGGCCTCGCGCAGCTCGTCGAGGACGCGGAAGCAGTTGGGCTGGGAGATGTCCTCGAGATTCACCGCCCCGAAGGAGGGCTCGAGCATCTTCACGAACTCGATGATGCGCTCCGGGTCGGGCTTTCCGTCCCTGCCGCGGGAGTTCACGCAGAGGGCGATCGCGTCGACGCCGCCTAAGTACTTCATGAGGAAGGCCTTGCCCTCCATCACGCCGAGGCCTCCGGGCGGCGTGCAGTCCCCGTCGCCGAGGACCCGCGTCGAGTCGGAGACGACCGCCACGAGGTTGCCGCGGTTCGAGAGGGCGAAGGAGCGGTCGTTGTCGTCGCGGATCGCCGTGGACACGGCGGAGACCCCGGGCGTGTACCAGACGTTGAACCAGCCCGAGCCCCAGAGGCCGCACATCGGCAGGGTCTGCATCTTCCCGCCGAAGAACTCGTGCGCGGCGATCGAGAGCCGCTTGAGGAAGACGGTCTGGGCGCGGGCCCTCTGGTCGGGCGTGAAGCCGGCGGGGAAGGCCGAGGCGAGGTCGTCGAGGCTGAGGCCGAGGCTCATGGTTTATTCCTTTCGCTTCCGCATCGCCGGCATCTCGATGCGCTTGAACACGGAGAGGGCCGCGTAGCTGAAGAAGATGAAGAGGGCGAAGACGGCCGAAAAGAGCACCGTCTTGGGATCGAGGGCGGCCTCGGCGATCTCGCCGACGGCCCGGCGGGGGTCGAGGAATATGTCCCAGGTGTTGAGGCGGGAGAAGCGCCCGAGGTAGATGCCGAGGCCCGCGAGGAGGATGGCGGCCGCCACGAGGGCTCGGGCCGCGTTCCTGCCCCAGATCTCCTCGTAGCTCGATCGCACGAGCCACATCGACACGAGGCCGATGAAGTGCCCGATGAAGGCGAAGGCGGCGTTCATGAGGAGGTCGTACCAGAGGAGGGCGTTGAGGCTCATCCACTCGGAGGGAGCGGCGCGCAGGTAGGTCCGGTTGATCACGTGGATGAAGTCCGTGAAGATATAGGGCGCGTTGGGATAGAAGGCGAGCCAGAGGAGGGCGGTCGTCCAGGCCGCGAAGGAGCGAGCGCGGCCTCCGGGCGCGGGCCGCCGCGAGATGAAGCCGACGCCCAGGGCCGCGATCGCGTAGGGCGCCATCGCGAGGACGAGATTCCAGACGAGGTAGCGATAGAAGGTGTTCCCCGAGATCGCCACGCGGAGGCCGAAGAGGAGGAGGCAGCCCGAGGCCGCGAGGCCGAGCAGGGCGCTCAGCCTGAGGAATCCCGAGTCGTCGCCCTTCCCTTCTTGCATCGATTCCCCTCTAGGCCTCGAGCGAGCGCTCGGCGACCTTCGCGAGGACGCGCGAGCGGAAATCCGCGAGCTTGACGCCGTTCTCCTGGCTGCCGTCGAGCTTGCGAACCGATACGGCTCCCTCGTCTGCCTCCTTCTGCCCCACGACGAGCATGTAGGGGACCTTCTGGGCCTGGGCGAGGCGGATCTTGGCGTTCATGCGCGAGTCGGAGAGATCGGCGCGGGCGCGGATGCCCGAGCCCCTGAGCTCGGCCACCACCTTCTTCGCGTACTCGTCGAAGGCCGGCGCGACGGGGATGACCACGGCCTGCTCGGGACAGAGCCAGACGGGGAAGGCGCCCGCGGTGTGCTCGAGATAGACGCCGAAGAAGCGCTCGATCGAGCCCAGGAGGGCGCGGTGCACCATGTAGGGCCGCTTGCGCTGGCCGTCTGCGTCGATGTATTCCATCTCGAAACGCTCGGACATGTTGAAGTCGAACTGAATGGTGGAGAGCTGCCACTCCCGGCCGATGGCGTCCTTCACCTTGAGGTCGATCTTGGGGCCGTAGAAAGCGCCGCCGCCCTCGTCGACGGCGTAGGAGAGGCCCTCCTTCTCGATGGCCTTCTTGAGAGACTCGGTGGCCTGGGCCCAGCGTTCGGGGGAGCCCACGGAGCCGTCCCCCTTGGGCTTGGTGGCGAGGTAGGCGTTGATCTCTTTGAAGCCGAGGGTCCTCAGCATGAAGAGGGAGAAGCGCAGGACCTCAAGGATCTCGTCCTCGATCTGCTCGGGGCTGCAGAAGATATGCGCGTCGTCCTGGGTGAAGCCGCGCACGCGCATGAGCCCGTGCAGGGCCCCGGCGCGCTCGTAGCGATACACGGTGCCGAGCTCGGCCCAGCGCAGCGGGAGGTCGCGGTACGAGCGGGTCTGGCTCTTGTAGATCATGATGTGGAAGGGGCAGTTCATCGGCTTCGCGTAGTAGTTGTCCTCGTCGATCTTCATCGGCGAGTACATGTTCTCCTTGTAGAAGCCGAGGTGCCCCGAGGTCTCCCAGAGCCAGCTCTTGCCGATGTGCGGGGTGAAGAGGATCTCGTAGCCGTTCTTGTAATGCTCCTCGCGCCACCAGTTCTCGAGCTCGACCCTGAAGCGGCCGCCCTTCGGGTGCCAGTAGATGAGGCCCGCGCCCGCCTCCTCGTGGGTCGAGAAGAGGTCGAGATCCTTGCCGAGCTTGCGGTTGTCCCGCTTCTCGGCCTCCTCGAGCATCTTGAGGTGGGCCTCGAGCTCGGGCTTGCTCGCGAAGCAGTATGCGTAGATGCGGGTGAGCATGGGCCGCTTCTCGTCGCCGCGCCAGTACGCGCCCGCGACCGAGCGGAGCTTGAAGGCGTCCGGCCTGATCTCGCGGGTGTTCGCGACGTGGGGGCCGCGGCAGAGGTCGACGAAGCCGTCCTGCTCGTAGGTGGAGATGGTGCCCTCGAGATCGGCGATGAGCTCGAGCTTGAAGGGCTGATCGGAGAAGAGCTCCTTCGCCTCGTCCTTGGAGATCTCCTTGCGGACGAACTCGGAGCCCGAGGCGATGATGCGGCGCATCTCCTTCTCGATGGCGGGCAGCTCCTCGTCGGTGATCGGCCGGGGGAGCTGGAAGTCGTAGTAGAAGCCGTCGTCGATAGCGGGCCCTATGCCGAACTTGGCGCCGGG
>Ga0326728_10014237_pt1 | contig 16970 bp, 14 predicted proteins | sample MB3enrmetagenome_FD_207602 | JGI IMG/M metagenome (GOLD analysis project Ga0326728, IMG submission 207602) | Lab enriched peat soil microbial communities from McLean, Ithaca, NY, United States - MB31MN | ecosystem: Environmental > Terrestrial > Soil > Wetlands > Peat | place: USA: New York...
TCGGGGCTCAATTTCAGTTGGGGTCGCTTCGACCTGCCCGCCACACGATCAGTGTAGCACTAAACATTCTTCTATGGTTATGTTTTACTGAAACGATGTACTAGCTGCCTGTTACCCTAGCCGCACGTGTCTCCGCCGTCGTCGGATCAATGATGGTGGTCACCTCACTGATTCGGTCGGCTGGAAAGCCACCGAGCGCGGCGTGTTCTCGAATGGTCTGCTCATCCGGTGCGAGGTAGACGCAGTAGATCTTGTCGGCCGTCACATAACTCTGTACCCATTGGATCTGTGGTCCCATGCTGCGCAGCACGCCACACGATTTCTGTGAAATAGCTTGCAATTCCTGCGCCGATAGGCTGCCGGCATTCGGAATATTCCGTTCAATCACATATTTGGGCATGGCGACGATTATAACGCTAAGCGCTCCCGGGCGAGACCTGCCATACCATGAACGGCGAGATGGAAATGGCCGGGGCTATGGGTTTCGCCCACTGGCCACTCATTCTGAGGTCGAAATCAGACCTGCCGCATCTGCGTCCATTCTTCCACTCCGTGTGTGCCGGGACACGGCGCTAGTCGTCTGCCAACAACAAATCACCCACAAATGAAACCGGCCACTCGAGTGCTCCTGCACCATTGAACAGGCAGGAATGCCTGGTCCACAGGAGACAAAACGGTATGCTGCTGTTGAAGTATCTGTTGCTGTTTACGGGCGCCGGCTTATTGGGCGGCGCTTTCGCGATGATCGTCTATGACATTTACCGGACTCGCCAGTCGTGGCGGGCCGAGTCGCCGGAATCGCCGAGGATGCCGGTCGTCATCCGGTGGCGCGGGCCCGGGCGTTTGGCGCTGCTGTCGGTCATTCCGCTTTTGCTGGGCATGAGTTTCGTGATTGTGCCGGCCGGAAGCGCGGGCGTAGTGGTCAGCCAGGTTTCCGGAACGGAGCCGGGCGCACTATACCCGGGCGCACATTGGATTTTGCCGCTGATAGAAAACGTGACGCTCTATGACACGCGCGAGCGAGTCTTCACGACGGCTCTCGGCGAGAAGAAAGTGGACGGTCTGCAAGTGCAAAGTAAGGAGGGGCTACCGATGGGTCTGGCGATCTCGGTCCGCTACCGGCTCGATCCGCGTCGGCTGTCTTACATTCACGCCAACCTGCCGCAGCCGGTCGAGGAGGACATCGTTTCGCCGGTCGTCGCCGGCGTCTTCCGCCAGGTGATTCCCAACTATCTGGTACGGGATGTTTTCGCCACGCGGCGCGAGGAAGTTCGCAAGCTGGCATCCGATGCTATCCAGCAGAAGCTGGCAGTCGACGGAATCCTGGTGAAGGAAGTTATTCTGCGCGATATCCAACTTCCGCCGGAGTATGCCAGGGGACTGGAAGGCCTGCTGCTGAAGGAGCAGGAGAGCGACCGGATGGGGGTTGAGGTCGACATCAAGCAGAAGATGGTGCGCACGGCGGAGCTGGAGGCGGAGGCCGACAAAGTCCGGCGCGTGAAGCAGGCCGAAGGTGAGGCGCAAGTCGTAGTGCTGAACGCCAAGGCGCAGGCGGATGCCATGCAGCACACCCTGCCGCTCAAACAGAAACAGATTGAGCAGACGCGGCTCGAATCCGAGGCGCGGAAGGAAGCCACGGTCAAAGATGCGGAAGCCTCGGCGGAGGCAAAGGTGATTGACAGCAGAGCAGAGCTGGAGAAGCGGAAACTCATGGCGGATGCCGAAGCCAACCGCATCCGCGTCACGGCGGCGGCGGATTCGGAGCGACTCAAGACAGAAGCCGCTGCCCTAAAGCAGAACCCGCTTCTGATTCAGAAAATCATCGCCGAGCGGCTTTCCGACAAGGTGCAGGTGATGATGGTGCCGACCGACGGAAAATTCTTCTTCGCCAACGATGTGCTGAAAGCCGCGCCCACCGCAACGCAACCGGCAGCAGAGCCACCGGTGCAGCCGGACGATTCCGATGACCCTCCGGCCGCGGTCACGACGACAGCTCACCGGGCCCGGCAGTAGATGGGCCGCAGTGCACGAAGGTAGAACCTAGCTCCACGTCCTATCGTGTGAGCGTTCGTTGTTCCACTCGGGCGTGGGTTCGAAGTAGCCGGGTTCGAGCAGGTGCCGCTTGACGACCTCGTCGTTCAGCGTCACTCCGAGGCCCGGCTTCTCCGGCACGGTGACGAAGCCGCGGTTGACGATGGGCTTCTCGACGCCTTCCACCAAGTCGCTCCACCATGGCACATCCACGGAATGGTTTTCCAGAACGAGAAAACCTTCAGTCGCAGCGGCGCAGTGCACGTTGGCCATGCACGAGACGGGAGTGCCCGCGAAATGCATGGCCATGGGCACGCCGAACTCCTGAATGGCGTCGCCGATCTTATGGGTTTCGAGTATACCGCCGGAAGTCGCGAGATCCGGGTGCAAAATGTCGACGGCGTGGTTGCGCGCCAGCTCGATGAAATGCTCCTTGAGATAGATGTCTTCGCCGGTGAGCGTGGGGATGTCCACGGCGTCGGTGATCTTCTTCCAGAGATCGGTGTATTGCCAAGGAATCATGTCTTCCAGCCAGGCCATGTTGTACTTCTCGAGAGCCTTACCCAGCCGGATGCAGGAGTTCACACCGATGTGGCCGAAGTGATCCGCAGCGAGCGGGACATCCATGCCCACGTACTCGCGCACGGTGGCCACAAACTCAGCCATCCGGTCGATGCCCTTTTCCGTCAGCTCAAAACCGGTGAACATGTGCTGCACGGTATCGCCCTGACGATATTTCGTGCCCAGCGGGTGTGTTAGCAAACCGGCTTCGTCGCCCAACAGGTCGATGCCAAGATCCATCTTGAGCCACGTGAAACCCTGCTCCTTCCGGGCCTTCAGGCGCTGGCCGTAGATTTTGGGGTCGTCGGACTCGGTGGTGTCCGCGTAGCACCTGATCTTGTCGCGGAACTTGCCGCCGAGCATCTGATAAACCGGCACGCCATAGGCTTTGCCCGCCAGGTCCCAAAGCGCCATCTCGATACCGCAGACGCCGCCGGCCTGCCGCGAATCGCCTCCAAACTGTTTAATCTTGCGGAAAATCTTGTCGACGTTGCAGGGGTTCTCACCCAGGATGCGGCTTTTCAGGATCAAAGCATATGTTTTGCTTGCGCCGTCGCGCACTTCCCCCAAACCGTAGATGCCCTGGTTGGTATCGATGCGCAGCAACGGGCAAGTGAACGGCGCATCCTTCACGACCGCGACGCGCAGGTCGGTGATCTTCAAGTCCGAAGCTTGCGAGTTGCGATTGACGTTTTGGATGGCGGCGTCGAGGGTGTCGTCAGCCCAGAAACTGGCGCCGAGTGCTGCCGCCGCGGAGCCCAGGAAGCTGCGGCGGCCGATTCCTGCAAGTGGTTTCATGGGGCCTATTTTAGTCCCAACGGCGTGCCCGTGATATTCTGGACCGTTACAGCCCCAAATCTAAGCGGCCTTGTCAAAGGAGACATCCACGTGAGAGTCGGCGTTTTCACCGCGTTGCTGGCGCAGCTTCCGCTGGAAGAAGTCTTAAAGAAGCTGAAGAGTCTGAACGTTTCCACCGTTGAGTTAGGGACCGGGAACTACCCCGGCGACCCGCACTGCAAGCTTTCCATGCTTGACAGCAAGACGGAGCTGGCGGAGTTCAAGCAGATGCTTTCGGACTATGGGGTCAGCATCAGCGCTTTGAGCTGCCACGGCAATCCGCTGCACCCCAACCCGCAAATCGCGAAGGCAAACCAGGAGGTCAACCGCAAAACCATTCTGTTGGCGGCCAAGCTGGGGGTGCCGGTCGTGATCGACTTTTCGGGGTGCCCTGGGGATAGCGACAAAGCCAAGTATCCGAACTGGGTGACATGCCCGTGGCCGCCGGAGTATCTCGACATGCTGGACTGGCAATGGGAGAAGAAGGTCATCCCATACTGGACCAAGCGCGCCAAGTTTGCCGAGGACCACGGCGTGAAGATTGCCATTGAGATGCATCCTGGTTTCGTAGCGTACAGTCCGGAAACGATGCTGCGCCTGCGCTCCGCGGCGGGCAAGGCCATCGGCGTCAACTACGATCCCAGCCACATGTTCTGGCAAGGCATCGATCCGATCGCCGCAATTCGCGTGCTCGGCAATTCGATCTTCCATGTCCACGCCAAGGACACCCAGATTTACGAGCGCAACTTGCCAACGACGGGCGTGCTCGACACGAAGAAATACACCGACGAACGCAACCGCGCCTGGATCTTCCGGACGGTCGGCTACGGGCATGGCGCCGAGTGGTGGAGCGAGTTCATCTCCACGTTGCGCATGTACGGCTACGATTACGTGCTCTCCATCGAACACGAGGACAGCATTCTCTCGCCCACCGAGGGTCTGACCAAAGCGATTCGCTTCCTGGATCAACTGGTGGTCAAGGAGCAGCCCGCCGCGGCGTGGTGGGTCTGACCGGCGTGCGCTTCCTACTATTTGCCGCCTGCTCGTTCTCTCTCTGCGCGCAAACGGTTGTTGTGCCCCAGGTTCGCGCCGGGGCGGCTCGCGTCATCGTGACACCTGACCTCCAGAAGCACGGCCCGGTTTACATGGCCGGCTTTGGCAACAACCGCGTAGCAACGGGAGTGCACGACGATCTCTATGCGCGCTGCCTGGCGCTCAGCATGGGCGGTCAGACGGTTGTGCTGTGCGGCGTGGATTCGATTGGGCTGTTCCTGGACGACGTGGAGCGAATTCGTGCCGAGGTGAGGAAGCAGCTTGCTCCGGCGGGCAACATCAACGTGATGGTGGCCGCGACACACGACCATGAGGCGGTGGACACCATGGGGCTTTGGGGTCCGGAACAAGGGCGCTCGGGAATCAACGACGCGTACATGGATCTGGTGGTGGCGCGCGTAGCGCAAGCGGCCGTGCAGGCGGTTCGCGACGCCCAGCCGGCCGTAATCAAGGTGGGGCAAGCTCATCCTCCGGATCTCGACCAGCTTATTCATGACGATCGCCCGCCGGAAGTGCACGACGCGGGCGTCATCGCGCTGCAAGTGACCACAACCCACGGAAAACCCATCGCCACGCTGGTGAATTGGGCCAATCACCCGGAGACGCTAGGCTCGAAAAACACGCTCATCACCGCGGACTACCCCTTCTTCCTCTGCAATGAGCTGGAAAAGGAGTTTGCGGGAGTGGCCGTTTTTTTGAATGGCGCGGTGGGCGGCATGCAGTCACCCTTGGGCGCCACGGTTATCGACAAGACTAGCGGCCAGCCGACTTCGGAGAACACATTTCGCAAGGCGGAAATCATAGGGCGGAGCGTGGCAGAGATTGCGGGCAGCGCCGTGCGTAACGCCAAAACATTCGACGCCGACCACATCGAGTTTCACGAGAAGCTCATCCAGATCCCGACAACCAATAAAGGCTTTCAACTAGCAGCGCAGGCTGACCTGTTCAAGGGCCGCAAGAAAATGACAGCGGAGGGCAGCTCAGAAACGCCCGTCGGATTGGTGAGAGTCTCGGCGCACGGAAAGCCGTTTCTTGAAATCGCGCTAATTCCTGGCGAGATGTACCCGGAGCTGAGCTTGGGCGGCGTGGTGCGCTACCCTGGCGCGGACTTCCCAGATGCCCCGATCGAGCCGCCGATTAAGAAGATGCTGACGGCAGAATTCAAGATGCTGGTTGGCCTCGCGGACGACGAGATCGGCTACATCATCCCCAAGGCGGAGTGGGATGAAAAGCCGCCCTATTTGCGAGGCGCGAAGAAGCCTTGGTACGGAGAGGTGAACTCGGTCGGTCCGGACACGGCAGGGCGGATTGCCGCGGCGATGGCGGAGATCATCGCGGCCTCCCAACAAACTGCGGGCAAGAACTGAAAACGACATCCGGACCTGTCTCGTTCCCCTGGATGTAACGGCGGCAGCGGCGAATCTATAATAGATGTTTATCCAAGAGAGGAGTCTTAATGTCCGTAAAACGTGTAGGGATCCTCACCGGCGGTGGTGACGTTCCCGGCTTGAATTCCGTGATCAAGAGCGTCGTCTATAGAGGCGGCGAGATCGGCTGTGAAGTGGTGGGCATACGGCGCGGGTGGGAGGGTTTGACACATGTCCAGCTCGATGATCCCGCGAGCCACGAGCGGTATATTCTACCGCTTAACCGCGATAACACGCGCACCATCGACCGCACGGGCGGCACGTTTCTGCACACCACGCGCACCAACCCCGCCAAGATGAAGAAGGTTCCGGAGTTTTTGAATCCCGCCAGCTTCTCGACAGCACAGGTCACCAAAGAGGGCGTTACGAGCACGGTCTACGATCTTACGCCGCAGGTCCTGAAGAACCTCGAGAAGCTCCAATTGGAGTATCTGGTAGCGATCGGCGGCGACGATACGCTGAGCTACGCGGCCAAGCTTGACCAGGCTGGGTTCAAGGTGATCGCGATTCCAAAAACAATGGACAACGACGTGCGGAACACCGAGTACTGCATCGGTTTTTCCACCGCCATTTCGCGCGCGACCGAGGCCATCGGGCGGCAGCGAACCACGGTGGGTTCGCACGAGCGCATCGGGATTTTCCGCATCTTCGGCCGCGATGCGGGCTACACAGCTCTCTATACTGCGTACGTGACCTCGATGCGCTGTTGCATCCCGGAGTATCGCTTCAATCTTGAGAAATTGATCGAAGTGCTAATGAAAGATAAGCGGAGCACACCGAGCAGCTATGCGCTGGTGGTTCTCTCCGAGGGCGCGGAGTGGGAGGGCTACCAAATGCGCGAGACCGGCGAGGCGGACGCGTACGGGCACAAGAAAAAAGCCAACGTGGGCGAAGACCTGAGCGACGAGATCAAGAGGCGCACCGGCGAGGAGACCATCGTCAGCGATTTGACTTACGATCTGCGCAGCGGCAGCCCCGACTTTCTCGACAAGATGGTCGCTTCCACATTCGCCAGCATGGCCATGGGATGCATCGAGCACGGCCAGCACGGGGTGATGATGGCCATCAGCGGAGGCTGTTATGCCGCGGTGCCCATTCCCGATCCGAAGCTAGGGCCGCGCCACGTAGACGTCGCGACGATGTACAACACGCAGCGTTACCGGCCGAGCTACGACAACAAAGCCGGGCTGCCGATTTTCCTAACGCGGGCATAGCCTGGCCGAAGGCGCCACACTCGCATTCACGGCATCGGTTAGAATTAGGATTCATGCAATTTCAAGAAGTTGTTGAGGCCCAGGGCCACCTGATCGACTCGCACGTCATGGAGCAGATCTTCGATCAGGTGGTCGAGTTCGGCGGCCGTTTCGAAGTGGAGGAGTTTCGCGTTGGGCGCACCAATAGCGACGCGTCCTATCTGCGGCTGAAGGTTGAGGCCAACGAGCGCGCCGTTATGGAGCGCCTGCTGCAACAGTTGCTGGGCCTCGGCTGCTCCCCCGTAGATGGCGGCGACGCGCAGTTGGGTGCGGTCGAGCGCGACCGCTGCGCTCCAGAAGATTTCTATTCCACAACCAATCACCGAACGCTGGTGCGCCACCGCCAGCAATGGATTGAAGTGGAGAATCAGCGCATGGACGCGCTGGTGGTGGTCACGGATGGACGGGCGGTTTGCCGCCGTATGCGCGATCTGCACGCGGGCGACCAGGTGGTGGTAGGGATGCGAGGCATTCGCGTGGTTCCGGAATCGAAGGAGCGCGACCGGCTAGCCTTCGCATTCATGAGCAATGGCATCTCTTCGGAACGCCAGGTGGAGACGGCTGTTCGCCAGACCGCTACGCTGATCGAGCAGACGCTCGAACAAGGGCTGAAGGTAATTGCGGTTGCCGGACCAGTGGTGGTCCACACGGGCGGTGTGCAGGGCCTGGCGCAGCTAATCCGCAGCGGATTTATCCACGCGCTGCTCAGTGGCAACGCGCTCGGCGTGCATGATCTCGAAGCGGCGCTGTTTGGCACGTCACTCGGCGTACGCCTGGCAGACGGGCGGCAGGAAGAGCATGGCCATCGCAATCATATGCGTGCCATCAACGCGGTCTACCATTGCGGCGGCATCGCGCGTGCCGTCGAGAGCGGGCGGCTGCGTTCGGGGGTTCTCTACGAGTGCGTCAAGAAGGGCGTGCCTTTCGTGCTGGCGGGAAGCTTGCGCGATGACGGCCCGTTGCCGGACACCATCACCGACATGAACGCCGCGCAGGACGCTTACGCCGAACAGTTGAAGGGTGCGGGCCTGGTGCTGTGTCTGGGCTCGATGTTGCACTCTATCGCGACGGGCAACATGCTGCCGAGCTGGGTGAAAATCGTGTGCGTGGATATAAACCCGGCCGTCGCGACCAAGGTGAGCGACCGTGGCACCGGGCAGGCCGTCGGCGTCGTGACCGACGTCGGTCTGTTCCTCGATCTGCTCTCACGGGCTCTCGTAAAGAAATGAAGCGTTCCTACACCGGCGAGCATGCGCGCGCGGGGATCGGCGCGACTCTGCCGGAAATTGAAACCTGGCCGAATCAGTTTCCCGGCTACGAGATCGAAATCGTCATCCCGGAGTTCACTTCGGTGTGCCCCAAGACCGGCCTGCCGGACTTCGGCCGCCTCACGTTGCGCTATACGCCCGACCGGCTATGCCTGGAGCTGAAATCGCTGAAGATGTACCTGCTCGCGTATCGCAACCTGGGCATCTTCTATGAAAACGTGGTGAACCGCTTCCTGCGCGACGTAGTGGCTGCCGCCAAACCGGTTTCCGCCACCGTGATCGGCGAATTCACCCCGCGCGGCGGCCTTCACTCGAAAGTCACGGCCACCTGGAGCAGAACGCGTGGCTCCCGAAAATAGGGAAGCTCTGAAGACCGAGGAACTAACCGAGCTGTTACGTGCCATCCGCGAGCGCGTGCAGGCACGTTACCCAGGCACTAACGGCGCCGGCCCGGTTGCCGCGGCCGACCTCACTCCGCTGGTTCACGCGCGTGATGCCGCCGAAGGCAAGATGGCCGCGATCGGAAGCGTGAACCCTCGTTCTCCCGGCGTCTTCAACTCACTGATACAAGCGGCGAAGCGCACCGTCGCCCGCGGGCTCGGGTGGTTCGTTCGCGATCAGGTGGTGTTCAACCGCGAAGTAATGGCTTGCGTGGAAGCAACCATTCAGGCGCTCAATGAGATCAATCGCGCATTGACCGCCGTGCCGGCGGCTACGGCCATCAAAGCCGAAGTGGAGGATATGCGCGCCCACTGGACCGCCTGGCGCTCGGAGTGGGAACGCAAACTGGCCCAGAATGAGACGCAATTTCTCCGCAGCGTCGCGGACTTGCAAATTGCCTCGCAACATCGCGCCACGCTGATGGAGAGCAATTTCCGCGACCTGGTGAAAGCGCAGCATGCCGACTATCTCGGCGCGCTCGACAGATCCACGCTGGATACTCAAAAGCGGCTGTGGGCTGACTTGGATCGCATTCGCACCGATTACGAAGCGCTCATACACTCCGAACTGCGCGTCATCCGCCAGCGCGCGGGCACATTCTCGCAAACGGCTGCGGCCCCTGCTCCAAAGCCGCCGGCCAGCCCGGACACTGCGCCGGCATTCGACTACCTGCGCTTCGCCGAGCGCTTCCGGGGCTCGGCCGAGTCCGTCAAGTCCCGCCAGGAGTTCTATGTTCCATATTTCGCCGGCTGCAAGAACGTGCTCGATATCGGCTGCGGTCGTGGGGAATTTCTCGAGTTATTGCGGGACGCCGGCGGCGCCGCACGCGGCATCGACCTCAACCGCGAGTTCGTCGACCTATGCCGAGTCAAAGGGCTCGTCGCCGAGGTCGCGGATCTCTTCACCTATCTCTCTGACCTCCCAGACGCTTCCCTTGATGGCATCTTCAGCGCGCAGGTGGTAGAGCATCTGCCACCCACCCGGTTCCCTGAAATGATCCGCCTAGCCGCGCAGAAACTGCGCCGCGGTGGTGTGCTGGTGATCGAAACGCCTAATCCCGAATGTCTAGCCATTTTCGCCACGCATTTTTATCTCGACCCCACCCATGCCAGGCCCATCCCGCACGCCCTGCTGGCGTTCTACATGGAAGAGTACGGAATCGGGCGGATCGAAGTGCACCAACGGTCGCCCGCCATCGAATCCATGCCCGCGCTGGCCGAATTGCCGGAGGCCTTTCGCCAGACGTTTTTCGGCGGCCTAGACTACGCCGTTATCGGAAAAAAGCTGGTTTAGGCAGCCCGCTTGCTGACACCTAGCACCTAAAACCTGGCACCTTCTTCAGATTCCCACCTTCCCGTCGAGACTCCGCCACAGGTACCAGCTCGCCACCGTGCAGTAAGGATGCCACTCGCGCGCGACCTCTTCCACTTCACGCGGCTTGGGCAGCTCCGCGAGGCCGTATGCCTTTTTTATCGCTGCGCGAATGCCAAGATCGCCCGTGGGCAGCACGTTATGCCGCCGCAAGCCGAAGATGAGAAACATGTGCGCGGTCCAAACGCCAACGCCCTTTACCGCCGTCAGGCGGGCGATCACTTCTTCGTCCGGCAGCTCCGGCAACAGCGGGAACTCAAGCTTTCCCTTCACCGTGTGGCGCGCCAGATCGCGGATATACGCCGTCTTCTGCCGCGAAAGCCCCAGGCGCCGCATGCGCTCCGGCCGCAGCGAGAGGATACCCTCCGGCGTCATCTGCTCGCTAGGTAGCGCGCCCACCAGGCGTTGGTAGATTACGCGGGCCACCTTGCCGCTAAGCTGTTGGAATACAATTGACCGGACCAGCGTTTCAAAGCTCGGCTCGCGAAACTCAATCGAGTAAGGCCCGACGCGTTCAATAATCGCCCCCAATACGGGGTCGCGGGCTTTCAGGTGGCGGATGGCAGCATGCATTTGAAACAATTAGAAGCGGGGGTACGTCCCCATTGTATCCGTATGGTGAATTTTCTCGCTCGGAAAACTCTCGCCGCTGTGGCTGTGTTGGCACTTCTTCCCTCCGCTCTGCCGCAGGATACTCAGCAGAAACCCGCGGAAGAGGCTCCGCCCACCATTCAGGTGGAAGTCAATGTGGTGAACATCCTGGCAGCCGTTCGCAACAAGAGCGGCGGCCTGGTCAGCAACCTCACCAAAGATGATTTCACCCTCTTCGAGGATGGCAAGCAGCAAGAGATCAAGTATTTCACTCGCGAAACAGACTTGCCTCTCACCATCGGCTTGCTGGTTGACGTGAGTGCCAGCCAGCGCAATCTCATCGACATCGAGCGCCAAGCTGCGTACCAGTTCTTCTCGCAGGTGCTCCGCAAGAAGGACGAAGCATTTCTCATCAGCTTCGGGGAGGACGCCGAGCTGTTGCAGGATTTCACCGGTTCGCCACGCCTGCTCCAAGCCGGTCTCCAACGGCTGCAAGTGAACTCGGGTGTGCAGGGCATCCATCCCGGGCCCGTTCCCACGGTCGGACAGCCGCGCGGCACCATCCTCTATGACGCCGTCTACCTCGCAGCCAATGACCGCTTGACCCAAGAAGTTGGCCGCAAAGCCATCGTGCTTATCACCGACGGCATGGATGAGGGCAGCCGGCTAAAAATCGAAGAAGCCATCCGGGCGGCGCAAAAGGCGGACGCGGTCATTTACAGCATCTACTACGTCGACCCCAGCGCCTACTATGGTATGGGCTACTTTGGCGGCGTGACGGATTCGTATCTCCGCAGAATGTCGGACGAGACAGGCGGCCGCGTCTTTCGCGTGGATCGCAAGCACACGCTGCCCGACGCGTTCAAGGAGCTGCAAGACGAGATGCGCAGCCAGTATGCCATCGGTTACAAACCCATCAACGATAAGCGGGACGGCAGCTTCCGGCGGGTAGAGCTGCGCACGGCCGATCACAGCCTCAAGGTTCAAGCGCGCAAAGGATATTACGCGCCGGAGAAGTGAGCTACTGGACGATGGAGTAGACGGCCGCTGAATGGGCGGGTAACTCAACCGTAATGCGCCCAGCTTGCGCTCGCGCGTCCGGCGCAGCGCCGAGTTCGTCGCGCAAAACCACATCTGCGGGCAGTTTCAATACAGCGCTCTTGATCGATGGCGCAGCTTTCTCCGTACCCAGATTGAAGACAACTAGCACAGCCGCATTCCCCACCACTCTCGCAAACGCATAGACCCGCTCATTGACCACCAGATCGATCATGGCCCCACGCCGCAACGGCGCGAGTTTGTTCCGCAGGGCGGTCAACCGGCGCACATGCTCGAATACCGCCTGCTCCTCCGGCGTCCTGCCTTCCGCCTGAAAAGCATTCCGCGCATCCTCGCGCCAGCCGCCGGGAAAATCACGCCGGTTGTCGGGATCTCCGCCGCCGCGCATACCGATCTCGTCACCGTAGTACACCATCGGAATCCCACGCGCCGTCATGAGAAACGTGAAAGCCAGCTTCGCGTCATCGGCCGTGGCGCCGGATTCGTTCATAAACCGCGCCGTATCGTGCAGACCGAGGAACGTCACCAGCAGATTCGCGTCCTGATAGAGCCGATCATGCGCCAACACTTTGGCCAGCTCCTCAGCCGGCGCCTTATGTGTGAATACTCGCCTCACAGCGGCGTAGAGCGGAAAGTCGAACAACGCGTCGACGCCTGAATCGACTCCGTCAAACCGCGCCTTGCCCCCCTGGAAGAACGAAACGAGCGACGGATCTTCGTCCCACATCTCGCCCACCACGCGAAAACGCGGGTACTCACGCTTAATGGCCTGAATCCAGCCGTGCCAGAAGGCGCGCGGAACATAAGGCAGCGTGTCCTGGCGTACTCCATCAATGCCCGTCGCGGCGATCCACCAGAGCGTGTTTTGGATGAGGTACCGCTCCACTTCCGGATCGTTCTGGTTCAGGTCCGGCAGGATATTGATGAACCATCCTTCGAGCGTGCTCTTCTGCAACGCCGGAATCGCGTGCGGGTCCGCCAGAGTCCAAATCTGCCAAGTATTGGCCAGGTGCTTCTCTGCCGTGCCGTTGAACCATGTCGGCGTCGGAGAATCCGTGACCCACGGATGATAAGGCCCCGTGTGATTCGCCACCTCGTCCTGAATCACCTTCATGCCGAGCGCGTGCGCCGCATCCACCAGCTTTTGCAAAGTCGCCAAATCGCCGAAGTGCTCCTCCACGCCGTAGAAATCCACGGCGCCGTAACCGTGATAATCGGTGATCGCCTGGCCGTCGTACTTCTCGCGCTCGTTCAGGTGATTAACGTTGTCGTACCACGGTGTAAGCCAGAGCGCCGTCACACCAAGATCCTTCAAATACGGAAGGCGATCAATAATCCCCTGAAAATCGCCGCCGTGATAGTAGCGGGCTTTTTGCCGATCGTACAGGCCGTGCGAAATCGCCGGGTCGTCATTGCTGGCATCTCCGTTTGCGAAGCGATCAGGCATGATCAGATAGATCACATCATCCGGGGAGAAGCCCTGAAAACGGCCCTCGCGCGCGAGCGGCGCCAGCAGGTGAAACAGCGCCGTAGCGGTTCCTCCCGGCGTCACGACCCGGAGCGGAACCGGTCCGGGCTTCGCCTTCCTTTGAATTTCGAGATCGACGAACAAATAGGTTCCCGCCGCATTCGCCACTGCGACGCCCGTTTTCACGCCCGGCGCTGAGCACTGAACCGTGGCCCCGCGAAGATCCCTGCCGTGAATCAACAGGCGCACCGGATGCAAGGTGTGCCCAACCCACCAGTTCGGCGGCTCCACCTTGCTCACCTCGGGTGCAGCAAACAAGCTGCCGCCCGCGACGATCAACAGCAGAAACTGTTTCAAGCCGTAGCTTCCTTGTCGACTACCCGCCGCATCAACAGCGCCGCCAGCACGAAAAACGCGCCCCCGGTAACCACCGCCGCCAGCCGATTATTGTTCAGCAGATGATTCATCACCCAACCGAGCCCGAGCGACGCCAGAATCTCCGGAATCACGATGAAGAAATTGAAGATGCCCATGTACACGCCCATCTTCTCCGCGGGAAGCGCGCCGGAGAGAATTGAGTAAGGCATGGCGAGCGTGCTGGCCCATGCGATCCCAACGCCCACCATCGACAAGAGCAGCAGATACTGATTGTGAATGACCAGAACCGATAGCAGCCCGCACGCGCCGCAAAGCAGGCAAACGCTGTGCGTGAGCCGGCGCCCCAGTGCGCGTGCCATGGCCGGCAACGCAAACGAAAACGCGAAACAGACCGCGGAATAAGCCGCGAAGCAAACTCCGCCCCACGCAACGCCGGCTGTGTATTGTGGCGAAGCTGGGTCCGTTGCACCGAATACGTGATGCGCCACCGCCACCGGGAAGTACAGCCACATGCAGAAGAGTCCCAGCCACGTGCAAATCTGCACCCAGGCCAGTTGCGCCATGGTCGCGGGCATGGCGCGAACAGACGCGATGATATCGCGCGCGCCCGCCAGTATCCCCCGCCCTTCTGACTTCATCTTCCGGAACGCTTCAAGATCCTCGGGCGGCCGTTCCTTGGTGCTCACCACCGTCCACATCACGGCCGAGAAAAACACCACCGCGCCGATATAGAACGAAAATCGCACCGTCAGAGGGATGGCGCCGCCGCCCGTGCCTTGCACGTGGCCCCCCAGCATCCACGGCAGCGACGACGCGATCACCGCGCCCAGCCCGATGAACAGGCTCTGCATGGCGAATCCCTGCGTGCGCTGCGCTTCCGGCAGCAGATCGGCGACGAACGCGCGAAACGGCTCCATGCTGATGTTGATGGACGCGTCGAGAATCCACAGCAATCCAGCCGCAACCCAGATGGCTGGAGCGTTGGGCATTGCCACAAGCGCCAAAGAACTGAGCACTGCTCCAGTCAGGAAGTACGGGCGGCGGCGGCCTAGCTTTCCCCAGGTGTGGTCGCTCAGATGGCCGATGATGGGCTGCACGATCAAACCCGTGAGCGGAGCGGCCAACCAAAGCATCGGGATCTGATTGGGTTTCGCGCCAAGATATTCGTAGATCGCGCTCATGTTGGCCATTTGCAGGCCCCAGCCGAACTGGATGCCGAAAAATCCGAAGCACATGTTCCAGATCTGCCAAAAACTCGCCGGCGACTGGGCTGCTTGTTTGGTCGGGTTCATCGCTCGTAGGTCTCCGTGAGTTCTCGCAGCCGCCGGCTCAATTCCGGCGTGAGCGCTCCGCTCGAATAGCGCCAGCGCCAGTTGCCGCTCGGCGTCGCGGGAAGGTTCATGCGCGCCTCGGTTCCCATGCCCAGAACATCTTGCAACGGGAAAACAACGGTCTCGGCCACCGAAGCCATCAGCGCGCGGATGAACGCCCAATGGATCTCCTGCCCGCCCAGGTTCAGATACCGGCTCGTGTACTCGCGCTCCTTGCGAATATCCTCCTCGGTGCGCGTACTCTCGCCTTTGCCGCTGCTGGCCCACCACCCAACTGTGGTGTCGCAATCATGCGTGCCGGTGTAGGCGACGCGCTCCCGCGGGTAGTTGTGCGGGCGGAAATCGGGCCCCTGCGGATCGTTTCCGAACGCGAATTGCAGAATGCTCATGCCCGGAAAACCGAAGCGCAGGCGAATCGATTCCACCTCAGGCGTGATGACTCCTAGGTTCTCCGCTACCAGCGGCAATTCCCCCAGCGCATCCACTGCCGCTTGCAGAAACTCCGCGCCCGGCCCCTTGACCCAGCGGCCGTTCACCGCCGTGGTCTCACCCGCCGGCACAGCCCAATAAGCTTCAAATCCCCGAAAGTGGTCCAGCCGGATCAGGTCTACCGTCGTCAGCGTCGCCGCCAGCCGCTCGATCCACCAGCGGTACCCCTTGCGCGCCAGCACATCCCATCGGTACAGCGGATTGCCCCAAAGCTGACCGGTCGCACTGAAGTAGTCCGGCGGCACTCCCGCCACGCCCGTGGGATTCCCGCTGTCGTCCAGTTCGAAATACTCGGGGTGTGCCCAGACATCGGCGCTATCGTGCGCCACGTAGATGGGTACATCTCCCATCACGCGGATACAGCGGTCGCCACAATACTGCTTCAAGCTTCGCCACTGTTGAAAGAACTCGAATTGGTAGTAGCGATAGAGATCGATCTCTCGCGCCAGGCGTCCCCGCGCTGCTTCGAGCGCCTCCGGGCGCCGTGAACGCACACCGGCATCCCAGTGGGTCCAGATGAACTCTTGCCCGTGCTCGTGCTTGAGCGCCATGAAAAGCGAGTAGTCATCGAGCCATGCGCCGTGCTTCGCACAGAACGCCTCAAACTGCGCCCATGTTTCCCCGGCCGCATGGGACAGGAACTCCCGCCCCGCGCAGGCCAACAGCTTCATTCTCCAGGGGATGACCCATCCGTAGTCGGCCTCATTTTCAGGAAAAGCCGGCGTGTCGCCGAGCGCTGCTCCCGGCAACAGGCCCTTCTCCACCAGCCGATCAAGACTAATCAGCAGAGGATTGCCGGCAAACGCAGAGAAACATTGATAAGGCGAGTCCCCGTAGCCCGTCGGCCCGAGCGGCAGCACCTGCCAAAGGCGCTGCCCGGCACCACTCAGGAAATCGGCAAAGCGGTACGCTTCCGCGCCCAAGTCGCCAATGCCAAAGCGCCCCGGCAGTGAGGTGGGGTGTAGAAGAATGCCGCTCGACCGCGACTGGTGACGGGATGAAGCAGGCGCCACCCCTGGAGACTACCACCTCCAGCAGCTTAATGGAATGTGAACTTAGATTCCCGCGCGCTGAACCCGCGTCTTGAACTCGATTCGGGCGGGCAAATGAGCGATGGTGTTCTCGACTTCATTCAAAATCGATCGCACCGAATCGGTGCCAACTTCAGTGACTTCCGGTGTCGCCAGCCGTTGGGCGGCCCTCGCGCACACGGCCTTGGCCTTCGAGCGGGCATCGGCTGCATGCTGCAACTTGCCCAACGAATATGCAGTAGAAGAGAATTGAGCGAGGTGGGTATCTGCTTGACTTTCCAGAAACCTTGCATCACTGATTCACGCAGTCTTGGAAATAACCAGTTGAAGGCCAAGCTTTTGTGCTCGTTTGGCGAGCGATCGGATCTGCTGCTCGCGATA
>Ga0326728_10014238_pt1 | contig 16969 bp, 12 predicted proteins | sample MB3enrmetagenome_FD_207602 | JGI IMG/M metagenome (GOLD analysis project Ga0326728, IMG submission 207602) | Lab enriched peat soil microbial communities from McLean, Ithaca, NY, United States - MB31MN | ecosystem: Environmental > Terrestrial > Soil > Wetlands > Peat | place: USA: New York...
ACCTCACCTTCGGGTTCTCCTTCGCCAATACCTTGGTGATCGCCGAGGTCAACATCGTCTTCCCGTGGTCGATGTGCCCAATCGTCCCAATGTTCATGTGCGGCTTCGATCTGTCAAATTTTTCCTTGGCCATTTATCAGTTGCCTCCCAACCGCCTTGCCCATCCAGTTTTCCATCTCGTCGTGCAAGCGGCCATGTTTTCTGCCCAGAGAGTCAACGTCAACCCCGTTCGCCCATAGATAACCACGACAAGCATGGAAGAGGGCATAATAAGAGCGTGAGAAGGCGTTGCGAAGCTCATCTTGCGAAGCGGCATCGCTGATCTTTGCTGTTCTGACCAACCCCTCCGCCAGCCTCAGGTGCCCCCCTCGCAGCCTTGCTTCCCGACAATCCCAAGACGGTTCCCTCAACTACAAATCTCTGGAGCCGATGAGCGGAATTGAACCGCTGACCCCGTCCTTACCAAGGACGTGCTCTACCAACTGAGCTACATCGGCCCCCAAAAGCAGTGACCAGTGACGAGTGACAAGCAAGAAGACTTGGCGCTTTGCACTCGGCACTCATCACTTGTCACTCGCCACTGCTCTTCTGGAGCGGGAGACGGGAATCGAACCCGCGACCAACAGCTTGGAAGGCTGTGACTCTACCATTGAGTTACTCCCGCCCCTAACTTCAGTGAAAAGTGACGAGTGACAAGTAACGAGCAAGAACCCGAGAAGTAGATTTTCTGGCTCGTCACTTGTCACTTGTCACTCGTCACTGTCTTTCTGGTGGACAGGGGAGGGTTCGAACCTCCGTAGACCGCATGGGTCGGCAGATTTACAGTCTGCTGCTTTTGACCACTCAGCCACCTGTCCGTAACTCGTTCCGCGCGCGCTGGCAAGGACAGGCACGCCCTTTCGCTCCGTGTTCGGGTCTCGTTAGTTTGAGCCAAGTAGTTCGAGTCTGCGGTTGGACGCGGGCACACCACCATTCCCGCGCAAGGCTGAGTACTTTTCAGATTTGATAAACCCGCTCCCGAAACTTCAACCAGCGCCCGCCGGCCATTGTCGCGGCTGTGTTCGCTCTAGCTGGAGCTGGCGAAGGGATTCGAACCCCCGACCCTCTGATTACAAATCAGATGCTCTACCGGCTGAGCTACGCCAGCCGCCGAAACCAATTAATTCTACCTGAGCGGACTCCGAATTGCAAGGGACAAATACATTTTTTTACCTCCCACCGACCCCCACAGTCTTTGTCGCCCAGGACTTTTTCGCTCTGTCCTTGTGGCTTGATGGCCGTAGCGCCAGAGGCATCCGGGCAGCGGGATGAATGCCCTTTTGCTCATTCAGCCCGTAAACCAGCCGCTGGCGCCGGGAGGAGGCAATGAGTCGTCCCTCCTGCACCTGCGTATTAGACATTCGGCATAAGCCGTCCATCCGAAACGGCGACCGTGGTGATGAGAGCCGGCAAAAGCTGGAACCAAGGCGCCATCTTGGGCGGCTCGAAAATGATGCAGCTTCCTGAGTTAGGTTAGCCGTGCAGGTACTTTGTTGGGTTCACGGGCGTATCGTGAATGAGCACTTCGTAGTGGAGGTGCGGTCCTGTAGTCTTCCCGGTCATACCCACGGAGCCAATGACTTGCCCGCGTTTTAACTCCTGGCCGACCACTACGAAAATCCTGCTCAGGTGCCCATATTTGGTAGTCAACCCATAGCCGTGGTCGATCAGGACTTCGCTGCCATAACCGGATTCGGGACCGGCTTCCAGGACAATTCCGTCGGCAGTGGCCACGACCCTGGTGCCGAAGGGAACAGAGATGTCCACGCCAGCGTGAAATGCGCCCTCGCCACTGAAAGGGTCCATTCGTTGCCCGAAGCCTGCGGTAATTTGCCCGCGCACAGGCCAGAGTGACGGTACGGTTGTTCGGTCAATTTGAGGATTCGAAAACATGCCGCGCCCGGAGGCACTCCCTTCCGGTTCCAGGGAAGCACTGCGGATCAGTTTAAATGCGTATAATGAGGCACGGAAACTGGAGTCCACGGTCGCATTAGTCTGGGTCGCGAGCGCGAGCACAGCCTCGGGGAAGCGTGGTCGCCGCGCGTCTCCAAAACCGTAGGTCAGCGCGACCTCCGCGGCCAGCGACTGCAATGAGTCCAACTTGGCATTGGTACTCGTTACCGTGCTCTCCAACGACCGGTATTGCGTCTTCAGCGCTTCGCGCTCACTTCGAAGACTATTGTAATTCGAAACCTTAAGAAGCATTCTGGCATAACTGTTGGCCAATGCTGCTACGGTCATGATTCCAACTGCGCTGAAAGCCAGAACCAGATGAATGATGTAGAATGGCAGTTGAATCTTGTGCAGCCTGCCATGGGCGCCAGGAAAAATAAGAAAGGCAAAAAACTTCTTTTCCATTTATAAGTTCTCCCGTCGGAAGATTATTTCTTGCTATGAATTCCCTCTCGGCAAGCCGCTAGGGGCGTCGGGAACGGACCTCTTAGAAACTCGTACTTAGGTATATCGGCAAGCATCCTATTTAAGATGAGCGCATATGTCAAGCGTCAATTTTCGGCCGGCCAACATGTTCTTACCAACGAAGGACAGGAAAATGAATTTATATAGTCTGGCTAGACTAAGATTATTCTCATCTACTTGCTTCACGCCACCCTCTAGCATGTATAAGATTGGGGTGGTCTAGCTGATTGCGGAGGGCTGAAGGTTTTGCGCCTGGCGTCTCACCTTCCGGATATCAAGGCCGGTGCGCTTGGCTTGCGAATGCCTTATGGGTGAAGACTTGTTTCGAACTGAAAACGAATTCGTACAGTGGCTCCTGGCACTGGCGGCCCCCGTTCACGGGCATGAAAGGGTGCGGGCTTTAAGGCTTGAAAAAGGGGTGAAACTCGGCATTGGCGACGATGCCGCGCTGTTGGCAGTCAAGAGCGGGCACGAACTCATCCTGACCACCGACATGTCGATTGAGGATGTTCACTTCTCCCACCGGTTGCACCCGGCGGAGGCCGTGGGTCACAGGGCGCTTGCCCGCTCTCTGAGCGACGTGGCAGCGATGGGTGGCGTCCCCCGCTATGTGCTGGTGTCCTTGGCCATTTCGAGACAGGTAACGCGCGATTGGGTTTCCGGGTTCTACCGTGGAATGCAGGCACTGGCGCGTCGTTTCGGCGTTCGATTAGTCGGAGGGGATACCGCTTTGGTTCCCGGAAGGACTTTCATTGACGTGCTGGTAGCAGGGGAGGTCCGCAGAGGGAAAGCATTGCGGCGGTCAGGCGCCCGCACCGGGGACCAGATCTTTGTGAGCGGCCGGTTGGGGCTATCAGCGCTCGGCCTTCGCCTGCTCCAGAGCAAGCAAAGCGGCTCCCGTCTGCGGGCAAAGGCGGCAACCAGGGAGGCCGTGCATGCTCATCTTTATCCAGAACCACAATGTGCGCTCGGGAGGTTTCTTTCCGGGCGCCGCACGGCTTCGGCGCTGATGGATTTAAGTGACGGACTTTCCACAGACCTCTCCCGGCTCTGCACTGCCAGCGGCGTGGGGGCGCGGTTGTGGGCTGCGAAGATCCCCGGCCCCAACCTGCCTGAGGCTGCGGATTCCCTTCAACTGGCACTCCACGGGGGCGAAGATTATCAACTGCTCTTCACTGTCCCGCAAAGGGAGGCTTCGCGTCTTCGCTTGAAGTTCCAGGGGCGGCCTTTTTATCACCTCGGAGAAATTGAAGCCTCAAAAGGCATAAAGTTGGTCATGCCCGAAGGCAACGTCCACACACTTAAGCCGGCAGGTTGGGACTATTTCCGCTAGGCGCTCGCACCCCGTCATCTCAATGCGTTGCAGGACCAGCACTGGGCGCCGCACTCTCAGGAGGATTCGACCTGGGTTTGGCGCCGCCAGGGGAGGAAGAGGGTTTCGTGTCTGCCGGAGCGGACACGGCTTTGGGTTTCGCCTTGGCGGGCGCAGCCGCACTTCCGGCGGGCGTAGAGGACACAGGTGTTACCGCGAGGCTGGGAGCTGATGAGGTTGAACCTGCCAGAGTTGGCGGAGGGGCGAGTTTCGGCTCCGGTTGGCCGGCGGCGCGCCCCGCCGGCCCTGACGTGGGCTGGGCGCCGGCTCCGGGCACGGGTGGCGGGCTCCCACCTAGCAATAGCTCAGGCCCAGCGCTGGCGAGGATTTCCTTCACCTGGCCGGGGTTCGTGAGGAGCGGTGAGTGCGGGAAGTCCTCGACGGGCCGGTCCTTCAATACCTCGCCCATAAACTGCATCCAGATGGGCAGCGCCACACGTGCTCCTTCTTCCTTTTCACCAAGGGTTTGGTGGTCATCGAAGCCCACGTAAACGCCGCAGGTGAGGGATGGCGTAAAACCGAGAAACCACGCGTCAGTGAAATCGTTGGTGGTGCCCGTCTTGCCAGCCATTGGGTATTTCTGGGCCAGCGGCTTGGCCCGCACGGCAGTGCCGGAGTTGAAGACCTCCCGCAACATCGAAACCATGAGGCGTGCGACAGAAGCCGGAAGAACGTCTGTGACTTCCGGCTGGAAATCGTCGATCACTCGCCCGTCATAGTTGGTCACACGGTAGACCATGCGCGGCGTGATGTGGACACCGTCGTTCGGGAAAGTGGTGAAAGCGGAGATATGCTCGAGCAGGGTCAGGTCCGAGGCGCCAAGCGCCAGGGGCAGGTTGGGAGCCAGCCGTGAAGTAATGCCAAATTTGCGGCACAGTCTTATGACGCTATCAACCCCGATTTTTGCCAGTAGCCGAACGGCTGGAACATTGCGCGACTCCGCCAGCGCGTGCAGCAGGGTGATGGTCCCTTCGTATTTTTCATCGTAGTTGTGCGGGGACCACCAACCTGACGATGTGCTGTACCCGACCGGCGCATCCAGAATCGTATCAAAGGGTGACATGCCGTCGAGCATCGCCTGCGAGTAGACGTAGACCTTGAAAGAAGAGCCCACTTGCCGTTCCGCCTGGGTGGCCCGGTTGTATTTGCTTTCGTTCCAGTCGTATCCCCCGACCATGGCCTTGACGGCGCCCGTGGGATTGTCAATCAGCAGCATTGCCCCTTGGACGTTGGGATACTGGTCAAGGGTCACGTGAAGCTTCGCTCCTTTGATTTCCTTTACTTGAAACAGGTCCACGTCGCCGGGGGCAAAGAGGTCGCTCGCTTGGGTCTTCTTGGTCCAGGCAAAATCCGGGAGGGTGACGCGCACTGTGGTGTCGCCAAACCGGACGATGGCATGGTCTGCGCTCACTTGCACCACTAGTCCATGCACCAAATCACCCGGCTGGAAGGCTAGCTTCCAGTCGCTGTCCTTGTAGGTTTCGAGCGTCACGGGCTCGCCGTCAGCGAGGGTGAGGGGGGGGGCCAGGATGTTCTTCTCGGGGCCGCGCCAGCCACGACGCTTATCATCGTCCCGGAGGCCCTGCTGAAGGGCTGCCTGGGCAATCTTCTGCATCTTGATGTTGAGCGTTGTGTAAACGCGGAGACCCTGTTCGTGGACCGCTTCCGGCCCGTACTTCTTTTCGAGGAACTGGCGGACCTCTTCTACAAAGTAGGGCGCTACGGTGTAATTCCATTTCTGGATATTCAAGCTGAGGGGGGTATTGGCAGCCTCCCGGTATTGTTCCTGCGAGATCTTTCCGTTCTCGAGCATGGCCAGCAGCACCTGATTGCGGCGGCGGCGCGAGGCTTCAGGACGCAGGATGGGCGAGTAGGCCGTGGGCGACTTGGGGATTCCCGCCAGCAGCGCCACCTCCGGCAGCGTCAACTGGCGGAGGTGCTTGCCAAAGAAGAATTGGGCGGCGGCCTCGTAACCGAAATTCCCGTGCCCAAGCTCCATTTGGTTCGCGTACATCGTGAAGATCTGGGACTTGGTGAAGTACCGCTCAATCTGAATGGCCATTAAGGCTTCCTGGATTTTGCGCCGGAAGCTTTTCTCCGGCGTCAGGAACAGCTTTTTGCTGAGCTGCTGGGTGAGGGTGCTGGCCCCCTGAGCTCTCCGCCATTCCATCAAATCCGTGACCGCCGCGCGCACGATGCGCAGCACATCAATACCCCAATGGTTCTCGAAGTGGCGGTCTTCTATGGAGATGACCGCGTCTCTCAGGACCGGCGGAATCTGGTTGTAGGTGACGATGACGCGCCGTTCCAGCGCAAAGCTTCCGATAATGATGCCGTCGTCCGCGTAAAGGTCCGTCATCACGTCCGGCCGGTAATCCTCCAACTCGCGAATCTGCGGCAGGTCGGACGAATACACAAAAACCAGCCCGGCAACCGCACCCACTCCGGCAGAAAGAAGCAAGAGAATCAGAAATACAAACTGGCCGAAGACCTTGCGGCTGCTGACCCTGGGAGGAGAGGGCCGGCGAGGCGGAGGGGGAGGCGGCGTCATTATGGAAAGAAACGGGTCAGGCATTGTCCAGCGCCTTAAGCCATTGTAGGTTGCTCGGAGCTCACAGTCAAACAAGTCGAGAAGTCGAGGAGTCAAGAAGTCGAAGAGTTGCGATCGACTTCTCGACTTCTTGACTGCTTGACTCCTCAACTTCTCGACTCCTCGACTCCCTTTCAGAGGGCCAGTATCTTGCGGCAGATGCGGATCAGGCGAGTGTGGGGGATCGTCTGCTCAGCGTTCAGCATGACCAATTCACCCTCGCGGAAGCTGCTGTAATACCAGCGCGCCAGCAGGCTCAAGTGTTCCCAGGGCGGAACAACAGGAACGAATTCGCCACGATACGTCCGCGAGTGAACAGGGGTGGCGGTGGAAGTGAGCGGGAGGGCGGGACTCTGCCTCGTCTGATCGAGAGTCGTGCCGCCAGAGGGGGGATGGGGTGAGGGCAGCAAAGGGGTTTTGGTGGGAATTCCAGGCGGTGAGTCGCCCGTGAGAGAATCCAGCAAGTTATGGAGTTGCTGATCAAGGGGGACAGGCGAGGGCACGTTCTCATCAAGCGAAAGCGTCACGGGTCCGCGTAATTCCCCCCGCCACACGCGGAAGAAGAGCACGCTGTTCTCTTCCGCCCCCTTCTGCATTACGAGCGCGTGAAGCTCACGCAGGTTGCGCGCCAATTCGGATTTCTGGCGGAGCACCCCGTTGACTTTCTCAATCTTTGCGTGGATTTTCGCAGCCTGTTCGAATTCGAGCGCTTCGGCCGCCCGGGTGCGCTCCTCCGCGAGCGAGCGGAGGAGCGCCTGGCCCTGCCCATCCAAGAATTCCACCACCCGCCCCACTTCATTATGGTATTCATCATCGGTGCAGCCGGCGAAGCAGGGCGCGAGACACATCTTCATCTGCGAGTAAATACAACCGGGATGGGAAGGGTTGGGGTCCAACTCTTCGACACAGCGGCGGATCTTGAAGAAGTCCAGGAATTCCGCGGCAAAACGCTCGGGGGCAACCTGCGAGGGAAAAGGGCCGTAGTAATAAGACCCATCTTTCACCAGGCGGCGAGTGAGATAACAGCGCGGGAAGCGGTTACGCAAGTTAAGCTTGAGGAGGGCCGGAGGTTTGAGGCGCAGGCGCAAGCGGTACTGGCGGGGGTAATACTGCTTGTTAAGAAGATAACTCAGCCATTGAGCCTCAAAGGCAGACCCCACAACCTGCCATTCAATCCGGCGGGCAAATCCCCGCAGGTTGAACAGCCGCGAGTTTTCTCGCTTTGGGGACAATAGCCGGCTCAAGCGTCGGCGAAGGTCCCTCGTGCGGCCGAGGTACGGTGGGGAAGCATCTGTTGAGCCGAAGGGGAAAAGTGTAAAAACGGCAGGACGGGACGGGAATGACTCAAAGAAAGACTCCGGCTCGTTGTCCGGATCGAATGGCGCGGAAAATCGAAGTCTCATACCCCTTACCGGCTAATTCAGATTCCAGTGTAGCGCGTCTAACGGTTCTTTACATCCGGCGACCCACCACCCCCAACCCCTCCTCGTCTGAGGAGGGGAGTCCAATATTCCCCTCCTTGGATAGGGAGGGGTTAGGGGCGGTTGGACCAAGGGGGTCTCCCTGACTTTTGAGTCGAGCGCCCCAAGCCGCCTCCCTCAGAGCCAAGCCTTCCCGAGCGGATTTCCAATGCCGGGCGACGTCAAATTCGAAACTCGTGTAGCCCCCCTTGCGCTCGCCCACCCGGGGGCGCCTTTCGACCCACGAATTCCGGTTCGATTTCGCACAAAAGGTGGGTTTTTGGCCACTTTTTCGAGTTCGTTTTGCCGTTTTTGCCCTCAAAAACCAGTTCGTTTTTAGCCCCGAAAAACGCTAACTCCTTTCGTTTCAACAAATCCTTCGGTTCGTTCCCACTATTTAGTATCTTTTTTCATTGTCCGCGCCTTTTTCCCCCTTGCCAGGTCCATTTCGCTTTCCCCTGCCGCGTCCGCTTGCCGGCACTCTCTTGCGACAACGATAATAGGCTACCACAAGTCAGTGCCCCTGTCAAGAGAAAAGTGCAGGGGACAAAAAGGCAGGTGTCAAGCGTCAGGGGTCCGGTTATCTGAGCTGAATCCTAACTTGGGAGAAGGGTCGTTCTCGAGAGCTTTCGGTAAACACTGGGCGCCCAGGCAGGATCTAATTCGTTGGAGCGTATTCTGGCACTGGGGGTTACATTTCCGGTTAGCCGCTATACGTCCGCTGGACATCGGGTAGGGTTGGTAGGTCGAAGTTTCCGGGCTCAGTCTCGACTAGGTGATGTGAATCCCTTCTATGCGGATCGACGGTTTCCGCAGTGCGCTTCTTGGGGAGTTGAGTCAGCACAGCTTTCATTGGTAGCGCAGCGCCACCATCGGGTCCACGCGCATCGCGCGGCGCGCGGGAATGAAGCAAGCGAACAAGGCCACAGCGCAGAGCAGGGTCGCCACACTCGCAAACGTGAAGGCATCGGTGCTGGTTACGCCCAGAAGCAAGTCAGTAAGGAAGCGCGTCAATACGAACGACAGCACCAGCCCCAGACCGACGCCGGCGAGCACCAACCTCAACCCATGGCTGAGCACCAAGCGCAGCACATCTTGTTTGGTCGCACCTAGCGCCATACGGATGCCGATTTCATGGGTGCGCTGGCGCGTGGTGTAGGCCGTTACCCCGTAAATTCCGACCGCGGCCAGGGCTAGAGCGAGCAACCCGAATGCACCGACAAAGGTTCCCGCAACACGCTGGCGGAAGCTGGCAAACTGCTCGCGCAATTCGAGCGGGGTGACATCGAACACTACCAGGTCAGCATTCAGTTCATGAATCGTTTTCTCGAGCGTCTTGCCGAACGCCAGCGGATCTCCCGTCACCCGCGCATTGATCATCATGGTGGCCTGGTAAACCTGGTACAACGGTAGATACAGGAATGGCGTGGGCTTTTCATTCAGGCTGATCACTTTGGTGTCCCGCGCCACACCGACCACCGTGAGCCATTCTTTGGGCATGTCGGAGAAGAGTTGCTTGCCTACGGCTTCCTGGTGCGGCCAGTAGCGATTCACAAACGTTTCGTTGACGATCACCGCCCGTTGCGAGCCCTTCGTGTCCTGCAGCGTGAAGTCGCGCCCCTTCACAATCGGAATCCGCATGGTCTGGAAATAATTCGGCGTGATGATCGCCACCTGCGTCTCCATCGATTCATTGGCCTGCGAAACGTACCCTTGGGGCTTCACGCTGGTCGAGCCTCCGCCAAATCCGAGCGGCACACGGTTCGCGAGGGCCACCGACCGCACGCCCGGTAGCGCTTCCAGTTTTGCGACGAGCTGGCGATCGAATTCCGCCCCGCTCGAATCCGAATATCCCGCCGTGAAGAGATCATAGGAAGCGATCAGTACATTATGGGGATCGAATCCCGGATTGACTTGCTGCGCGCTCCGGAAACTGCGAATGAACAGTCCCGCGCAGATCAGCAGCAGCAGCGAAAGTGAAATTTGCGCCACCACCAACCCGCTCGCAAGGCGCGCCTTCCTGAGTCCACCCGATGCGCTCCCGGTGTCCTCTTTGAGCACCGCCACCGGCGCTTCGTCCGAGGCCCGCATGGCAGGCAAAATTCCGAAGATCACGCCTGTGAGCGCCGAAATTGCCAGCGCCGCGAGCAGCACAGTGCGGTCCGTGGTGATGCTGAGTGCGAGTGGGAGGTCCTCCGCGACAGGCAGGAATTTCAAGAGTGTTCCTCCAGTCCAGAACGTGATCAGCAGGGCCACTGCACCTCCCGCCAGCGCCAGCATCAGGCTTTCCACCAGCAGTTGCCGCACCTGCCGCCATCGGCTCGCCCCCAGCGACATGCGAATGGCCATTTCACGCCGGCGCCCCACCGACCGAACCAGCATCAGATTCGCCACGTTCACGCAGGCCAGCAGCAGCACCAGGCCCGCGATGCACATCAGCGCCGGCAGGAGCGTCGCGAGAAACTGATTCAAGCTGAACGGGTTTCGCCACAGCGGGTATACCGTCACACTCTCGTGCCCTTTGTGCTCCTCGGGATAATTCCTTACCTCTGGCTTCAGTCGCAGCGTCATTTCCTCCTGCGCCTGCTCCAGCACGACGCCCGGCTTCAACCGGCCAAACGCAAGCAACCAGAAATAGTGATGGTCGTGGAGCAGGTCGCCCAGCGGGTGCACTTGCGTTTCCATCATGACCGGAACCCAAATATCAGTTCGCACCCCCGTCTGGCTCCCCTGAAACACGGCTGGCGTTACGCCCACAATGGTGTAGGGGTGCTGGTTGATTTCAATTGTCTGGCCCACGAGGTTTGGATTCGCACCGAAATGCGTTTGCCAGAGCCGGTAGCTGATCACTGCCACGGGCGCGCCTCCCGGCTTCTCGTCCTCCACGGGCAGAAAGCCACGCCCAAGCATCGGACGCACGCCCAGTACATCGAAATAATTCGCAGACGCTACCATGCCCCAGACGCGCTCCGGTTTACCTTTGCCGGTCAGGCTCATCTGAGCGAAGCTGCACGCCGCGATGCCCGTAAAACTCTTCTGCCCGTCGCGCATGGCTTCGATATCAGGGTAGGTAAACGGGAAAGGGTTGTAGCCGGGCTTGCTCAGCGTCAGCGACACAACCTCAGTCGGCCTAGTGAGTCCGGGAACGGGATTCAACAATGTCGAATTGATCCAACTGAAAATTGTGGTGTTCGCTCCAATCCCCAGCGCAAGCGTTAGGATAGCAATCGCGGCAAACCCCGGTGCCTTAGCGATCACCCGCAGGCTGTACCGTGCGTCTTGCCATAACGAGGTCATCCGCGCACCTCCAAATCCCCTTCTCACCAATAATCCCGGGTGGTCGACCACTGCTCGATTGACGCCCCAGGCGTCGAAGCGGGTAGCGTGGACCGCCGCTTTTGTGGTCCGCGTCTTTTCGGCCCCCTGATGGAGCGATCAAATTCCTGCGCGCGGATCGGAGGGCATTCGCACGCGGTCGACGATCAAACCGTCCGTCGGCTGACGGATTCCTCAGCCCTCATGCCGGCGCATTCGTTATAACTTGATCCCGCAGGGCGGGACCAATCTTCCGGGCGGCTGACCAAACCGGCCCTCACCGGGTTAAGGTGACAGGTAAAAAGGGTGCAGTGCCCGCGCTCGGTTGGAGGCTCGCGCCAACAGGGCGAAATCAGGCTCGGTGAATTTCCCTCGCCGCCTGAGCAGGCGCACGACGATAAAGAAATACCGATCGGAAAGAAAAGCACGCCGGAGTTTCGATCCGTCGGCTGACGGACGATAGAATACGGCACAGCGGCGATGATAGCTACGGAAAAGACGCGGACCGCAAAACCGGCGGTCTGCGCTACTTGCTTCTCCGTCTCATGGCTTAGTGTCGGGTGGGGACATGTCTCCGTCAGCTACATGGCAGCGATCAGGCCTGAGGTTGCACTGGTATGTCGCGTCGCTACCGCCTTCATCCGAGAGTGCGGCCGATTGTGATCGACATTGGCTACCTAAGGATGTAGAATTCTCTTTAGCGGCCTTATGGTAGGAACTTCGGGGGAAACTTCCCGGGAATCGATTGGGGAGGCTCCCCCCAGTGGTTTGACGTATCCAGCGACTGCTCGTGCGAGCAGGAGTGGTGCGCCCAAATCGTCAAGATGCGAAAGCAACTCGAACCCGGACAATTCTATGGGCACACCCTCCTGAAGCGTTCCCTCGCTGACTTGACTCTTGCGGAAAATGAGTACCCTGCCCATAGCCACCTGCAGCGCCACTCTCACGAGCGGGGGTATTTTTGTCTGATACTCCGGGGAACTTATTGCGAAAACTATTCGCGGAGGGCGCGAATCTGTGGACCGATGATGCTGGTCTTTCATCCTCCGGGCGAACGACATTCTGAAGCATTTGACGCTGAGCCGGTTGTGTCCTTCAATGTTGAACTCGGTGCGGATTGGCTTTGCCGTCTCCGCGAAATGGGCGGGACGTTTGACCAGCCAATAGAATTTCGGGGCGGTAAGATCGCCACCCTCGGTCTGCGACTATTTCAAGAGTTCGCGCGAGGCGGCACAGGCTCTGACCTAGCCATCGAAAGCATCACCATGGAGATCCTCGCCGCTTACATGGGCAGGCAACCGACTACGGCCCATTCGGAAAACCCCGAATGGCTCAGGCGAGCTTCCGACAACCTGGACGCTTGCCTTGACCAACCTCTTTCGCTCAGGAGGGTGGCCCACAGCGTCGGCGTGCATCCGGTCTATTTCGCTACAGTGTTTCGACAATTCAATGGATGCTCGGCCGGCGAATACGTGCGCCGCCGCCGGGTCGAATATGCACGGCGGATTCTAGCGAATCCGAAGATTCCATTGGCCCAAATCGCTCTGGATGCGGGTTTCGCTGATCAGAGCCATTTCACGCGCACCTATATGCGGTACACCGGGAGAACCCCCTCACAGGATCGCACCTTTCTCAGATTCAAGACGCGGCACGCCCCCGCAAGCTAAACTTCAAGAAAAATGACGACCGGGAGGACTTCCATGCGTTGGGTGGTGTTGAAGCAATTCGTGATCTGCGTCTCAATCTTGCAACTGAGTGGCCTTGCTCCTGCGCAACAAAGCCCTGCCCCGGCTGCGCCTGGCAGGTTAGTCAACCTGGGCGGGTTTCAGGTACACATCTATTGCGTTGGCCACGGTCGTCCTCCCGTTGTTCTTCTTCATGGGATGGGAGACTATTCGTTCGACTGGGCCTTGGTTCAGCCAGCGGTCGCTCGGCACACCGAAGCGTGTGCAGACGACCGTCCCGGACAAGCCTGGAGTGATCCAGGGCCTCCACCACGCGGGGTAAATACCTCGGCGCATGAACTTCACTTGCTATCACGGAGTTCAAATATCAAGGGACCATATGTACTCGTCGGTCACTCTTGGGGTGGCTTGATCGCTCGGATGTATGCGCATGAATACCCGGAAGAAGTTGCTGGCATGGTGCTGGTTGATAGCACGCACGAAGATGAATATCTGTGGATCAATGGCAAGATCGTTCGGCCAAGATTCATGACGGATCAAGAATGGGCTGATCTCAGAACACCCATGAAGGGCGCCCCCACTGGTCCGTCCAGCGATCCAGCAAAACAAGAGTCGGCTCCAGCGCCGCCAAGCGTGACACAACTCCCTTCGCCCTATGACAAACTTCCAACTGACCGCCAAAGGCTCAGGTTATGGGCAATGTCGATACCTTGGAGCAGGAAGCGAGATGAAGGTGGAGACACTCAGGATCTTCGACAAGATTTCATCGCCATGTACAAAGTCAGCGCCCAAAGCGAACATCCGCTCGGAAGCATTCCGTTGATTGTCTTGAGCAAGACTCCGGGCGTTGACGACGATGACGAGTATACGCCAGACCAGTTGGCATGGAATCGAGATCTACAAGGTCGACTCGCCACGCTCTCTACGAACAGCCAACACCTGGTGGCTGTCCACAGCGGCCATCACATTCAACTCGATGAGCCAGACCTTGTAATCACCTCAATCCTTCGCGTCGTCGATGCGGTGAGGAATCGGCGACCTCTTAAAGACTGAACCGCCATCAACACGCTGAGGGAGCGATTGTGAGCCGAACGTCCACATCCAGAGCCGCCCAGCGCCGAAACGAGCCTGGCTCGGAGTTTTACTCGCGGGTAACGGCGCAGTGTTTACCGCTAGTATCCCCCGCCGATTTCTGGCGATCGATCCCCTTGTCGCCACTGATCTGGGCACCGCCCAGGAGCGCGGGTGGCACATACATTAGTCTTCATACGTGCGCGCCTCAATGCTCCGTCATCTGTGCGGGGTTCGGTTACCCACGCGTTGCGACGGTCCTTGCACGATCTGGGAGAGGTTCGCAAGCTCGCCGCGCCAAGCGAGCCTGTGACTGTGCAGGCGTATCAGCGCATGGGCGATCATTCTGGGTGGTCATGGGCTAGGCGCCCACCCATAGACACGGAGGTCACGGTCGTCGTCACCCCCGCGCAAGCGGAGGTCCACTTCTGGATCCCCGCCGGCTGACGGGAATGACATGTAGTTCGTTGGGGACGCAATTGCAAATTACGCCACTACAAAAAAACCGCCGGTGGAGGGGCGGCCTTATCCGTCAACTGACGGGCCATTTGGCGATCCCGCAGACGCGGGATCGCCGCCCCATTTACCCAAGAATGGTATAGACACCCGGAAGCAGGATTGCTAGGCTATATAAGACATGGCCCGTTTCATAGCCAACGCCCTCGGGTCAAAACCAACAGATGGCCCTTTGTTCACTGGCCGCCGATCTGTTTCTACTGATGCCGGATCCCGGTTGCGGCAAGGTGGTGAACCATGAAGGTCAGACTCTGGGGTGTGCGTGGTTCGACGCCCACCCCGGAAAAGGAGAATGAGCGGTACGGTGGCAATACCTCGTGCGTCGAGGTCAGGCTCGACAACGGCACCCTCATCATTCTGGACTGTGGCAGCGGATTGAGGGCGCTGGGCAAGAGCATTCTCGGCGAGTTCGCTGACCGGGCTGTCCAGGCTTACATCTTCCTCACGCATTTCCACTGGGACCACGTTCAGGGGATTCCGTTTTTTCTTCCCCTTTACAGGAAGGGTAACACCATCCTCTTCCACTCCCCTCTGCGCCGAGGGTCCGAGCTACAGCGAACCATCGAAGGCGTGATGGGGAGTCCCTACTTTCCGGTAGACATGAGCGCCATGGGAGCGAAGCGCAACTTTTTAGGCTTGGGGCAGGCGCCCGTCAATATTAACGGAGCAGTGATCAGCTCCGCCCCACTCAATCATCCCCAGGGATGCGTCGGCTACCGGATCGAGGCGGACGGCGGCGTGTTTGTCCTGGCGACGGACACCGAGCCGGGCTCCCCCTTCCACGATCGCGCGGTCCGTACCCTGGCCCAGGATGCCGACCTTCTGTTGTATGACTCCCAGTACACACCCCAACAGTGGGAAGGCGAAAAGAAAGGTTGGGGGCACAGCACATGGCAGGAGGGCGTGCGCATCGCCCAGGAACGGGGTGTGAGGCGACTGGTGCTGTTCCACCACGACCCCGACAGCGACGACGCGTGCGTAGATAGCCTGGTGGCGCGGGCACGGAAGGAGTTCCCAAACACCACGGGAGCCGCCGAAGGGCTTGAATTCCAAATCAACACGGCTGGGGCAACAGAAGTCAGCAGGCCATAGAGCCTCGGCTTGCGTGACGGATATTATTACAACGAAATCCGCAAAGTTGACCGTGACCAGCGGCAGGCATCATTGAGCAAGCGTTAGAAAAACTTGCGCTCAGAAGCCCTGAATTCGAGCTGTGTTGCGATTCTTCGTATAGCTCATCCGCGGCTGGTGCAGCCTCCCGCCTTTTGGAGTCTCGGATGTCCCGAAGGGACACCCCTCCCTCACCGTACTGATGCCGGCGCACCCTACAGCAGCCCAAAGTGATTGTAATTCGATTTCGCCGGCTTGGTTTGCCGACTCGAAGACCTTGGCGTACGCGACGGATTGTGGACGGGGAGTTGGCCTGACGGCGCTGTGTCAAGTGCGAGCAGTGCGGTAACCTCCGCGATCATCTCCGGGCCACAAAAGACGAACCTGCAGCTCCCGTCCCTCCTTCACTCATCCAGCGCGGCGCCGGAGAAAACCGGCCGGCCGGCAAGGGAAACTCGGAAGCCGTAAACCGCCAAAGCGAGAACAAACAGCACGCCGAGAAGCGTTGGGGCGGCATACCAGTGGGAGAGCTGTATGCTGTGGACGAAATAATGCAAGACGTCGTAAGTCGTGAAGAATACCATCAGGCAAAATAGCCCGAAGCGCATCAGGATGAATATCGTAATTCCCCAAAATACCGCGTTGACCACGGCGTCCACGGGCAGATATCCCTGAGGCAAGGCGAATGTGGCGGTAAAGATGAGAACGAAAGCCGCAGCCGCCGCCCAGTCCTTGCGAAGCAACAGGCGAAGCAGGACAAACAAAAAGAAAAAGGCGAGGGTAAGGCTGAGATCGATAGGGATAATCTCCAATAATTGCGCAATCATTCCGCGCGCTCCGAGCAGCGGCTCGAGACTGGTCATTATCGGTTGGGGCGGGAGCCTTCCAAACCAGCCTTCGGCAAAATGTCGAAGAATGTAGAAGAGGCACGCGCCGGCGACGCCCAGCGCGACTCCCACAAGAACGTTGCTGCCGACCAGGGGATCACGGAACTGCCCGGCCAACACGCGGTTCCAGGAGATGAGCGCGTTGGGCCAGCGGCGCCGCACGAAAGGTTCGAGGCCGATGTAGAGCAGCCATACAAAAGCGGCGAAGAAGAGTGCGGCGCTGGTGATAATCATAAACAACAAAAGCTCGTAGCCGCTGGGAAGATGGTGGGCATCAATCCCCCAGGCGAGCGCGAGAATCACCAGAACGAAAACGGCCAGGCGAAAAGCGCCGCGACGGTCGCCGCGCCCCAACCGCAGGTTCCTGCGAGCCAGGAGAACGGCCCCCACCAGCACTGCCAAGAGAAGCGCCAGCACGATTGCTTGGCTGGCCTTTTCCTGCGCCGTGTACTGATACTCTTGCATCCGCCAGGGCTGCGTCCACGGCCAAATCAAATCGAAATAAA